>Ga0209330_1000545_pt1 | contig 15069 bp, 12 predicted proteins | sample JacPinW_OM2H0_O3_FD_187969 | JGI IMG/M metagenome (GOLD analysis project Ga0209330, IMG submission 187969) | Forest soil microbial communities from Algoma, Ontario, Canada - Jack Pine, Ontario site 1_JW_OM2H0_O3 (SPAdes) (version 2) | ecosystem: Environmental > Terrestrial > Soil > Boreal...
GCAATTCGGGAAGATCGCACATGCGATCTACAGATTGTATCTGGAGCGCGATGCCAGCTTGGTGGAGGTCAATCCCCTCATTGTCACCGCGGACGGCGATCTTCTGGCCTTGGATGCGAAGATCAACATCGAAGACAACGCACTGTTTCGTCACAAGGATTTGGCGGCGTGGCGCGATGCCTCGCAAGAAGACCCCATGGAGCGCAAGGCGGCCGAGCATGACTTAAACTATGTATCGCTCGACGGCAATATTGCCTGCATGGTCAATGGCGCAGGCCTTGCCATGGCCACGATGGACTTGATCCAATTGCACGGCGGCAAACCGGCGAATTTCCTGGATGTGGGCGGCGGCGCCACCAAGGAACGTGTTGCCGCGGCGTTCAAGTTGATTCTCTCCAATCCCAAGGTCAGCGCAATTCTGATCAATATCTTCGGCGGCATCGTCCGCTGCGACATCATCGCCGAGGGCATCATTTCCGCCGTCAAAGAGGTGGGCGTAAGCATCCCGGTCATCGTGCGGCTCGAGGGGACGAATGCACCCCTGGCCCGACAAATGTTGGCCAGCAGCGGTCTTGCGATCACACCGGCAAACGATCTGACGGATGCAGCGGTGAAAGCGGTGCAGATGGCGGGAGCTTCATCATGAGCATCCTCGTGAACAAGAATACGAAAGTTATTTGCCAGGGATTCACCGGCAAACAGGGCACCTTTCATTCGGAGCAATGCCTGGCGTATGGCACCAAGGTGGTGGGCGGAGTCACCCCTGGGCGTGGCGGCGAGACGCATCTCGGCTTGCCGGTGTTTGACACGGCACGGCAGGCTATCGCCGAGACAGGCGCGACGGTGAGCATGATCTATGTGCCCGCGCCCTTTGCGGCGGATGCCATCCTGGAGGCGGCGGACGCGGGGGTGGAGCTGATCGTGTGCATCACCGAGGGCATTCCGGTAAACGACATGGTGCGCGTCAAGGCAACGCTTGCCGGGTACCGGACCCGGCTCATCGGTCCGAATTGCCCTGGCATCATCACGGCCGGGGAATGCAAGATCGGCATCATGCCGGGCTTCATTCACAAGAAGGGGCGGGTGGGCATTGTTTCTCGTTCCGGAACCCTCACCTATGAGGCTGTGTTCCAGACCACCAATAACGGCTTGGGCCAAAGCACCTGTGTCGGCATTGGCGGGGATCCGGTGCGCGGCATGAACTTCATCGATGTCTTAGAGCTATTCGAACAAGATCCGCAGACCGAAGGCATCGTCATGGTGGGCGAGATCGGCGGCAGCGACGAAGAGGCAGCCGCGGCTTACATCAGCGCGCACGTCAGCAAACCGGTTGTCGCCTACATTGCCGGCGTCGCGGCGCCACCCGGCAAGCGAATGGGCCATGCGGGAGCCATTGTGGCCGGCGGCAAGGGTACGGCGGCCGCGAAATTCGAAGCCCTCGAAGCGGCGGGCATTACAACGGTCCATTCGCCCGCGGAGATGGGTGCCGCGATCGCCCAGCGGCTGAAATGAGGGGAATGCGTTGAGTGTGTCGCATCAAGTGCGTTGTGTGATGGCGCAGCTGAACTTAGTTGTAGGCGATGTCGACGGCAATACGTCGCGCATTGTGGCTGCCGCCGATGAAGCACGGGATCGGTACCGCGCGGATCTGGTAATGCTCCCGGAACTCGCGGTATCGGGTTACCCGCCCGAGGATCTGCTGTTTCACTCCGGGATGCGCTTGCAGGTGGCGCGCTCGCTCGAGCGCCTCAAAGAAGAAGTGCGCGGCATTACGCTCATCGCCGGCTACCCTGAATACTCCGGCGCCAAGATTTTCAATTCGGCCATTGTGATTCGCGATGGCAAGGTGCTGGCCAATCATCGCAAGGCCTGTCTACCCAACTATCGAGTATTCGACGAAAAACGCTATTTCACGCCGGGTACCGATGCGACGATCCTCGACATCAACGGGGTGAGAGCGGGAGTTTTGGTATGTGAGGACGCCTGGGACTCGGCGCCTGCGCGCCAAGCGCGTGAGAAAGGTGCGCAAGTGCTGCTGATCATCAATGCCTCCCCCTACGAGGTCGATAAGCAGCGCATGCGCGAGCAACAAGTGGTACGCGAGCGGATCCAGGAAACCGGCATTCCGGTGGTGTTCTGCAATTTGATCGGCGGCCAGGACGAGCTGGTCTTTGACGGCAATTCCTTTGTCATGGATGCGAAGGGCGCCGTGACGCAACGCGCGCCGGCCTTTACCGAGGGAATGTATGTCGTGGACTTGGGATTGGATGCAGGCGGTGTGGTCCATCCCATTCCCGCCGACATTGTGCCTCTGCAAGGCCAAGAAGAGAGTGTGTACGGTGCGTTGGTGCAGGGCACCCGTGACTATGTCACCAAGCACCGCTTCCCGGGCGTGGTGATGGGGTTGTCGGGCGGCATCGATTCGGCGCTCACCCTGGTCATTGCGGTCGATGCGTTGGGCGCAGAGCGGGTTCATTCGGTGGCCATGCCCTCGCGCTACACCTCGCAAATGAGCAAGGACGACGCCGCGTTGCAGGCGAGAAATTTGCACGTCAAACACAGTGAAATTTCCATCGAAGGCATGTTCGAGGCGACCCTGGCTGCTTTGAAGCACGAGTTCGCGGGACGGGCGCCCGATACCGCGGAAGAAAACATTCAGTCGCGCTGTCGCGGCGTGCTGCTCATGGGCATTTCCAATAAGACTGGGAAGATGCTGCTCACCACCGGCAATAAGAGCGAAATGGCGGTGGGCTATGCCACCTTGTACGGCGACATGGCCGGCGGATTCGCCCCTATCAAGGATTGCAGCAAGCTATTGGTTTATCGCCTATGCCGCTGGCGAAACGCGCAGTCTGAGGTGATTCCCGCGAGGGTCATCGATCGGCCGCCCTCGGCTGAGCTGCGTTTCGACCAGAAAGACACCGACAGCTTACCGCCGTATGAAATTCTCGACCCGATACTCGAGGCCTTCATCGAAGAGGACTTGTCGGTCGATCAAATCGCCGCGCGCGGCTTCGATCGAGTCACCGTGGGGCGCATATTGGATTTGGTGAAGCGCAATGAATATAAGCGCCGCCAAGCGCCGCCGGGCGTGCGCGTCAGCGGCCGGGCCTTCGGCCGCGATTGGCGCTATCCGATTACCAGCGGCTACAAATCGCACTGAACCTCAAGAGTCGAGGCCTAAAAGATGCGCTGGTACCAGTGCTTCTTGGGTTCGAGGTCCGCGAGCGGACCGGGGTAGTTGTCCGCGTACACGAGTTCGACGTTTTTCGCCAGATCCACCATATTGAGGGAGTAGTACGCGGCGATCATGACGCGCAGGGAGCCTTTGACCGCCGGCGAGCCATCGTAGTTTTCCACGCAGTACTTGGCACGATTGAGGGCGCCCACATAGGCGCCGCGGCGCATGTAGTACAGGGCCACGTGTAGTTCGAAGTCGGCCAGGCGGTTGCGCAGAAAGACCATGCGCTGTTGAGCGTCGCCGACATACTGGCTGTGCGGGAATTTCTCGATCAGCTGCTGAAAAGCATCGAAGGATTTCTTTGCGTTGACCGGCGGGCGCTGCGATAGGTCGACGCGGAATTTCCGCTCCAGCCAATTCGACTGGCGTTCAAAGTAAACCAAGCCTTTCATGTAGTAGGCGTAATCGACGCGCGGATTGGTCGGATTCTCGCGAATGAAGGTATCGGCGGCGTCCACCGCCGGCTCGACTTCGTGATTCTTGTAGTAGGCATAAATCAAGTCCAGCTGGGCCTGGCGCGCGGGTTCGCTGAAGGGGAAGCGCGATTGCAGCGCTTCGAGCTGCTTGACCGCTTCCGCATAGCTGGAACTTCGAATGGCCTTTTGCGCTTTGGCGTAGATCTGTTCGGGGCCGGACTTGGCGTCTGCGGCACGGTGGCTGCGGCAGCCTGTGGTCAGCATCGCGATGCCTAGGGCCACAACCAAAATGCGGCCCGGTTGGACAAGATCACGCAGTCTCACAAGCGATTCCTTACAATAGACGGCCCGGTTGGCTGGGCCCGAAAGCGCGGCAGTATACCCGATGCCCCGACGGTACCTTCGAGTCCCCTATGACTGCAGAGTTCCAAGTGATCGATCTCGAGATTCCGCCGGAATTGGCAGGCCAGCGGCTGGACAGCGCTTTGGCGCGCCTGTTGCCTCAGCATTCGCGCACGCGAATCAAGGGGTGGATCGAGGAAGGCGCGGTTTTGGTAGGCCGACAGCGCTTCAAGCCCCGCGATCTGGTTGAGGCCGGCAACCGAGTCCGGATACAACTGAGGGCCGAGGAGCCGCAGTCCGGAGTTCTGCCGGAGGCGATTGCCCTCCGGCTCGCCTATGAAGATGCCGACCTGCTGGTGATCGACAAGCCGGCGGGTTTGGTTGTACACCCGGGGGCAGGCAATCCCAGTCATACCCTGCAAAATGCCCTGCTGGGTTTGGATGCCTCGTTGGCAAAACTGCCGCGCGCCGGGCTCATCCATCGGCTGGACAAGGACACCAGCGGCCTGCTCGTCGTGGCCCGCACCGCCGAAGCACAGACCTCCCTGTCGCGGCAGCTCATGGCGCGCACGATGTCGCGAAATTATCTGGCGGTGTGCGTGGGTGTCATGACGGGTGGCGGCACCATCGACGCCCCTATCGGGCGCAATCGCAGCGATCGACTCAGAATGGCGGTGCGCGAGAGTGGGCGGCCCGCGGTGACGCACTACCGGGTGGTCGAACGCTTTCGAGCGCATACCTATCTGTCCGTGCAGCTCGAGACCGGGCGAACGCACCAGATACGCCTGCACCTGTCCCACCTGAAATACCCGATTGTCGGCGATCCCGTCTACGGCGGCCGGTTTGCGCAGCCGCGCGGCGCATCTCAAGGCCTGCTCACGACCTTGCGCGCCTTTAAACGCCAGGCCTTGCACGCGGCGACGTTAGGGTTTGATCACCCTCGAACCGGCAAACGATTGGGATTGCATAGTCCCGTTCCCGAGGATCTTCATCAGCTGCTGGTCGCGCTGCGCGATGACGCGCGCGCGGCGGAACTCGAGCGCGCCCGATGACCCTACCCTGGTTCGAGGTGGACTGGCCGGCGCCTCCCGGAGTACGCGCACTCTCGACCCTGCGCGGCGACGCGCGCAGCGGTGCCAGCAAGGCTCCCTATGGTTGCTTCAATTTGGGCCATCACGTCGGTGACGATCCGGCTGCGGTCACTGAGAATCGTCGCCGACTGAAAGTCGCGGCCGGGTTGCCCAGCGAGCCTGACTGGCTGTCTCAGGTGCACGGAATCAGGGTCGCGGAGCTGGATTCACCCGCGGCCGCGGGTCCGGCGGACGCCGCGATCGCGCGAAGAAGCGCGAAGGTGTGCGCGATCCTCACCGCGGACTGTCTCCCCATTCTTTTTGCGAGCGACTCAGGCGACACCGTGGCCGCAGCGCATGCGGGTTGGCGTGGGTTGGCCGCGGGGGTGATCGAGGCCACCGTGCAGGCCATGGGAACGCCCCCAGGCAGCGTGGTGGCCTGGTTGGGGCCCGCCATCGGGCCTCAGCACTTCGAAGTCGGCGCAGAAGTGCGGGAGGCTTTTTTGGCGGCTGACCCTAACTCCGGCGAGGCCTTCGAGTCGAATCCCCACGGACGGTTCATGGCAGACCTGGGAATGCTCGCGCGTCGGCGCTTGCAACGGCTGGGGGTAAGCCGCATCTATGGCGGCGGTGAATGCACCTATACTCACGCGGATCGCTACTACTCGCACCGGCGCGACGGCATCACCGGGCGGCAGGCCACGCTAATCTGGCGAGAAGGGTAAAAATACCGTTGAATTAGCGGCTTTCCATCCCCATTTGGGTACGTATTCCAAGCGATTTTTCGAGGGATAGCTATGCGAATGGACAAGCTGACGACCAAATTCCAGCAGGCACTGGCCGATGCCCAGTCCTTAGCCGTTGGCCGCGACAATCAGTACATCGAGCCGGTGCACCTCATGGTGGCGCTGCTCGACCAAGACGGCGGCACGGCAAGGCCCTTGCTTGAGAAGGCCGGCGTTCAAGTCCCCAAGCTTCGCTCCGATCTGGCGGCAGCGCTCGACCGGATTGCGCAGGTCGATGGCGCGGGAGGCGAAGTCCTGCTCGGCAACGATCTGAACAAGCTCTTGAATGTCACCGACAAGCTGGCGCAGAAGCGCGGCGATCAGTTTATTTCCAGCGAGCTGTTCGTGCTGGCAGCGTGCGATGACCGGGGCGAGCTGGGCCGATTGCTCAAGGCCACCGGCGCGACCCGCGCCAATCTGGAAAAGGCCATCGAGGAAGTGCGTGGCGGCGCCAAGGTCGACGATGTGGGCGCTGAGGAAAATCGCCAGGCGTTGGAAAAGTACAGCATCGATCTGACCGAGCGCGCAACCCAAGGCAAGCTGGATCCAGTGATCGGACGCGATGATGAAATTCGCCGCACCATTCAAGTTCTGCAGCGGCGCACCAAGAACAACCCCGTGCTGATCGGCGAGCCCGGTGTGGGCAAGACCGCGATTGTCGAGGGACTGGCCCAACGGATCATCAACGACGAGGTGCCGGAGGGTCTGCGCAATAAGCGCATTCTCTCGCTCGATATGGGCGCGCTCATCGCCGGGGCGAAATTTCGCGGCGAATTCGAGGAGCGCCTGAAGGCGGTGCTCAATGACCTGGCGAAACAAGAAGGCCAGGTGATTCTGTTCATCGACGAATTGCACACCATGGTGGGAGCCGGCAAGGCCGAAGGCGCGATGGATGCGGGCAACATGCTCAAGCCCGCGCTGGCGCGGGGCGAGTTGCACTGCGTGGGCGCGACAACGCTCGATGAATATCGCAAATACATCGAGAAAGACGCGGCGCTCGAACGGCGCTTCCAAAAAGTCATGGTCAATGAACCCTCGGTCGAAGACACCATCGCGATCTTGCGCGGTCTCAAAGAGCGCTACGAGGTGCATCATGGCGTGGAAATCACGGATCCGGCCATCGTGGCGGCGGCAACCCTGTCGCATCGCTACATTGCGGATCGCCAGCTGCCCGACAAGGCCATCGATCTGATCGATGAGGCGGGTTCCTTGATCCGCATGGAAATCGATTCCAAGCCCGAGGCGCTCGACAAATTGGATCGACGCATCATTCAATTGAAGATCGAACGCGAGGCGCTCAAGAAAGAAAGCGATGAAGCGTCACGCAAGCGCTTGAGCACCCTCAATGAGACCTTGGCCGCACTGGAAAAGGAATATTCGGACTTGGAGGAGATCTGGAAGGCGGAGAAGGCCACGGTCCAAGGCGCCGCCCACATCAAGGAAGAATTGGAGCGCGCACGACAAGATCTCGACACGGCGCGCCGCGCGCAGGATTTGGCGCGCATGTCCGAACTGCAATACGGCCGCATTCCCGCACTCGAGCAGAAATTGGCAAAAGCGCTGGAGGTTGAGCAGAAACCCAATCAATTGGTGCGAAACTCGGTCACCGAAACCGAAGTCGCCGAAATCGTCTCGAAATGGACTGGGATCCCGGTATCGCGGATGCTCGAAGGCGAGCGCGATAAATTACTGCGCATGGAAGAAGTGCTGGGGAAGCGCGTCGTGGGTCAGCAGGAAGCCGTCAAGGCGGTGGCGGACGCGATTCGGCGCACGCGTGCGGGTTTGTCGGATCCGAATCGGCCCAGCGGCTCGTTCATGTTCCTGGGCCCCACGGGTGTCGGTAAGACCGAACTGTGCAAGGCGTTGGCCGAGTTCATGTTCGATACCGAAGATGCCTTGATTCGCATCGACATGTCGGAATTCATGGAGAAGCACTCGGTCTCCCGCCTGATCGGCGCGCCTCCGGGCTATGTGGGCTATGAAGAGGGCGGCTATTTGACTGAAGCGGTGCGCCGGCGACCCTACTGCGTCATTTTGTTGGACGAAATTGAGAAGGCGCACCCGGATGTATTCAACGTCCTGTTGCAAGTGCTGGATGATGGCCGTCTCACCGATGGCCAGGGCCGCACGGTCGATTTCCGCAATTGCGTGATCATCATGACTTCGAACTTAGGATCCCAGGTCATTCAAGAACTCTCCGGCGAGGCCAATTACGCCAAGATGAAAGAGGCGGTGATGCAGGTGGTGACGCAGCATTTCCGGCCAGAATTCATCAATCGGGTCGATGAAATCGTCGTGTTCCATTCGCTGGGCCGGGAACAGATTCGATCCATTGTCGATATTCAACTGGGACGGCTACGACAGCGCCTGGCGGAGCGCGATATCACCTTACGGCTGGACGATGACGCGCGCGACAAGATTGGCGAGGCGGGCTTCGATACGGTGTACGGCGCCCGGCCCTTGAAGCGCGCGATCCAATCGCAGATCGAAAATCCCTTGGCGCAACGCATCCTCAAGGGCGATTTCATCGCCGGCGATCGCGTCATCGCCAAAATCAAGCGCGACGCGCTGGTGTTCGAAAAGGAACGCCTGCACTAAGTTTAGCGCCGCGAGTAGGCGACTTATTTCGCTATACTTTGCGGCGCTAGTCCCCATAAGAGGAATTCCATGCCTTTTTACGAGTATCAGTGTAAGAGCTGCGGCCACGAGTTGGAGGCCATGCAGAAAGTCAGCGACCCAACGCTCAAGAAATGCCCGCATTGCGGTAAGTCGCAGCTGACCCGGCTGATGTCGGCACCCGTCTTCAGGCTCAAAGGCGGCGGCTGGTACGAAACCGATTTTAAAGGCGACAAAGACAACCAACGCAATTTGGCAGACCGGCCCGAGGATGCGCCCAAGGAGACGAAGGAGGCCGGTACGAAGGCCAAGGATGAGAAGGGCAAGGACGAGAAGGGCAAGGATGGCAAGGATGCGAAGTCCGGCGAGACCAAGGCGGATGCCGCAGCCGCAAAGGAATCACCCTCCGCCAAGGAGAAGCCGGCCGACAAGCCCGCGGATAAGTCCTCGAGCAGCGCCACATCGAAACCGGCCTCGGGAAAGGGCGGGGCGAGGAGCGCGGCGCGTTCCAAGCGCAAACCCATCAAGGTCAAACGCCGGCGCTAAAGCACTTGCCCGAGCGGGCCTCAAGCCTTAGCATCGCGCGCTTCCCCTTTTTGGTTGCTCCTGCTTATGCGCACTCATTATTGCGGCCGAGTCGATGAGTCATCGATCGGAAAGTCCGTCACCGTGGCCGGCTGGGCCCATCGCCGCCGCGATCATGGCGGCGTCATTTTCGTCGATTTACGCGATCGCGAAGGACTGCTGCAAATCGTATTCGATCCGGACAAAGCCGCCGTGTTTGCCTCGGCCGAGCGGGTGCGCAATGAATATGTACTCAAGGTCACCGGGCTGGTGCGCGCCCGCCCGCCGGGCACCGCCAACCCCAATCTCAAATCCGGGCAGATCGAAGTGTTGTGTCAGGAACTGGAGATTCTGAATCGCTCCGAGCCGCTGCCGTTTCAGCTCGACGAGACGGTGAGCGAGGAAGTTCGATTGCGCTTCCGCTATCTGGACCTGCGCCGCGAAGAGATGCGCGAACGATTGCTGCTGCGCCACCGGATCACGCGCGCGATGCGCCATTATCTGGACGAGGCGGGATTTGTCGACATTGAGACGCCGATGTTATCCAAGGCGACGCCGGAGGGCGCCCGCGACTATTTGGTGCCGAGCCGCACCCACGCCGGCAAGTTCTTTGCGCTGCCGCAGTCGCCGCAAATCTACAAGCAATTGCTGATGATTTCTGGATTCGACCGTTACTATCAGATCGTGCGCTGCTTCCGCGACGAGGATCTGCGCGCCGATCGTCAGCCGGAATTTACCCAGCTCGACATCGAGACCTCCTTCTTGGATCAGGCCGAGATTCAGCGCTTGATGGAAGGTCTGATCCATCATCTCTTCAAGCAAGTCTTGGGGGTGGAACTGCCGAGTCCGATGCCGCGGATGAGCTACGCGGAGGCGATGCGCCGGTATGGGTCCGACAAGCCGGATTTGCGCGTGCCGTTGGAGTTGGTGGATGTCGCTGACCTGGTCAAAGGCTGCGACTTCAAGGTGTTCGCAGGCCCTGCCGCCGATCCTCGCGGTCGGGTGACGGCGCTGTGCGTGCCTCAGGGCGGCAAGCTGTCGCGCAAAGAAATCGACGACTACACCGCGTATGTGGCGCGCTATGGCGCGAAGGGTCTGGCCTACGTCAAAGTCAACGAGCTTGCCAAGGGGCGCGAGGGCTTGCAGTCGCCGATCTTGAAGTTTCTGAGCGATTCGGCCGTCAGCGGCATCATGCAGCGCACCGCGGCTAAAGATGGCGATTTGATTTTCTTTGGCGCGGACAGCGGCAAGATCGTGAGCGATGCGTTGGGCGCACTGCGCCTAAAGGTGGGCCAGGATCTGAAGATGGTCGCCGTGGGTTGGCGCCCTCTGTGGGTAGTCGATTTTCCGATGTTCGAATGGGACGAGGATGCCAAGCGGTGGCAGGCCATGCATCATCCTTTTACCAGTCCGGCCAACCTAGACTATGCGGCTCTCGCCGCAAGCCCGGGGGAAGCGACTGCGAAAGCCTACGACATGGTGTTGAACGGCTCGGAGATTGGCGGCGGATCGGTCCGCATCCATAACCAAGAACTGCAGTCTGTGGTGTTCGATTTGTTGGGCATCTCCGCTGAGGAGGCCCGCGTGCAATTCGGATTCTTGCTCGACGCGCTCAAGTACGGCGCGCCGCCGCACGGCGGAATCGCCTTCGGCCTTGATCGATTGGCGATGCTGATGGCGGGCGCGGACAGCATCCGTGACGTGATCGCGTTCCCGAAGACCCAGACGGCGGCGGACCTGTTGACGGATGCGCCGGCGGAAGTCAGCGAAATGCAACTCAGAGAGCTGCACATTCGCGTGCGAACTCCTCCCAAGATCGAGTGATCTTGCAGCAGTTTCGCCGGCCCGAATCCGTCTTGATCGTGATCCACACGCAAGGCGGAGAATTTTTGCTGCTCGAGCGGCGCCGGCCCCCCGGGTTTTGGCAATCGGTTACCGGGAGTATGGAGTGGGGCGAACCCGCGGATGCAGCTGCACGACGCGAAGTGATTGAGGAAACCGGGATCAGGCAAGGCGTGCTGGTCAATTTACAATGGACGCAGGTGTACGAGATTTTGCCGGCCTTCGGCAAGGTGTACGCCCCGGGGGTTACGCAGAATCTCGAACATGCTTTCTCCTTGCGGTTGCAGGGCCGCGTGCCGGTGGTTTTAAGCGACGCGGAGCATGTGCAGTTCCGTTGGGTCTCGGCCGGCGATGCGATGGAAACGGCATCGTCCAGCACGAATCGTGCGGTCATTGCCGAACTGCGCCTGTAGATCCCGATGCCATGAGCACGCTGGTTGTGTACGTGCATGGGCTATGGCTGACCGGCAACGAGGCCGGCATTCTGCTCAGACGGCTGTCCAGGGAGTTGAACGCGAAGACCCGCGCCTTCTCCTACCCATCGGTGACGTCGAACATCAGCGACAGTGCGCAGGCACTCGGAAAATTCTTAGGTCAGCAGCGCGCAGAGACGCTGCACTTGGTAGGCCACAGCCTGGGCGGCTTGGTGATATTGAAGCTGTTCGAGAACGCCAATCGCGTGCAGCTGCCGCCAGGGCGAATCGTGCTCTTGGGTTCGCCGCTGAATGGCAGCCGCGCTGCGCAGAATCTGGCGCGTCTGCCATTCGGCAAGAAAATCATGGGAAGGGGCGTGCACGAGGAATTGCTCACCGAGCGTCAACGCCGTTGGATGGGGCAGCGCGAACTGGGCGTGATCGCAGGCAGCGTGGGAATCGGCTTGGGAAGGCTGGTGGGCGTACACGGCGCACCCAGCGATGGCACCGTCTTCGTGGAGGAGACGCGACTGCCAGGCATATTGGAGCACCTGGTCTTGAGGATCAGCCACACGGCTCTGCCGTTTTCTTCGGTGGTCGCGCGGCAAACCGCGGCGTTCTTGAACGATGGATGCTTTATTCGTTAGCTTCGTGATCCAGGCTTTTCAAACGGAATAGCAGATCCAGAGCGTCGCGCGGGCTCAAGGTGTTGGGGTCTACCGCCCGCAGCGCCTCCAAGGCGGCCGATTCTGCAACCGGCGCGGCCGTGGGCGCGAATAGGGCTAATTCGCCTTGGGGCGAGTTATGGCTTCGCAGGGCATCTCGCTCCCGCTCTAGTTCAGTCAGGTAGCGCCGCGCCTGTGTGGTAACGAACTTGGGGATTCCCGCCAGCGCGGCCACCTGCAAGCCATAACTCTGGTTGGCGGGACCTTCCTTGACGCTGTGTAGGAACACCAGCTGCTCGCCATGCTCGACGGCTTCGACATGGACATTGGCCACGCCCGGTGCCTCGCTCGCGAGGCTGGTCAGTTCGAAGTAGTGCGTGGCAAACAGGGTCAAGGCGCGGATTTTAGTGGCAATGAAGGCGGCACAGGCCCAGGCGAGGGAGAGCCCGTCGAATGTGCTGGTGCCTCGGCCGACTTCGTCCATGAGCACCAGGCTCTGGTCGGTGGCATTGTTCAAAATGTTGGCGGTTTCGGTCATTTCGAGCATGAAGGTGGAGCGCCCGCCCGCCAGGTCGTCGGAGGCGCCGATGCGCGTGAAGATGCGATCCAGGGGACCTAAGATCGCGCGCCGCGCAGGCACAAAGCAGCCGATGTGCGCGAGAATCACGATCAGCGCCGTCTGGCGCATATAGGTGCTTTTCCCGCCCATGTTGGGGCCGGTAATGATCAGCATGCGGCGCGAATCGTCAAAGCGCAGATCATTGGGGATAAAGGGTTCGCGTCCCGCGCGTTCGACCACCGGATGGCGCCCGGCGTCAATGCGCAACATGGGTTCGTCGACCAGCTCCGGCTGCGCACACTGAAGCGTCGTCGCACGCTCCGCGAAGCAGCTCAAGACATCGACTTCCGCGATCGCGGTAGCGCTCGCTTGCAGCGCGGGTAGATTTCCGGAGAGCTGATCCAGCAATGCTTCGTAGAGCGTGCGTTCCCGCGCCTGAGCACGCTCGCGCGCTCCTAAGACTTTATCCTCGAAGGACTTCAATTCCGGTGTAATAAATCGTTCGGCCGATTTGACTGTTTGCCGGCGCAGGTACTCGGCTGGGACTTTGTCGGCTTGACTGCGGTTCACCTCGATGAAAAACCCCTGTATCCGGTTGAAACCGAGTTTCAAACTCGAGAGACCGCTGCGTTCGCGTTCTCGCTGTTCGAGGTCGATCAGGAATTGTTCGGTATTGCTGCCGAGCGCGCGCAGTTCATCCAATTCCGCGTCGAACCCGGGAGCAATCACGCCGCCTTCGCGAAGGTAGTGGGGAGGCGCCTCGTTAATCGCGCGGTGAAGCAACGAATGCTCTTCATGATGATCGTTGATGCTGAGTGTGAGCCGCTGCAGCAGGGGAGACGGTGCGGCGATAAGAATGCGCCGCAGTGACGGCAGGGCGCCGAGCGCCGCGCGCAACTGCACCAGATCGCGAGGCCGCGCGGAGCGCAGGGCGATTCTGGCCAATACCCTTTCCAAATCACCCACCGCCGCCAGTCCTTCGGCGATGGCGGCGTGTTGATCGTGGTCGATGAGGGTCGCGACTGCGTGGTAGCGTGCACGCAAGATGTCGCGATCCCGCAGCGGTCGATGCAGCCAACGACGCAGCAATCGACCTCCCATGGCGGTCGTCGTGCGATCGAAAACACCCGCGAGCGTGAATTCGTCCGCACCGGTAATGCTCTCATCGAGTTCGAGATTGCGGCGCGTCGCCGGGTCCATGATAAGCGCGGCATCTCGTTCTTCAGTCGTGATCGACAGCAGATGCGGCAGCGCGGATTTTTGCGTTTCACGCACATAGGCCAGCAAGGCGCCGGCGGCCGCAATGGCCAGTGGTTTATCCGCGCAGCCGAAGCCGGCCAGGTCGCGGGTACGAAACTGTTCGGTCAGCGCTCGTGTGGCCGAGTCAATCTCAAAGTGCCAGGGCGCCCGAGCCCGCCAGGGCCGGTCCTCGCCGGAGGCGTGGGTCAAGGCGGGCTGTGCGCCATCTGGAGCCAGGATCTCCGCAGGCCGCAGCCGCTCAACTTCGGCCTCAAGAGCCGTGAGATTGGCGAGTTCCATCACACTGAAACGCCCCGCCGATAGGTCGAGCCAGGCAAGCCCGTAGCGGCCGTCCTGCCCGCAGACACTGGCCAAAAGGGTGTCCCGCCGCTCCTCCAAGAGCGCCTCGTCGGTGAGGGTGCCGGGCGTGACGATGCGCACCACCTCGCGATCCATGGGTCCCTTGGTTTTCCCCGGCTCGCCGCGCTGCTCGCAAATCGCCACCGATTGGCCCTTGCGCACCAATTTGGCCAGATAGCCATCCAAGGTCACGACCGGCACGCCGGCCATGGGAATCGGCGCGCCGCCGGATGCGCCGCGCTGAGTCAATGCAATGTCGAGAAGTTGCGCAGCGCGGCGCGCATCGTCGTAGAACATCTCGTAGAAATCACCCATGCGATAGAACAGCAGCACGTCCGGGTGCTGCGCCTTGATGCGCAAATACTGCTGCATCATGGGCGTGTGATTTACTTTCTCTTCGGGATCAATCATGAGAAACCATAGGGAATTCTAAACCAGTACACTCCTTCCCATGACAGAGAGCGACGTGCAATTAAAACGTCTTGCCGAAAGGGTTGGCCGACACTTGCTTAAAGCAGGGCGCCATGCTGCGACAGCGGAATCTTGCACGGGCGGCTGGATTGCCAAGGCGCTAACCGATATTCCCGGCAGCTCATGCTGGTTCTCGGAGGGATTTATCACCTACAGCGACGAGTCCAAGGTGCGCCGACTCGGCGTACCACGCGCGGTTTTAAAGCGGCACGGAGCGGTCAGTGAAGCGACTGTTCGCGCCATGGCGGCCGGCGCGCTTCGCCGCAGTAAGGCGCAAGTTGCTGTGGCGGTAACGGGGATCGCGGGCCCGGGCGGCGCCGTTCCGGGGAAGCCCGTGGGCACTGTTTGGCTGGGTTGGGCCACGCGCCTCAGTGGCGTCATTCGCGTCGCAACAGCCTTGAGACGATTTCGAGGCGACCGCGAGTCGGTGCGACGCAAGACCGTGCGCGCGGCCCTTCAAGGCTTGCTGCCCCGCTGACCCGCGTT
>Ga0209330_1000548_pt1 | contig 15018 bp, 10 predicted proteins | sample JacPinW_OM2H0_O3_FD_187969 | JGI IMG/M metagenome (GOLD analysis project Ga0209330, IMG submission 187969) | Forest soil microbial communities from Algoma, Ontario, Canada - Jack Pine, Ontario site 1_JW_OM2H0_O3 (SPAdes) (version 2) | ecosystem: Environmental > Terrestrial > Soil > Boreal...
TACTGCGAAGCCGGCACACTCCCCTCGCGCGGAGGCACAATATCAGTGAAATTGTTTTCTTGGGTAGGAGGCTTGGCACGCTTCTCGAGTGCTTATCTCTTGTTTAGCAGCGTTCGTAGGCCCGCTTCCCAAAGTCGGGGTCGAAAATCTGAAGCAGATCGAGCAGCTCTCTAAATACCTGCGCTCTCAGACCAAACCATAATGTCTGGTGGCTTTCTCGGCGAGCAACTGGTGCCGCGATTCAAATAAAGTGCACAGTCAAAAAACAAAAAAACACCAGCCCTTGGCGGCACTGGTGTTTGCTAACTTCCAGACTGAATACCGGCTAGAAGATTATCTTCAGGCCGAACTCGGCCTCACGTGGAGAGCCCAGCGTGTACACGCCGGTACCCACGCCAACTCGGTTCACGAGGTGTCCCGCATAGTTGGTGCCGTTAATGCTTCCGGTAGACCCGGTCAGCAATCCTGACATCATGCTCGTCGGTAAATCGAAATTGGCGAAGTTGGGAAGGTTAAAGAAGGCAACTGACGGTTTAACGCTCAATCGGCCATCGAAAAAACTATGGCTCCAGGCCAGGGTTGCATCGAAGGCCTTCAGCCAGCTGTAGTTAACTTGGCCTGCAGGAGCCGAAGGTAAGGGGGCACCAGCGTTAGCTACGGCACCCAGAGCGACCAAGTCGGCCTGTGTCATCAGTCCGCTCTGCACCAGCACATTGCCCGCCGGCGTTGGCTTTCCCACGACGTTAGAATTGAAACTAGAGATGACCGAATTGATGTTGCTAGCGTTGATGCCTCGGTCAAACTGTCCAACCTTTGTGCCCGGAATGGGATCCTGCGTCGTGCCGTCACCGGTAAAGTCGGTACGGAAGATTTCTCCCGCGCCAAGTCCGGTATTCGGGACGGTGAGGGTGGTGGAGAGTGGGCTGTAAAAGTGTGACATGATGCCCAGCTGGAAGCCGCCCCGCAAATCAACGAAACCACCAAAGGAAAGCTGGTGGGTACGGTCCAGCGTTGAAGGTCCGAAGTAGCGATTCACGTTAGCGTTATCCTCTGCCGGAACGATAAAGTCCTGGTCGCCGCTGGACGCCGTCACCACAGAATCGGCTGCCACGGCTCCGCCAGAATTGTCAAAGCGGGACAAGGCATAGGAGACTTGGAAATTCAAGTTTGTAGCGCCCCGGAACGGACGCTTGACATTGTCGACCCACTTCATCTGCAAACCGTCGTACACCGAACGGCCGACTGGCGACAGGAAGCGGAGTGGGGGTGCGCTGGGATTGATACCACCGAACGCGCAGGGGTGGCCTACCGCGGCGAGGCAACTGCTGCCGCCCATATCGGTGGAGGAGCCCAGGCCCTGGCTGGCAAAGTCCGCGATATTGGTGGGCCGGGGGACCCAGGTTGGAACGCCGTTTACGATGTCTGTCGTTCCGTTCGCCGGATCGGTGGGACAGGGGGCAGAATACGATAGAACCACCGAAGTGGCACCGCAATTGGCCAGCGTCGTCGCAATCGCGGCGCTAGCGCCACCCACGTTAAAGGTGCTGATGTCGCCCGCGTGATTCTCGTCTACTCCCAGGAGGAAGTGGGTCTGGACGTTACGGATAAAGTCGACGCTCAACACCATGCCGGGACGAAGCTCGCGCTGGATGCCAATGTTCATCACGACTGAACGCGGTGAACGGTAGTTGGGGTTAAACATGTTGTTGCCAGGATTGAAGAAACAGTTTGTGCCGCCCGCGCAATCCGTGAGGTACTGTCCCGCAAAGTTCGGATTGGGCTGCTGCAGGTTCAGGGGTGAAGCCGCCTGGTACTGAGCCTGAAGCGCGAGCAGCGCCGGCAAAGCGTTTCCAATCAGCGGGAAGCCTCCTGCTGCCGTACCGCAAACCGCTGACGTTGCCGTAATGACGCCAGTCGAAGTCTGTATCGGGGCCGGGGATCCCGCAGACGCACAGGGCGAAGGAGTCTGCAGAAAAGCTCCCGTAGGTTCCCGGAACGGCCCGTCAAACAGCACGTTGTTCCAAACGGCGTTCTCCCAGAACAACCCGATTCCGCCACGGATTGCTGTCTTGCCATTTCTCGCCGGGTCCCAGGCAAAACCTAGGTCCGGGCCAAAATTCTTATTGGGCTGGTTTACGGTGTTGCCGATGCCGGGAAGCAGAGAATTAAGTTCAGGAATCGCGGCGTACTGGCTATCAGTCCGGCCTGTATCGCGTTCATAACGCAAGCCGTAAGTTACTGTAAAGTTCGGCTTGAGCTTCCACGAGTCGCCAAGATAGAACAGCATGCGATTGTCAGGCCCCAATCCACCGGCAGGGAAGCCAAGCGCCGACTTGGTCGTGGAAAATCCCAAGCCGTTGCCCAAGACATAGCCGCCGGAGGCTGGGTAGTTCAACGGATTGGAGGAACCACCTGGGAAGGGTCCGGTCGCAGCGTTTTGAATGTCGGTTGTGGTGACCGCGGCAATGACCTGTGGTCCGTTTTTGAAAAACGAGGCGAAGCCGCCGCCCTGGAGATGATTAAACGTAACTCCATAGCGAATGACGTGCGTACCTAGGACCCGGCTGCCATCGTACTTAATCTCGTGATCGCTCTGTGGCGTACTCTGCGGGGCCAATAGGTTCGGCCCGGCAACCAGGCCGGTGGACCCCATGAAAATTTCTGCGCCGATGTTAGCAAACGGAAGGGAATTACTCCCGGTTGTGGCGTCCACAATCTGGTTTTGGAACTTGAGATACGAGAAGCGGATAGAGTGGGTGAAAGCGCCTGTATTGAAATCTACCCCTACCACGTCATTGCGCGTGACGTCCTTGTTGTCATACACCGAATAGCCGAACCCAAAGGTGGCGCCCAGCAAATTCTTAAAGTAGGAGAAACGGTAAAAGGCACGCGCGCTCTTGGTGAGCTGGTAGTCCAAACGACCGAGCAGATTGTCCTCGCGGAAGGGATCGCTGAAATTCCCGGAGTACGCTTGAAACGGAGCCGAGATAGGAACCGGTGTTTGCGTATTCTGCGTGGTCCGCTCTCCGTCCCCGAAAAAGAACAACTTGTTCTTGATGATCGGCCCACCCACATCGGCACCGTACTGGCTGCGCTGGTAGTACGGATTCACTCCTCCGGGCAGTGCGGCAGCCCCGGCGCGAAAGTCGCGAAACTGCCCAAAAGCTTCGCCATGGATTGCATTGGTGCCTGACTTGGTGGTCACGTTCACCGAGCCCGAAGAGGTCAGTTCGGTGGACATATCCAAACTTGCCTGACCGATCTGGAATTCCTGAATGCCACTTGCTGGAATGTCAGTCGTGGTCGTGCCAACTGTCTCGTCCGAGACATCCACTCCGTCAACTTCGATGCGCGCGGTTCGACCGAAGCGGCCACCGAATGAGATGGAAGAGTAGCCCGCTTTGGTCGGATCGAAATTTTGACCATCCTGAATCTGTACGCCGGGTTCAAGTTGAGCCAGGTCAAGAAAGTTCCGCCCGTTCACGGGCATGTTTTCGATCTGACTGGCGGTCAGAACTCCCTGCACAGTTGCCTGCTCGGTGTTGACCTGAATCTCGCTCCCCTGCACTTCCACCACAGTACTTTCCTGGCCGATTTCCAGCTTAATGCTGCCGTTGGAAGCGTTGTCGACTTTGACGTCCAAGGTCAGCTGCGAAGTCTTAAAGCCCTTGGCCTCGACACGCACCTGATATCCACCTGGGATGAGTGCGCCGAGGGAATACGACCCAGAACCGTTGGTGGTTGCGTGAAGAGTCTGGCCGGTTGGCCCCGTGACCGTGACCTTAGCGTTTGGCAAAACCGCTCCAGTTGCGTCAGTCACGTTGCCTACGATACTGCCGGTGGCAATTGATGTCTGGGCAAACATCCGGGAGGAGCAACACAGTGCGGACAACGCCACTAGAGCCATCAGCACCAATCGAACACTGGGACAGGAGGAGTTTAGTTTCAACATCGTAGACCTTCCTTTTTGAATCGTTCTGATCAGAATTTTTCAGTAAATGCTTGCTGGATGATTTTTTCCAGCCTCATCACAAACTTTGGAGACCCTCAATCAGGGGATCGGCGGGATTCGATCAAGACTCACCGCAAAACTAAAACGCACTCGACGCAGCCCTGGTAAATCGTTGAGGATGATTCTTGCTCTTCTAAAGCAATTTTCCCGCCAGCCGTGGGTCGATTCGGTAATGTACCGTTATTCCATTATTTATCAACAACTTGAATTGACTTTCGACCACGAAACAATGTTGAACGATTAACATTTGTGAGGACGAAAATCCCAAAAACCGTATATTCAATCTGTAAAAGAAAATCTGCAGTCGTTATTCGCTTGGTTAACAAGGCTGTCAACACTGTTATGTGCTGTTTCCGAGGGGTCTTGCAAAGTTTTGTTTAGGAAGAGTCAGAAATCAGAAATAGTAGTGTAATAACCGGCGCGATGGCGCACCCGGTAGGTGACGGAATCCGGGGGTGCCGAAACGCTGACCTGAATCCGGCGGAATTGGGAATTCGAGGCTCGCTGCGAGGGGTAGTAGGCAAGCAGATACTGAGTGCGCAGTTCGTCGCTGATCTGGCGAAAGGCGTCGTCGAGCTGCGACATGGAGGTCGCGTAATAGTACTTGCCGCCGGTATCTTCGGATAGCTGGATCAGGGCGTGCTCGCCTCCGGTTTCGCGCCCGGCGCTGTTCTCGATGGGCACCACGATAATGCTGTATACGATGCCTTCGGCTTCTTCGGCGGCGCGCACGGCCTCTTTGTAATCCACCTTGCTGGCGGTGTCACCTCCGTCGGTAATCAGTACTAGAACTTTTCGTCCCTGACGGCGCTGCAGCGAGCGCGAAGCCAGAAAGACGGCGTCGAACAGCGCCGTAGCTGCACCCAGCCGGACGTGGTCAATTCCGTCATCGATGCGCTTCAGATCGGAAGTGTAAGAGGTCGATTGCAGCACGGTTTCGTTAAATCCGAATACCGACAGTGCGTCCACCGGACGGACGATAGTCCGCGCAAAGCGTTTTGCGGAAGCTTGCTCCAGGGGCAAATCGTGCCGCGTGCTCAGGCTGGTATCAATGGCGAGGGCGATCGAGAGCGGCACCGCGGATTCTCGATCGAATACCGAGATGGTCTGGTCGCGTCCGTCTTCCTGCACGATGAAATTTTCTTTTTTGAGTCCGGCAACCGGGCCTCCGTGAGCGTTGGTGACGGTGACGTAGACATTCACCAGCTTCACGTCCACTTTGAGGGTGGAGGGGGACTCGCTCGTCGATTGCTTCGAAGGCGCTGGCTTTTGCGCCGACGATGCCGCCGAGGCCAGCAGTAATGCAATCAGGGTTGCAGATCTTCTCATTTGCTAAAGGAGCATGCGGGGGACATCCGCCCATTGGACTGCATCAGAGCAAGCTCTTGGCTGCCCAGCCTATCCGAGCGGAGGTTCAGGCCGGCTCAGCCCGTTCACTTAGATGCGCCGTCGGGTATCGGGCTGCCCGGGGGGAGAATTTAACGCCGAACTTCTGCGGGAAACGGTTCACCATCTGCCCATACCGCTCCGTCCTCAAAGTGCTCCTTCTTCCAGATGGGAACCGTACGCTTCAGCGTATCGATCAGCCAACGGCACGCGTCGAATGCGGCGGCACGATGGGCGGATGCCACCACGATGAGCACGCTAGCTTCACCGAGCTCTAACCGTCCCAAGCGGTGGACCAAAGAAACGTCGCGGATCTGAAATTGTTCTAACGCTTGCTCCGCCAGGCTTTCCATCTGTTGCCGGGCCATCTCCTCGTAGGCCTCGTAGTCGAGATAGAGGGTCTTGCGGCCGCGCGTCTGGTTGCGCACGACTCCTTCGAAGACTACAGCTGCGCCGTCGTCCCCGCGTTTCATGTTGGCCAGTTCCTGCGCCATATCGATCGGCTCACGGATAAGCTTCGAGTGTTGGGGGTTAGGTTCTCCGCGTCCGCCACTCACGGGCGGCAGCAGGGCAACCTCGTCGCCCGATTTCAGCTCAATCTCTCTCCCCGCATACTGCTGATTTACCGCGACTGCCAACGAAGACAGCGAATCTTTCAGCTGGGGCACCTGTGAGGCAAAATGCGCCAGCAGATCGCCAACCGTAGCGCTTTCGGGCAGATCCAACGTCGTGTCGGAGTTTCCCACAAGATCTTTCAACATGCCGAAAAAGAGAACGCGCAGGCGCATGGGAACACTTCCTAAGTTTGCCAGTTTTGCGCGAGCCAGTCCATCAAAGCTAGGAGACCCAGTGGCTCCGACATCCTCGCAGTTGAGGAAAGCTGGCCCCGGGACGGGAAAAAAATGCCAGTTCCCATGCAGGAACTGGCAATCCTAGTGCTCGTGGTCGAAGCCGGCGATATCACGAATCTCGCTCAAACCCTTACGCCTGTGCGAAAGCCTTGTCGTGAACCTCCGGTGTCGGAGTCAGCATCTTCGCTGCAGTTGACTCCGCCACTGCCGGCAGGGAGACGCGCAGCGCCTCATCAATGGTTTTCACATAATGAACCGTGAAGTTCTCAAGTTGCTCCTTTGTGAGATCTTCCTGCACGTTCATTTTATTTTCCGCCGGCAGGATCACGTCAGTGACTCCGGCGCGCTTGGCTGCCAAGACTTTTTCTTTAATGCCTCCCACCGGAAGCACGTTGCCACTCAGCGTGATCTCGCCCGTCATCGCCAGGAGTGGACGGATGCGATGTCCGGTGAGCAAGGACACCAGTGTGGTGGCCATGGTCACGCCAGCCGAAGGACCATCTTTCGGTATCGCTCCCGCCGGCACGTGCATGTGAATGTCGTGATCGGCAAAAAAGTTTTCCGCGATACCCAACTGCGCCGCGTTCGAACGCACCCACGTGAGCGCCGCCTGCATGGATTCCTGCATCACCTGGCCAATCTGCCCGGTCATGGTGAATCCACCTTTGCCCTTCATGGCATTGGCCTCGACAAAGAGCACGTCGCCGCCCGATGGAGTCCACGCCAAACCCACAGCCACTCCGGGACGCTCCGTGCGCTCTTCAATCTCGCCTTCGGTGCGGATCTTGATGCCGCCCAGAAATTCCTGAATGATTTCCTGGGTGACTACAAGCTTCTCGGTCTTACCCTCGGCCAGGCGCCGCGCTTGCTTGCGGCAGATGGTACCGATGGTACGCTCCAGGCTGCGAACACCCGCCTCGCGCGTGTAGTGACGGATCACATAACGCAGCGCATCGTCGGGAAATTCGATCTGCTCCGCCGTGATTCCGTTCTCGTCAACTTGCCGCGGCACCAGGTAACGTACGGCGATGTGTAACTTCTCTTCCTCGCTGTAGCCCTGCAGTTCGATGATTTCCATGCGATCGCGTAGCGGTTCGGCGATGGGGTCGAGCATGTTCGCGGTGGTAATGAAAAGCACCTTCGACAGATCAAATGTGACGTCGAGATAGTTGTCACGGAATGTCGAATTCTGTTCAGGATCGAGCGCTTCGAGCAATGCCGAAGCGGGGTCGCCACGGAAGTCGCGCCCCACCTTATCGATTTCGTCCAGCATGAATACTGGATCTTTCGTCTCGGCACGGCGAATGCCCTGGATGATTTGTCCCGGCAACGCCCCGATGTAGGTGCGGCGATGGCCGCGAATCTCGGCCTCATCGTGCACGCCACCGAGTGACAGCCGCACGAACTTGCGGCCCAGGGCGCGAGCGATGGATTTTCCCAGCGAGGTCTTGCCCACTCCGGGAGGTCCCACAAAGCATAAGATGGGGCCTTTCATATTCGGCTTCAGCCGGCGAACCGAAAGGTAGTCGAGGATACGATCCTTCACTTTCTCCAGGTCATAGTGGTCCGTGTCCAGAATTTCCTTGGCCTTCGGAATCTCAATTTCCTGTCCCGAGGTTTTGGCCCAGGGCAGCACGGCCAGCCACTCGACGTAGTTACGCGTGAGTGAATAGTCCGCGGCCATGGGAGACATGCGGGCGAGACGGCCCAGTTCCTTGAGGGCTTCTTTTTTTACTTCGTCGGGCATGCCGGCTTCGTCGATTTTCTTTTTCAGGTCTTCAACGTCGCGCTGGCCTTCATCCTGTTCGCCAAGCTCTTTCTGAATGGCCTTCATTTGCTCGCGCAAGTAGTACTCGCGCTGAGTCTGCTGCACCCGGTCCTGCACTTCGCTCTGGATCTTGTTGCGCAGTTGCTGCACTTCAAGCTCCTTGGCAAGGTGCTGGTTGATCTTTTCCAGGCGCACGCGAATGTCTAAAGTTTCGAGCGTATCCTGCTTGTCGGGCGTCGATAGCGAAGGCAAAGACGAGGCGATGAAATCCACCAGGCGGCCGGGTTCGTCAATGTTTAGGGCCACAGTGGACAGCTCGTCAGATAACGTAGGCGAACCGGCGACGATCTGCTGGAACAGCGTCAGCACATTGCGCTGCAGGGCTTCGATTTCAGAACTGTCCGGCGAGGCGGCCTCCGGAATATTCGACGCGCGGGCGCGCATGAATGGCGTCAACTGCGTGAACTCGCCCAAACGCACCCGCTCCAGACCTTCGGCAAACACAAACAAACTCTGGTTGGGCATCTTCACGACCTTATGTACAATCGCCGACGTGCCCACCGTGTAAAGGTCGCTGGGTTGAGGGTTGTCGACGCGCGCTTCGCGCTGCGCGACAACGATGATGGTCTTATCCTCGCCGAGCGAATTGATAAGCTGGACGGAACTTTCCCGACCCACGGTAAGGGGCAGGACGGCGTGCGGGAAAAGGACAGTGTCCCGCACAGGAAGCACGGGCAAAGCCCGTACATCATTTATTTCCCGGGTCTTAGCAATAGGCTCGGAAAGCGGCTGTTGGCTCATTGGCTCTCCTTGAGTGTAACTCACTCAAGCTTAGATGATACTCTTCCGGAAAGGTTTCAGCCCATCCACTACTCTGAAGGTTTTTAGATTCTATCGGCATTTTCCTGCTGAGCACATGATGTCCAAGGTACCGGGGCTATTGCGGATGTGCGGGCCGGCTAATCGTCTCAAGGTAGTCAATCTTGCTTTTTTATGCTGCCGGGTAGATTCCTAACACCTTAACGAACTCCGCGACTTCGCTCAGGTGTCGGAGAGCATTGCGTGCGGGCTCATCGTCGCCGCGCAGGAAGTCAACGTAGAAGACGTATTCCCAGGGCCGTCCCCGCAGGGGACGAGACTCGATCTTGCTCAGGCTAATATCGCGCAGCGCGAAGACGCTGAGCGACTTGAAGAGCGCACCGGGCTGGTTCTTCAGCTTGTAGGCAATGGAAGTCTTGTTGGCTCCTGGCGGAATCAGGCGCTGGTAGGGGGTTGCGGTTGCAGCCGCTAGCCTCTTGCGCGGGGCTCCAGTTCGCGACTTTGCTCTTGACCGGCGAATCAACAAAAAGCGCGTGAAGTTGCCTTTGTCGTCTTCGATGCCCTTCTGAAGAATTCTCCCGGAATATTCGCGAGCGGCGTTCCGACCGGCGATGCCGGCAGCATCCCGAAGACCCTCTGCCAAGACGTGTTTGACGCTTCCGGCCGTATCGTAGAACGGAACCGGCTCGATCTTCGGGTGGCGGCGAAAAAAATCGCGGCATTGATCGATGGCCACCGGATGCGAGAAGGCACGGCGCAGAGCACCGAGTTTCACGCCCGGCGCTGCGATCAGATTATGCACGATACGCAACCCGAACTCGGCTTGAATAAATACGTCCCGCGTCACCAGCAGGTCGGCGTGCTCGGCCACTGTACCGGCCAGCGAGTTCTCGATGGGAATGACCGCACCTGCTACCGAACCGTTTTTGACCCGGTCAAACACATCCCCTGATCGCGCGCAGGGGACGACAGAACAGTGCGGCACCATGTGCTCGGCAGCCTCGTGGCTGAAGGAACCGAGCTCGCCTTGAATGGCGACTTTGATGGCGTCGAGTTTCACCACAGGCAAGTTAGCTGGAGAGAGTGCGGAACGCAAATTGTTTCGGCAAAGTCCATAAATTTTGGGCTACCGGTTAGAGCAGCGCTTTCTCCAATACCAAAGCATCGACTCCGTTGGAATAGTAGCGAGGAAGGGTTCTGGTCACGGTATAACCCTGGCGCTTGTAAAACGATAAGGCTGAAATATTATCCACGGCAGTCTCCAGTTCGACTCCGCGGCATTCGGCGAGGATCAACCGGTCTTCGGCGGCGCGCAGCAGGAGCGATCCCACCCCGAACCGGCGCGCAGGTGCAATCACATCGATGGTGATGATGTGGCCGCGGGCTCGGGCGCCCGCTTCGGCCACGATGAAACCAGCGATGCCGGCATCGATTGGCGGAGAATGTTTTGCGTCTTTTGCGGAAACGATACCGGCCGCATGCTTTGCTTCCGCGCTCACCGCCACCAGCGTGAACGATGCCCGCCGCTTCATGTACAGCCTCAGTTCCGGCCGGGAATAGGAAATGCCGGGAGGAAAACAGCTTTGGTCAATGCGCCAAAGCGTGTCGAAATCCGCACTCTGAGAGTCACGAACAGTAAAGGGCACGGGGCCATTGTAGCCGCGAGTCGGGGGCGCAAAACCGCAGCTGCTTTCCTCGGAAAGGTTTTGTCCCTAGTTTTCCACAGCCCGATAAGCTGGGCGCGGCGGAATTATGAATTGGAGGCGATTGGCCCTTGCTTCGTCCGCAACCTCGGACGTACCATGAGCATCAGAGGAAAGCGTGTGGGACGCCTTCTCCTGATTGACGTGGTCGCTTCGGTTGCCGTTTTGGCGCTGTGGTACCTCGTGTTTTCGCATTACAACCGAAAAAAGGGCGCGATGGCCTTGCGCTGGGTCCAGAACGCATGCGCCGGAAAGGGACGGATTCTGGATTCCCGCTGGCTGGGAACTTCCCGCCTGCAGGCCCGACTGCATTTTCCCTCCCGTTGGTTCGAGAATGCCCGCGTCACGGTGAAATTTCGGCCGCGCGCTCTTCCTATTCAGTGGCTGATAAGCTGCTGCCACAAACAAAAAGAAACATTGACCTTCGAAGCTGATCTGGACGGGTCCCCGGCATTTCGCTTGGATGTTCTTCGCCATCGCTGGTGTGCTCATAACCGTGGGATTTCTTCTCGCAAGCGCGATGATCGCGAGTGGGACATCTACGAACCAGGGCCGGTTATCCTGACCACGCGGACGCACTGGAAGCAGGATCCTTCGGCAGAGTTGAACGCGCTGATGTCGGCGCGGCGGCAGGATATTTTGCAAGTACACTTCTGTCCGGAATCGCCGCAATTTTCCGCCACCGTTCAACTGGAAGCCTTGGCCGATCCCGACGCCGCCGCGGAATTCGTCAGCGCTCTTCGCGAAATCGCAGCGGGAGCTTCAACCCACCGCCAATAAGAATGGTGCCGGTTGCTGAATTCACACCACGGCTGTCGTCAGTACCCATCACGGAAACTGAATCTGAATTCCCTAGTCCGGGACGGCCGGGCAGCGATGAAAGACTCCTCAACGAAGGTGAGCCCCATGCCTCGATTTTTTCGGTTTCTTTCAGTCCTGATGGTGGCACTCTCGGTTTTGCCCATCTCTGTTTCGCGGGCACAAAACACTCCACCACCCCAGCTTCAACCTCGGCCGGCCGAGCCGGAAAAAGCCCCTTCCCCTCCACCGGCTGATCGGCGAATTGAACTTAATATTCAGGTTACCGACAAATCCGGCGCGCCGGTTCGGGGATTACAAAAAGAAGACTTCACCGTTGAGGACGACAAGCGGCCGCAGAACATCCTCTCGTTTCGGGCAGTAGACGAACAAGCGGCCCAGAACGCCGGCCCCCCGGTTGAGATCATTCTTGTAGTGGATGCCGTCAACGCTTCCTTTCAGGCCGTTACCTACGAGCGAACTGAGCTGAAAAAATTTCTGCTGCAGAATGGCGGCAAACTCGCTCAGCCAGTATCGCTCGTCATCTTTGCCGACACCGGGACGAAGATGCAGCAAGGTTCTTCTCGCGATGGAAACGCCCTGGCCGCGTTATATGACCAATACGAAACTGGACTGCGGATTATTAATCGCTCTCAGGGAATTTACGGTGCGGCAGAGCGTTTCACATTGTCGCTTCGCACGCTCACTTCTCTCGCGGACTACGAAGCCAAGCAACCCGGCAGGAAGCTGGTGATCTGGTTCAGTCCGGGATGGCCGCTGCTCACGGGACCCCGGATTGAATACACTCGTAAGGATGAAGAGGGATTCTTCAACTCGATTGTGGCTCTCTCGAACGAATTGAGAGCAGCTGACGTAACCCTTTATAGCATTGATCCACTAGGCCTGGCAGATGCTGGCGGCGTTCGGATTTCGTATTATGAAGAATTCTTGAAAGGGGTACCGTTTGCGAGTCGGGCGCAGGCGGCCAATCTGAGCCTGCAGGTGCTGGCAGTGCAAAGTGGGGGACGGGTCCTCAATTCCAGCAATGACATCACTGGAGAAATCGCCAATTGCACCTCCGACGCCAACGCCTACTACGTTCTCTCATTTGAAGGGGCGCGCGCGGACCATGCCAATGAGTACCACGCGATCGAAGTGAAAACCAACAAATCGGGCGCCAAAGCGCGCACGCGTACCGGCTATTACGCCCAGCCCTGATTCGCTACGATCGCTAGATGTGCTCGCTCTACCTGCCGTCTTCTTCGCGCCAGCGATTCGGCCCTGATGCAGCATTGCGGAAGCGCGAGATCTTTCTTTCCCGGCGCCAGGCGGTATGCTATCGTTCCGGGCCATGAACAACCGCGGCTTCGACAACTCAACGCCACAGTTCGGGACGGCCGAGTATCTCGGATCGGCTGGTGTCGACTCCTGCCACTTCTGTCAACAACCCATCGCAGGAAGCTATTACCGGATCAATGGCGAGATGGCGTGTGGGGCTTGCACCCAAAAGGCGCAGACCGAACTGCCAACAGAGAGTCACGCCGCCTATGTGCGCGGTGTTCTGTTCGGCATCGGCGCCGCTATTGCGGGGCTGATTTTGTACGCCGCCTTCGAGATCATGACCGGCATCATCATTGGCTACATCTCTCTGGCCGTCGGTTGGATGGTTGGCAAAGCCATGATGAAAGGATCCAAGGGGCAGGGCGGACGCCGCTACCAGATCACCGCAGCTTTGCTCACCTACGCGGCGGTGTCAATGGCCGCGATCCCGATCTGGATTCACTATGCGGGCGAGCACAAGCAGGCGCAACGTAGCGCGCAGCAACAACAACAAAAACTGGCGGATGAACAGCGCGAGTTTGGAAAAGAATCCGGACGGCCGCCGGAAGCAGCGCCCGTTGAACCTGCGATCAACCGCGGCCCAGCATTATTGCAGCTGGCCTTTCTCGGACTCGCATCACCTTTTCTGGAGCTGGCCGACCCCCTCCATGGAACCATCGGCCTGTTCATTCTTTTCATAGGGATTCGCATCGCATGGCAAACCACTCAACAAACACGGTCGGCACTTGCCGGACCGTTTCCGTCTTCACCTCGGCCGCCGGCGGGTATTAGCGCGGGCTGACGGGCGTAATATCAAGGGTTGTGTCCTCCATCACGCCTGAACTGATTCGAAACTGCAGGCGCTGCGCTCGCGAGCTCGCGCCCGCAGCGCTAGTCTGCGAAAAATGCCACGCACTCGTTCACTCCGAGGAATTGGATCGCCTTGCAGCGGAGGCGAAAGCGCTAGAGGACAAAGGAGAGCGGCTGCGAGCACGCGAGCGCTGGCTGTCGGGACTGCATCTGTTACCCCGCAGTTCTAAACAGTACGAGTGGATCAAGCAACACGCTCGCGGGCTGGAGAGCGCTGCCGGGCAGTCTCAGATTCCAGAGTCAAGCGAGAACAAGTGGGCGAAGCGCCTGGGGCCGGTGGGTCCGATCGCGATTTTGTTAGCCAAAGGCAAGACGATTCTGTTCGCCGTCTTCAAGCTGAAATTCCTGCTGAGCTTTGCCGCTTTTATCGGGATCTATTGGGCCATGTGGGGAATGAAGTTCGGCATCGGCTTCGCGGTGCTGATTCTGCTTCATGAGATGGGGCACTTCATCGACATCAAGCGCCGCGGCTTGCCGGCAGATATGCCCGTATTCCTTCCCGGCCTGGGAGCCTACGTCCGGTGGCAGGCACTGGGCGTGCCTTTGGAAACCCGCGCCGCCATCAGCCTGGCCGGACCGCTTGCCGGTTTTTTCGCAGCGGTCGCCTGCGCTGCTTTATGGTGGCAGACGGGAAATCCGCTCTGGGCAGCGTTGGCCCGCGCGGGCGCGGTGCTGAATCTTCTGAATCTGATTCCCATCTGGGTTCTGGATGGCGGGCAGGCCGCGCTGGCCTTGAGCAAGATGGAGCGCATTGTGCTGCTCACCGCGTCTCTGGCTCTTTGGCTGGTGCTGGGCGAGAACATGTTTTTTCTTGTCGCACTGGGCGCGGGATATCAAGTCTTTTTAGCCGGAAAACTGCCGCAGCATCCCAGCCCCGCCGCGACCGTTTACTATGTCGCCGTTCTGACGGCGCTCGGTGTAATCATCCGTCTGATGCCGGGAACCGGATTGGGCGTGCATTGACTTGAGCCTCCGGACGTGTAGGATATGTCGGCGACGAGTGACCACCATGAGTCTCCGCTCGGGTCGGCTTCTTGCCACTCTGTGCTTGGTGGGAATCTCGCTGTTTGTCACTTTCCGTAAGCCACCTTCGGCCTATGCCGGCGAGCCACAATGGATGGAAATACGCTCGCCGCATTTCTCTGTCGTCACCGATGCCGGCGAGAAGAGAGGCCGCGAAGTCGCCATGCGCTTCGAGCAAATGCGCGCTGTCTTCGGCCGTTGTTTTTCGGTAGAGGCGCTGGTTAGGATGCGGAAAGCTCTTGCCATCGGTCCCCGCAATGAGAGCTACCGTTACAACCTGGCAAACCGGCAGCCCGATCAGGCGATCGCGTTGCTCGAATCGCTGCGGGGTACTGATGATCCCGCACTCGCCTCACAGGTGGGCGCAGCTCTAGCCCGGATGTCTCACCGAGGGGAGGGATCGATGAAAATTAGCTCGATCCACCAGCGAAGGAGCTCAAGATCCGGAAATCATTCTAGGAATCTCTT
>Ga0209330_1000550_pt1 | contig 14970 bp, 9 predicted proteins | sample JacPinW_OM2H0_O3_FD_187969 | JGI IMG/M metagenome (GOLD analysis project Ga0209330, IMG submission 187969) | Forest soil microbial communities from Algoma, Ontario, Canada - Jack Pine, Ontario site 1_JW_OM2H0_O3 (SPAdes) (version 2) | ecosystem: Environmental > Terrestrial > Soil > Boreal...
ACGGGTTTTTAGGCCGCAGTCCGGGTCCACCCACACGCGCTCTTTCGGAAGGATAGTCAGGGCCTGCTCGACTCTTTCGCGCACAGCGCTGGCGCTGTCTTTGGTGTGCGAATGGACGTCCACAACGCCGAAGCTGATGTCTTTCGTAAACGGATGGCGGCGGAAAAGTTCGAGCAGGTCCAGGTCGCTATTGGACATTTCCAGATCGAAATTATCGACAGCCAGGTCGAGCATCCCGGGATAAATATGTTCGAACTCGCCGTAGCAGGCGTGCGTGATGAAATAGGCGTCCTGGCCCTTGGTGGTGAATTCCATGGCTTCGATGGCGATGGACAATTCTTCCGGGCGCACTGAGAGCGCGGGTTCGTCGACTTGAATAATTTTGCAGCCCGCAGCGACAAGCGCTTCTACTTCCCGGCGAACGACTTTTGCCAGCGCGAGCGCGGCGGTGCGACGGTCAGGATAAAATTCGTTGAAGCTCCAGTCCATGATGGTGTAAGCGCCCGTGAGCATGCCTTTGACGGGCTTTTTCGTGAGACTTTGCGCGTATTTCCACCAATCAACGGTGACTGGGCCGCCCCAACCAACTTCTCCTGTAATTACGGGCTTGTGATAGTAGCGATTTCCGTAGCTGCGGATTAATCCGCTGGTGGCGAATCCGGGCAGACGCTCGGCGAAGTAAGCGACCATGTCGCCGCGGTACATTTCACCGTCCACGAGCACGTCCACGCCGAGTTTTTCCTGTTGCTCGATCCAGAAAGCGGTGGCCCTGCGTTCCAGATCGTGAAGATTCGTTTCCGGAATCTTACCTTTTGAAAATTCTGAGCGGGCTTTGACCAGATAGTCGGGCTTGGGGAAGCTGCCGACCGAAGTGGTGGGAAAGAGCGGCAAGTTTACGCCGAGCTTCTCCAATTTTTCACGGCTCACGGGCGACCGCCATTCAAAGCGTTGCGAACTTTTGAGAGCAATTCCAGTTTGGCGAATGCGCGGTCGCGTGGCAAATATTCCAGACCCGATGAGGTCCCGAGAAAAGCGCGTTCACTTTTTATTTTCGGCAGCATGCGTTCGATCTGGCGCGCAATTTGATCAGGGTCTTCCAGGCGCGTGTTGCGTCCATCGACGAGTCCGAGTCCGAGCGTTTTCGGAGAGCCTTTCGCTGCGATCATGTCCACGAGCCTGGGGTAATAGGTGAAATCCAGGCCGACGATATCGACGGGTAGGGCAACCAATTTTTCGTAGAATGGCGCGCAATCGTGGAAGTAAACGTAGAGGGCGAGTTCGAGTTTGCGTCCGCTCTTCGTGAAATTATCGCGCGCTTTAACCAGCGGAGCGAGTGCGGCTTCGAAAATCTGCCAATCATTCGGGTACTTGATGACAGCGGGCTCGTCCACTTGAATTAATTCGGCGCCGAGTTGCGCGAGCGTCTCAATCTCAGTAGCAAGAATTTCAGAATATGCCTGGGCGCGTTCTTCGAGAGCGGCGAACGGTCCCGATGAGCCATCGTCGTGCTGCTCGCCGAGAGAGAATTTCGCGAGTGTATAGGGGCCGGTCAAAACAGGCTTGATGCTCAGCTTTCCAGCTTTGCCTGAGGGAGTGGGCAAATGACCGAGCGCGTTTCGGGCGAAACTGTAATCGCCGGCGGCAAGATTGCCGCGTTTCAGCGGCGTTCTGGTGAAGGCGGGCTGCCGAAAATAGGTGTTGGTATCAAAGAAGCGAACAAGGCCTTTGATTTGAATGTTGTCGAGTTTGCCGGCGAGGTGAGAAATGGGATCGTACCAACGAATCAGCCCGTCGGTGACGACGTCGAGGCCGGCTTTCACTTGTTCGGCGATGACGTGCCGGGTTACGTCGTTCTGCACATCGAGGAGATCGGCGGTGGAGCGATCACCTCGATCGAGCGCGGCAATCGTTCTGCGCAGGATTTGCAACTCGGGAGAGTCACCGATGCGCGGGTAGCTGCCCGTGCTGGAAAGGTAGAGACCGGGAGTGGCGCTCATTGGCGGCCTCTTGCTCGCGCCGATTCGCGCGCCTGGCTCGGGCTCTGACAAGCAAAGGCTGCCCGCCTACCCTTCGTACCTCTGGATAAAAAGGCGGCCGCTACAAAGGCTCGGAAAGCGAGACGGTGATTTGGTTCAAAGTTCTCGATTAGAACTGGGCGTCGGTGTTTGTTTTCAGCATGTTGCGGAATTTCTAATTCGAAGAGTTCTCGATTAGAAATGGCGTCGTTCCGTTCGAGAAACGCATTCTGGGCAAGCCTTTGCGATAGCGGCTCCGGGGAGGGCTTTGCAAAAGCCGAGCTCGAGTTTTCGGATTTGCAGAATTGAAATTTTTGGCGATTTGGGTGGTTCACCGTTCTTTGTTTTCTGAGACTTAGAGCGCTTTCTAATTCTGGAGTTTGGCGATTTAACTTGCTGCAAAAACGCCCAGATTCGTTGAGGAGTTGGGCCTGTGATTGTTGCGTTCTCGCATTGAATGACAAAGACCTGTCGCGCGATTGTTCGGTTGGAGGGCTGGACAGGCCCGCTTTGGGCGAGGCGGCGGTGCGACTCCTAATCCTGGCAGGGTCGATTAGAAAAGCGCCCTTTGGGCTGCCATCAGCCGCCTTTTCGCTTTGAATCGCGTCCATCAGCACCTTCTATCCTTACAAAGCAAACTTAGAATGTAATCAGGTTAGGCGCGGGAAGCAAGGAAATGCAATCGAACGGCTGAAATCTAAACGCGAGATTCGAGAATTGAGGGGCGAAGGAAACGCGCACTAACGGGACATTTCTTGGAAGCTGGATGGCGTTGGTGACGGCAATAAGTAGCGAGATCGCTGTCGTGCTACGGAGTTGTTTCCTTTGGATAGACATTGATGGAGGCGGGGTCGATTTCGAAATGGAGGAGCCAGTCGCTGGGGATGTTGCGGCCGTCAAGTTTGGCGGGGGCGAATTTCCAGAGTTGAGCGGCTTTCAGGGCGCGGTCGGCGAAATATTGGCTGGGGCCGGGAGCGTCGAGCGATGCTTCGGTTACGTTGCCTGATTCGTTGACGTGGACTTTGACGGTGAGGCGAACCTTGCCGTGGATTGTGTCTCTGGCTTTTTGCGGGGCGTCGGGCAAGATTTGCTGAATGACTTTGCCGTGCACAACGCCACTAGCGGATGCTGTCGCCGGGGATTCGACACGGGCTGCCGACGGAGCGGGCGCGCTCGCGGCTAGTTTGTTGTCACTGGGATTTTTGGAAGAACGCTCCGTGGAATTCGTGGCGGGCCGAGGAACTGCCTTCGCGACGAGCGGAGCCTGCTGCTGTGGCGCCGCGTGTTGCTGCGCCCCGAGTTTCGCGACGGGCGGAGGCGTCGACTGCGCCGATGACTTCGCAACGAGCGCGGGCTTGTTCTCCGCTTTTAGCTGCGCTGTTGGCGAGGCGGCTGGCTGAACTCTTGACGCAACTGGCGGCTGAGGTTTGGGCTGAACATTTCCCGGAGCACTATTGTGAACTGCTGGCGTTTCGGCGGCGGCTGAGGCGGCCGGCCGATGTTGCGAGAGGTTCTTGAGGAGAAGGAGGCCCCCGAGGATTGCTACCAACGCCACACCTGCCAGCACTACTCCACCAATCGCGCGCGGATTTGCGAACGAAGTTTGCGAGTCTTGCGTGATTTGTCTCGGAGGCGCGGGCGAATTTTGCTGCAGGCGCGCGGCGATGTCGGCAACGGTCCAGCGAAGTTGCGGGTCGCGCCGTAAACAGTGGCGCGCCAAATCGAGAATCTCGGGAGGCAGGTTTGACGGCAGCGCCGGCTCGGCTTGATTGGTTCTCTCCCACACGGGCAAACGCTGGGTCAAAGCTTCGGCCAAGGTCATACCGAGCGACCAGACGTCGCCCGCCGGAGAGATTCTCCCGCCGGCGGCTTCGGGCGCGTCGTACGCTCCGGGCTTCCCCATGCTGCCGCTGTATTCGCCGATGCGGCAAAGTCCGTCACTCGAAATTTTCAGAAGATCGTCATCGGCCATGACGTTCGCGGGTTTCAGGCGGCAATGAACGAAGCCTTTGGCGTGAACGTAAGCGAGCGCGTCAACGACGGGGCCGAGAATGTCGCGCGCTTCGGCGGGCGAAAGCGGCCGACGAGCAATCACCTGGGAGAGATTTTCTTCGGCGTATTCCATCACGACGTAGAGCATTGGAGTGCTGTCGAGCTCGCAGCGTCCCGTTTCCAGGATGCGGATCAGATGAGGGTGAGAAAGTTTTGCCGCGTGTCTCCAGCGCGCGAGCTGGGCTGGGGCGTCGACCGAATCCGCGGGGATTAGTTTGATGGCGGCTTTGGGAACTTCCTGGCCGTCGTAATCGACCAGAAATACGGAACTGAGTTCATCTCCGCCAACGAATCGGCCGAGACGGAATTTTCCGTCGACGACTTGGCCTGTCTGTTTTGTCGCGGCCTGAGTCATTTGATCCCCCTGCGTTTTTGCGAGCGCTAGCTTGCAGCGTCTAACGCGAACGGTCGCGTTCGATCTTCCAAGAAACAAAACTTATTGCCCTGGAGATCGCGTTCGGCGCGTCGCGCTCTGCGTATCAGGCTGGGTAGGTGCCGGTTGAAGAAGGCGATGGTTCCCCATGTTCGTCTCCCTCTTGCAATACATTCTGCAACATTCCGGCGCTGCGGGCGTTGAAAACTAATTTGTGCGGTGCCTAATGGAACTACTGTCCGCAAGTACCTGCGGGGATTGGATAGCTAGTCTCCAATTCGATACATGGATTTGAGAATCTTGCTGCAAAGTGAGGCGAGATAGAGGATTTTGTTGAGTCGCCACCGGGAACTCACAGCCTGGAGCGATACAGAAAACAGACTGAAGCGTAGATCTGCGTCGAGAGAGGGCAATGGAAATTACTCCTGGCAACCGATTTGGAACTTTCGAGGTATTTCTTCCCGTTCGGTCAGTCGAGCGGGATATTCATCAGCGCAGGGAGGATGGATTTCCGGGGAGACTGTTTATTGTCGAAGGAATAGACGGTTCGGGAAAATCCACACAGTTAAGCCTGCTGCACAAATGGCTAGAATCTAAAGGCTATGGAGTCGTGTTCAGCGAGTGGAATTCCTCGCCGCTGGTGAAGGACACGACGAAATTCGGCAAAAAAAAGAAGATGCTGACGGCGGCGACGTTTTCGTTGATTCACGCCACCGATTTTGCGGATCGAACAGAGAAGAGCATTTTGCCGCTGCTGAAAGCCGGCGCGGTGGTGCTGTGCGATCGCTATATTTATACGGCGTTCGCGCGAGACGTAGCGCGAGGCATGGACCGCGAGTGGGTGCGCGAGCTTTACGGGTTCGCGGTGAAGCCGACGGTGGCATTTTACTTTCGCGTGCCGCTGGAGATCGCCATTGGACGGCTGATGGATGGGCGCGACGAACTGAAATATTACGAGGCGGGGATGGATTTGGGCTTGAGCGATGATCCGGAAGAAAGCTTCCGGCTCTTTCAAGGGTTGATCTTAAAGGAATACGAAAAAATGATTTCCGAATTTGGCTTGACTGTGATCGACGCCACTTTGCCGATTGAAGTGCAGCAGGCGCAAGTGAGACAAATCGCGAAAACACACCTGGAGAGAGCCGTGAACGTGAGGGTGCAACGATGAGGCAGACATATGGAAAGCTTCTCCCGGGGATGCGAATTTCCGATCTGACCGGCAAGCTGATTGTGGTCGAAGGGACCGACGGCGTGGGACGAACGACACAGATCAATCTCTTGAAGCCGTGGCTTGAAGAATTGGGGCACGCGGTGCTGGACACGGGGATGGCGCGCTCGACGCTTGCCGGCGAAGGGCTCAAGCGCGCGAAAGAAGGAAATAATCTGGGACGGGTGACTCAAAGCCTTTTTTACGCGACCGATTTTATCGACCGGCTGGAGAACGAGATCGTTCCGGCGCTGCGATCGGGATTCATCGTACTGACCGACCGCTATATTTATTCGCTGATGGCTAGAGCGTTCGTTCGAGGGATGGATTCAAAATGGATTCGCAGCATTTACAGTGTGGCGTTGAAACCGGATGCTACATTTTACTTGCGGTTGAGCATCGACCAGCTTATCCCTCGCGTGGTTCTCTCGCGTGGATTCGATTATTGGGAGTCGGGTATGGATGTCTACCCAGGACGCGATATGTACGACAGCTTTTGCAACTACCAGACTGCGCTTATGGCCGAGTTCGACCGGCTTAGCGAAGAGTACAAGTTTGAGGTGATTGAAGCATCGGCGGACGCCGAACAGGTGTTCGAGCACCTTAAGGCCGGCATCTTCCGCGCTTTGGAAGGCGATTCCAGAAAAGAGTACATTTCCGCGCGCAGCACGAAGACGCTGTCTATTTCCGATTTGGCCGCGAATGAGAAGACAGTTCCAGCGGCTCAGACCGCCAATGCAGCCAAGTTCGAGTCTGTGTTGCGGTCCATCATGGCGCATTCGACGGACGGCAACGGCAGAATCGCCCACCAACAGAAATAGTTGTCAGGTGCAGCAGTTTGCAGAGTGACTTTGCTCTGGACACTGCGAGGCGCTAAGAACTATTGCGGCTGGTGTTGACCCCCACCACGAAGTAAGGACTGATAATACTACTTGTAAATAGCCCCGCCTCGTTGACTTGGCGTCTCATGAAACCTTAAGATGCGCGTGAAGTGACGGACTCCTCCACTTTCATCGGCCGCACGATCTCGCACTATCGCATCGTAAAGAAGCTAGGCGGTGGCGGGATGGGTGTGGTGTACAAAGCTGAGGACACGCGGCTACATCGCGCAGTCAGCCTGAAATTCTTGCCGGTCGAAATGTCCCACGACCTAGGCGCTCTCGAACGATTCAGGCGGGAAGCGCAGGCGGCATCCGCGCTAAATCATCCGAACATCTGCACGATTTACGACATCGGGGAGCAGGAGGGCCAGCAATTCATTGCCATGGAGTTTTTAGAAGGCGAGACGCTGAAGCAGCGCATTTCCGGCAAGGCGCTGCCTCTAGAACAAATTGTGGAGCTGGGGATTGAAATCGCGGACGCGCTGGATGCGGCGCACTCAAAAGGAATCGTCCACCGCGACATCAAGCCTGCCAACATTTTTGTCACCGAGCGAGGGCACGCCAAGATTCTGGATTTCGGTTTGGCCAAGCAGAGCTCGGGCGGCGAGGTTCCCGGTGTTTCCGCACTTCCGACTGCGACTGCGGAAGAATTCCTGACAAGCCCAGGCACTGCAATGGGCACAGTGGCCTATATGTCGCCGGAACAAGTGCGGGGCGAGCAACTGGATCCGCGTACGGATCTCTTTTCGTTCGGCGTGGTGTTGTACGAGATGGCCACGGGTGTTCTGCCATTTCGCGGAGATACTTCCGGGGTTATTTTCGACGCAATCCTGAATCGCGACCCGGTCATAGCCGTGCGCCTGAATCCACATTTACCGGCAAAGCTGGAAGAAATTATCGACCGCGCGATGGAGAAAGACCGCAATCTGCGCTACCAGCACGCTTCTGATCTCCGCGCGGAATTGCAGCGCCTCAAACGCGACAGTACGTCGGGCCGCTCGTATGTGTCGTCTGTAGGGAAAGCGGAACTGGCAGCACCCGGATTACAGGCTGGAGCCTCGGGCGCGATGCAGAATGGTGCGAGGCGAAAGCACTACTATGCTGCGGCGGCAATTCTTGTACTGGCGCTGGCGGCGGGAGCGTTTTTCCTGTATCGCACGCTTCGGAAAAGCCCTCCGGCGAGCAAGGACTGGGAACAGCTCACTTTCTTCACGGATTCCGCCGTGTACCCCGCGCTCTCGCCGGATGGGCGGATGCTCGCCTTCATCCGCGGCAGCAATTCATTCTTCGGCCCCGGCCAAGTTTGCGTGAAGTTTCTTCCCGACGGCCAGCCCGTCGAACTCACGCATGACGCATCCCAAAAATTGAGCCCAGTCTTCTCCGCCGACAACTCGCGCATCGCCTACGGAGTGGCCATACCTTGGAGCATGTGGGAAGTGCCGGTTCTCGGCGGCGAGCCGCATCTGATGTTCCCCAATGCGAGCTCTCTGACCTGGATCGACGGTGGAAAGCGACTGCTTTTCTCCGAGATCAAAGAAGGTTTGCACATGGTGTTGGTCACCACCGATGAAGGGCGAGGGCAGCGGCGCGAAGTTTATGCGGCGCCCAACGAGCGCAGCATGATCCATCATTCCTATCTTTCTCCTGACGGGCGCTCGGTGCTGGTGGTTGAGATGGGCTCTCGCGGCGACTTTCTCCCGTGCAGTGTTGTTCCGTTCCAGGGAACTGGCGACGCGCGCCCCGTCGGTCCTCCCGATGGTATTTGTACTTCGGGCGCCTGGTCGCCTGACGGCACATGGGTGTACCTCACGGTGACGAGAGGTGACAAATCTCACATCTGGCGGCAACGTTTTCCGAACGGAGAGCCTGAGCAGGTCACTCCCGGCCCGACTACCCAGGAGGGAATTGCCATGTCCGCGGATGGCAAATCGCTAATTACTTCCGTCGGCTCAGAGGACAGCACCGTGTGGCTGCATGACAAAGACGGCGACCATCAGATTTCCTCGGAAGGGAATGCGTTCGGAGCGTCCTTCTCGTCTGACGGAAAAAAACTCTATTACTTGATGGCCAACGGCAACACGCCGGATTATGAGCTTTGGGTCAAGGATTTAACCAACGGTAAGACTGAAAGGTTCCTGCCGGGTTATTCCATGGGAGTGACCGACGGCAAGACCGAGCGGCTCCTGCCGGGGTATTCCATGGCGGGATACTCCGTTTCCGCTGATGGAAAACAAGTCGCGTTCGAAATGGAGGATCAGAACGGGCGGTCCAGTCTGTGGGTTGCGCCAACCAGTCGCCGCACTTCCCCTGTCCGTGTCTCTTCGAGTGGAAACGACGATTTCCCCATCTTTCTCCCCGATGGCGACCTGGTTTTTCGGTCCGTCGAAAATGGAACAAATTTTTTGTATCGCATGAAAGCAGATGGCACCGGCCGGCACAAGGTAATTCCCGGACGTGTTTTCGATGTTTACGGTGCGGCACCGAACGGTCGCTGGATTATTGCTTCTTCGCCGGGTCCAGATGAGGAACACACGGCTCAGATGAGTGCAATCGCAGCGGATGGAAGCAAGACCGTGCCGCTCTGCCAGGGCTATTGCCAGGCAAGTTGGGATGTCGCTGGGAAATTCGTGTACATTTATTTCGACGCGTTGCGCAACGCCACCTTCCCGCTACCCGTGTTGCACGACTCGGGGCTTCCGATCCTGCCCCCGGCTGGAATTGAACGAATAGAAGACTTCACCAACGCAAAAAGTGCAGCTGTGATTCCCAGGCTGGTGGATTCCGCCATGAGCCCATCCGTCTACGCTTACAGCATCCGCAACACCCGCCGCAACCTCTATCGCATTCCGCTGCAATGACGCCTGGGATTATGGCAATTGCGGGTCGGGTTGGTCGCCGACGGTGAAGTACGTGCAATCGGGATGGTGGAAGACCAGGGCGCTGACGCTGGCTTCCGGATCCATCATCATGCCTTCGGTGAGATGCACGCCGATTTCTTCGGGCCGCAGGAGCATCCAGATGCCGGCTTGGTCGTCGAGACTGGGGCAAGCTGGATAGCCGAAGCTGTAACGCTTCCCGCGATAGCGCGAAGTGAAACGCTCGGCCATGGTCAAAGCGGGCGGATCGGGGAAACCCCAGTCTTCGCGAATGCGGCGATGCAGCCATTCGGCGCAGGCTTCGGCGGTTTCGATTGCGAGCGCTTGCATACCGTGTGAAAAAAGATAGCGGCCGGCGGCTTTGGCCTCCTCGGCACGTTCGCGGACGCCGGCTCCGGCGGTAACGACGAAAAGAGCGAGATGATCGCGGCGAGCGGGATTTTTGTCTGCACCGTTCTGGCCGGCAATGGCAGGCTCGGCGGGCAGGATGTAATCGCTCAAACAGAGTTTGTCCCCGACGCGCTGGCGCTGAAAATGGAATTTGTGGACCGGCGAGGCTTTTCCCGGCTCGAATAGCGCGATGGAATTACCTTCGCGTTCCGCTTCGAAGAATTGCCACACCGCTGAAATCTTCATGAAGCCTTCGGCTTCGCGCTTTACCTCTTCCATACTGTGAAAAAGTTCGAGGGCGCGCGGGTCGCGATCTTTGAGCGCTTTTTCGAAATTTCCGCGAAAGCCCATGTGGCGTCCGAAAATCATGAAAGGGTTGATATAGCTCCAAATTTCATTTCTGTCGGGGAGGGAGCGGGCTTTGCGGTCGAGATAGGCGACGGGCGGAATTGGAATGTCGGTACGAATTCTCGGAGAGCGCTCTTCACTCGCAGGGCCAAGCGCGACCGCTGCGGGTTCTTCCACGGCGACAGTGCCTGCATGAGTGTTATCGCGCAGGATGGCTTGGCGTTGCGCAGGGTCGCTCAGATGATTCATCAGGCGCAAGCCGGTCATGGCGTCTTTCGCGTAGCACACGGCGGTACTGTATTGCGGAGCAATTTTCAGGCGCGTGAATTTTTCTGACAGCGCCGCTCCGCCCACCAGCAAGGGCACGTCGATTCCGGCTTCGCGGAGGTCTGAGGCGGTGATGACCATTTGCTGCGCGCTTTTCACCAGCAAGCCGGAGAGGCCGATGGCGTCGGGATTATGCTCGCGATGAGCACGAATCAATTCCTCGGGCGGAACTTTGATGCCGAGGTTGATCACGTCGTAGCCATTATTTTTAAGGATGATCTCGACGAGATTTTTTCCGATGTCGTGCACGTCGCCTTTCACCGTCGCGAGCATGACTTTTGCGCGCTTCTCGGTGTCAGCTTTTTCCATGAACTGCTCGAGATGGCTGACCGCGGCTTTCATGGCTTCTGCGGATTGCAGAACTTCGGCGACGATCAACTCGTTGTTGTTGAATAAACGGCCGACCTCGGCCATTCCGGTCATCAGTGGACCGTTGATAATGTCGAGAGGCGCATTTCCCTCGGCGCGCTTGCGATTTAGATCGTCAACCAAGCCGTCTTTGGAGCCCTCGAGAATATAATTAGCGAGGCGCTGGTCGAGAGGAAGGTCGGCGGCGCGCTCTTTTTTTCGGGAGCCGGAGGCGCGAAAGTGATCGGTGATTGCGGCAATGTGAAATTGATTGATGGCGGCCCTTTGCTCCGGAGTTTGCGCTCGCCAATCGGGCTCGGCGTTGCGAAGATGCTGGGCTTGCGGGTGATTGGCCGGCACCGACACTGGCGGAGTATTGAACAGGAGATCTTCCGCTAGTTTTCTCTCCAACTCTGGAATGGAGCCGAAACGCTCGATACGCTCAGCATTGACAATGGCGAGGTCCAACCCCGCTTTGGTGCAATGATAAAGAAAGACGGAATTCACTACTTCGCGCGCGCCGGGCGGCAAGCCGAAGGACACGTTGGAAATTCCGAGGACCGTACGCACATGGGGAATTTGTTTCTTGATCAGGCGAACGCCTTCGATTGTTTCCAGCGCTCCGCCAATGTAATTCTTGTCACCGGTGCCGCAAGGGAAAACGAGCGGATCAAAGATAATGTTTTCGGCGCGAATGCCGAATCGTTCGGTGAGCAGCAGATAGGACCGCTCAGCGATTCCAAGTTTTCGTTCGCGTGTAAATGCTTGCGCCTGGACCGGGTCTTCATCGATGCATCCGACGATAATTGCAGCTCCATAGGACCTGGCAAGCGGACAGATGCGTTCGAACTTTTCTTCGCCGTCCTCGAGGTTAATCGAATTGATGATGCTTTTTCCCTGACAATAGGTAAGGGCAAGCTCGACCGCGCGTGGATCGGTGGTGTCGATCATGATGGGCGTTTTAATTTTGCGGATTAGCTGGTCGTAAAATGGAGGGATGTCGGCCATTTCATCGCGGTCGGTGCTTTGCAGGCAAACGTCAACAATATGTGCGCCGCTTTTCACTTGCCGGCGCGCGATCTCGGTGGCCTCCTCCCATAATTCCGCGGCAACGAGGCTCTTGAACTGGCGCGAGCCAATTACATTGGTGCGTTCGCCGACGACAAGCGGACGCGTACTTTCTTCCGCCTCGATAATTTCGATTCCGGAATACACGGCGCGATGAGTGGAATCAGGCGGGCGTCGCGGAGGCTTGTTTTCAACCATCTGTGCGATCGCGCGAATGTGCTTCTCGGTGGTACCGCAGCAGCCGCCGACGATGTTCAACCAACCGCGATCGACGAAGCGTTCGAGCTGTTGCGCGAGCGATGTAGGCGTTTCGTGGTAAAGCCCTTCTTCGTTTGGCAGGCCGGCGTTGGGATAGCAGGACACGAAACCGCTGGTAAGCGATTGCAGGGTGCGAACATGATCGGTCATGAATTCCGGCCCAGTCGCGCAATTCAGGCCGAGCGAGATCAAATCCACATGGTCGAGTGAAGACCACAGCGCCTCGATGCCCTGGCCGGCAAGCATGGTTCCCATAGCTTCGATGGTGACTGAAACCATCAGAGGAATGGGCTGGCCGAGATTCTTACTCAGTTGCTCGATCGCAAGGATACCGGCTTTGATGTTGCGCGTGTCCTGGCAGGTTTCGAGGAGAAGGATGTCCGCGCCACCTTCGATGAGGCCGCGCGCCTGCTCGTGATAATTATTTTGAAGCTGTTCGAAATCGATTCCGCCAGTGACGCTGATGGCCTTCGTAGTGGGGCCCATGGAACCGGCCACAAATCGTGGTTTTGCAGGAGTGGAAAATTCGTCAGCCGCCTGACGGGCAAGCTCCGCGGCCTTGCGGCTGATTTCGCGCGCGCGACTTCCGAGGCCGTATTCCGCGAGGACGACAGGAGTGCTGCCGAAGGAGTTGGTTTCGATGATGTCGGAGCCAGCCTCGAGATATTTTCGGTGGATCGAAAGCACAACCTCGGGTTTGCTGACAACCAGATACTCATTGCAACCTTCAAGCTGTGGGCCGCCAAAATCCGAGGCAGTCAGATTGGCCTGCTGCAGCATAGTGCCCATCGCGCCATCCAGAACCAGGATGCGTTCGCGCAACAATTCGCGGAGGGCCAGGCCCTGTTGAATAAAGTTCCTCATGTCAGCAAAAAATATTCCCAGAAGAATTCTAGCAGGGGATGCGGCGGCGAGGCCGGAAGGAATCGCGCCGCGGTACGGACTTACAACTTAACTGCGGTCGCGCTGGTTTTTTCGCTTACAGCGCTAGTCAGAAACTCTATGGGAACGGACTTCGGAACCATACCGGCTGCGGCGCCTCGCGCGAGTAGTTCGCGAACGGCGCGGCGTCCTTCTTCGCCGTAATCCAGCGTCCAGCGATTCACATACATTCCAACGAATTTGTCGGCCAGGACCGGGTCCATGTCGCGCGCAAATTGCAGGGCGTAGTTTAGCGCGGCTTCGCGATGGTCCAGCGCAAAGGAAACGCTCTCGCGGATGACGCGGCCGATTTGGCTTCCGAGATCGGGACCGAGCTTGCGGCGAATGGCGTTCGCGCCGAGCGGGAGCGGAAGCCCGGTGATTTCCTGCCACCATTGGCCCAGGTCAACGACGCGATGGAGGCCTATCTGCGAGAAAAGCAACTGGCCTTCGTGAATTAGAAGACCGGCTTCGACTTCCTTGGATTGCACAGCCGCGAGAATTTTGTCGAACGGCATGGTCACCGTTTTGACGTTAGGCTCGAAGAGTTTCAAGGCGAGATAGGAAGTTGTGAGTTCCCCGGGAATAGCGATTGTGCGGCCGGCTAAATCCGTTTTCTTGATCGGATGCCCCGCGACGACTATGGGACCGTAGCCCTCGCCGAAGCTCGCGCCGCAATCGAGCAGGACGTACTTGTCGGCGACGAAAGGATAGGCGAAAAAGCTGATGGCGGTGACGTCGTAGACCTCTTTTTTCGCAGCCTGATTCAGCGATTCAATGTCGGACAGGACGTGGTTGAATTTCACGCCGGGCAAACGGACTTTGCCGGTTGCCAAGGCATAGAACATAAAGGCGTCATCGCTGTCGGGCGAATGCGCGAGGCGAATCTCTGCTGTTTTTGGTAGGGCTGCTGGTGTGGACATGCTGGGTCCGTCCTGGCACTCGCGGAAACGCTACCATTCGTTGAGGGTCGGAGAGAGCTATAGAGACTCCTGCCCGCTGCGATGAAAAGTACGAACGGTGTGGACGTTCCGGCGTGAGTGCCGATTAGTACAGCCAAAGAATAGCACAGGGCACCGGTTTACGTATAGGCGTGGCGAGGAAATCAGAGCCTCGCAGAATTCACGCAAAATTAATGCGGTCGTAGTCGGAAGCACGCAGACGAATCGGTTTTCGGAGAAAAAGAAACGCGCTATTGAACGGTAGAGTGAGCCGGATTTGGGAGAGGTGAGGCATGGTGAGCGACGAGCATCCAGCCTTCTTCTTGAAGCACGAAGATATTCGTGGCTTGGACCATGGCGTCGTCAAAGCCATCGGCAAATGCGGTGGTCACGTGTTCAGTGCAGGCTACCCATCCGACGCGGCCTTCGATGCGGAGCCAGACCGAACTTAAGGCTATACGGACGCGCCGGGCGTTGGCGAAAAGGCGTGCCCAGCGTTCGCGGACTTCGTCCCATCCAAGCAAAAGTTCCCATCCGGGATGCACGCATTCCACTTCGTCGTCGTGGGCCCATACGGCTTCCATCTGAGCGAGGTCCAGCGATTCGAAGGCGGAATAGAACCGAGTGTTTGCGGCGCGAAGAGCGTCCTCGGGAGTTTGTTTTTGCGGCGTTGTTTGGGCCGACATATTGAAAGGTGAAACTTGGGATGTATGGACAGACAATCCACTGAAAGAACCGGAAAACGCGCGCCGTTCAGTCGGAATTTTTCGGGCGAGCGAAATTTAATCCGCCCACGGCAGCCACAGTCAGAGCCATCTTCAAAACCTCGCCCGGCAGGAATGGCAGCGCGCCGATGCGGAGCGATTTTGCCCAGCCGACGCGGGTCACAAGAGCCAGCCAGGCGCAGCCGCCCGCGAAAATTATTACTTCGCCGGAAACGAGTGCGGCAATTAGTTTCGCGCCAC
>Ga0209330_1000551_pt1 | contig 14920 bp, 12 predicted proteins | sample JacPinW_OM2H0_O3_FD_187969 | JGI IMG/M metagenome (GOLD analysis project Ga0209330, IMG submission 187969) | Forest soil microbial communities from Algoma, Ontario, Canada - Jack Pine, Ontario site 1_JW_OM2H0_O3 (SPAdes) (version 2) | ecosystem: Environmental > Terrestrial > Soil > Boreal...
GGCGTTCACCAACTTAGACGAACTCCCTCAGCAATAGCGACGCCGAAATCACACGCCGCGACGAAGAAAATTGCGGGCGTCGGCTAAAGAGCGGGGTTGGATGGGTGCGCCACGGGAGGCGCAGCAAGCAACGCCGCTACAACCGCCAATCACCGAATCCGTAGGGGCGCAGCATGCTGCGCCCGGCATCAATACTTGGCGACAAGATATCGGATCATCCGCAAAAGTGGACGGCCAAGGGGTTTGCCTATCGATGCTCATTGCCTCGCTTGCAGCGGGCGCAGCATGCTGCGCCCCTACAAAGCCGGTATTTGAGTGGTCAAGTTGAGTGGCCATACAATCCGACAGGCGTGCTAGCCCGTGCTTGCCCGCCAAATCGCAGCAGCGCACGTATCAAAACACGCGTGGCCCCGCCTTAGAGTCCGGCCAACACTCTCAGAATCAGGATGGATCCTGCCAGTCGATGACGACTAGGGTGATGTCGTCGGCCTGGGCGCGTGCGGAGGAGCGGGCGGACCAGCGGTCGATTTCGCTGAGCAGTTCATCGGCAAGCGCGGCGGCAGGAAGCTGAGAATGTGCACCCAAGAATTGCTCGCAACGCGAAAGGCCGAACTCTTCGGCCTTGGCGTTTGCGGATTCTAATAGGCCGTCAGTGTAAAGGACGTAGCGGTCGCCCTGTTGCAGCGGGATTTCGAGCGAGGTGTAAACCGCTTCGGGAAACATGCCCAAGACGATGCCATTTTGTTCGACGGAACTCGCCGAGCCGTTCAAGCGGCTGCCGCGCAAGAGCGCAGGGTGTCCCGCTCCCGCGTAACGGACGATTTTTGCGTCAAGATCAGCGTACAGATAAGCCGCAGTGACGAAGTGGTCTACGAATTTTCCGCTGAGCGCCTGATTCAGCGCGGCAAGAACCAGTTCGGGATGTTGCGCGTGCGCCTTCTGTCCGGCGAAAGCGACTTTCAGCATGGAAGCGATGATGGCGGCGGGCACGCCGTGGCCAGTGACGTCGGCGACGAGGACGCCGAGCCGATTGTTCTCGAGCGCGAAGAAATCGTAGAAATCGCCGGCGACTGCGCTCATGGGGAGATAACGAGCGGCGATGTCCAGACCGGCGATGCGCGGAACTTCGCGAGGCAGAATCGAGGATTGAATCTCGCGCGCGATTTCCATCTCTTTGTCGACGGCCAGCAGGCGGTGTTCGTTGGCGAAAGTGCGGTGAGCGGCCACATATCCGAGGCAACCGACGAAAAATAAGAAACCGATGGCCTCGACTCCGGGTCCACTGCGCCATAAACCAAGACTTGCGAGATTGCCCTGCAGCACAAAGACGCCGAAAACAACGAGTCCAATGGTGAGCACGCGGTATTCTGGGGTCCATAGCGGGGCCAAGCCGCGAGACCGCTGCACAACGAGGTTGACCATAAGACTGCCAACGACGGCGAGCACGAGATAGTTATTTAAGGAATACCCGAGGCTCGCACGCATACCGAACACATCCGCCGTAACCAGTACGGCTGCGAAAACCACGGCCACGATCAGCAATCGATTCAGGAGCGTCTTGGTCTGCGTATCGAGAACCGCGCGCAGAAACAGAAGGAACGGAATTAAAACCGTGAAGGTAATCCATAAATCCAGGTGACCCAGGAAAGGGCCGGAGATACCGGCCACAGAACGGACGACCGGAACGCGCAAGAGAAGCCGCACAGCATAAAGGATTGAGAAAATGCTGAAATAGATCAGCGTTAAATCGCGGCTCTGGCGGCGGACGAAAAAAAGCGTCACTGCGGCGACGCCGACCACCAGAAGGATCAATCCAACCAAGATTATCGGCATCTGCGAGCGCAGGTCCGCGAGCGGGACGGACGAACTTGGGATGGCGGCGAGCGCAAGCGGCAACAGCATGGACATCTTTATACGCGGGCGGCAGCAGTAAGACAAATGCTGCGCTTGGCGATGGGAGGCCAAAGAAAGACAATTCAGCGTTCGTGAGTGCAATCCCGGATAACCGATGGCCGGAATGCGAACGTTACGAGCGAGTACTCCACTGAATTTTTAGAGGAACTACTGAAAGCCCTCCAGGTAACCCAGTGCGGTTCCGGCGGAGTTTCAGGGCCGTGTTAGCGCTTGGGCAGCGGGCGAGTGCTGGGAGTGGTATGTTGTTTGCGCTCGGCGGGATCCCAATCGTCAGACGGAAACGTGATCCGCCAGAAGAGCGGCGATGGTTCGATGAATTCGAGGCCGATTTCGGTTTTGCCGGAATCCCTCTGTCCGATAAAAGTCACGGTGCAGGGCAGTTCTTCCACCGTCTTCGGATTCACTATTGCGAGTTCTTGCCCTCGCACGAGTTTTGCCGCAAGCGGCACCATACAGCCGTGCGCGCTCACTGAGACGGTGAGAGCTTCTTCGGTGAAAGGTAAATCGCCGTTTTTTCCGCGGACGAGTACCGGCATCTCAATGCGCACGCGGATTGAGCGTCGGCGGTCGGAACTCTCGCCGGGAGCGGACACTTTCTTAGCTCTCATATCTCGCAAGAGCGTCTCCTGTTCATTAAGCAAGTTGCGCGTCATCGCATGCCGTCCTTAGCAATTCTTGGTAGCCTCGTAAGGCTCTTTACAAGAGTACTCGGTAATCAGCTTGAAAACGTCCGCTTTGACACAGTTTCCTGTGGGACACCCCGCCCGCCACCGAACCTAAAGCAACTCGGTTTTTTTAGTGGAGGAGGATTTACTCCGGCGCTTGGCGGGTGGCCGTTTGCGTGAGATTTTCTGCTGCGTATTCACAGCTTCGCGCGCGGCGAGAGCAATCTTTGTATCCAGATCCTCAATATTCGTCGGGAACGTCTCGCGCGCCTGGGCGACAATCCCGGCGGCGCGTTCTGCTGCGCTCGCTGCTACGGCCTTCAGAACGTGCTCGACGATACGATCGGCGAAGGATTTTACGATCTGCTGCGCCGCCTCTTGAAGACGCATTTCAAGTTGACCACGCAACAGCGTCATGTCTTCAGTCAACGCCGCTTCCACGGTTGTTTTCAACATTTGACGGGCGGCGTCAAGCTCGGGCCGATCGTTCTGCAAAGAAGCCGGATGGACGAGAGGTGCGGCGAAGTCCGGTATTGCCGCGGGTGAGTCGACGACCAAAACGGCGTGAGTAGTCTCCTGCATGTGAGCAGCGGCCTCTGATTCTTCAGGGAGAGACGCCGGTATAGAAAGAGCAAGCGGCTGCGGCTCGCCTGCCTCCGGATACACCGGGATTATCAGCTCCTCATCATCCGGATGTGGAAACCAATCTGTGGGCGGGGATTTTATGTCCCAAACATTTCCGGGAACTTCGAACTCCAATGCGATATGGAAAATTTCGCGGTAAGTGCGCGGCCGCTGGACCCAGATGACTCGAGCGGCATATTTCCTCGAGCGCAATCCCCGGTCCCGGGCGCCGATCTCGACGGTGAGCCTGGAACCCTTTGGGACGTAGTGCTTCGACTCGTACTTGCAGCCATTGCAGTTCACCGTCACGGTTGAGGTGAATTCATCGAACGGCTGGCCCAGCGCATCCAGTCCTCGTATCGTGATCGGCACGGCGTGGATGATTCGCGTACTTCGACGGTTTTCTGCACTACCGTCTTGCGACGGCAAGGGTGCGGACACACTGACCTCCGAAGGGGGAGCTTCAAGATTAGCACCCCGTTCCGGTGTGGGCGATGCGTCGTACGCGGTTGTGCGAAAGGGTAAAGGAGCTGGGACGCAAGGCCGGACTAATAGCTTAGGTGGCGCGGCATCGAGCGTTGAACTGGCGTCGCAAACCGGACATCCATGATGTAACGATATGGTGCGGTTGCGCACTATTAACCAGACGATTCCGCCCACTCACCGGGCCGAAACTGAGCGAGTGCGGAAGGATCCGATGCAGAAAGCCAAGTGATATTTCAGAACGGCAAGCGCCAGGTTAGAAATGCATAGCGTCATCGCTCACCGACGAACACCGTTCGTAACGGAGAGCTTTGATTCTATTGTGCAGCCGCCGGCGACACAGCGTTTCGCAATGCCAAGGAGATCACAATGTGCGGAAACATTTTCGTATTCCGGCCCGGGGGAACCCCGGTAGGAAACGTCTTCACCGATTGGCAAGTGCTCATCAACACCATGGCGTGCGTGGACGGGCGCAAGATTCTCGAGTTCGACGACTCGTTCCTTCCTAAACAACCGCCGCCGTTCTGCGCGATTCCGGCAGGGGTGTGGCCGATGAAGGATGTGGTGTGGGCCGGATTTGGGCCGCGGCCGGGCGTTCCCCGCACCACTGTGCACATCTTGAGTGGTGCCGTGTTTACGGACCTGCGCATGATCGGCGGCCAGATCACGATCGTGAACCAGGCGAAGAGTCCCGACCCTCCCCCTATATCTGATTTCAGCCCCAACCGCGACCAGGTACAGATCGGGATGCGGGACGATTGTGGGAACACACAGTTTGTGAATCAAAATGACGTTCCGATGTTCGACCTCAAAGGCCAGTCGGCCTTGTTCTTCTTGCAGAATTCCCTCTTCGGGATGCCGACCGCAGACGTTCCGAAACCTACCCCGCTGATCCGACAGGCCAGCGGCAGCGCGCTGACAATCAACCTGTTGGGTCAGAACCAGACGGGCCCGAACGTGGTTTCGAGCGCAGCAGGAGCCTCCGTCCTTTTTGGCGCTCTCAGCAGCTCGGCTCAAGTTGCATTCGACCAGACGAGCATCACGAATGGCGGAGGCAGCTACAGTTTTGGACCGCAGGGTCGAATTCAACGCTTGGTAATTCCTCGTCCGCCGGCACCGGCGGCTACCGCGAGCCAACCTATCATCACGCCGAACGCTTTGGTTCTATGCAACGGCACGCATCCTGGATTTACACAAGTCCTTCCAGGAATTGCCAACGGATTTGGAATAGCGGGAAACCTCGCCGTGCCGCTCTATACCGGTGGTCAGGAAGTGGTCGTCGCGGAGGTAAGTGGAGGATCAAAGCTGAAGGTTAGCCCGTCTGGCACCGACACGATCGACGGAGAGACAGGTCCCGTTCACATAGGCAAGCATGGGTCGAGGACGTTCGCGAGCGACGGCGTCTCGAATTGGATTACCATCTCTGAAGTCCGGCACGAATAATGACCCCAATATCCATCTAATAGATAGTGGTTCGTGTGGCGCGATTGTGCGAGGATTCACGCACGATGGCGGCGACTACGTCCACACCGCAGGCGGAACATGGGTTGCGGCGGCAGTTGGGGCTGCGCGACTTGGTGCTCGCGCAAGTGCTGTGCGTGGTGGGAAGCGAATGGGTTGGAGTGGCGGCGGACTTAGGCAGGGCGCAGGCGCTCACATGGATCGCGGCGATGCTGCTGTTTTATTTTCCAATGGCGGCAGTCGTGATCGGACTCAACCGGATTATGCCGCTGGAGGGCGGGCTTTACGTTTGGGCGCATCGCGCGTTCGGCGGGCTGGGCGGATTTCTTACGGCGTGGAATTTGTGGGTGTACGGCATCGCGGTGACGGCGGCGATTCTGTACGCGATTCCCACGGAGCTGGCTTACTTGATCGGTCCCAAGGCCGCGTGGCTGCCGGAGAGTCATGTCGCGTCGCTGGCGATTGTCGGCGCGATTATTGCGGCGGTAACTTTGGCGGCAGTGCGCGGACTGGAGTGGGGCAAGTGGATTCACAACGTCGGCGGGATCGCGATGATCACGGCGTTTGTGCTGCTGATTTTTCTGCCTGCGTGGGCGATTTGGCGGCATCGAACCGGCCAACATCCGATTGAGCTTGCATTGTCACTGCCGCCGATGAATCTGCACTCGATGGCTTTGTTTGGGCAGATGATGGTAGGCGCGTTGAGTGGGCTGGAATATATCGCGATCTTTGCCGGTGAAAGCAAACAGCCGGCGCAAAATATCAATCGCTCGGTTTGGATTTCTTCGCCGATTATTTGCGCCATGTTTATTTTGGGGACCGGCGCGGTGGTGGCGTTTGCGACGCCTGGACACATTGACTTCATCGCGCCGATTCCGCAGACGATGCGAATTGCGCTTGGCAATTCAGGAATCGGCAACGTGGTTGCGATCGTCACGATCCTGCTAGTGCAACTGAGGCTGCTGGGCGTGTCGAGCTATTTATTTTCGGGAGTCACGCGCTTGCCGATGGCGGTGGGCTGGGACGACCTGCTGCCGGAATGGTTTACGCGATTGCATCCGCGATGGAAGACGCCGGTGAATTCGATTCTGTGCACGTCCGCGCTGATGATTCTGCTGGTGGTGTTGGGAAGCGTCGGCGTGCACGCGCAAGAAGCGTTTCAGGTGCTGTCGAATGCCAGCTTGACGCATTACGAGCTGATGTACATGGCGATGTTCGCGATTCCCCTGGTGGGGGCGGTCGCGTTGCGCAAATCGCTGCCGCCATGGCTGAAGTGGGTCTCGTTTGTCGGATTCTGCGCTTCCCTCTTCAGTTTGCTCGTCTCGGTATATCCGTTTGTGGATGTGGTGAATCCGCTCGGATACGCCGCGAAGATCGCGGGAACCGTGTTAGTGAGCAATGTAGCCGCGGTCGTTTTCTACAAGCTGCGGAACCGGCGCGTACATGACTAGGTTTTGTTGAGTGTTTTCGTGTCCACGCCGAAGGAATGCTCAAAGCCATCGTCGTCGGTTAGGAAGAATTCGGTTTGGCCGTAGTCTCTGTCCTCGAGTTCGGACACTTTGTAACCTAGACGCAGCAGTCGCTCTCTTGTCTGGCGAATATCCGACGGCGCCCAATAAAGCCGAATGCCGTTATAGTTCTCCGGTTTGATCGGTGTGCCGGCTCGCCGGTGGAGCATGAAGGTCAAGCCGCCTTTGTGCAGCATGCAGAGGCTTAGCTTACCGTCTTCGTGCATTTCCGTGTCCATCTTGAATTCAAGACCATCCACCCACAATCGCAGACTTTTTTTCAGGTCAGCGCTTGGAATTACCGGTATGCATGCTTCAACGCCCATGAAAATCTCCTTGTCGCATAATTTCTTTCACCAATCAGGGTGTGACGGAACAGCGCCGACGCTACTAGATAGCATCGGATCATTTCGATGTGCAAGTGGTGTGAGCCGGGAATGTTGCTGCTGTCGTGTTCTACAAGCTGCGGGATTGTGGAGTGCATAATTAGCCGGGCGCTGGGAGTAACCGTCTGGTCTGAGCGCTGCACTCTCACTGCCGTGTGGCGGCCAAGTCCTCGTAAACTTGTGACAAGCAAAGTCCGAGGGCTGCGACTGAGTGCTCGGTCAATTAGCAGAAGGACGGCGACGAAATGAGGGTAAGTGGCTCCATTGCAGCGATTCTTCTTTTGGGGCTGACGATCGTGGCAGCTCAGACGCCGCAATCGAAGGGAAAACCGACGGAGCTGGTAGCAACCCAGTACGAAAAGTTCGTAGCAAACGGTGCATTCCTAACTCCTGAGGGCTGGAAGAGGGCGGAGAAACTTTTCGAGGAGTCGCATGCGTTCCCTCCCGATGGCGAAATTTCCCTGATGGCAACAGGTGGGGCGCTTGGCGAGAGCTGGATGAAGGGTAACGAGGCGGAAGTAGAAACGAAGTGGACCGATTATTTGGGCACGATAGATTCCGCTTTGCGGTTCAAGCCTCCCAAACGGGATGTCCCAATTGTAATGACCTCGTTTCGGTTCCGTCTCGTCTACACCAATAAGCATCGAGACATCGGGGCTAACGGAGAAGCCATAAGAGAAATAACCGGTCCTTGGGAATGGAAAATAGGTGAACCTCTGATTTTGCGTTGGACCACGCCAGTCCGGGCTATCGAGTACGTGTCGCTGATGCGCGACAAGACAGACGATCCGGTTATCAAGAAAAATGCCGACAAAACAATTGCCGCTCTAAAGCGCATCGAGAAGCCCTGCGGTAACGCCAGCGCATGTTAACGCGCTCAGAGGGTGGGCGAATTATTTCCCAGCATGGCCTGGCGCACGAGTTTGATTGGGGGAAAACCTTGCTTCATGAAATTGTTGTGAAACTGCTCGAGTGAAAAGGCCGCGCCTTCTTTTTTCATCACGTCTTCGCGAAGTTTCAGTATTTCGAGTTTGCCGAGAGTGTAATAAAGGTAGGTGGGGTCGCCGGTGCCGCGTTTCGTTTCGACCAACCCTACTTGCTTGGACTGATACCCTTCCTTCACGAAGAATGCGGCGGCCTGATCGAAGGTCATCTTGCCTCGGTGCATTTCAATTCCCACGATGTAGCGTGCGTTGCGCAGCAGCGCGTCCTGCAGTTGCCCCAGGCGAATGAACTTCGCCTCGCGCGCGTCCTTCGCGCCGGTGCCGGGCTGTCCGTAGCCTTCGTCGAGCATCATCTGTTCGCTGTAGTGCGCCCAACCCTCCGCGTTTGAGCTACAGCCGAGAAGCATGCGAACTTTAGTGGGCGCGTGATCCACCCAAAGAAACTGAATGTAGTGCCCCGGATACGCTTCGTGAGTTGACGTGCTGACGATCGTGCCGATGTTGAAGCTGGCCATGCGGCCTTCGATTTCTTCAGGCGTGTCGTGAGGGCCGGGCAGAGTTACGTTGAAGTACGCTTCCGTGGCAACTTTTTCGAATGGGCCGGGAGTGTCCATGGAGGCAAACGTGGTGGCGCGCATGAACGGCGGAGTTTCCTGGAGTATTGGGCGCACCTCGGTGGGAATGGTGATGATGTGTTTCGTCCGGATAAACGCGATCAGGCCGTCGAACGTGTCGCGAAAACTTTGCAGCAGCTTGTCCGGCGCAGGATGCATGGCGGCGAGTTCGGCCAGCACGTCGGCTGGCGTTTTATCAGGCTCGAGCTCTTTGGCGATGCGATTGAATTCGTCCTGGTTCTTGTGAAGGTTGGCCCAGCCGATTTCGAGCAGGCGGTCGAGAGGCGTGTCCACCATTTCGTCGTACAGCAATTTCTTGGAGAAGGTGTCCGCGCCGATACGGAAGTCTCCGTTCGAGCGCGGCAACAAGTCTGACTTCAGCCATTCTGCATAGCTCTGCAAATCCGCGATGACCGCGGCATTCGATTTCGCGAATTGTGCTTTCAACGCGGGGTCGGTGGCGGTCGCGAATGCTGTCGGGACGTCGTTCTGAAAAAAGCTGACGATGCCGGGAAGCTGCTCGAGAGCGATTTCGGTGTAAATGCGAGGCGGGTTCTTCAAATTGGCGCGCGCGGCGACAAATACAGCGGGCATCTTCTCTTCGCGCGCGATCACGGAGCGCAGGCGGTCGTCTGGCGAGGCGAATTTCCGAATCATGATCACGTACACGCTGCTGCTGACTCCGCTTGAATAGTTGTCGGGATTCTTTTCCCACGGGCGAATAGTTTCAAGCGTGAGGAGCGTGCCGCGGATATTCGAGAGCACCAGTTCGCGGTCGCCTGTGCGTATTTCGCCCAGGCCGGCCGGGTCCACTGCTGCCACGCGCTTTTCGAAGGCATGCAATGCGGCGACGTTGGCGTCAATTCCCGCTCGCGAATAGTCCTCTAGCAGCGGATCGTATTGATGCAACCCGGAGCTGGTGCCGGCCGTGGGCGAGAACTTGAAAAACACCTGGTCGAAATATTCGTCGGCGAGCTTGTCCCATGCGGCTTGTTTGTCGGTGGCGTTCGCGTTCTGGGGCGAGCGCGCGCGAATCGAGTTTGGATACGCGATTACGGCGAATACAGCCAGCAGGCTCAGAAACGTTCGAATGAATTTGTGCACACGACCCTCTTTTCGAATTGGAATTGTGACGCTAAGACTACATCTGAAATCTGTGCCCGAGGAGCTTCAGGGGCTCAAGCCCCTCTCCTTGGTTGCCATTATGTCGCCCCTAAAGGGGCCACCCACAAAGATACTTCGCGTGCAGAGTCGCGATGATTAGAAGCACTCCGAATCTGCCTGAGGAGCTTCAGGGGCTCAAGCCCCTCTCCTGGGGTTGCCATTATGTCGCCCCTAAAGGGGCGACCCACAAAGATACTTCGCGTGCAGAGTCGCGACGACTGTAAGACTATTCTGTGTTCGAAGCACCGACCACTCAAGGAAATTAACATTGAAGTTTCGCCGACAACAGAACAATTCGAAGTTCGGCCTTCTGCGATGATAGCGATTCTCGGATTCACTCTCGGAAAGCTTTGTGGGTCGTGGCTTCAGCCACGACATAAAAGCCGAGGGGCTGGGCGGCTTTAGCCGCAGAAGTTCCGCCACGACTTGTTTCTAAATCCCTGAAGTCTCCTTATCGTAAGAACACCGAACGACGTTGAATCTGGCGCTCGCGGAACTCCACTGATAGTCGGCGGGGTTGTCCGACAATCGCGCCTTCACCGGATTCTGCTCGATGTACGGTTTGCGAATCCGATACTCATCGACATTCCGAATCCAACGGTCATGATAGCCCGGCATCCAAATCGGAAAGCTGTAGAGTAATTCCTTCTTGATTCTGTGGGACGAGCCGCCCTTGATCATCATCACCGCCTTCTCAATGGAGGCTTCTTCACCTGGAGTAATGAGCATGTGCAGATGATTTGGCATGAGCACAAAGGCATGCAATCCGTAGAATTTCCGCTCATGGCACTCCGTAATCTGCTCCACAACGATTCTTGCCGGATCAGGATTGCGAAATATCTCTCGCCGCTGCCAAGTGTCAGTCGTGATGAAGTAGACGCCTGGCTGTTTGACTCGCCTTGCAATTCTGCTCATCCGGGACCTTCAGGGGCTGAAGCCCCTTTGCCTCGGCTCGCCTTATGTCGCCCCTTAAGGGGCGACCCACAAAGAACTTCCCCGTTCGAAGGATCGACCCACAAAGATCTTCCTCGGTCGAAGGATCGACCCGCAAAGAACTTCCCCGTTGAAAGAATCCACGCCTACGGACCTGTTGCAAAGATCTTCCCGGTTAGAAGCATCGACCGGAAGCCGATACTGCGGCGTCAAATGTTACTCCTTCCGGCGCGGCGAGGTAGGTCTTTTTGAGATTAGGCGGCTGCAAATTGGCGGCGCACATCCTCCTCCAGTGAGTCGGTTGCGTGTTAGTCTTGAAGCTTGACCCCATGGAAGACTTCCTCTCTTTGATCAAGCACCACGGATACCTTGTCATCTGCGTCGTTGTATTTGCGGAAGCTATCGGAGTGCCGGTGCCGGGCGCTGTGGCCCTTGTTGCGGGCGGAGCGGCCGTGGCAATGGGTGCGCTGTATGGTCCGGCGGCGGCTTTGTTTGCTGTGATCGCGATGCTGGTGGCCGACTCATTGCTTTATTTCCTCGGCAGCTATACGGGATGGGCCATCTTGAAATTTCTGTGCCGGATTTCAGCCGACCCGGAAACATGCGTCCTGCGCGCCGCGGAGTCGTTTTATAAGCGCGGCCGGCCCACGTTGCTGGTGGGCAAATTCATTCCCGGCGTAAGTACGCTGGCTGCGCCGTTGGCTGGAAGCATGAAAATGCCATTCGTTCAGTTTCTGGGACTGGATTTTCTGGGCGCCAGCCTATACGCGCTCGCGTATGGTGCGGTCGGTTTTATCTTTCGCGACTTTGTGGCGAAAATCGTCAGCGGATTTCGCGCGGCCGGACACGTGGTCGAGACCGTAATCATCCTTGCCGTGATTGCGTACATCGCTCATCGCTTTTCGTTGTACTGGAAGCGCCGCGTCGATCGCTCCGTGCCAAGAGTTCACGTGGCGGAGCTGGCGGAGAAGTTGAAAGCGGAAGGTCTGGCAAAAATATTGTTGGGAGATGTGCGCAGTCATGGTTACTACAGCGCGGGGGCCGTGCGCATTCCCGGCTCGATTCGCATCGAGCCCAACAACCTCACTGCGGAAATAAAACAATTCCCGCGAAACAAGGACATGTACCTGTACTGCACTTGTCGAAGCGAAGCCACCAGCGCAAGCGTGGCGTACCTGTTGCGTCAGGACGGATTTAATACGTTTGTGATCGTTGGCGGCTTGACTGCGTGGCTCAGAGCGGGAAACCCGAGCGAGAAAGTGCCGCAAACCGACGTAGTGCACCTCCCGACTTTCAGCAGGTAGAAGCTGCACATCGCGAGAATTTAGTGAACAAATTGGGCGCTACCTTCGTACGGAATAACAAGGGGAGGCACGCCCGATGAAAGACATTCGCTACGCCCTGCGGCAATTCGCCAAAGCGCCAATTTTCACTGCGACGGCAATTTTGACTTTAGCGCTCGGAATTGGCGCGACGACAGCCATTTTTACCCTGGTGCATGCCGTCCTGCTGAATTCCCTTCCCGTGGCCAAGCCCGGCGAACTCTATCGCGTGGGCGACGAGGAGAATTGCTGCGTCAACAGCGGCCTGCAGGACAATTGGTCGCTCTTCTCCTACGACAAATACAAAACTTTCCGCGATAACACTCCCGGCTTCGTCGAGCTCGCCGCGTTTCAGGGCGGACATGATCTGATCGGAGTGCGCCGCAGCGGCAGCAACCAGCCTGCTCAATCCATGAGGAGCGAGTTCGTCTCAGGAAATTATTTTTCAATGTTCGGAATCGGACCTTACGCCGGCCGCGTGCTGATGCCGGACGACGATCGCAAAGGCGCGTCGCCGGTCGCGGTGATCAGCTATCGCGCGTGGCAGCAGACGTTCGGCGGTGATCCGAACATAGTCGGAGGGAATTTTACGTTCAACGGCCAGCCGTTCACGGTGGTGGGAATCGCGCCGGCTGCGTTTTTCGGCGATCGCCTCACGAGCCCCCCGGCGTTTTGGATTCCCATCGCAGATGAGAACTTTATCGACGGTCCCGTGTCTTTGATCGATTTCCCGCAGCAAGATTGGCTGGACATAATCGGCCGGATTGCGCCCGGCGCCGACCCAAAGCAAATCGGCGCGCACATGCAAGTGGAGTTGCAACAGTGGCTGCTAAGTCCCATCGCGCAATTGCAGCCCGGAGAACGCGACGCAGTAGCCAAGCAGACGCTGCGACTTTCGCCTGGCGGCGCCGGTGTTCAAGAATTGCGTGACGAATACCACTCCAGCCTGAACCTGCTGATGTGGATTTCCGCGCTGGTTTTGACTATAGCGTGCGCGAACGTGGCGAATCTGATGCTCGTACGCGCCAGCACGCGAAAACTCCAGACCTCCATACGAGCGGCGCTCGGCGCTTCCAGCGCGCGGCAGATCCGGCAGGTGCTCACCGAGAGTGTGGTGCTGGCGCTGCTGGGCGGCATAGTAGGCGTGGCGATCGCGTTTGGCGCAACGCGGCTGATTTTGCACCTCGCGTTTCAAAATACTTACGTCGCGATCCACGCATCGCCGTCTTTGCCCGTGCTCGCTTTCACGTTCGCTATTTCCCTTCTCACCGGAGTCCTCTTCGGCGTTGCTCCTGCGTGGATCACGGCGAATGCGGCTCCTGCCGACGCGCTCCGTGGCGCAGGGCGTTCCAGTGGGAGCACCGGTGGCTGGACGCAAAAATCGCTGGTGATCGCGCAAGCTGCGCTGTCGCTCGTGCTGCTTTCAGCGGCGGGGCTGTTAACGCAAAGCCTTCGCAACATGCAGGGGCAAAATTTCGGATTTGAAACGGCCAACCGGTACATCCTGCACATCGATCCGATGATGGCCGGATACAAGTCCGCGCAGCTGGAGCCTCTATATCGCCAGCTTCACGATTCGCTCGCGGCAATTCCGGGAGTCGGCCAGGTGAGTTTTTCGCTCTACAGTCCGATGGAGGGCGACAATTGGGGCGAGACTGTTTACATCGAGGGGCAGGCGCCGCCGCCTCCTGATTCCAATCAGAACGGCGCTTCGTGGCTCCGCGTCAGCGCCGGTTATTTTGAAACTTTGGGCACCAAGATCGTTCAAGGCCGCTCCATCAACGAGCAGGATTCGCCCACGTCGCGTCGCGTGGCGATGGTGAATCAGGCATTCGTCAAGCACTTTTTCAAGGACGAGAATCCGCTCGGAAAGCATTTCGGCTACATCGATCAGTCGCATGCCGGAGACTTCGAAATTGTGGGCGTAACGGAAGACACGGAATATCGCGAGCCAACGCGCAAAATTCCGCCCATGTACTTCCTGGCGGAAACGCAGAGCGTCGCGTTTGACAATCCACGCTTCATCTCTTTCGAAGAGCGCTCGCACGAGTTGGACGCCGTGGAATTCAGAACGCTCGGCAAGGTGACCGGTCTGGAAGCGCAGGTGCGGCACGCGCTTGCCGATGTGAACCCAGATCTAGCGGTGATCGACTTCGTAAGCTTCGGAGAGCAAGTGGACAACAATTTCTCGCGGCAGAAGTTGATCGCGAAGCTTACTTCGATGTTCGGATTGCTGGCGCTGGTGCTCGCGTCGGTGGGACTTTACGGAGTGACTGCATATTCCGTGGAGCGCCGCACAAATGAAATCGGAATTCGCATGGCTCTGGGCGCTGACCGCTCCAATATTTTGAAGCTGGTGCTGCGTGGAGCACTGGTGCAAATGGGAATCGCGCTGGTCATCGGCATTCCAGTGACGATTGCCGCCGGCCACGCCATGGCTGCGCAACTGTTTGGGATAAAACCGTACGATCCGCGCATCCTGTTGGCGACTTCGGCCGCGCTGGCGTTCGCTGCGTTCGTAGCGGCAGTAGTTCCCGCTCGGCGAGCAGCAACGCTCGATCCGATTCGCGCCTTGCGCGTCGAATGAAAAGCGCGACACTTTCGACTTGTCCACTTGGCTGGCTGGAACAAAAGCCGAATGGATGCGGCTGGGGTACCTTCACATGGATCGGCAAGCTGTCGCCGGATGGCAACACAGTGGAATTCGATTTTCTCGACGTCTCGGGTGGGAACGCGAACGGACACATGCACCAGTCCGTATTCACGATCATCGACGCGAATCATCACACCGAGGACTGGACTCACATGTCGCCGAACGATAAGCCGGCCCCAGCGCACATCGACCTCGTGCGCGCAAAGTGAGAATTACGACTTCTCGTAGGTATGACGAAAGCGATTTGCT
>Ga0209330_1000552_pt1 | contig 14913 bp, 14 predicted proteins | sample JacPinW_OM2H0_O3_FD_187969 | JGI IMG/M metagenome (GOLD analysis project Ga0209330, IMG submission 187969) | Forest soil microbial communities from Algoma, Ontario, Canada - Jack Pine, Ontario site 1_JW_OM2H0_O3 (SPAdes) (version 2) | ecosystem: Environmental > Terrestrial > Soil > Boreal...
AGGAGGAAGGCGGCGAGCGCGAGTACCGTCGCACATTTCGCATTTGCCATGAGGCTCGCCTCCCTATCCTTGGGTCCGTTATACCGCTGACTTAATCCGCATACCGTAGAACGACCGATAGACGAAGATGTAGGAGACTAGAAAGAACGCGGCAGCCAGAACGTGTGTCAACGTTCCCCCTGTTTCCTGCGTGAGCTTCACCGCCAACTCGACCGCAAGCAACCCGAATAGCGTGGTGAACTTGATTACCGGATTCAAGGCCACCGACGAAGTGTCCTTGAAAGGATCGCCAACCGTATCGCCAACGACTGTCGCGTCATGCAGTGGCGTCCCTTTCTGTTTGAGTTCCACTTCAACGATCTTCTTCGCGTTATCCCATGCGGCTCCGGCGTCTGCCATAAAAATTGCCTGGTAAAGGCCAAAGATGGCGATAGAGATCAGGTAGCCGATAAAAAAGAAGGGCTCGACGAACGCGAACGCCAGCGTGGCGAAGAACACCGCGACGAAAATATTCAGCATGCCTTTCTGTGCGTATTTGGTGCAGATTTCCACGACTTTTTTGCTGTCAGCCACCGAAGCCTTTTCCGCACTCGCTAGATTGATGTTGGCTTTGATGAACTCAACGGCTCGATAAGCGCCCGTAGTTACGGCCTGTGTGGAAGCGCCCGTGAACCAGTAAATCATCGCGCCGCCGGTAACGAGACCGAGGAAGAAGGGAGCGTGCAGCAGCGAGAGTTTGTCGACGTTCTCCGTTATGCCCTTCGTGAGAGCCATGATAATCGAGAAAATCATAGTGGTGGCGCCGACAACTGCCGTACCAATCAGCACCGGCTTCGCTGTGGCTTTAAAGGTGTTTCCCGCACCGTCATTGGCTTCGAGCAAGTCTTTGGCGCGCTCGAAGTTCACGTCCATGTTGTAATCCTTTTTCAACTCCTGCTTGATGTTCGGAATCGTTTCGATTTGCGAGAGCTCGTACACCGATTGCGCGTTGTCGGTAACTGGACCATACGAATCCACGGCGATGGTGACGGGACCCATGCCGAGGAAACCAAACGCTACCAGGCCAAAAGCGAAAACCGGAGCCGCGATCATCAAGTCGCCCAGGCCCTGCAAACTGACTAGATAGCCGACCGACATCAGGCCGACCATGGCAAGTCCCAGGTAATAGCCTGAGAAATTCCCGGCCACGAAGCCGGACAAAATGCCCAATGACGCGCCGCCTTCCTCCGCCGAGGTGACAACCTCTCGAACGTGCCGCGATTCCGTGGACGTGAAAACCTTTACGAGCTCGGGAATCACAGCGCCCGCCAGCGTTCCGCAAGAGATGATCGTGGCCAACTTCCACCACTGGGTCGGGTTTCCGCCAAGCTCAGGGATTATAACGGACGAGACGGCGTAGGTGATAACGATGGAGACGATCGAAGTGATCCAAACCAGCGAAGTCAGCGGAGACTCGAAATTCATTACATCGGCTTTTGCGAAGCGCGCTTTGGCGATCAAGTCGTTGATAAAATACGCCAGCGCGCTTGCCACCAGCATGGCGATACGCATCACGAAGATCCAAACCAGCAACTGAACCTGCACCGTCGGGCTCTTTACTCCCAACAGGATGAATGTAATCAGCGCCACACCGGTGACGCCGTAGGTTTCGAATCCGTCCGCGGTTGGTCCCACGGAATCGCCCGCGTTGTCTCCGGTGCAGTCGGCAATCACGCCGGGGTTGCGCGCGTCGTCTTCCTTAATTTTGAAAACGATTTTCATCAAGTCGGAGCCAATATCGGCAATCTTGGTGAAGATACCGCCCGCGATTCGCAACGCAGCTGCTCCGAGCGACTCGCCGATAGCGAAGCCGATAAAGCACTGCCCGGCATAGTCACCGGGGACGAAGAGTAGGATTAAAAGCATCATCAGCAACTCGACGCTGATCAACATCATGCCGATGCTCATTCCCGCTTGGAGCGGAATTTGATAAAGCGGAAAGGGTTTGCCGCGAAGGCCCGCAAAAGCAGTTCGCGAATTGGCAAACGTGTTTACGCGGATACCAAACCACGCCACGCCGTAGCTGCCTGCAATTCCCAGGATGCTAAACAGGAAAATAATAATTACACGCGCGGCCTCATAGTGCAGCAGCACGCCAAAATACAGCACGATGATCACAGCGATGAATAACTCGAGCAGCAGAAGAAACTTGCCCTGAGTGACCAGGTAGGTTTTGCACGTCTCGTAAATCAGCTCTGAAATTTCGCGCATGGCGCGATGAACGGGCAGATTCTTCAGCCGCGTGTAAATCACCAGGCCGAATACCAATCCAAAGATGCAAAAAAGGATTCCGAAGAGCAGGAGCTTGTGCCCGTCTACGCCCCAGCTCAGAAAATTTACTTGCGACAAATCCGGCAGCTTTAGATTGGCTTCGCCGCCCGGCGTTTCGCCCTGCGCCCGAGCTGCCGCAGCACCGAACAGCATTACGATCGCCGCCGCAGCCGATTTCAGCATCGCGCGGAGCGCGCTCAAGCGTTCACGTGACAAAAAAGCGCGCATTAAAAAGCCCCCACGATACGGGCGGTCACACGTTTGAAGAGACAAGAGCACATTCAGCCTTCCTCCGGATGAAGACTCCTTGGCGGGAGCCTACGATTGCGAGAAGTTAACAAACAGAATCGACTTTTGTATCAGGATTAGCGTCTTTCGTCAAGAAAAGAGGCCATTTCGTCGCGCCTCGATCTCTGAGTTAGCAAGTGAGCGACCTCGCTAAGGCCTGGATTGTCCCTTCCGGTGCACCTGTTTACCCAGGGGTAATCGCAACCGCACAGGTATAGCAGCATTCCTAGAGCTTTCTGCCGACCGCGTCTAGACTTTCATAGGGAGGGACTGAGCGTGATGAAACTGAGGCTTCTAGTGATCTGCATGGTGGTTTTGCTACTCCCGAAATCGCAATCCGGCCAAAGCACCTTGCAGTCGGGGACCTATCGTTTCGAGGACCTAACCGCTAAGAAGGAGGCAAACGCAACCTTTCGCCCCATCCTCGACGGCGTGACTCACAACGGGGTTCACATGCATGTTCATGAGGTGTTCCTTCTGCCCGGGAGTACACCGCACCACGCCCATCACCACCCGCAGGAGGAAATGTTTCTCATCAGTGAAGGTGAGGTAGAAGTGACGATCGCCGGTAAAACGACCACGCTCGGACCCGGCTCGGTTGCCTTCGCCGCGGCCGGCGACGAACATCAAATTCAAAACCTCGGAACGAGACCGGCACAGTATTTCGAGATTATCCTCGACCCGCCGACGCCACACTAAGAATTGCTTCGCGCTGGACGCGGCAGTAGAAGAAATTCTCGTCGAAATCTGAACTTGCAGTCTAGTCCTGCGGTATCTTCGCCAGTGGGACCTCGAAAAACATCAGCGGTTTGTTTCCTGGGATTACCGCAGCATCGGGAACGTAGAGGACGGAAGCTGCTGCCAGCGACATGTCCCGGCTCAAATCGAAATAAAGAAAACCGTGGATTGTGGCCATCGGGGGAACCACGTCTGCATCGAGCGCGAGCGGCTGGAGAATGTCTTCAATCTTGGCGGATTTTTTATCGCCTCCCGGCAGCGAAAGACTTGGAATACGCGAATTTTTCGGACCTGAAGGACCCTGGGGGTGGGCGATCTTGTATGCCGCATCGGACGGTCTCATCGAATCGATCTCCTGATGGTCGCCGTTGCGGAAGTGAACCACGAGTTGGACCGTATTGAGGTCGATCCGGATCGGATGGTCCGATTCGTTGCGCAGAAACACTTCGACTGGAAGAATTCCTGCTCCGATTAAGTCCGCTTTGCCGAACTTTTCTTTGGCGCGGCCGGGTTCGTCATAGGCATCGGCGAGTATGGTCATTCCCTCATGGGTATCGTGCGCCAAGGAAGGCGAGGGCTGTGACGAAGCGTCCGCCGGTGGCTTGGCGCCAGGAGACTGCGCGAAAGCGCCTACGCACATCAGAAGAACCGCTGCGGCTAAAGCGCTGGATCGAATCATCTATGGATTTTCCCGATCTGCGATTTCGATGCGCCGCTTCATTGGGAAGTTGTGCACGTTCCGACTGGCTGCCACTATAATACCTCGTTTGTGTGCGGAGTCGCTGTTGGAAGTGCCTGGTAGGCACAGGCACGGCGAGTCCCCAAGACGCTTCCGAATGTATTTCTTATATCGAATCGTCACGGCAGTTGGCATGCTCGTACTGGCGCCTTACTTCGCATTGCGCGGTTGGCGGCGCGGCGAGCATTCCGGCGCGTTGCGTGAGCGCCTTGGATTCTTGCAAGCGGACACCTTGGCTTCCGCTAGTGGAGCTGCGGCACGCGAAGGTGACGTTGCGCCTAAGGGCGGAGCAATTTGGGTGCACGCGGTCTCGGTCGGCGAAGTTCTCGCCGCAAAGCCCCTGGTAGAAGCACTCAAGCGCAGGTTCCCGAGGAGGGCGATTTTCGTTTCCACCACCACGGAAACGGGGCAGCGCCTTGCGCGCGAGCGGTTGCAATCCGCGAATGGGATATTTTACTTTCCGCTGGATTGGGTTGTGCCGGTGCGAAAAGCGTTGCGATCGATTCGCCCGGCGCTCGTGATCGTGATGGAAACGGAGATTTGGCCGAATTTCTTGCGCGAGGCGCGGCGCTCAGGCATTCCCGTGATTTTCGCCAACGCGCGCATCTCCGAAAAGTCCTTCTCCCGCTTCGAACGCTGGCAATTTCTTATTGGCGAATTCTTCGAGCGCACCCTTCAGGATCCGGAGCTTTTTCTAGCGCAGAGTGAAGAAGACGCGAAACGCCTGATCAGCATGGGTGCGCCCGAAGAGCGCGTGGAAATCGCCGGGAACATGAAGTATGACGTGGAGCCGCCGGCAATCGGCCGGTTCGGAGCCTGGCTCGAAACCCAGATTCGGCAGCAAGAGCGCTGGCCTATATTGGTAGCAGGAAGCGTCGTAGAGGGAGAAGAACAAGCCGTGCTCGCCGGATACGACGCCGTCCAAAGGCAATGGCGCCGAACGCTTTTGATCCTTGCGCCTCGCAAACCGGATCGATTTAACTCTGCGGAAAAACTTATCGCCGAAGGTGGATGGAACACAGTGCGGCGCGGCCAACTGAATCTCAGTGATCCGCTGGGTGAAAACACGGACGTGCTCGTACTCGATTCGATCGGCGAACTTGCAGGACTGTACTCTCTAGCGGACGCCGTGTTTGTGGGAGGCTCGCTAGTCCCTTCGGGCGGACACAACATTCTCGAGCCTGCGTGTTTTTCTCGTCCACCGGTTTTCGGACCCTCGATGGAAAACTTTCAGGAAATGGCAGATCGCTTTCTGGACGCGCACGCCGGGGTGCAAGTAGCGAACGGAGAGCAGCTCGGGAAAATCTGGGTGCAATTGATCGAAAATAATTCCATGCGGGAACGCATGGGCCAAGCCGCGCACGAAATATCCAAACAGAATTGTGGAGCGACGGCGCGTTCCCTTGAACGCATCATGGCCGTAATCGCCCAAAGGAAAGGCCAAACCTCCGGCGATGCCGATATCACCAATAGTGTGAATGCCGCCAAGGACGATAAAAAAGGAAGCGTGGCGTGACGCTGAAGGAATCGCTCTTGTGGCCGCTGTCGCTGACTTATGCCGCGATAGCCCGTCTCCGAGCGCGAGCGTACCAGCAGGGAATTCTCCGCCGACGTCACTTGGATGGAGTCGTTATAAGTGTGGGAAACTTGACCGTCGGCGGAACCGGCAAGACTCCGATGGTGTTGTGGATCGCGGAGCGCCTGCTCGCCGAAGGCAAGGGCGTTGGAATCCTCACGCGAGGCTATCGAGGCAAGAATGTCGGCGCGTCTGCCGACAAATCTCAAGCCACGAACAACCAGGCGGCTATTTCCACCAGTGACGAAGTTCAGCTGTTGCAATCCCGTCTAGAGAATCGTGTTTTGTTTGGTGTGGGCGCGGATCGATACAAGAACGGCGTTGCGCTCGCGGCTCGCGGCGTAAACTGGTTCATTCTCGACGATGGTTTCCAGCATTTGCAGCTTGCGCGCGATGTAGACATCGTCTTGATCGATGCGAGCAGGCCTTTCGGTGGCGGCCACGTGCTTCCTGCTGGACGTTTGCGCGAACCCCGCACGGCGCTCAAGCGCGCAAATGTAATCGTCCTTACGCGCACCAACCGTGCTCCCGCCGTCGAATCCGTGATACGCCGGCACTCAGACGCGCCCATCTTTTATGCTCGCACTGAGCTGTCTTCAGTCTATTCGCTCTCACGATCGGAGCAGGCGATCACCCAAGGTCGCACCAAGCCCCTCTTTGCCTTTTGCGGAATTGGCAACCCAGCGGCATTCATTGCGGATTTACGTGATTGGGGTTTTCAGGTCGCCGGACACAAGTCTTTCCCCGACCATCACCGCTATTCGTCCGCGGACGTCGCAGCGATCGAGAATGAAGCCAGAAAAGCTGGCGCCGCCGGGCTGATCTGTACGGAGAAGGATCGTTTTAACTTGGACCAAGCTACTCCCTCGACAGATTTGTTGGTTTGCGCCATTTCGTTGCGCATAGATCGAGAAGATGATTTCTGGCACGCATTGATGGAAAAAGCGCGATCAGGCATCCGCGATGTTCGGTGAATTCCAGGGAATGCAGGCAGCGGAAGAAGTTCTGCGGATTGGCACGTTTACCGGCGCTGTGATACTTTTCGTCGGCGTGATGGGAAACGACATATCTTTTCTGAAGTTCGAGGAGATTGATTGAGCGCTCGGCAAACAAAGAAGCGGAATTCGAGGCGTGCAGCTCGGGTTGCCGGGCGCGTGACGGACGCGACGGTTGACCTCACCCGCCTCCTCGACATCGTGGCTTCGTTCCCGCGCCAGACGATTTGCGTGGTAGGCGATTTTGTCCTGGACCAGTTCGTTTCCGGAGAAATCTCACGTGTCTCTCGCGAAGCCCCTGTGTTGATTTTGCGGCATCGCCGCAGCGAGTTTTATCCCGGCGGCGCGTCCAATGCGGTGAATAACCTCGCGGACCTTGGCGCGCGCGTTCTGCCCATCGGTGTCGTTGGCGACGACGAAGCCGGCAAGATCTTGCTGGATTATTTCCGTCGCAAAGGAGTGAATGTATCGGCGATACTTCGCACTCACGACTGGGTGACTTCCACAAAAACGCGTTATCTCGCGGGATGGACGCACACCGCCGAGCAGCAGGTTCTTCGCGTGGATCATGAACCTCGGGAACCGCTTCCGTCGCGCATTCAGGATTCGGTTGAGCGAAAAGCTCGCAAAGCAGCTAAGGGCGCGGACGCGGTTTTGATTTCTGACTATGGTCTCGGAGCTGCGTCGCCGGCGCTCGTGCGCAGCCTCGACGCAAAACGCATCACACTGGACTCACGTTATCGATTGCTGGATTACCGCGATGCTGGAGTCACCGCCGCAACACCGAATGAACCTGAACTCGAAGCCGCCTATCACTCCGCCATCGGCGTTGACCCGCAGAAACTGGAAGAATTGGGCCGGCGGGCATTGTCTGATCTTGGTCTCCAAGCGCTGCTCGTTACTCGAGGCAAGGACGGCATGGCCGTCTTTGAAAACGGTGCCGCGAGGGAAACACGCTCGCACAACATCCCCATCTATGGTCCGGACGTCCCCGTGGACGTCACTGGAGCCGGCGATACGGTGATCGCTGTTTTTACGCTCGCGCTTGCCGCTGGAGCTTCCTATCTCGAGGCTGCTCATCTCGCGAATTATGCTGGAGGAATCGTAGTGATGAAGCGCCGAACTGCAACCGTCACGCGTGCCGAACTCGACGCCGTGTTGCGTCGCGAAGCCACGGCTCAGCGCTGAAGACTCTATGGACACGCGCGAAAAAATACTCTCACGCCAGGGCCTGCACGGCGTGCTTGAAGAGCACCGCCGGTCGGGCCGCAAAGTGGTGCTCGCCAACGGCGTTTTCGATTTGCTTCACGTGGGCCATGTGCGTTATTTGCACGCCGCGCGCGAAGAAGGTGATCTGCTCGTTGTGGGCATAAATTCCGACGCAAGCACTCGATCGTTAAAAGGCGCGGGCCGCCCTATTCTGACTGAGCGAGCGCGTGCGTCGCTGGTGGCGGCGCTTGCGGCTGTAGATTACGTCGTAATCTTCGACGAACTCGACGTGAAACCTTTGCTGCGTGAATTTCAGCCCGAGGTCCACGCGAAAGGCACCGACTACACGGCGGACACCGTCCCAGAACGCGATCTCGCGGCTCTCCTCGGGATCCGTGTGGCAATCGTCGGCGACTCCAAGACTCATTCCACGCGCGAACTGCTGACCAGAGTGCGCCACGAGAAAGGTGCCTGAGATACGCCTGAGCCAAGCCTACCTGGAATCGCTGGACGGCATTGTCCCATCGCCGATCTTCCGATCGATGCAATTTTCACTGTTTAACGAAACGCTCCACCGGCGCGGCGCATCCTACTCGCCTGCTATGCTAGGTCATACTTTTCGGCGAGTTCATGACGCGTCTGTCGCGTGCAGCCGAGGGCCTCGTTCGTGAGCGAGCCGAGAAAGTTCTGGATGCGTTGGCGCGTGCGTGTCGGCTACCCGGTAGCCGTTTTATATTGGCTGTTAGCTACGCCGACTCCTCGTTGGATTGCAATTGGCGCAGCCGTTGCCGCTCTTGGGTTGTTGGTTCGAGCCGCGGCTTCGGGGGAATTGCGCAAAAATCAGGAACTGGCGACGTCCGGTATTTATGCGCGCACGAGAAATCCCCTGTATCTGGGCAGCGCGATTCTCGCCGCTGGATTCATTATCGCCGGACACTCCTTGTGGGCTGGACTGCTGGTTGCCGTTTATTTTTCGGTTTTTTATTACGCTGTGATGCGCAACGAAGAAGACGATCTGCTCACCAGATTTGGCCCCGCGTTCGAAGAATATTCCACGAACGTGCCGCTTTTTTTCCCAAACATCTTCATTGCAGGGAGGCCTCCTTCTGAAGGCGAGCTGCACAGAACTTTTTCGTGGCAACAATTCCGGCGCAACCGCGAATACAAAGCGACCATCGGAACGGCGGGCGCTCTGGCTATCGTGTGGGTTCGGATGTGGCTGCGAGGACGATACGGCTACTAAGCGTATTCTTACTGCAGCCGGTAGATGGCGTGCATCACGCGCTGAAACTTGGGCCGATACAGCAGGTCGAAAGCGCGTTCTTTGCCCGGAAACATTTCCAGCGCCACGCGGCGTGTTGCCGCAATCATTCCTGAGGCTTCTTCCGGAGTAAGGTCTCCCGCGGCGATTGATTCCAGGGTGAGTTGAACCAAAATACGCAGCCGTCGAATACGCCTGCTCTCATCGTCAATTTGCGCTTGGGTAGGTTGAATCGACGCGCCGTTTTCGATGGGTTCCATGACGGTCCTGCCGAATGCTCCCGAGTTTTATTATGAGCTTGGCCGCAAAAGCGCGCAATAGTACTGTGGAACAGTGTTCTTAGATATTCTCCGGGGAACTTAAATGACCGAACATTCGTCGCACAGGCAGGCTCACGATCCATCGCAGGAACGCGTAGTCGTCGCTTACACCGCAGGAACGGCCGCGGAAGCCATGGTAGTTCGCGGGCTACTCGAAAGCGCGGGAATCAGCTCGCCCGGTTCCAGTTCGAACGATCCTTTTCCGCTACGTGAGTCACCAGAAGGAACCCATGGCGTCGAAGTCTACGTTCTGGAGCCGCGTGCGGAAGCAGCGCGTAAGCTTATCGCGGAATACAAGAAAGGAAATCAATCTTCGGCCGCCTCAGACGAATAGCGCGGGTCGATTCCTGAAATCCACAGTTTCGCAGCCCTCAATTCGGATGCGATTCCGCGAATGTCCGCACATCGAGAGCATGGCCATCCGTCAGTGCGGAGACTTCACCATCGCGATCGGTACGCAGGAAGCGCACGCCAGCGCGCGCGTAGCGGGCGACTACGTCTTCCACAGGATGTCCGAATTGATTTCCTTCTCCCACGGAAACCACGGCCACGCGAGGAGCCACTGCCGTGACGAATGCATCGATCGACGAAGTCTTGCTGCCGTGATGGGGTACCTTCAGAAAATCCGCGCTGATCTCGGAACCGTCACGCACCAGTCCGGCCTCGACTTTCTTTTCGATGTCGCCGGGAAGCAAGAATCGCACCGCGTTGTCCTTCAGCCTCATCACCAGCGAATTGTCGTTGGCTGCTTGCGGGACCGCGGAAATATCCTCGGGCCAGAGCACGTCCCCGTCGATTCCTCCGCACTTGAAGTTGCTCCCGCGCTCTTTTTCAACGATAGCAACTCCGCGGGTGCGCGCCTCGGCCAGCAGCGCCTTGAACGCGGGAGTCTCCTCATCTCGCCCGATCCACAATTCGGAAACACGAAAATTCTGCAGCACGCTGCGCAAGCCGTCGATGTGATCGTGGTGCGCGTGCGTGAGCGCGACCACGTCGAGCCGTTTCAGCCCGCGAGACCACAGGTAGGGCGAGACGACTTCCTCGCCAACGTCTGAGCCTGAGTGATATCCGCCAACAGATTCCGATCCGGCTTGGCCGCCACCATCGACCAACATCGTTCCGCCGTTCGGAAACGCGACGAAAATCGAATCTCCTTGGCCAACGTCCAACACATCCACTTCGAGTTTGCCGCGCTGCAGATCTGGCGCAAACGGATGCCACGCCACCAAGAGGGTGAATACCGAGAGAGCGGCAGCCGAAGCCCATTCAGCCGGCTGTATCGGAGCAGACAACTTTCGCCGGACACCAGGATTCATTCGGCGCGCCGCTACTGCTCGCGCGCACATCGCAAGACAAACAAACGCCGCGAAGAAGGCGATCGCAAGCCACACGGGCGGTCCGGGAATTCGATACGACAGCCGCGGCCAATGGCCAAACCACCGGACGCTTGAAAGCAGGAGTGCGGCACAGAAGCCGAGCACCTTCGCAAGCAGCAGCGCGATTCGTGACCACACGAACGAAGCAATCAGCGTCACAAAACCAAGCGGAACGATGACCGCTGTGAGCAAAACTGCGGGAATGTTGCTTAACGGTCCCGCAAGGCTGACACGATGAAAGTCCTGCGCCAGCAGCGGAAGCATGCCCCACTGAATTACAAATGAAAGCAACACGATGTCCCACAGCCTTAGTCCGACGATTACAGGCGCCGAGAATATTTCATTTGCTCGCGAAGCTATTCGTCGAGGAAGCCGCGGCGAAAGCCAGTTGACGATCGACCGCATGTCGATGCGGAACTGCGCTACCTTTGGCGGATGCGCTCCGTCACGCGTCACGTCGCCCAAATGTCGCAAGCCCACGCGGTACGGCTCGCTCGTGCGTTCGATCCAGGGTACTGCCAGGGCCGCAATTACTCCGGCGGCAAGAAATGAAAGCTGAAAACTCGAGTCGGTGAGCGAGGAGGGTTTCCATAGCAGTATGGCCAAGGCGGCCAGCGAAATCGTGTTGAGCAATTCCACTCGCCTGAAAAGCGGGCGCGCGCACAAATAAAATGCTGCTATCAAAGCGGCACGTAGAATCGGTGGGCGGTCTTGCACGATCCCCACGTATGCGGCAAGCCCAGCGAGCGTCATCAAAGCTGTCACAATTGGCGGTAGCTGCAAACGGCGTCCAAGCCAGTACAGGAAGACAACTAGCGCGCCTACGTGCAGCCCGGCAACCACGAGAACGTGATACGCGGCCGTCTTCTGAAAGGCGAGCACCACGTCGGAATCGACGAAGCTGCGGTCACCGAGCAGCATGGCGCGCAGCACGGCAGCACGTTCCGGTTGATCCGCGAAAAGGGAATCGACGCGAGCAAGGAGGTTTCCGCGCGCTCTTGCCATGCGCTGCTGCATCGTCGGCGTAGGCCGGTCGATTAACTGAAGCAGCTCACCACTGCGCAGCGAGCCGACCACGTCAATTTTCTGTCTGGCAAGAAATCCGTGAACGTCGAATGCGCCGGGATCGAGATAGTTGCGGGGCGGGCGCGCCTTAGCCAGCGCTTCTACGCGGTCGCCCGCGCGGAGGCCTTGCGGCGGCTCAGTGGCGCGCGGCCCGGTGTAGAAGTTCACACGCAAGCCGCCGCTTGCGGGAACCTCAACGCCCATCGATTCCACGTTCTCAAGATCCATTTCGTAGCGAAGTCCCCACGGTAACCTAAGAGGGTCTTCACGCAAACGCCCGCGCCAGCGCAGCGGAACGGTTGGATCGATGGCGCCACTGGCGATCAGCCGGGAAATGTGATTTGCGGGAACAGCGGCGCGCTCAACCCCGATTGCGAAACCGCCAAGCGCAATCCACGCGATCAGAGCAAAACACCAGGCGAGCGCCGCACGTTTTTGCCAGATCAGAATTGCGGCGGCGCTGATTGCAACTGATGCGACCGCACACCAAATCTTCGGCGAGGCATGCCATCGACTCGCGATCCCTATGCCCGCGGCAAAAGCCGCGGCGATCCACAGCGCGGGCAATTTCATTCGCGTCGGCGCAACCGCACTACTGTCTCCATGTGAAATGTCTGAGGAAAAAGATCGAACATGTGAATTTCGTTGCAGTCGTACCCTTCTTCTGCCAGCACCGCGAGATCGCGAGCTAGCGTGGGAGGCTCGCAGGAAACGTACGTGATGCGCGCGGGCAGCAAACGGCCCAGACGCTTTACCGCCTCCGGCGCCAACCCATCGCGCGGCGGATCCAGAACCACAAACTCCGGGCGTTCTTTGTTTCGCTCCAGGAATCGTTCGACGCCCGCGGTACGAACCTCAATGGTGCTCAGACCGCGCATGTTAGTTTCCAGGTCGCGCACAGCGGCCGGATTCGATTCGACGGCGATCACTCGTTCAAAGCGTTTCGCCAGCGGAATGGAAAATAATCCCACGCCGGCAAATAAGTCGAGAGCGAGGCGGCCAGTTTCTTCGTCGCACACGGTTCGCACCAGGTCGTCAACGAGAAACCGGTTCACCTGAAAAAACGAAAAGTGACCGACCCGATATTTCACACCGGCAGCTTCGGTCTCCAAAAAACCCGGGCCAAAAAGTTCCATGCGGTCGTGGCTGGGGTCGTGAAACAGGATGCTGACGGCTTCAGGCACGACGCGACGAATCGTTTCGGCGTGTTCCTGGATCCGAGAGGGGAACCCGGCAAAGTTAGCCGTCAGCAGAAGTTTTGAGGGGCCCGGATCGGCTGTCTCGCTGGCGCCTTCATTGCTGAATGCTTCAATCTCGCGAAGTTCTCTCGGCAGTTCGCCGGCTGCAAGCGCTGCTCGCAACCCGAGCAATGTTTTCAAGAGTAGCGGTGAGAGAATGGCGCACTGATCGACAGCGCACAGAGCCGTAGAGTTAGCACGAAAATAGCCGATATCTAGTTTAGCGGGGCTTTTGTTCGAGGCTCCCGTCTTCGACTGAGCGGAGCCATCGATTGAATCCAGCGGCGGGCGAATTTTCCACTGCGCGCGATTGCGATAGCCCCACGCCGTCGAGGCATGCGTTTTGATCTCGCCGGTCCAATCGATCCGCCCAATGCGCCGCAGAGTCTCGCGCAGAATCTCCGCTTTGTACGCAAGCTGGGCATCGTAAGGAATGTGCTGGTAGTTGCAGCCGCCGCAAACGCCGAAGTGAGGGCATGGCGGCGGCACGCGCTGGGGCGAAGGTTGCAGCAAATTGTCCACGCGCGCGCGAACAAACTTCTTTTTCTGCTCAACCGGCGACACGGCGACGCGCTCCGCAGGCAAAACGAAAGGAACGAAGACGGTGGACCCCTCGTGATGCGCGAGGCCATCGCCGCCATAGATTAGCTTTTCGATTGTTACGTCCATTGGTGGCATGAAAAGTTGAGTGCGGTCTCCGTTCCTCGCGAGGAGCCCCGTTCAGCGTCAGGTCAAATAAAACAGACTCAAGCGCGGCACGTTGAAATGTTCGAAGAGTCTCTTCTGAATGTATTGCCGCTCGAGCTGCGCCAGCTGTTCCGCGGACATCTTACGCCGGTAAGGCGCCAGCGAGCGATCCATTTCGCGGCGGACGGAGAGTAACACTTCTTCGTCCGCGTCCGCCGAAAGCGCCGCTGACAATTTTTCCTCGAATACGGTCAAACGGCGTTCGAGATCTTCGAGATCGAGCGCGCCCGGGGAATCCAGCAGAGGCAGAAGTTCTTCCAGGCGCTTGGCAGTATCTTCGAAACGAACGGAAAGCTTTTCTTCTGCTTTGCCCGTCCGCTCCCGCAGTTTCACTGAAGCTGTACGCAGCCGCGCTGCATTGCGTTCAAAGTATTTTCGCAGCTCGTCGCGCGAAAAAGTTTCGGTGGTCGGCCGCGAAGATTTCACTTCCGGTCCGGCTCCCACCGCGGCTTCGGCTGCTTCGGCCGCAGCGTCGGCAACGGCGTCCACGCAGTAAGCCAGACTCTTCAATTGGCGTCCACCTGCCGCGCGCCGTGAACGCTGCCAACTCTCGAATGCCCGGTCAATTCCGTGCAACACCGCTCCGAGTGGGATGCCGGCTTTCTGCCAAGACTCCACGATGGCCCAATCCAGCGGAGAGACCAGTAGGTGCGCTCCGCGTTTGCGCCAAAAATAATCTTCGATTTCAGTAAAATAGTTGAAATAGTTGAAGGATTCCATTGCGTCGATTTTCTGTGAATGCTTTTTCAGAATTAAGAAAGCTTCGGGAGGCTGGGCGATAGAGTCAGTTTTTCGGCCTCGGCGGAACGGTCGCCAACTTTTGGGTCTTGCCTCGCTCCTGGGCGATGTCCTGGTTGCGCTCCCAGATAATTCGCAACCCTTCCAGCGTCAGGAACTCGTCAATCGTTTCAATGTGGCGTGACGCGGTTCCGATCAGCGCGGCCTGTCCGCCTGTGGCGATGACTTTTGTCTTTGCGCCCATGGCTTTCTTCATGCGGTCGAGAATGCCGTCAACCAGGTCGGTATAACCGTAAAAAAGCCCTGCCTGCAT
>Ga0209330_1000554_pt1 | contig 14858 bp, 16 predicted proteins | sample JacPinW_OM2H0_O3_FD_187969 | JGI IMG/M metagenome (GOLD analysis project Ga0209330, IMG submission 187969) | Forest soil microbial communities from Algoma, Ontario, Canada - Jack Pine, Ontario site 1_JW_OM2H0_O3 (SPAdes) (version 2) | ecosystem: Environmental > Terrestrial > Soil > Boreal...
ATGTTCGTATCCATCAACATGCCCACCACTTCGCCCGCGTGCATTGCCGAGAGCAGCCCGCGCACAAAGTTGTCTTTGTCCACGGTCTTGTTGCCGTGCATGGTCCGGTACTCGCGGATTAACCGGTCCAGATACTCATTGTCCAGCGCACGCATCACCACATGCATCCAGTGGCCGTGCAGCGAATGGGTAAAGGCGGAAAGCTCCCAGCCGCCAAAATGTGCGGTCAGAAACAGCACGCCCTTGCCACGCGCATAGGCCTGCTGATAATTCTCCAGCCCGTCATACACGACCACCTGCTCAACATTTTCCAGCGTGTACTTAGGAAAGTGGCAGACCTCCGCCAGTTGACGTCCCAGCGAAGCAAACTCGCCGCGCAAAATCTCTGTCCGCTCCGCCTCACTTTTTTCCGGAAACGCCATCGCGAGGTTGCGCATGCCCACCTGCCGCAACCGCACATGCAGAAAATAGACTACCCAAGCCAGGCCAATGCCAATAGCCCGCGCCAGAGGCCGAGGCAAAACACCGAGGATTTTGATGAACGGCCAGGCTGCCGCGTACTCAAGTCGCTGCCGCATCGGGGAAGCGTGACGCTACCATTGTCAAAAAACTTATTCGCAAACAGAAGAAAATTGGTTTGTCATTCCCAGCCAGCACTCTTTTGCATAGCTATCTGGAGAGAGGTGCGCTGTTTCGCGTTTCCTTGCAAAGCCATAATCGCGCGCCCGCATCGTTACTTGGCCGCCGCCTGCGCCCACTGCGCCAGCGCCGTCAGAAATGCATTCGATCCTGCTGGCGGATCAATCTTTCCCGTCAGCGCGGTCTTAAACGGGACCATGCGGCCGTAAAATTCCCGCGTGCTGTCCTTGTCCTGTCTGATGGAGGCTCCATTCAAACTCACGCCGGCAAACAGCCCCCGCGCGCGCGAATAGGTCAGCACCTCCGCCCGCATCTTCCAATCCGTATTCCCCTCAGCGTGGCGTCCCACCGGTCCTGCGGCGACTGACGCGTCTGCCCCCAGCGCGAACTCGCTTGAGAGCAGGTGCCGCATCCCATCCTTATTCATGATCAGCATTACCAGGTCCACAGCTTGGCCGCCGATCTGGAAACCAAAGCTCCCGCCCGCCACCACGAAAAATGCCGGAGCGCTCCATCCTTTTTCCGTGCGGCAACTGGCCAGCCCGCGTCCATACTTTGCACCCACGATAAATCCGCCCTTCAGCATCGACGGCACCACTGCTACGCATTCCGCCGACCCCAACACCTCCTGAGGAATGCCTTTGTCGGGAGCGCCCTGGATATCGGTCAACACTTCGGCCGCCGCCTGCATGCGTTCCGAAGCCTTCGTCTCCTCATCGGCGGCAAAAGACAAAGAACCGAGACTAATAATCAGAGCTAGCAACAAGAACTTTTTCATGGTTCCTCACCACACAAGAATTTTCTGGGATCTGATTTGGATTGTAAACGAACCGTGTGCCGGTGTCTCAGAAGCGCTTAACTAGAAAGGATCGACTGTAGAAGAAGTCTTAGAGGGAAAACTCGGAAGACAAAAAAATCGGGGCTGAAAGTAGTGACCCTAATCGCCACTCTCAACCCCGTCTCCCAGGTTCTGTGGTAGGTGAGACGAGTATGCCGGGCCCTCGGTTTCGCTGCAAGATTACTGAGGTCATCGTCCCAAAGTTACTCGGGAGTGTCTCTCTGAATCTCTACTTCGCGGCTACCAGCGAATGCGTAATCGCATGCACCGATAGCGCAATCCGGTTCTGCACGCCGACCTTGCGCATCAACTTCGCTACGTGAGCCTTCACCGTGCGCTCTTCAATTCCGAGCTGCGCGCCAATCTCTTTATTCGACCGCCCCGCCACCAGCATTTCCAATACTTCCTTTTCGCGATCGGTGAACGTGACGCGGCCGGCGGGAAAAATCCTCCCCGGCGCCGACGACACACGCTCGATGAACATGGATAGCACTCTGCGCGGCGCCCACACCGACCCTTGACTTACAATGCGAATAGCCTGCGCGAATTCCGCCGGTGACGCCGCCTCATCCACATAGCCCTTGGCCCCGGAGGCAATCGCCTTAAGAATGGTCTCTTCGTCCACTCCGGACCCGGTCACTATAATGCGCAGATCGGGACGCGTTGCCTTAAGGCTAGCCATCACGTCAAATAAATTTTGACCAGAGCGGTTTCCGAGCAGGATCAGGTCTACGTCCTGCAATGTGGAAATCTCAGGCAGGCCTGCGGAGATCAGTTCGAACTCGGGCTCAGTGTCGAACAGCGCGCGAAATCCCACAAATCTTAGGGGGTCGCTCTCTACCACGGCAATTTTGATAATCGGTTTTCTCGCTACGGCTGCTTTCATAGGTTTCTCTGTTAGGCGAAGTTACGTAACAAGAGCATAGCGGCAATTCCCCGCAATGCAAAGAGCACGTGACCGAAGTCGAATTACGGGAGTAACATGAAAAAGCGCTCCTAATAACCGTTTAATGGCGGGTTGGCGATTAGTTCTGACCGGCTACTCGGTGGAGAATAATTTGCATGACAAAAAGTTGGACTCGCCTTTTCGTCGTAATCATTGGCTTCGCACTCGCCCCGATGAGTCTGTTTTTGTTGACTTCGCCTCTCGCCGCACAGACTTCTACCTCTACGTACCAGCCGAAATTTCCCGGCGACCCGGCGCGCTCTGATTCCGAAGCCGCCGCTCTTGCCTACATGCGCGTTGTCATTCGCGCGCAGCGTAGGTTTCAAAAACAGTACGGCCACTTCGCCACTTCACTTTCCGAGCTCGTACACTCGGGCTCATTCACGAAACGCATGGTCGACCCTCAGCGCGGAGACTACACCGCCGGATTCAAAGGCAAGAAAGACAGCTTCATCCTCACCCTGAGCCCTCAGCACCTCGATGCCCAGCATCGCTCCTTCTATGCCGAAGATGACGGCAAAATCCATGGCGACGAAGAAAAACCCGCCGACACCAATTCTCCTGTGGTGAAGTAGCCCCGCAAATTAGGGCATGTCGGTCGCGTCTTTGCACCCACTAAACCGACCCAGAGAGCTTTCGTTGAAAGCGTAGGCTCGGGCTCCCTGCTGTGTTGAAGCCGCTGGCGTGAGATTGCAGCTTATGTATGCGAGCTTGTCTGAACACATGTTGGAATGCTCCCGAAAAAGGCACCGCGAATGCTGGGCCTGCAATCGATTCCCAGCTGTGCGCGTCAAATTTCCCCTCCGTTGCTTCCCAGCAAACCGAGCCGATCACGCTGCCTGTGACCGAACCGCGGGAGGGAGTTAGAACCGAATAGCGGAAGGCTGAATGGACCAGATAAATGTTTTTTGGCCAGCCAATCGTCAAATTCGAATTTTGCAATGCACTCTTCGTCGGTGCAATTCGGATTGGTCGCAGCGAAACGCGGGTACTTGCCGCGAATGCGGTCGAATTCATGAACTCCCGGGACCCCGATTCGAAGCCGAGAAGCGTCGTAAACATACTGCCGTGATGGCCAGTAACGAAAAAAACGGTAGAATGGGTTGTCACGGAGGAATCATGTCAGCAAACGTCGGCGCACCTGCTCCGGAATTCTCATTGAAAGATCAGGATCAGAAAGAAGTAAAACTCAGCGATTTCCGCGGCAAGAAGCGCGTCGTCCTCGTCTTTTATCCACTTGACTGGAGCCCGGTCTGCACCAAGGAACACGTCTGCATCGTAAACGACAAAAAGCAATTCGAGCAGCTTGATGCGCAAGTCCTTGGCGTCAGCGTCGACAGCGTATGGTCCCACAAGGCCTACGCCGATAAGATGGGAATCCAGTACCCGCTACTCGCTGATTTCCACCCGCGCGGCGCCGTCGCCGCCAAGTATGGGGTTTATCTCGAAGACAAGGGCATCACCGGCCGCGCCATCTCCATCATTGACCGCGACGGCAAACTTGCCTGGCACAAAAACTACGACATCCCCGTAGTCCCCGACATCAACGAAGTCTCCAAAGCCTTAGCCGCCGTGAAATAAACCGCCATTGAGACTCCCTACGCCCCCGGCTTGATCTCGGTCGCTTTACCCCCACGATAACTCACCACCAGGGGTTTCCCTCCGTTCGGATATCGCACTGTCTTATCGTCAGACGACACGCCCGCATCGGGCACTCCCATCCCGATCGCGAAATCTGCCTGCAGTTCATCCATCCCCGGTTTCACTTCATGCCGCTCGATCGCCTGCCACACATCCGGCGGCCAATGCTTATAGAGGTCGTGAGGATCTTCCACAAAAAATATTTCATCCGAATAAATCTTGTATTGTCCCTCCATCTCGAATCCGATCGGCACCGCGAAACTCTTCCCTTCCTTCTGAAACACAGCCATTATCTGGCGCTTGCCAGCCGCAGCGTCCGAGACTACATCCTTGATTTCCAACCGCTCAATCGGCAAAAGCAGTCCAGCTTCACGCCCAAAATTTGCCTTTTTCCGCGCCGCATCGTACGGATAATAGGTGTATCGATATCCTTCCTTCACCCATACCGGTTGCAGCGTCAACTGCTTCGCCGACTTCAAATCAAACGGATGCAGTTTCTTTGGCGTGACGTAGTAATCCGCATTCGAATAGCCCGCGGCTTTCGCCTGCTGCTGCTTCTGAGCCGCAACATAATCTTCATGCCGCTGATAAAGGATGTATCCCGCGCGCAGGCCCGCAACCACGATGGCCAATGCAAGCGCAATCTGAATCCTCTTCTTCGCCTCTTCACTCATCATGTAGTGATTTCTTACCCTCTCGACCCCAGCGTTCTCCGTACTGAAGATTTTATAGCGTTATCCTGAGTAAACAGCCGTCCTACGGTACACTGGAAGAAGTTCTTCCTGGAAGGGGACCGAATGCCCACCGTTACCGAACAAGATGTTCTCAGCGCTCTGAAGAGTTGCTACGATCCCGAAATCCCCGTCAATATTGTCGATCTCGGCCTTATTTACTCCGTCCAGTTCACCGCCGCGCCAGACGACAAACAAGACGTCACAGTCGACCTGACCCTCACGTCACAAGGCTGTCCCGAGCACGTCAACATCAGCGCCCAAGTCAAATCCCGCCTCGAACAGCTGCCCGGAGTCCGCACCGCCGCTGTCAATGTGGTCTGGACTCCGCCCTGGACCCCCGAACGCCTGAGCCCTGATGCCAAGAAACAGCTCGGCATAGAGTAGGCCGAGACTTCGGGCGCCCCAACACGTTACAGCTCTTCCCATGCGTCCATAGCGCTCTGCCCCGCCGCCTCAGTAATCCGTTTTCCGGCCTTCGCAGCCATTTCCATTACCTGCATTCCGCGATCAAAATAACCGGGCAGCGACTCCCGCACCTGCTCGAACTTCTCCGGATACTCCGCCGCCAGCACGGCCAGCGCAACTCCACCTGCCAGCACTCCACCGGCGTACCTCTTCTTCAGGAACAAAACCGTCGCCGCTCCAATCGAGGCTGCCATCACCGCTTTCTTCCAGCTATCCATGTTTCCCCCGCGAAATCTCTTTCTCACGCGATTGTACCCCGCTCCTTCACGATTTACTTACATCTCTCCGATGCCTCTTCTTCGTCCCGCGTTGTTGTCCTTTCTCAATTGCAACGCGGACCACATCCGCCAGCCTGACCGCCGTATTCATCCTTTATACTTCTCCGTTCCGCCGGAGGCTCCATGTCGCGCCGCTCTATCGCATACGCTGCTTTCGAACAAATCCAAAGTTCCGCCGGCTCGAAAGCACCTGTTGTCATCACATGCTTTCTCACTTTAACTCTCGTCGCTCTTGCGCAAACCAAGCCCCGCGCCCGCGATCTCGGTGTCCCCTTCGACGGCACTGCCGGCGCCAACAACGCCATCACAGACGTTAAAGGCGTCGAGGTCGGCCACACCACTCTCATCTTCGGGAGCGGCAAACTGGAAATCGGCAAAGGCCCGGTGCGCACCGGAGTGACCGCCATTCATCCCCGCGGCAAGACTTCCAACGACGCCGTCTTCGCCGCTTGGTTCACCCTCAACGGCAACGGCGAAATGACCGGCACCACCTGGGTGGAAGACTCCGGCTTTCTCAATGGCCCGGTCATGATCACGAACACACACAGCGTCGGCGTGGTCCGCGATGCCGTCATCGCCTGGAAGGTCAAGCACGGCACGCCTGACATGGAAGGCTACTGGTGGTCGCTCCCCGTGGTCGCCGAAACCTGGGACGGCTGGCTCAACGACATCAACGGATTCCACGTCCATGCGGAAGATGCCTTCCACGCCCTCGACGTCGCCCACTCCGGCCCCGTCGAAGAAGGCAACGTCGGGGGCGGTACCGGCATGATTTGCAACGAATTCAAAGGCGGCATCGGCACTTCCTCCCGCGTTCTCGACGCCACAGCCGGAGCCTACACCGTCGGCGTCCTTGTCCAATGCAACTACGGACGCCGCAACCAGCTCCGCATCGCCGGCGTTCCCGTGGGCAAGGAAATTCCCGATCATCCTGCCTACGGAAAGAGTGATGACACCGGCTCCATCATCGTCATCGTCGCCACCGACGCCCCACTCATTCCCACGCAACTCAAACGTATCGCGCGCCGCGTCTCTCTCGGCCTCGGCCGCGACGGCAGCTACTCCGGCGACGGCTCCGGCGACATCTTCCTCGCCTTCTCCACCGCCAACCCCGGCGCAGTCGGAACCAAAGGCCTCCACCAACTCACCATGCTCCCCAATGATTCCCTCGACCCAATATTCCTCGCGACCGTTCAAGCAACCGAGGAAGCAGTAGTGAACGCCATGGTCGCCGCCGAAACCATGACTGGCGTCGACAACCACGAAGTTATCGCTTTACCCCATGACCGCCTCCGCGAAATCCTGAGAAAATACAACCGCCTGCAGACCGGAGTTAGGTAAATCTTGTCATTCCGACCGGAGTCCGCAGCGTCAACGAGTGCATAGTGGAAAGGAGCCTGCTTTTCGCCTCCCTCACCGCGACCCATTTGGGGACAGCCGCCCTCCGCTGTCCACGAGCGAACCCAGTTCATTCCCAATCGGTCCCTTCCTGTCTCACCCTCCGCATTACCTTCGCTGCCCTACCACCGTGCCTTCCCCTCCTCCGCTAAAGGACTACACTCAGAACTGTGAAGCGCCTCTACACCATCGGACGCATCAAAGGTGGCATGAAGTTCACCTGCACCCATTGTGCTCACCACGTCAGCACCCTCGACTTCGATCCCCGCGAGGGTAACCTCCGCACTCAGGCCGCCACCGCCATTAACCAGCACGCCACCACCGTCCATCACGAGCCCGTGATGTTCTCCTCCCTCGACGCCCAACAACACATCTGGCGCGGCTGATCGTCTGCTATTTCAGGAGACGCTGAAAGCTCGCAGGATTCCGCCAAGAATTTTAGCCCCCGCTACTTTTGCTCGTTTCCCTCATGTGAATACGCGCCGCACTGAGCTGTGTGTGGACTGACACACTGCGTTGTACTAACCACGTCCCACGCACTTTCGCTCTGCCTTAAAAGCCTCCCTATCAACACCCCCCGCTTGGCGCAGCAGTTGCTCCTATAGAGACGAACACGCGCCCCCGAGAAACCTGGACAAGGAGATCAACTATGCAGATGGCAATCACTTTTATGGCGGTGGTGGGAGGCATGATCCTTTCGCTGGCCGTCGCATTGCTGGCGGAGGAACTGATTTTTGGGCAGCTGATTCGGGTGTTCTTTGTGCGGCGCGCACTAGCGCTGCACGCAGTAGCGAAGAAAGACGGTGAAGGGGCGCTGAGGCGCAAAGGAGAACGACGATGCTGGCACTAAAATATTTGCTGATGGCCGGTGGCTTTGGAATGATCATCGTGGCGGTGTGTATCCTCGCTTATGATCTGTACCGCGAAGTTCTGTATCGGCGAGCATCGGGGAGGCTGGAAGTGGCCGCGACTCCGGTGGTACTGCGCTGGCGAACATCACTGGCGCTGGCGATGCTGGCGTGGGGACCGCTGCTGTTGGCCTTCAGCATTGTGGTAGTGCCGAGCGGCACGGCGGGTGTCCGGGTCAGCCAAATGAGCGGTGCGAAACCAGGGACGCTCTATCCCGGAGCCCACTTGGTATGGCCTCTGGTCGAGGACGTGGCCCTGTTTGACACACGCGACCAGATCTTTACGACGGGGATGTCCGAAGACGAAAGCCCTTCGTCCACGAAGGCTTCCACCAAGGCGCCGCCATTGAACCCTCAACCTCTCAATGTGCAGGCGAAAGAAGGACTGACGCTAGGCTTGGCGATCACCGTGCGATACCGACTTGATGTGAGGCGACTGGACTACATCGAGGGGAACTTGCCGCGGCCGCTGGAAAAAGAAATTGTACCGCCCACGGTGGCGAGTGCCTGGCGCGAAATCGTTCCCAACTACACTGTGCGAGATGTGTTTTCGGCAAAGCGCGAGGAGGTACGGCAAAAAGCTGCGGAGTTGATTACCCGGAGACTGGCGGGGGATGGGATCGTGGTGAAAGAGGTAATGCTGCGCGACATCCAGCTGCCGCCTGAATACGCCGAGGGGCTGCAAGCGCTGCTGCTGAAGGAGCAGGAGAACGACCGCATGGGAGTGGAGACGGAATTGAAGCGCAAGGAAGTGCGGATCGCTGAACTGGAGGCTGAAGCCATGAAGGCGCGACAGGTCAAGCAGGCGGAAGGCGAAGCGCAGGTGCGTGTGCTGCGAGCCAAAAGCGAATCTGACGCGATGAAATACACTCTGCCGCTCAAGCAGAAACAGATCGAACAGAGCCGGCTTGAGGCCCAGGCGCGCAAGGAAGCGACCATTCAGAATGCGGAAGGAGAAGCGCAGGCCAAGGTGATCGACAGCAAAGCCGAAGGCGAGCGGCGGCAATTGCTGGCGGCCGCGGAAGCGGATCGAATCCGCATAACGGCAGCCGCGGACGCGGAGCGGTTGGAGAGTGAGGCGGCAGTTCTGAAGGACAATCCGCTGCTGATTAATAAGATCGTGGCGGAGCGGCTTTCCGACAAGTTGCAGATCATGATGGTTCCTGCGGATGGCAAGTTCTTCTTCGCCAATGATGTGCTGCGCGGCATGAGCATGGCGAATCAGAGCTCGCAGGCGGAACCGCAGCCGAGATAATCTGAGGCAGTGGGGCGGGCGGTTTGCTGGCGCGGGTACGTTCTGCCAGCAGGCTTCCCGCAATTACCATCGCGCCTGCAAGTCGAGCTGAAACGCGCATTGCCGACTTGGATCGTGAGATGATGCCATGGATTCGATCACCCGAACGTGAGCGATATTTTGGTGGAACAAAAGCAATGATGTTTCGGCGCAAACTGCTCACAGTGTTCGCGCTGACCGTATTTCTATCTGTAGCGGCGGTGGCCTGGTTGGTTTCAGAGGTAACGCGGCGCGCCTTTGTACGCAGCGACGATGAACGGACGGCAGCCCTGGTCGCCCAGTTCAGGCGCGAGTTCTACCGACAGGGCGAGGACGTGGCGCGCCGAGTCGAGGCCATTGCAAAGTCGGAATCGGCCAGCCGCATGGCAGTGGCGTTGAACCGCGCGCCCGCGGATTCAGGTCCTTATTATGAGTCGGCGAAAACGATGGCGGAAAATAGTCAACTGGATTTTCTGGAGTTTGTGGAGAGCAATGGAACCATCATTTCGTCGGCGCAGTGGCCGGCCATGTTTGGATATCCAGAAGGCGCGATTGGTAGCTTCTCCACGGCAGCCGAGCAGGGAGCATTTCTAAAGCACGAAGAACTGCAGGACAGAACGGAATTAGGGTTGTTTGCGGTGCGTGCCACGGGTGGTGGAGAGCGTCCGGTTTATGTGATCGGGGGGCGTCGGCTGGATAACAATTTTCTCTCTGCGCTGGATCCACCGGCGGGAATTCGCGCTTTGCTGTACCAGAACCGTGGACAGCACTTTTCGCCGGATTTGCTGATTGATCCTTCGACCGCATCCAGCGCCAAAATACATTCTCCAGCAAAACTGCAACCCGTAATCGATGCGGTTCGCGATTACGGACAGGAAATGACCGCGGTGGTTGCGTGGTCGCCTGATCACGCGGATGACGAAGTGTTTCATGCCATCCCACTCCTGGGTGCAGGCGCTGGCAAGGATCGTCCGCTGCTGGCGATTCTTCTGATTGGTAACTCGCGGCGAACTTATGTTGAGTTGAAGCGGCACATTCGTTCCGCGGCGTTGGCTGTGGGAGGCGGAGGAATTGTGCTGGCAATTCTTCTGAGCAGTTGGGCGGCAGCGCGGGTAACGCGTCCGGTAGAACAATTGGCGCATGCCGCGCAGGAAGTGGCGGCCGGGAATTGGAACGTACGGGTCGATGTCTTCGGCGCGGACGAACTGGGGCAGCTGGCCGATTCATTCAATCGAATGACCACGGAGTTATTGGGACAAAAAGAACGGCTGGTGCAGGCCGAGCGCGTGGCGGCATGGCGGGAGCTGGCGCGGCGTCTGGCACATGACTTGAAGAATCCGCTGTTTCCGCTGCAGCTTACGATGGAGAATCTGGTGCGGGCGCGAGAGCACAGTCCGGAGCAATTTGACGAAGTATTGCGCGAGAGTTCGAAGACACTGCTGGCGGAGATTGCGAATCTCAAGGCAATTGTTGGAAGATTCAGCGAATTTTCGAAGATGCCGCAACCGCAGTTCCAGCCGGTGCATTTGAATGATCTGATTCGCGGCGTGGCGCAACTTTTCCAGGCACAACTGGAGGGGCCGGGACGTGCGAAGATCAGTTGTGAGCTGCAGCTGGATCCGCTCCTGAAACCGGTGGCGGCGGACGGGGAGTTGTTGCACCGGGCAATTTCAAACCTCGTGCTCAACGCCATCGACGCAATGCCGCAAGGTGGCACGCTGACATTGCGGACACGATACGAAAGCGGCAAAGCGCTGATCGAGGTCGCCGATACCGGACCAGGGTTGACGCCGAAGGAGCACGAGCAGATCTTCACTCCTTACTATACGAACAAGCCGCAGGGTACCGGCCTGGGCCTAGCCATTGTGCAATCCGTGGTGAGCGACCACGGAGGCACAATTCGCGTGCAAAGCGAACCGGGGCGAGGCTCGAGGTTTGTGATCGAGCTGCCTGATTCACTAGACAATGGATGACCTGACTCAAAGAAGGAGGATGGTGCCGACAAAAGCACATCTGCTGATCGTGGACGACGAAGCGAACACGCTAGCGTCGCTCGCGCGGGCCTTCCGGCTGGCGGGGCACGAGGCCACCGTGTGCGATAACCCGGCCAAGGCACTGGAGCTCGCCAAGGCGCAGAAGTTTGACTTGATTCTTTCCGATGTGAGGATGCCCGGAAAAGATGGACTGACTCTGCTGGAGGAATTGAAGACGCAGGGAGTAGCGGCGCCCGTGGTGATGATGTCAGGGCAAGCGGAAATCGAAATGGCGGTGCGGGCCACTCGCCTGGGCGCGCTCGATTTCCTCGAGAAACCGATCTCCACGGAAAAACTTTTGCTGACCGTAGAGAATGCGTTGAAGCTGCAGCGACTGGAAAGCGAGAACCGGCAGCTCAAGCAGCGGCTGGGCAAGCATGAATTGGTGTGGCAAGGCGCGGCCATGCAACGCGTAATGGCTCAAGTGGGGCGAGTGGCGGCGAGCGAGACGCGAGTCTGCATCCTGGGAGAGACGGGTACGGGAAAGGAGTTGGTGGCGCGAACCATTCATGAACGCAGCGGGCGTTCTGCTGGAGCGTTCGTGACTTTGAATTGCGCGGCGGTTCCGGCGGAGCTGATTGAATCGGAACTGTTCGGGCACGAGAAAGGATCGTTCACCGGCGCGGCGGGGCGGCACATTGGAAAGTTCGAACAGGCGGATCATGGAACAATTTTTTTGGATGAGATTGGAGACATGCCGCTAGCGATGCAGGCCAAGCTGCTTCGCGTGCTCGAAGAAGGAGAATTGGAGCGCGTTGGCGGCGAGAAGCAGGTGAGCGTGGATGTGAGAGTGGTGGTGGCAACGCATCGCGATCTGGAAGCGCGGGTGCGGGAAGATAAATTCCGCCAGGATCTGTTTCACCGGATTTATGTTTTCCCGTTGCTGCTGCCGCCGTTGCGAGAGCGGCGCGACGACATTCCAGCGCTGGTAGCTCATTTCGCAGCCCAGGTGGGTGCGCAGAATGGATGGAAGCCTGTTCCGTTTTCCCACGAAGCAATGGCCGCGCTCCAATCGCACGCCTGGCCGGGCAATGTGCGCGAGTTGCGCAATATGGTGGAGCGACTCATGTTGCTGGCGGCCGATGGTCAAGTTGATCTGGCGACGGTGGAGCTGGCGTTGCCGAAAGGCGGAAGCGTTACGGGTTCGTCTACTTTTTCGTCGGGAGCGCTGGCCGAGCGCGTGGATGCGTTCGAGCGCGAAGTGATTCTGGCGGAGTTGAAGCGCAGCCATTCGAATGTGAGTCTCGCGGCCAAGGCGCTGGGGCTGGAGCGAAGTCATCTTTATAAGAAGGCGGAGCAGTTGGGGATTGATTTGCGAGCCATGCGGCGCGAGCAAGGCTCGACGCCGGAATCCACATCGAATCCGATTTAGTCGGTGGTGGCGGACGACTCCACGCCGCTCTTAAGGTCGGCGGCAAGAAGACGATGAAACAAGTGCTCTCCGGCCTCGCGGCGCACGGAGAGGCGCCCTTCACGATAGGCGCGCGATTTCAGGCCGCGCTGCACATCCTCGCAGATGCCGAGATCTTCTTCCTGCACGCGATTGCCGACCTTCACTGACTGCTCGTTATATTGACGGCTCACTTCGCCGATATCCGCAAAATAGAAATCGAAGATCACCGTGCAGTGATCAACGTCGACGGGGATGACAAGATTTGTATCCATGTATCCCGCGTAGCAGTTGATCATGAGATTGGGATGCTGCCAGAAATACCATGCCCGGTCGCCCTTGCGGGCGGCTCCAGTGGCAGCATCTTCGTTGGAGGCGACCATCGGGCTCGACTGCAGGCAATAACGGTCTTCGTTCTCGATGGTGTATTGCTTGTAATCGAGAACCGAATTCAATCCTTTGTGCAGGTGCGGGACATGGTAACCGCCATCAAGAAAGTTGTCGATGAAGACCTTCCAGTTGCAATGGATGTTGTATGTGCGACGGTCAAAGTAACGCAGTTTTCCGATGCCCAAAGGGGCAACGCGATGCGTGAGGCCTCCGAGAAACTCCGCGAGAGGCGCCGCGTGGTTGTCGAGGTTGATGAAGACGAAGCACTCCCAGGTTTCCACTCGAATCGGAATCAGACCGTTTTGCGCGCGGTCGAAATTCTCGACGCCCTCGAACTCGGGGATCCCCTTGAGCGAACCGTCGAGGCCATAGTTCCATCCGTGGTAGGGACAATGCAAAAGAGTGGCATGTCCGCACCCTTGAGGTGCGATGGAGGCAGCGTGATGGCGACAAACATTGTAAAAGGCCCGCAGAACGCCATCGTTGCTGCGCACCACTACGATCGGTTCACTAGCGACGGTGGTAGCGACGAAATGTCCCGGCGCGTGCACCTGATCAGTTCGCGCGACCAGTTGCCAGGTCTTGCTGAATACACTCAGGCGCTCGAGTTCCGCGATACGGGGATCGGTATACCAGGCTGCGGGAATCGTCGAGGCCTGCGAAAGTGGGGCACAATCATCGTAGCTCGATAGGATGTGTTCGATGGAAGTTGGCATTGTTGGAATTCTGCCGCGTGAAGATTCCATCCTAAATTGTATTTAACCTGTGCAGGGAAAGCGACAGCACTTTCCGGCTCGGGGACCAGACCATCCCAAGCACGCTAGACGACAACTCAAAAGAGTGAGCAGGCCCCGTGCCGAGCCTGCTCATTTAATCTGCGACTGTCTGTCAGAGTCTGTGTTAGCCGGCATTGCGCAGGCGCGGCTCCTCCGCGCGGACGAGGGGCATATCCACCAGATGCTCGCTGATGAACCAGACTTGCAATTCATTGGTCCGCAAGACGTCACTAACCACGAGATCGTTGGTGCCAGCGTCCTCCAGGTCATCGGCACGTTTTGCCAACTTGCGGCAGTGTCCGATGATGATCTGGTGCGCATCGAGCAGCCGGGAAATCTGCACTGGCACCTCTTCCCTGCCCTTCGGTGGACGCTCAATGCGAGTGGTTTCGGCGACGTCAGCGGCCATCGCGATCGAGATTCCGCCGAGGAGTTGTATGCGTTCCGCGATGGTATCCACCAGTTCTGATTGCTCCCCATAATGCTTATCGAACAGAAGATGGAGTTGATAAAAAGTCGGCCCGGCAACCTGCCAATGCGATTTCTTGTATAGATCGCGCAAGGTCATGGTGTCGGCCAGCATGAGGTTGAGTTGCTCGGTCATCTCGAGGCGGACAGGCTCTTCCAGTTCGAGAGGCAATAGGTGCGAAACGGAGCCATACGCTTGAATTTCGCCAGCATGCTGATGAAATCGAGGCTGTGCGCTCACCATCCCCCGCTCGCTCGCCGGGGCCTTGGCGTTCGGATCTTTCTTGGCCATAGATATGTTCTCCTTTGCTATTCGCAATTTCAGATTCTGTAGTTCCCTAAAACTCGACGTTGGTTCGATGCCAATAATCACCAATCGGATGCGAGTCCATCTGGAAGATTGGTCCGACGCGAGAACCGCTCAGTAGGTGTCCAGTCGGGCGTCTCTAAATCTCGCGCGAGCTGGTTCACGAATGCTGGCGGTTCCCTGCGTAGGTTTGACGATGTTGGAGTCATTGTTTATGATCAAACTGCGGGGTGGAGCAGTCTGGTAGCTCGTTGGGCTCATAACCCAAAGGTCGGTGGTTCAAATCCACCCCCCGCAACCAAAATCATACTGATAATAAAGCAATTAAAAGGGAGCCTTCAATTGGCTCCCTTTTGTTTTTTGCTCAACTATGC
>Ga0209330_1000555_pt1 | contig 14845 bp, 11 predicted proteins | sample JacPinW_OM2H0_O3_FD_187969 | JGI IMG/M metagenome (GOLD analysis project Ga0209330, IMG submission 187969) | Forest soil microbial communities from Algoma, Ontario, Canada - Jack Pine, Ontario site 1_JW_OM2H0_O3 (SPAdes) (version 2) | ecosystem: Environmental > Terrestrial > Soil > Boreal...
TAGAAATCCCACTGAATTGAAAATGACGAAAGCGAAACAGGTGATTCGAATCCTGGTCGCGGACGACCATGCTATCTTTCGCGATGGTCTCCGCAAGCTGCTCGAAGCAGCCGACGAGATCCAAATTGTCGGCGAAGCCTCGAACGGGAACGAGTGCGTCAAGATGCTGGCGAAACTCAAGCCCGACATCCTCCTGCTTGATTTGCGCATGCCGGAGAAAGACGGCCTAGGGGTCCTTGAGGAAGTCAATTTCGAGACTCTGCCGACCCGCGTGATCGTGCTGACGGCCGCCGAAGACGACCGCGACGTGGTTCGCGCGATGCGCCTGGGAGCCCGCGGAGTGGTTCTGAAGCAGTCAGCCAGCGACTTGCTGGTTAAGAGCATCCGCAAGGTCTTCGATGGAGAAATCTGGCTCGACAACCGCATGACCGCCGAGGTGATCGACGCGTTCAAGAAGTCCGCCGAATCCGGCCAGCGCCGCGAGAAGCCGCTGCTTAGTGAACGCGAGAAGGAAATCGTTCAGCTCGTGGCCCAGGGCTTCCGCAACCGCGAGATCGGCGAAAAACTTTTCATCAGCGAACAGACGGTGAAGAACCATCTGCATAACATTTTCGACAAGCTCGGCGTTTCAGACCGGCTCGAACTCGCTCTCTACGCAATCCATCACCGCTTGATTGACCAGGCCTAATGCTCACTCCTACCGCACATTTTCCTCGCCAAACTCTCTCAGCTCTTCTCTCTTGATATTGAAAACCCCGCCTGCATCGAAGACTCCAAGATGAGGTATGCTTTCTTCTTCGGAATACAGAGTGAGTTCCACGGCGATTACCGGCGAAGCGAGAAAAAAGAGCCCACGGATTTATTCGCGCGAAGCAGTCCTGTTCGGCTGCATAGTTTTGCTCGTTTTGTTCGTCCTCGTTACCGCCGCAATTAACCGGATGTACCACAAGAAAATTCACGTCTTGGCCGACGACTGGTTTGCTCAAGGCGAATCAAGCTTCCAGGCCGGCGATATCCAGTCCGCTTTAATCGATTACCGCAACGCGTTAGTCTATTCGCCCGGTAACGCGAAATTTCAATTCCATTTGGCGCAAGCGCTCGCTGCGGCAGGCCGCGGTGACGAAGGCCGCACATATTTACTGAGTCTCTTGTCGGAGTCTCCGGGCAGTGGAGAAGTGAACCTGGCCTTGGCCCGGATCGCGGCGCGCAAAGGTGTGACCTCGGAAGCGATTCGCTATTATCACGCTGCGATATACGGTGAATGGGAAAATAATCCGATCGCGATGCGTTGGCAGGTTCGAAGAGAGCTTTCCGAATACTTGCTCGACCGAGGAGAGGCACAACAAGCCGTGCCTGAAATCATCGCGCTTGCCGACGATACCCCCGCGGATGATCCAGCGCGCCGCGAAGTTGTGGCAAATTTATTGCTGCGAGCCAAACTCTGGCCTCGGGCGCTGGACGGCTTTCGCGCCCTGGCATCTGTGAACAACCAGGACCACGATGCAGTGCTCGGCGCTGCGATATCCGCTTTCGAACTTGGCCAGTATGATCTTGCGCTGGATTATTTCGATCGATTGACGCAACAGGAACGCCAAGCTCCGGACATCGTTGGCTTGTATCAGGCCGCCCAACAGATTAACGCTATGAATCCGTTTGTTGCGGGGCTTTCGCGCGAAGCTAAAGCACGGAGGGCTGCCGACGCGCTATCCACTGCCGGTAAGCATCTACAGGAATGTGCCGGTCAGGACGGTCACTCGCAGCTCGCAACTCCGGCGCGGACGCCGCTGCAAAAAACCTTCGCCGACAGCAAGGAATTAGAAGCCGAAGGGAGCTTTCAATACATCGAGAAGCATCCCGAGATCATTGATGATGTGATGGCCCAAGTTTTCGAAATGGAGAACGCCGCGGCGGATGCCTGCGGAAAACCCCAGGACGCAGATCGCGCTCTGTGGCTTCTGGGCCGCAGTCGCGGAGTTCCAGCCCAGTGACTGAACCCGCCGGCTTTGCTTCGACTATCCCAACCACTCCGTCGTCGCCAGACCCTTCGAGCCCAAAAGCCAAGTCCAGTCTTCGCGCACTGTGGGAAACCTGGACCCATCGTCTCTTCACTATGCGCGAGGATCAATTCTTTCTGTTCCTCGCCGTGCTGATTGGCATTATGTCCGGCCTCGCCGTGGTTTGTTTTCGCATCGCAATCGAGTGGACCCAAATCGAACTGCTTGGATCTTCACTTGCTCCTTCGACCCTGCGCGTGATTCTGGCCCCCACGCTCGGAGGGCTCGCAGTCGCACTTCTCGTCATCTACGCTTTCCCCCGCTCGCGTGGCAGCGGAGTGAACCAGACGAAGTCCGCGGTCTACGTTTCGAATGGCTATATTCCGTTCAACACCGTCGTCGGCAAATTTATCGTCTGCGCGCTGGCCATTGGCAGCGGACAATCTCTAGGACCGGAAGACCCATCACTGCAAATGGGAGCAGGCATCGCTTCGCTCATTGGGCGGCGTTTGCGTTTGTCGCAAGAAAAAGTCCGGCTGATAGCTCCTGTCGGAGCGGCTGCAGGGTTGGCGGCTGCCTTCAATGCACCGATTTCAGCGGTGCTCTTCGTTCTTGAAGAGGTAATTGGGACGTGGAGCGCCGGTGTACTCGGAGCGATCGTCCTCGGCGCGATATCCAGCGTCGTGACTATGCGTGCGTTTCTCGGCCCCGAGTCGATGTTCAGGGTTCCGCCCTTTCGTGTAGCTAAGCCGGTGGATTTGTTGGCTTACATTGCCCTTGGAATCGTCGGCGGACTAGCATCGTTGGTTTTCCTGAAGTGGCTGGCCTACGCGCGGCCACGCATTCAGTCTCTTCCCAAGTGGACAAAATATTTCCAGCCGGCCGTCGCGGGACTGTTGATCGGCTTGATCGGCATAAGATTGCCGCAGGTGATGGGCGCCGGTTATCCGATCATCGACCAAGCAATGCACGGTCAATTCACCTGGAAGCTTCTCTTAGTTCTAGCCGCGCTGAAAATCCTGGCTACCGGATTTTCGTTTCTGAGCGGTACTCCGGGAGGAATGTTTGCGCCGGCTCTGTTCATTGGCGCGATGCTTGGCGGGGCCGTCGGCGCGATCGAACAACATTTTTTTCCCGGCCTTCCGGGTACAGTCGGCACGTTTGCCCTCGTTGGAATGGGCACATTTTTCGCGGGGTTTCTGCGCGTGCCGATCACATCGGTGTTCATGGTGATTGAGGTTTCCGGCAACTACACCGCTATTCTGCCTGTGATGATTTCAAGCCTGATTGCTTACGGGATTTCGCGCTCGTACATCAAGGTTCCGCTGTTCGACATGCTTGCGCGTCAGGACGGGTTAGTGCTGCCCTCGGTTGAAGAGCGCCGCGAACAATTAGTTCTTACGGTGGAAGATGCTATGCGCCTTGATGCCGTCGTTTTAGAGCCGAACCACAACGCGGCTGATGCAATCAAGCGCGAAGAAGGTAAAGAAAATGCCTTATTCTTTTTGCGCGTGCGGCCGGGAGAATGGAATTTCGTCGGGCGTGACGAGCTTGAACGTCTGGCGGCGGACGCTTCAAGAACTCACACGGTATCAGAGGCTAATTCTAAGGGGCCGTTGCCGTTCGTTTTCCGAGATATGTCACTCGAAGAAGCGCTTCACTGGGCAGGAGATTGGCCAGCCCTTCCAGTCCTAAGCCGCGCCGATCTGAGCAAGCTCGAGGGCGTGATTACTCTCGACGACATACTGAGAGCATTCCGCAAGGTACCGGCCGAATGAGCCTCTGCCCCGAATTTGCACAAACGTCGGTGTTTGAGAGAGTTTTCCAGCCAGCCTAGTACTTCAGTACTGACGGGTTCTTGAGAATTGAGGCTTTCGCTCTATTGGTGGAAAGGAGCCTGGGCCGCACGATGGTCGAGTACTTAGGGAGGTAGTTTCCTGTGGCTCTAAAAGAGCGCCGTGCAACACGAAGATTTCTAATGCGCTTGCCCCTCACCGTCCGTTGGACGGATGAAAGCGTGGTAGGCGAGGCTGCAACTGAATCGCGCGAAGTAAGTTCGCGTGGCCTCTATTTTCACTTGCCCAAAGGTTTGCGCAGCGGTTCGCCGGTGGAGATCGTAATGACTCTTCCCCACGAACTTACTCAGGCGGGCCCGGTTCGCGTCCGATGTCTCGGACGTGTTCTTCGATCCAGTCCTGAAAATGCGGGCGAAGTGGGAGTGGCAGCGGCAATCGAGCGTTACGAGTTCATGCGTAACGGCGAATCTGCCGCATAAAAGTTTCTTACCCAGACCCTGCGGAGATGGGTGAGAAGAGCCGGGCGGCTAGGGTCCCTCAGCCTAAGCCCCCGGCTATTTTTCTATGCTCGGTCGATCCTCCCAAGGCATCATTCGGTTTGTCGCAGATCTCGCGCACGAAATATCTGTCAGTTGAATTCCTTGGAAGGCGGGGTTTGTCCCGAGCCTACCCGGCCCGTAACAATATCGGCGCGGGAATAATTCTCCGCGCGCACGTGAGATCCGGCCAGCCGACGCAGCATCGAGATTTGACCGATATGAGTGAGCGCGTCCGCGAGCGCTCCCTGGAAGAGCTTCTCCGGTGTACAGCCGAGCGCTGAATCCGAGGCGAGATAATCGTCAAGCGCCTGCAAACTCGAGAAGAACCTCTTCCCGCCGTCTTCCCAAGCGAGCGGTTTCGAATCGCTCCACTTCTCTTTCCCGCTGACTTGCGAGAGAGCCCAGTCCAATAGATCGCCTACGTGCGCGAGGATTTGGCCTGGCGTACGAGTTGTTTCGGAAGCGTGGAATTCGCCGAACCCCGCTGGGGCGCCGCGCAGAGCCTTGCCCCCGCGGTAGGCAATCGTCGCCAGTATGTGGCGCAAGAATTGGCGAACGGCCTGGGAGGAAGCATTAACATTATTCGTATCCATAAAACCTCGTTCGGTACCAAAGATATTTTGGTTACGGGCGCGACACATTGTAAGCCTTCGGGACCACAGAATCGAGGAAACTGGTCTACAAGATGCGAAGTTCACTATACTGATAGCGTGAATTTTGAAACGGAGCTTATTCCCGCGTTGCGGCGTTACTGGGGATACGATTCGTTTCGCCCTTTGCAAGAAAAGATCGTTCGAAGCCTGCTTCAAAAGCGTGACGCCTGCGTAGTCATGCCGACCGGCGGCGGCAAATCTCTCTGCTATCAGTTACCCGCAGCGCTGCTTTCCGACCAAACTGTGATTGTTGTATCGCCTCTAATCGCGCTGATGCAGGACCAAGTTGCGCAACTCACCCAAATGGGAATCGCCGCCGCGCTGTTGAATAGCTCCGTGGCGGGAACGCAGCAGGCTGAAGTCATGCTAGGAGCGAAAAAAGGACGATACCGGCTCTTATATATTTCGCCGGAACGCCTTGCGCGCGCCGACACAGTCGAGTGGCTGCGAGACGTTCCCATCTCGTTTTTTGCAATTGACGAGGCTCATTGCATCTCGGAATGGGGCCACGAGTTTCGACCGGAGTATCGCCAGATGAGTTCTTTGCGCGCGCATTTTCCAGACCGGCCCATTGCGGCTTTCACGGCCAGCGCCACGCAACGAGTGCGTCATGACATTATCGATCAGCTCCAATTGCGGGATCCCGACAAATATATTGCGAGCTTTCACCGGCCGAATCTCCGCTACATCATCAAAGAGTGCAATGGTGTGCAGCAATCGAGCCTTCTGCTGAAAGCGTTGCGTGAATATGGGGACGCGAACGTGATCGTCTACGCGCCAACGATCAACAAAGTGGAAGAAACGGTCGACTTCCTCGAGGAGCACGGAATTCCAGCCATCGCCTATCACGGCAAAATGGATGGCGATACGCGACGGGAAAATCAGGAGCGCTGGATGTCGGACCAAGTTCGCGTCCTCGTGGGCACTGTCGCTTTCGGGCTCGGCATCAACAAGGCGGCAGTGCGCGCCGTGATTCATTTGTCGCTGCCGAAATCAATCGAGCAATATTATCAGGAAGCCGGACGCGCTGGCCGCGACGGACAGCCCGCCGACTGCGTCGTGCTTTGGCAGAAAAAAGATGCGGGACTCCTCGCATATTTCATCGGACAATTGACCGATCCCGCGGAGAAAGATCGCGCCTGGCAGCGCTATCACACAATTCGGGATTTTGTGGATTCGGCAAGCTGCCGCCACCGCCAGATCTGCTCGCATTTCGGCGAGAACCCAAAATTTCAACGATGCAATGCATGTGATGCGTGTGGCGTGGAGCTAAAGTGGCTGGCGGACACAGTTGATGCAAAACGATCGCCACGCCCGACAACTGCTTCACCGGCTGCCGTTCGATCGCAGTCTGACCTCCCAAAATCGCCGCCACCGCCTGCGCTTGTAGAAATTGACCCGCAACTCCGCGAATATCTTCGCGAGTGGCGGCGAGCTGCGGCAAAGCAGCAGGGCGTGCCGGCGTACGTGGTGATGCACGACACATCGCTCGATGAACTTTGCCGGAAACGCCCCGCGTCGATAAGCCAGCTTCTCTACGTTTCTGGATTCGGAGAACGAAAGTCGGAGCTGTACGGCCGGCAGATTTTCGACGCTTTCCAGAGATTTCGCGAGGGTGCTCGTGCCACCGAAGAGCCGGACAAAATATCAAAGCCCTCGCGCCGTCGCAGAACACGAAAAGCGGGATAGTTCCGGACGCCACGACGCATGAACTTTGATCGGGCTGTGATACTCGCACGCACAACCGCATCTGGACTGGATGTTTCGACTGGCGCGCTCGAGGGCCTCGTCAGCATCAGTTGCAACCGAACAGAAAGTTGCGTAACATTCTTTCTTGACGTTCTCTGGTGAGCGTAGCTCAGCTGGTAGAGCATCGGTCTGTGGCACCGAGGGTCGCGGGTTCAAACCCCGTCGCTCACCCCAACTTCCTCAAGGCTGATCGTCAGTCTTCCTAATCGCAACCGACTAAAATCGTCAACCAACCTCACGTCCCGAGATATTTGTCATTCGTGTCGCAGCGCTACCATCGGATCCACGCGCATGGCGCGACGCGCGGGGATATAACAAGCTGCCAGCGCCACGCCAGTGAGGACTAGCGCCACCGCTGCGAACGTCACCGGATCAGTCGCGCTAACGCCGTAGAGGATGCTGGCCATCAATCGCGTCAGCCCTAGCGCGGCCGCAAGCCCCACTCCAACACCGATCAGCGTCATCTTCGCGCCATCGCCGAGCACCAGCCGCATCACATCACTGCGTTGAGCGCCCAACGCAATCCGTATCCCAATCTCGCGCGTTTGTTGCCCCACCAGGTAGGAAACCACTCCATAGATCCCAAGGCTCGAAAGAAGCAGCGCGAGCAGCGCGAAAGATCCCAGAAGAATCATGGAGAACCGTTGGCTCGCAATAGAACTTGAAATAATCTCGTCCATCGTCTGCGCCCCGGCAACAACTTGCTCGCTGTTTACTTGCTGCACAGAGCGGCGAATCGAATCGAACAGCCCCGGCGCCGGCCCGCGCGAACGCACCACGGATCCCATTCCCATCGGCGCGAGTGCCATCAACGGGTCCGGCAATTGCATGAACGGAAAGTAGAGCTGCGCCCGAAGTGGCTCGGTGTCGTCCGTGTCCAGTCCCCACTGTTTTACGTGACCAGCCACTCCGACAATCTCCGCCGTCATATCCTCCTTCCCCCCGATTTCCAAAAACATGCGCTTGCCGATCGGATTCTCATTCCCGAAATATTTCCGCGCAAGCACCTCGTCGATAACCACCACTTTCTGCGCATTTTCGTCGTCCTGCGCTGTGAAGAAGCGCCCGCTACGCAACGGGGTTCCCATGATCTTCAAGTAGTCCGGATCAACCACGTACTCGATCGCCCAGTTCATTTCGTTTCGCGTCGTCGGTTTCGGTTGTCCGTCCAACCAGAAGAGCCATTCATCATCGCCACTCATTGGAAACGCTCCCCAGCTCATCGAGACCGCCTGGACGCCGGGAGTGGTGGCAATCGCAGCTTCTGCATTGCGAAAACCAGCGCGAATCGCAGCCGGACTCGTCATCAGAGTCGCAGGGGAAAGAGAAAAACCAAAGAACATCACATTTTGTGGATTGAATCCTGGATCCACATTCCATAGCTGAACCAAACTGCGCAGCGTCAGTCCCGCGCCGATCAGGAGAACCAGAGCAAGCGCCATTTCCACCACTACCAACACACCGTGCGCACCTTTTCGCGCGCCGCTCGCGCCGCGACCGCCTTCCTTTAAATTATCCTGCACGTTCGTGCGCGAGATTTTTAGCGCGGGTGCAAGGCCGAAAAGAATTCCGGCCAGCAGCGCGATCGATGCAGTGAAAAGCAACACGCGCAAGTCGATACCGACTTCGCCAGCCCGCGGTAAAGCCTCAGGCAGCGCTTTCAGAGCGGCGTGCGTTCCCCAACCTGCAAGAAGCAAGCCAAAAGTGCCGCCCAGAATTCCCAACAGTACGCTCTCAGTCAGAAGCTGGCGGATCAGACGCCCTTTGTCCGCGCCCAATGCAGTGCGAACCGCAAACTCGCGGCCTCGCCCGCTGGCGCGCGCCAACAATAGGTTTGCGATATTCGCGCAAGCAATCAGCAACACGAAGCCCACAGCGCAGAACAACACCAGCAGGATCGGTTTCACATCGCCGAGCATCCGCTGCTTGAATGGAATCAATGCAGCGCCGATGCCTTTGTTCACCTCGGGATACGCGGCTGCAAGATTCTTGGTCACTCGGGCAAAATCCGCGCGCGCTTGGCCCAGCGAAGCGTCAGGCTTCAATCTTCCAATTCCGTGAAATCCTAGCCCAGCTCCGCGGTCGAAGAGTAAATTGTTGTTCCACTGCACAACGGGAGCGTACACATCGCTCGTGCTGAAGCTGTCGATCTTCAAGTCGAACTCCGACGGAATCACGCCGACAATCGTGAATTCCTTTCCGTCGAGCGTAAGACTCTTGCCAACCACGTCCGGCTCGCCGCTAAGCTTTCGTTTCCAGAAGCCCGCGCTAATCATCGCCACAGGAGCAGCGCCAATCTGGTCGTCGTCGCGCACGAAGCTCTGTCCTGTTACCGGTTTCACTCCAAGTATCGAAAAAAAATCGGACGTCACAAATTGTCCCTGGATCTGCTCGGCCTCGCCCAGGTTCGTCAGACTGAAGGAATAGCTTCGCGAGACCGCCATGGACGACAGCGTATGGTTTTCCCTCTGCCAATCCAGGAAGTTCGGATACGAAATAGAGCCTGTGTTGAAATTAGGCTTGCTCTCATGCAACGTCACAAGCTGATCGGGATGCGGGTACGGCAGTGGGTTCAGCAGCACGCCGTTTACGACGGAGAACAGCGCCGTATTCGCGCCAATGCCGAGGGCCAGAGTAAGCACAGCTACAGCGGTAAAGCCCGGAGACTTCCACAGCATGCGGAAGCCGAAGCGAACGTCCTGCCAGAGCGTTTCGAGGAAGCTCACACCGCGAGCGTCTCGGCATTCTTCTTTGATGTGATCTGCTCCACCAAATTCCAGCCGTGCACGCCGCCTCGCTTCTTCGTGCGGCAGCCCCGATTGCACATATTTCTCAACTTGCTGCTCGAAATGAAACTGAAGTTCGTCGTCGAGTTCGGTCTCGACGGCGTCTCGCCGAAACAGTGCCCGCAGCCGAATCAAAAGATCACCGAACATTTTCCCTCCATCAGTGATTGAGCGGCGAAAACTCCTACGCCGTCTCTAACACCTGAGCGACGGCGGCCGCCAGCTTCTTCCATTCGTTCTCTTCAGTTTCGAGCTGTTTCCGTCCGCTCTTGGTGAGCTCGTAGTATTTCGCCCGGCGGTTGTTCTCCGATGCTCCCCAGCGCGCCTTGATCCATCCGCGCCGCTCCAGTCGATGGAGGGCCGGATACAACGAGCCTTGCTGGACCTGTAGAACTTTGCTGGAGACTTGGTGGATGCGCTCTGAAATCGCCCAGCCGTGCTCTGGCCCCAGCGCGAGCGTTCTGAGAATAAGGAGGTCTAAAGTGCCTTGCGGAAGATCGATCCTTGGGTCCGTCATGCGCTCCCCTAATACTTCTACAGGGAGAAGATACAAAATCTCCTGTCGAAGCGCAAGAGGAAAAGTCTCGTTCAGAACGGTTCGCCGCATGTGTGCCGCAGGCATGGCCTGCGGGGCTGAATTGCCCTGGGGATGAATCGCTTAGGTGCGATAGCCATGCTCGCGCACCTGCGCGGAACAGGCAGGAGTTTCGAATCCTTCGTTGGATCGCTCAATCCTTCGGGGCTTCTGGGTCTTCTACGTATTACGTCAATAGAGAAGAACCGGTTTGCCCCAAGGCGAGTTCGCGCAGCATATTTCTTTGCAGAGAACGCAAACTGGACAGCGCGTCTGTTATTGCTTCCCGTTCGCGGACGGAATCCGAGCCCTCACCAAGGTTTTGCGCTCGCAGGAAAATGGCGGCTTCGGCATCACGGATTCGCGTGGAGATTTTCGCGGGATCGAGTTCAAGAAGGGCCGCGGTATAAATACTGTACCAGTCGGAGTGGTTCATATGACCTCTATCGGCGAGTGTGGAAGGCAGAAAATACAGGTATGAAGTTCAAATGTCTGTTCGCTAGCGTACCAACCGAATTATTTTTTGGCCTCGTTACGCCAGTTCTGCGATTGCCGGTTTATCGCCGCGTAACACTCGCACGCGGCATCTTCCAGCTCTTTCCGGTTTTCGATCTTTACTTCTCCGCGCGAGTAGGTGATCAGCCCGGCCTTCTGCAGCATTCCCGCGGCCAGAGTCACACTCGCGCGCCGGGTACCCAACATGTGCGCCAGGAACTCCTGCGTCAGCGGTACGACGTTTTCGCCAATGCGATCTTGGCTCATCAGCAGCCATCGAGCCAGCCGTTCGTCCACCTCGTGAAGCCGATTGCAGGCGGCCACTTGCGTGGCTTGCACCCCCATTTCCTGCGAAAAACGCTGCAAAGATTTCTCCAGCGCTGGGCACTCGGTCAAAGCAGCCGCAAATTCCTTAGCGCTGATCCTGAATCCGCTGCCATCAATCTGCATAATCACGCGGCTCGGACTGCTGGTAAACCCCACGAGTAGAGGTAGGCCGACGAAACCTTCTTTGCCGGTCAATCCCACTTCCACGCTTTTTCCGTCTTCCATTACGTTTAGAACGGAAGCCAAGCCGCTCTCGATAAAATAAGCAAACGCGATCGGCTCAGACATTTCGTTGAGCACAGTGTGTGTTGGCAGTTCCACAAATTCCGAGGTCGTGAGCACGGAATTTAATTCTTTGCTCGGAAGGCTGCGCAAAATCGTGTTCTGCGTGGCGCGTGCGTGGCCGTCTCGTCCGGCCTGCTGCGAGACAGTCTTGGCACTCATTCGGGTCTTAGCGTCGGACACTTGAGGCTCCTGCACAGACGAAAAGTTGTCCGATTTCGCAGGGAACCGGCCGCTGGGGGTAGGCGTGGACGGAAAGGTGCTAATGAGACATCACGACGATACTCTTTTGTAACGTAGAATACTAGCCGTAAACGTTAGTGAAATCTATGGCAGATGCGCAAAGCCTCTTAAGCCGCGATCTAACACTCGCCCTTACGTTACGGCCGTTGCGGTATTGAATGCCGGCGGCAGGAGTGCTAATAAGGGAAGAGCGGTGACCATGTCAAAATTGCCCGCCAAGTCGAAATCTCCTGCGACGCCCGAATGGGCCCGGGCAGTATTGCACTTGCGCCGGAACATGCACATGGATCAAGCCACCTTTGGCGAACGGCTTCGCTGCTCGGCCATGACTGTATCGCGCTGGGAACGCGGGGTGCAGGAACCTCCCTCCCACGCTTATATCGAACTTGGAAATCTGTCTGGAGATCCGGATTGCTGGTTTTTTTGGGGACGCGCGGGCCTGCGCAATGAAGACTTGATGCGGGTAGTTCCGCAATTGCGGCAGCGGCTTACTAAAACAGCTATGCCCGATTTCGAGATCGTCACTGCCGGCAGCGGCGGTAAGAAGCGTTTGCGCAGCAAAGTCCAACTCGTCGCGGTTCCCTTGCTGAAGGTCGTAGCCGCATCCCACGGAGAAAAAGGCGACGATACGTCCGCTTTGCAGGAAGCACCGTTTGAAAGCATGATCGCCGCTCCCAAGGATTGGTGTCCCAACCCCGCCTCCACGAGTTGCCTCCGCGTCAAAGGCCACTCTATGATGCCTTTGATTCAAGACGGCTATGTGGTTGCTGTGGACTCTGCGCAGAGCGAGCGAAGTAAACTGAACGGGAAAATCGTGATCGCATGGCACAGGGACATGGGACTGACCGTATCTCGCTTTCAGCGCTACGGCCATACCGATACTTTGCAGCCGGAGAATCGAGAGTACGAATCGATCACGCTCGACAGCAAACACCGGTGGAAAATACTGGCGAAAGTTCTCTGGTGGATCGGAAAAGCGCCGTAGGTGACAAGAATAAAGGAGTCATGGCGAAATCTACTCATAAAATCCTGGTGATCGACGTGGGCGGCACCAACATCAAAGTGCAGGTCACCGGACAGAAACAGCCGCGCAAGATCGCTTCTGGTCCGGGAATGACGGCTAAGGACATGGTCCGCGATGTGAAAGCGGCCACTCGCGACTGGAAGTACGATCGAGTTTCCATCGGCTATCCCGGCCCAGTTCGGGCCGGTCGTCCCCTTCACGAACCAGTTAATCTGAGCGATGGGTGGGTCGGCTTCAACTTCGAAAAAGCATTCGGCTGCCCCGTCAGAATTGTTAATGACGCGGCTATGCAGGCACTCGGAAGCTATCACGGCGGGCGAATGTTGTTCCTTGGACTGGGCACTGGGCTTGGCGCTGCAATGATTGTGGACGGAATTGTGGAGCCCATGGAGCTCGCTCACCTGCCCTACAAGCATGGAAAAAGTTACGAGGAGTACCTGGGACTGCGCGGGCTTAAGCGGCTGGGCAAGAAAAAATGGCGGAAGGAAGTGTTCGCCGTGACGAAGAGATTGATAGCCGCTCTTGAAGCCGACTATGTTGTTCTCGGCGGCGGAAACGTAAAAAAACTGAAAACGCTTCCGCCGGGCTCGCGCCTGGGAAACAACGAAAATGCAATTCTCGGCGGTTTTCGCTTGTGGCAGAAAGGTGAGACGCGTTCCCTCTCCTAGCTATCCCAACTCCAGTGTTTCAAACTGGAATCCTTTCCCCTGAGAACATCCCGAAGAATTCACTGCACAGTGCTCGATTCCACGCGCCGCTCCATGTAGGATGTCTAGGATATCGATGATCACTCGGCACGCACTTTTTGCAATCCTTCCACTTTTGCTTTTTGCTCCCGCGCAAATATCTGCCTGCACCTGTTCGAAAGCGCCAGCGGGGACATGCCCGGGTCTGCAGCAAGACGATGTTGTATTCGTCGGCACCGTCACGGACGTCGAGAATGTTCCGGCACCGGCACCGGATGCTGCCAACGCTTCGGATTCGCAAAGTGCAGGAAACGTACCTCCTGCAGCCGAAGCGACTCCCGTGATCCGCTATCATTTCAAAATTGACGACAAATTTGCCGGACCGGACGCTGTTGAGATCGACGTCTTTTCCGGCGGAGACGATGGCGATTGCGGCTACCGTTTTCGCAAGGGCGATCAATATATCGTGTTTACGCAGCAGGAAACCGAGGGTCGCCTCTTCGCCACGATTTGCAATGGCACGCGCCCAGCGAGCGATGGCCGTGCCCTGTTGCCTCAATTGCGCGCTATGCGCAATCACCAGCGCGTCGCTTCGGTATTCGGCGTTCTCCGCCGATCCGATCCTCCGCTTCTCGCTCCCGCCGACGATCCGGACGACCCGCTCCCGCACGTAAAACTGAAGCTCCGTTCAAAGGACGACCGCTTCGCGACCAGCACAGGACCGGACGGCGTCTATTCCTTTTACGATGTTCACGCCGGGGAATATCATTTCTCAGCGAGCCTTCCCGCCAGGATGGAACTAACCGAGAAAACCCTGCCCGGCGCTTTGCCGCCGATCAAGATTCCCAACGGAGCCTGTTATGAATATAACGTTGACGCTCTGCCGCTCGGCAAAATCCGCGGTAGCGTTCTGGGGCCGGATGGGAAACCTCTGAATCTTGCCTCCGTGGAGCTATATCGCGCGGAGCGCTTCAAAGACACCGAACCGGGCCTCTGGGGTTTTCAGGGATCGAAAGGCGAATTTGAGTTCGATCACGTCGGCCCGGGCGAATACATTTTGGTATTCAACCGCACGAACCGTAAAGATCCCAATTCGCCGTTTCCGCGCACGTTTTATCCGGGGGTCCCGGAACGTAACGAAACGGCCGTAATCACTCTGAAGGACGGCGAGCAATTGCTGAACGCAAACATCCAAGTGAATGACGGATACTCGACGCGCAAGATTCGCGCGCAATTGAAGTGGAAGGACGGGCGGCCACCTGGCGAAGTCACCATCATGGCCAAAGCTGATCAGGGTGAAAATCCCGCAGCACGAAGAATCGGCGAGGGTATCTACGAGTTCACGCTTCTGCAATCCGCGGATTACACAATTTCCGCGTGGGAAGACCTGGATCCTCAGCGCCTAAGCCAGCGCCGCGGCAAGGAATCCTGCACCATTCCCGCGCGCATCGACTCCGAACCCGTCTTAGTCGACGGCGCCGACACCGGTACAAGTGAAATCACCCTGACGTTCCCGTCCCTCGCCTGCGACAAGCAATAGCCGGCATTCTCCTCCTGAAAATTGACAACCCCGCCTTTGCCGCGAGCTCACAAAAAGAGCCCTTCCCGGACCTAGCCGGGAAGGGCCTTTTGAGTCTGTATTGTTTGTTGGTCTAAAACTCGTACTTGAGCCAGAACTTGATGGTACGGCCTCCGGC
>Ga0209330_1000556_pt1 | contig 14836 bp, 11 predicted proteins | sample JacPinW_OM2H0_O3_FD_187969 | JGI IMG/M metagenome (GOLD analysis project Ga0209330, IMG submission 187969) | Forest soil microbial communities from Algoma, Ontario, Canada - Jack Pine, Ontario site 1_JW_OM2H0_O3 (SPAdes) (version 2) | ecosystem: Environmental > Terrestrial > Soil > Boreal...
TGACCAGGTTCTGGAAGTCGTAGCCCGTCGTGCCGCAGACGGGCCACTCGATGGGCAGCCGTTCTGAGCCGGTAAGGATTTTCTCAATTACCACATAGCGGGAACCGCTCTCGCTAGCTTCAGGATTTCGAGTCCCTTCAGCGATGCTGCGTTTTAGACGTTCGAAATATTGCGCCGGGTCATATAGCCCATCAGGATGGTCGACGCGCAGGCCATCGATTTTGCCCTGCGCCACCAAACCCAGAAGCAGACGGTGAGTAGCCTGAAATACGGCCTCATTTTCCATGCAAATGGCCGCCAGGTCATTGGTATCGAAAAAACGGCGATAGTTGATGTCATCGGAAGCGACCCGCCAATTCGCCAGGCGGAAAGTTTGCGCTTTGATCAGTTCATGGAGTTGTTCGAAGCTTGCCGAGTTCCCGCCTGTTCCATTGATCGAGTCCACAGCTTCCTGGACACAGGCAGCAATTTCTGGCGATTTTTCGCACAACGCTGCCAAGCGGCGCTTATGTATTTCCTTATCGCGGTTACGCTCGGCCATCCGGTCACTACTGGTTTCCTGTCGTGCGGGTAGGTGGCCGAAGGCGGTGATCAGACTCTGAAACTCCAGCAGGTCCGAATTCTGCTCTCCCGATTGCGCGGCTGGCGACTCCGCACACGTCTGCAGGATGCGAGGATACTCCCGGGGATCGACCGGAAACCGATGATCGCGATAGCAGATATCGAACTCGCCGCGGTCAGAGCGAAAGACCAGTCTTAGTTCTCCGCTCTCCAGCACCGCGCCATAATGATCGTGCAGCACAGGAACCAGCACTTTTCCATCCAGCTCTTCCTTTAGCGGATGCCAGTCGATATCGAAGAAGCAGGCGTAGACTGAGGACTCGCCGTTCTCCAATACGTCCAGCCACCAGGCATTGTCACTTCCCATCACCCCCATATGGTTGGGCACGATATCGGCAATTAATCCCATTCCACATTCATGGAGAGTGGTCACAAAGCGGTCAAACTCTGTCAGACTGCCGATCTCCGGGTTCAACGAATTGTGATCGACAATGTCGTACCCGTGCATGCTCCCGGGCCGCGCTTTCAGGAACGGCGAGATATAGCAATGGCTGATGCCGAGAGTGGCGAGGTAGGGAACTATCGCTGTTGCCTGAACAAAAGTAAAGTCGCGGTTGAGTTGAAGGCGATAGGTAGCGCGTGGCATGGATGCACGTGCATTCATGGTTCCATAAACCACGCAACGGACCACGGAGGCATACTAGATAGCCTCAGTTGGTCCTCGCGGACATTTTCGCTGGCATAGAGAATCGCAGAATTCGGCGGCGGCACTGCGGACAGGGGAGCGGCTCCAAGATTTGCCAGAAGCGTAAGTTTTGAGCAGTCCGAAAATTCCCAGTGTACGGTCAGACCGTAGTTTTCCTGCAAGCTGTAGCCTGACCTGATTTTGCATGCGGAAGATAGGCGAGGGACGACGTGTTGCTGGCGCAATCTTATGAGCCGGCGATAGAAGGCCAGCCAATGTTGATGGTCTGGCTGCTCAATGACGCTCCAATCCAGTCGCGAGGACTCGAACGTTTGTTCCGCATTTGGATCGGGGATGCCTTTACGCGCATCCGGGTGGTTGAATCTGGCAAAACCTGCGAACTCGTTTCGCCGGCCCGCGGTGACCGCAGCAGCCAGATCTTTTTCAAAATCGCAGAAAAAAAGAAATGGCGACTGCGCTCCGAACTCTTCGCCCATGAAGAGCATTGGAGGAGAAGGAGCCAGCAGAACAATCGCTGCGGCCGCTCGAACGGCACGGGGATCGGCTAGGGTGACGATTCTTTCTCCAAATGCGCGATTCCCTATCTGATCGTGATTCTGGAGGAACGAGACAAATGCAGTCGGCGGCAAGCCTTCCGTCGATTCGCCACGAGTTTTGCCATTTCCGTAAAAGGACACTTCGCCCTGATATGCGAATCCCCCAACCAGGCAGCGGCCCAATTGTTCGACCGGGCGAGTTGCATAGTCTGAATAATAACCATCCTTTTCGCCGGTGATCAGTACGTGCAAGGCATGATGGATATCGTCATTCCACTGCGCATCGTAGGCTCGAGGCTGGCACTGCGCAGTCCGTCGAAGATGGCCTGCCTGGTTGCGCTCATTTTCTACAATGAGGTGAACTTTCCGAGCGGGCCCTAGCGTGCTCCGAACCGTGGTGGCCAATTCCGTGAGGATGTCCGGCGTGGAGTCGTCAACAATGGCATGAACCGCGTCCAGTCGCAGTCCGTCAAGATTGTATTCGGTAAGCCAATACAGGGCATTGTGAATAAAGAAGTCGCGCACGACCCGGCTTTCAGCACCATCGAAATTTATGCCGTTGCCCCACGGAGTTTTGTGACGGTCGGTAAAGAACTGTGGGGCATACGCGCCCAGATAATCCCCCTCCGGGCCGAAATGGTTGTAAACCACATCCAGCAGAACCATGACGCCGCGCTCGTGGGCAGCTTGCACCAGTTCCTTCAGGTCTTCGGGGCGGCCGTAGGTGCTATCGGGCGCAAACGGAAACACGCCGTCGTATCCCCAGTTTCGCCGCCCGGGGAAATCCGAAACCGGCATCAACTCGATCGCAGTAATGCCCAGTCCTGCAAGATAGTCGAGTCGCTCTCTGACCGCGGAGAACGTTCCCGCTCCTGAAAAGGCCCCAACATGCAATTCATAGATGACCGCTTCGTTCCAGTCGCGGCCACGCCATGCCTCATCTTTCCAGTTGAAAACATGGGGGTCGATAACTTCGCTTGGTCCGTGAACGTCCCGAGGTTGAAACCGGGAGGCGGGGTCGGGGACTTCTTTTTCACCATCGATCCGAAAATAATAGAGGGTCCCGGGCCCTGCCGCATCGGTGGTCAGTTCAAACCAACCTTGATCGCGCCGCTCGAGTGGAATCGGTTTGGACCCTTGGACGGCGGCGAAGGAAATTTCAACCTGATGCACGGCGGGAGCCCACAGGCGAAAGCGAACCCTCCCGTCCTCACGGTATTCGGCGCCGAAGTGCATGTTATGACGGCGCTTCATTGGATTCTTCCTTCGACTCCTCCCTGGATTCTTCCTTCTTGCCGTTCACGTGCCGCTCCATCAGGACCACCATGGATCGTGCCTGCAACGGATAGGCTGTACCGGCCTCGTGCGTATCGGCCGCGCGCAAACCGCCTTCGTGCGCAGTGTCCATCCAAGTGATCCAGCGCGAGCCCTTGTGGATTGCAGGCAGAGTAAACGCTACGTCCTCATGGTGAGAATTGAGAAGCAGAAGGAAATCTGTGTCGCTAAGTTTCCGTCCGCGCTCATCGGTCTCCTCCAGTCCCTGGCCGGAGAGAAACATTCCCAAGCCGTGGACGGACGGATTATGCCATTCGTCTTCGCTCATCTCATTCCCAGATGGGTTGAGCCATAGAATGTCCTTTACATTCGCGCCCTTGATCGGCCGCCCCTGAAAAAAATGCCGGCGCCGAAAAACGGGATGGCGCTTGCGCAGATTTATCACGCGCTGAACGAACGCCAGAAAATCGCGCTCCTCAGGCTTCAGATCCCACTGCAGCCAGCTGATTTCGTTGTCCTGACAGTAGGCATTATTGTTTCCGTTTTGCGTATGGCCAATAGCATCTCCGGCATACAACATGGGCACGCCCTGGGAGAGTAGGAGCGTTGCCATCAGATTCCGCTTCTGCTTGGCTCGCAAGGCCCGAATATTGGGATCGTCAGTCGGACCTTCCGCCCCGCAATTCCAGCTCCGGTTATCGTTATTGCCGTCGCGATTGTTTTCGCCATTCGCTTCGTTGTGTTTTTCGTTGTAACTGACCAGATCCTGCAGGGTGAAGCCATCATGCGCCGTGATGAAATTGACGCTGGCATACGGACGCCGTCCGCTATGCGCATAGAGATCGCTCGAACCCGTGATGCGATAAGCGAGATCTCCCACAACTCCTCCGTCGCCCTTCCAATAAGAGCGCACGGTATCGCGGTAGCGATCGTTCCACTCCGCCCAACCGACAGGGAAATTCCCGACCTGATAGCCTCCTTCTCCCAGGTCCCAAGGTTCCGCAATCAGTTTCACCTGCGAGAGTATCGGGTCCTGATGGATGATGTCGAGAAAAGCGCCCAACCGATTGACTTCATGAAGTTCGCGGGCCAACGTCGCGGCGAGATCGAACCGGAAGCCATCCACGTGCATTTCCAGAACCCAGTAGCGCAGGCTGTCCATGATCAACTGCAGCACCCGCGGATGCTGCATGTTCAGCGTATTTCCTGTGCCTGTGTAATCTTTGTAATAGCGTCGGTTCTCAGGCGTGAGGCGGTAGTATGTGCTGTTGTCGATTCCTTTGAGCGAGAGCGTGGGGCCAAGATGATTGCCCTCGGCGGTGTGGTTGTACACCACGTCCAGAATCACTTCCAGTCCCGCGGAATGCAAGGTCTTCACCATGGTTTTGAATTCGCGGATGGTGGGTGTCGCCAGATAACGAGGCTCAAGGGCAAAAAAGCCGATGGAGTTGTAACCCCAATAATTGCGCAGACCACGCTCCACCAGGCGGCGGTCGTCCACAAAACTGTGCACTGGCATCAATTCGATCGACGTCACTCCCAGGCGTGTGAGGTAGTCGATTACAGGCGCTGTCGCCAGCCCAGCATAGGTCCCGCGCAAGTGGGCTGGAACGTCTGGGCGGCACATCGTGAACCCTTTTACGTGGAGTTCATAAATCAACGTCCTGTGCCAGGGAATATTTGGAGGAGCGTCCGCTCCCCAGGTAAATGCGGAGTCAATCACCCGGTTCTTCGGCATTCCAGCCGCATTGTCGCGGCGGTCGAAAGACAAGTCTTCCTGCTTGTGTCCCACCTTGTACGCAAAGTGTGCGTCGCTCCAGTGAATCGTTCCCTGAATCTGCTTACCGTAAGGATCGAGAAGAAGCTTGTTGGGGTTGAAACGGTCACCTTGTTCTGGAGCATAAGGCCCGTAAGCGCGGTATCCATACAATTGCCCGGGACGCACTTCGGGCAGATAGCCATGCCAGACCATGTCAGTCTGTTCGGGAAGCGGGATGCGGACAGTCTCGCGTCTGCCTAAAATATCGAACAGGCATAACTCCACCTTCTCGGCGTGTTCGGAGTACAGCGCGAAATTGACGCCTTCGCCGTCCCAGGTTGCGCCCAAGGGGTAAGGTCGGCCGGGCCAGACGATCGGTGAAGGGGGACCAGCCATCTATTGCCGGCTCCTGGGCCGGGGTCCGCCCTTCGAGGAGCGCGATGCATTGGGATCGAGCGCCAACTGCATGGGTACTGGCTCCTCAAGCATAGGAATAGGATAGTCGTTGAAGACGGCGCCGTATAGCTTGTGAGCCGCTACTTGAATTGGCTTGCGGTGGCAATTCTTCTTGTGCACAAAGCAGCACAATACCACATATGCGCGAGACGGTAATTCGATGCCATTTATGGCGGTGGAGTTTCCTCGAAAGCGAAGCCTCGCCTACCTACCCAAGATGGCAGAGGTGGCAAGCGCGCCCCTTAGTCAGTCTCCCTGCTTAATTTATTTGCAAGTTTCTTTATCTCTTTTTCCCGCGCGATATTCACAGTGCCTTTTGCATCGTCGTAGAGGCTGTCGTGCAGAACAGTGACAAGCCGGACTTTGACCTTTGCCCGGGCCACAAGGGGCGGGGGAACCCGGATGATGGTGGTGGCGGGTGCTGGTGAACATGTCAGCGTGCTCCCGGCGAAGCTGGCGTACACATCGAGATCTGTTGCTTGAGACATTTGTCCGCTTGCTTGTGCGCTGATAGCGAAAGCAAGGACGACTGCGAGCGGAATAAAGTTGTATCTGCGTTGCACATCTCTACGTTGCACATCTCTACCTCTTTTCGTAACCCGGAGGAATCAATTCCGAACATCCACCGCGCGAACAGGAGATGAGGTGGTTCCCGGTAGCGGTTGCCCCGTACCGGAATCCCCTGCGAGTGATACTGCGTCTGCAGTATCACAACGCCTTCACGAAGGGGCTCACGCGAGTCGCGCAATTGCGATGGTCGGGGGGGGGAAGTTTAGTGAGCTTCGGCTGTCAACCGGTCGATCCGGACGGCAGTGGTGGTTGCAACATGCAATCACCTTAGACCAGAGTCAGTTCGCCTCGCACTCTGGACCGCTCGATCTGGTTGACCTGATAAAGTCGAGTCGGCCTTCTACATCAGGAATGCTCTTTTCTTGTTCTTGTGTGGGCAGCCTTCGTTGCGCTATTGCTCCGCGCACGCTTTCCCCGTTTCGCCATAGTTCGCTTGGCTTGCCGAGAGAGTGCTGCCGTACTGGCGTAGCGATGACCTTCATGCTGCAACGCCTTTTCCGTCGCCTGCGAACGTCTGCTCGACGGTTTGCTCCTGCGCTCAGCGGCCCGCTCATCTTGAGTCGCTTTTTTTTGAAGTGTGGCAGATCCTTTTGGGGCAGGCAGTTTTACTCCCGCTCGACGAGCCTTCGATAATCCGATAGCAATTGCCTGCTGAGGTGATCGGGCCCCATGTTTCCCCTCGCGAACGTGATGAATTTCTTCTCGTACGAATTCTCCCGCTTGCGTCGACGGAGATTTTCCCTCCCGCGCGTCCTCTCGAGCTCGCTCAATGGTTTGTCGTTCAGGCATATATCCAAACCTCATTAAAGTGTAAAGCTAGTTTCCATTGACGACGCGATAAGGCAAATCCCCGAGTTACCGTAGGCACAGAAAAAGATATTGCGTAGAAAATTATTGCGCGCGAGCGACTCTACGGAATTTGGGGCTAGCCCTCGTTGTCCCTTACGGTGACGCCCGTATTGCAGGAACAATCCTCGGGCCGTCATAGTTTGAAGGCCTACACGTATGGTGACCTGTTGTTCGCCGCTCCCGATCCTGGACTTCCTGCGTTGGCTGCCCTTTTTCGGATCCGGGAGGTTGGAGAATGCGAGCAGTGTTTGCCGGGCGTAGTGTCGAATCGATTCCAGGAACGTTGCTCTTAATTGCCTTGAGCTTGGTCGTATCCGGCTGCGGCACACCCGGCACCCCAACTCCGACGACCCCTGCACCAACTCCGATGCCGTCGCAGCCTTCTTACCCTTCAACCCCTCCCGTACCAATTACGTGGTCCCCCAGCACCAGTGCACTTCCTGCGCCGATCGCGGAGAACCCAGCGGATTCGGCCTGGGGTAAAGGGTCGAACGATTTTCCCTTAACCGTTTCGAACCCGACTGCAGGGGCGAGCATGACTTCTCCCGTCAATGTAGTGGCTTCCGCGACTCCGAAGAACCCCATTTTTTTCATGCGTGTGTATGTCGATAACATATCGGTCTACTACACCTCTTCGAATTCCATCAATACGCAAATCTTCGCCCCGCCTGGTCAACACACCATGGTAGTTATTGCGGAAGACTCGAGTGGTTACGTCTCGGCTATCCCGATAAGCATTACGGTCACGTCTCAGTCGCAGACCGTCATCAGCGGCATCCAAAATATGCCAGGATGGCAATCGTGCTCCGCCTACTTCCCCGCGGGATCTCAACGTGCGGGACAACTCTGTGCCGCGGGGCTGGGTACCGCTGTTTCGACAATGACAGAAGGCCAATCCACTCCCTCGATGGATGGCAAATCCGCGGAGTTCAGCATCAGCGGGCCAACCGGATATTCCAACATGCTGTACTTCAATCCTATTGCTGGCGGAAATAACGTCAGCCATTTTGCCTACGACATGTATTTCTGGATTGACCATCCCGAGAGCCCGCAGGCCCTGGAGTTTGATCTCAATCAGGCTTATGATGACACCGGAGTGGGCATGCCGCAACGCTGGACATGGGGTTCTGAGTGCAACTTCAAAGGCGAGACACCGGGGATGTGGGACATTTGGGACGACGCGAACTCGACGTGGCGGGAAACGGCCGTCCCCTGTAATCCCTTTCCGGCGAATACCTGGAACCATTTGACCTGGAACGTCGAGCGCGTCGGAAGTCAGGTGCACTACATTTCCTTGGCCGTCAACGGTCAAGTTTACAGCGTCGACACTTACTACAATAATCAGCAGGGATGGGATTTAGAAGAGATTGATACCGCGTTTCAAATGGACTTAGACTCCAACGCAGACCCCTACAACGTATGGTTGGATGAAGTGAATCTGACCGCCTATTAAGCGGCGGCGAAAATCATGCAGACTTTACCGTAGGGGTACAGCCTAATGTCGCGTCTGCCGATGAACGCCGCCCAACGGCGAACTGCCGAGCACGGTCCTCCAAGCTGCCTCGACATACGCATCGCTTAGCGAACCGGTGCCCATAAGGAGTCGATCATGATAATAGAGTCCTCCATACCGCGCATCGAGGAGACGCTCGACAAACTTCACTACGGCGGCCTCCGCGGCAAGGGTATCATTCACCTCCAGGAGCGGTTCCGCGGAGACAGATGAGGCTGATCACAAACATCCTTTTTCCGGTGGATTTCTCGGCCCCTTGCGTTGCCATGGCCTCTTACGTGAAAAGGGCTGCGACCTTGTTTGGCGCTAAAGTGTCGCTGATGTATGTGTTCGACCCCGCCAGCCACAACGGCTTCGAACTTTACCTGATGAGGGGGTCGGGGGAAATCGCAGAAGAACATCAGACAATCGGTCGCGACAGGCTTCATTCATTCCTCCAGGCGGAGTTCCCCATCTCCGAACACCCAAGACTCGTTGTTGCCGGAGACGCCGCGGCACAAATCGCTGAGGTCGCGAAGAATGGGTTCGATCTCATCATTATGCCTACGCATGCTGGTATCTTCAGGCGGATGCTCATTGGTTCTACAACAGCCAAGGTGCTCAATGATGCGGATTGCCCGGTCGTAACGAGCAGACACGCTGAGACGATAGTTCCACGACCGTTGGAGCACCGCGAATGGTTATGCACCATCGGCTTAGACGAGGATTCAGAAAGAGTGCTCCGCTATGCCCATCAGGCAGCGGAGGAAGCGCACAGTAGCCTCCATATTATTCACGCGATCCAGTCCATCGATCGCAATTTGCCCATTCAACTGGACCTTGACGAACAAGTTCAGTCGGAGGAAGGGAAGCAAGCACGTCAGCGCATTGCCGAACTGCAACGAAGAGTTGGGTCCCTGGCGCCGGTCCGGATTGTTGCCGGTCCTATCAAGGACGCGCTGCTTGAGGCTGCTCGGCAGTTCGACGCTGACGCGCTGATCATCGGAAGAAGTCCTCGATCGGGCACTCGGGGCCGCTTACGGGATTTGACCTACGCCGTCGTACGGGACTCGCCATTTCCAGTTCTTAGCATCTGACTGCAAGCAGTTGATACCGATTCCGTCTTAACTGTCGCCTATCTGAAGTGGCTTGTCCAACACTGCTCGTTGAACATGTCTCGTTGAACCCTAAAACGCGTGGCCGCGCCTCACTCGAACTAGAATAGAGAGTCTCTGCCATGGCGCGAAGCGTGCTGTATCCGCACGCAATTCACAACAACGTCACAATCGTGGTTAACCAAGTCGACATCTGCGCCGGCCCCTTGAATTGGTCTGAGTGCTTGTAGGCAGACAAGAGTGCGTCCGGAACCGCATCTTCGGCGTCAGCGTCATTGTTCAATTGCTCACGAGCTTATGATAGCGCCGCCGGCGCTGAGCTCGCGGAGACCATGATTTCAGGGTCAGGTGGTCAGCCCCGCGTTTTAGAAAGTCCAAATTCTAGTTCCCTTCTCGATCTTAACCATCCCGCTTACCCTTGTTTTGCAACTAACGGAACATAAATTGAGCCGCCGTCCGGGGGCAAATCCTAGATAACGAGGAGAACCATGACTAAGAATTCTCTGAAAGAACTGTATGTGGAAGAACTTAAAGACTTGTTCAGTGCTGAGAACCAGCTTACCAAGGCGTTGCCGAAGATGGCTAAGGCAGCATCGTCCGATGAATTGCGCCAGGGATTCGAGGAGCACCTGGAGCAGACCCGAGGGCACATTGAACGTCTGCAACAGATATTCGAAACCTTGGGGGAAAAGGGTACGGGCAAAAAATGTTTAGGAATGGAAGGTTTGGTGAAAGAGGGTGCGGAGATCATGGGAGAAGACTTTGAAGATGCCATGATGGACGCCGCTCTGATCTCTGCCGCTCAACGCGTGGAGCACTATGAAATCGCTGGTTACGGCACGGTCATTGCCTATGCGGAGCTTCTCGGCGAGTCGGAGCAAGCATCCCTCCTCAGGGAGACTTTGGAGGAAGAAAAGGAAACTGACGAGAAGCTGACTGAATTAGCAAAGGAAATCAACGTCGAGGCCCAGCAAGGGGATGCGGAAGCCGAGGAAGAAGAACAACCTAAGGAAAAACGGAGGTCGCGCAGAGCCGCTTAATCGCAGAGCCGCTCAATCGTTGTCCGACGGTCGTTAGCGGGGAGTCGATCCCGACTTCCCGCATTCTTAATGGCTGCAGAAGAATGCGTGAGTGGAAAACCGCGACCGCGCTCGTGATGGGAACCCTGGGCTGGTTCCTGTTTGCTTTATCAGTAGGGCAACTTCGCGAGATGTTTTGTCGACGAATGCGAGCCCACCGTCCAATGTCTCACTCACACTCAGCGTTCTGCGGTGGATCGAAAACCAGCGCCCAATCGCCGGTAGATTGCGCTACTGGATTTCATCGGGCCCAAAAGCGAACGAAATCCGGCGGCTTAGGTTTGGCGGCTAAGGCATTTCGTTAAGACATTACAGTGGCTACCGGATGCCGGGGCGGGATGGCCCAACCTATGTTTAAACTATGGTCGCTGCCCGGCCAAAGTCAATGTGCTCCGCATGAAGAGTTCGTCCAATCAGAAGCGGTTTACGCCCATTCACAGCACTCCAAGTCTGACCAGTGTGCCGCAGAAACTGGAACAACCCTCGCTCTCCGGCCTGCGACGCGCGGCCCGCGATTGTCGGGCCTGCGATCTCTGGAAAAATGCCACCCAAACAGTTTTCGGAGAAGGTCCGCAGCGGACCAAGATTGTTTTTGTGGGAGAACAACCGGGAGATCAGGAAGATTTGGCGGGCCGTCCCTTCGTTGGACCTGCGGGGAAAATTCTGGACGAGGCACTGCACCAGGCCGGCATCGATCGCTCTGAAGTTTACGTTACGAATGTGGTCAAGCACTTCAAATGGTCTCCAGCCCCGCGTGGCAAGCGGCGCATTCACAAAAAGCCTCGTTCCTCTGAGATAAATGCTTGCCGTCCCTGGCTTGATGCTGAGCTGCAAGCAGTGAAGCCCGAAGTCCTGGTCTGTCTGGGTGCGACTGCTGCTCAGGCGCTGTTGGGCCGGGATTTTAGCGTAACTCGTCAACGTGGGCAGTTAGTCGAATCTAGGCTGGCTCCCAAGGTCTTGGCGACGGTTCACCCATCATCGATATTGCGCGCACCCGATTCCGATGCCAGACAAGCCCGAATGCAAGAGTTCGTGCTCGATCTCACCAAAATCGCAACATTGCTGTGAGAGAAGAAGCTTATAAAAGCGTTGCTCTTGCAAGAACAATGAACGAAACCAACGAAACGAGAGAAGAATAAGTTATGAGCGCTCCAAACAATCCGGAACGAAAAATACGATACGCGGTTGTAGGCTTGGGTCACTTGTCACAGGTCGCGGTTCTACCCGCCTTTAGAGCTGCACAAAATTCTGAGTTGGCAGCAATCGTCTCCAGCGACGCCGAAAAGCGGCGGAAGTTAGGCAAGAAGTATCGCGTCGAACATCTATATACATACGACGAGTATGAGCAAGCCCTTTCCGTAGTCGATGCCGTTTACATAGTCTTGCCAAATCATCTCCATCGGGATTACGCCGTACGGGCGGCGAAAGCTGGGGTTCACGTTCTTTGCGAGAAGCCCATGGCAGTCACGGAAGAAGAGTGCGAATCCATGATTGAGGCCGCCGAAGCGAACGGCGTCAAATTGATGATTGCCTATCGCCTGCATTTTGAGAAGGGCAACCTGGAGGCGGCGCAGCTGGCGCAAAGCGGCGAGCTGGGAGACCCTCGATTCTTCAGTTCGGATTTTGCTCAACAGGTAGTGGAGAACAATGTCCGCGTTACCGAACCTGTGGAGAAGGGAGGCGGGCCCGTCTACGATATGGGCGTTTATTGCATCAATGCCGCCCGTTATCTGTTTCGAGCTGAGCCGGCATCGGTCTTGGCCTGCAGCGCAGGTAACCGGGAGCCCCGGTTCCAAAAAGTCGACGAGATGACGTCTGTCGTCATGCGCTTTCCGGACGGAAGGCTGGCTACTTTCACCTGCAGCTTTGGCGCCGCCGACATCAGCCGCTACACATTGGTCGGAACGAAGGGTGTACTTACTGCAGATCCCGCTTACGAATACGCTTCCGGAATAAAATATCAGGTCATCAAGGGCGGAAAGTCGAGCAGCAAGAGGTTTCCCAAACGCGATCAGTTTGCCGCCGAGATAGTTTACTTCTCCGACTGCATTCTACAAGATAAGGAGCCGGAACCTTCTGGGATGGAAGGATTGGCGGATGTTCGCATTGTTCGCGCCATCTATGAATCAGCGCGGACGGGAAGATCCATCGAGCTGTCCGATTTTCCCGACAAACAAAGGCCGACGATGCGACAGGAAGTACATCGGCCGTCGCATGGCAAGCCGGAAACGGTGAACACGGAATCTCCCTCGGGAGAAGCTGCTTGAACTACGTTTGGTTTCTCACGCTCGGTAATTCTGGGGAAGCGCCGAACAACCTTCCAGCCTTAAAGCTCGTCTCATCCCCCGTCGTTACGGAGGGAGAGTCATGAAAAAAATGCGGCTTGGCCTGTGGGCAGCCATGATGTTAGCGGTCCTTTGTCTTTTTGGCTGTTCCCGAACAGAGACCAAATCCCCTGACGTCGCCGACGGCATTCGCAAATCGTTGGATCAAGCTGGCCTCCACAATATTTCAGTTGCTCAAGACCGTGACAAGGGAGTAGTCACTCTGACAGGCAAGGTGGCTGCCGACGGAGACAAAGCCAAAGCCGACTCGATTGCGAATTCGATGGCCGCTGGGCAGGTCGTCTCAGACGAAATTGCCGTGCTTCCCCCCGGCGCGGAAAGCGACGCGCGTACGGTGAACACGGATCTCGACAAGGCCATTGATAAAAATGTTGACGCTGCCCTTATTCAAAACGGTCTTCAGAAAGGCGTTCGCTACGACGTCAAGAATGGGGTTGTGACTTTGAAGGGTAACGTCAACTCAGGTTCCAAGCGTGCCCAGGTGGAAAAGGTGACGTCTACGGTGCCGAACGTGCGGCAAGTAGTGAACGAACTGGAAGTCAGGGGCCAAAAAGCTAGTTCCACGAGATGAGCAGGAAGGTAGGGTTACTCGAGGTTCAGGTTCATCTCTCCGCGCTTGTCGAAGTAGATCCGCAGCAGTTTTTCGGCTCCGCTGGCGAAAGCTCCCGTCACCGACTGGTCGGAGGAGTGCGACTCGGATGTGACTTGGACGCGCAGATGATGATTTCCTGGCTGAATCTGCATGGAGTGAATTTCGTGGCCTTGAACATGATGGAACACTACCAAACGTTTCTTGTCAGTTCCTTCCAGAGTGTGGGTATAGCTCAACTGGTCATCTACCCATATGGATAGATGCGCCTCGGCGAATTTGTGATCTACCTCGATGCCCAGTGTGGCAGGTATTGTGGCCGCAGGCGCTGCAACTGAACTGATGGCGACTAGCACTGCTTTGGCCGCAGGAGGGATAATGAGGGCCTTCCTTGGTCTTGGGGCGATCGGCTTTAATGCTTTAGGGGTTGGAGTATCGCGACTGGGACCTGTCGCGGATGGAACCGCCGCAGGCGGCACCGCCGCGGACTTGCCGTCCATCACCTCTCCGAATTGAGACGGCGGCGCAAGGGTTTTTTCCTGGCCGATTCGAGCCGACGCTGCTTGGGGAGAAGCTATGCGGCCGACGCGAAGGCCGAAGAGCAAGAGTCCCATCAAGAACACGATACCGATGAGGGATTTCTTCCTCATGTTAGCCATCAGTTTTTCCGCCGCCCGGTTTTGCGACGATTGCGCGCGCCGGGATGACCGAGGTTTTCCTACTGTACTGATCCTTGCGGTCGCCGACTGCCTGTCCTTCTCTCCGAGGACTGCAGGCGTGCCGGTCGGTGGTGAACCTGGTTGTTTTGCCTTACTCCATAGCTCGCGGCCTTCCCGCAGATCTTGGATATCCAAAGCCATTTCCATGCCGCGCTGATAGCGCTGTGCCGGATCTTTTGCCATGGCTCGAGAAATGATGTAGTCAAGAGCCTGCGGCAATTCGGTTTCTAACACTGTCGCGGGGATAGGGTCGCGGTTAACTACTTTGTAGGAAACCGTGAGGGCACTATTTCCCTGAAATGGTCTGTAACCCGTCAGGATCGTGTATAGAACCACGCCTAAAGAAAACAAATCCGAGCGGCCGTCCACGGCCTCGCCATTCAGTTGCTCCGGCGACATATAAGCAGGAGTTCCTAAGGCCCGGCCGGCCAGAGTGTGGTTGGCAAGATTCAGTTTGGCTATGCCAAAGTCTGCAATTTTGGCGTGTCCCTCTTCGGTTAACAGAATGTTGGCCGGTTTTAAATCGCGATGAACTACTCCCTGGCCATGAGCGCAATCCAGCGCTTCCGCCAGTTCATGGGTCAGCTGGAGCGCGGCTTCCAGCGGCAACTTCCGGTCTTCACCGGAAAGCAGCTTGTCGAGAGACTGTCCCCCTACAAATTCCATCACGATGTAAGGAGCCCGCGTCTCCGGTTCCTCGCCCACGTCGAAGATGGTGACAATTCCGGGATGCGAAAGGCGGCCTGCAGCCTCCGCTTCGCGGTGAAAGCGCTCGCGATACTCCT
>Ga0209330_1000558_pt1 | contig 14786 bp, 14 predicted proteins | sample JacPinW_OM2H0_O3_FD_187969 | JGI IMG/M metagenome (GOLD analysis project Ga0209330, IMG submission 187969) | Forest soil microbial communities from Algoma, Ontario, Canada - Jack Pine, Ontario site 1_JW_OM2H0_O3 (SPAdes) (version 2) | ecosystem: Environmental > Terrestrial > Soil > Boreal...
AGGACGAGTTTTCGATTGTTACCATCGGTCGGCATGTGATATCGACCGGCCCGAGTTCCCGTCAGGGAGGGCAAGGAGAATCTGGGTACTTCTGCCTTCGTGCCCAGATTCTCCTTGCCCTCCCTGACGAGCACTACGCCAGCCGGTCAATATCACATGTCTACGCCGCAACTGGCGCGCTTTCCGCCGCGAACGCCTCGGCCACGTAAGCCACATTGTCCGGCATGATGCCCGCGAGATTCATGCGGCTGTCGGCGGTCATGTAGATGTGATGCCGCTCGCGCAGGCGCTCGACTGCATCGGGAGGTACGCCGAGCAGCGAAAACATGCCGTGCTGCGTGCGAATAAAATCAAACGAGTCGCCGCCCGTCACTTGCTGCAGGCGGCTGGCCAATAAAGTCCGCATGTCCAGAATCCGCGTTCGCATGGCCTCGAGTTCCTGCACCCACTGCTGTCTTAAGCCAGGTTCGGTGAAGACTCTGGCGGCGATGGCCGCGCCATGGTCGGGCGGCATGGAGTAAATGCTGCGTGCGATGTGCAGCATGTGGGATTGCACCGCATCGGCGCGGGCCGCATTTTCGCTGATGACAATCAAGCCGCCGACGCGTTCGCGATACAGCCCTAGGTTCTTGGAAAACGACACCGCGATGAGCGCTTCGGGCACCCGTTCCGCGATCATTCGGATGGGAGCGGCATCGGCTTCGAGCGAGACGCCGAATCCTTGGTATGCCAGATCCAGGTAAGGGACCAGCTTGCGACGCAGCAAGAGCTCGGTCACCGCCCGCCACTGTTCGGCGTCGAGGTCAGCGCCGGTGGGGTTATGGCAGCAGGCATGAATCAATACCACAGCACCCTCGGGGGCGGTCTGAAGGCGCTGCAGCATGGCGTCGAACCGCAGTTCGTGTGCGGCGGCGTCGTAGTAGGGGTAGCGCTCGAGTTTGAGCCCGCAGCCTCCCAGCAAGGGGGCATGATTGCCCCACGTAGGATCGCTTAGGTACACCACGGCGCCGGGCGAGGCGGCCTTGATGAGTTCCGCACCCACCCGCAGCGCACCGCAACCGCCCGGACACTGCAGCGTCCGCGCACGCCGATCTTTCCGCGCCGCATGGCCGGCGCCGAGCACCAATTCCTCCAAGGCGCTGTTGAATTCTTCGCGCCCGGCGGCGCCCACGTAAGCTTTGGTCGTTTGAGCCGCCAGAACCTCCTTTTCGGCGCGCCGGACGCATTCCAGAATGGGCGTATTGCCCGACAGATCGCGGTAAACGCCCACCCCGAGGTCGACCTTCTGCTTAGAAGGATCAGCCCGATATTTCGCCATCAAGGCGAGAATGGAATCGGAAACCAGCCGCTCAAGTTGTTGAAACAAAAGTTCTTACCCCTGTCTTAGTTGGAGAGCATTATATCGTTCGCACGAAGCTCACGAAGCTTACCGTCTCCAATATAAGACAGTAGGCCGATGACATTTGGCAGGGTTAGCGTGTACGCTTTAGCCACTCAATAGCGGGAGAGTTACTTTATGGCGCTTTGGAAAGAAAACCCCACGCCCGTACCTGCGGGTTCATCCGTCCCTTCATCGGCGATGGCCCCCGAAAGAAACCCGCCGCCGGAACGGGAACGTCCCGTCAGCGATCCGGGGCTGGCCGTTTCGCCGCGCCGCCCCATGCCGAAAACCGCCGTCGAGGGCGGCGAGTCGGTGATTGCGGCGAACCTATCGATCGAAGGCAAGATTGAAGGCTCGGGAAATGTGCGCATGGCGGGCCGTTTCAAGGGCGATGTGCGCATTGACGGGAATTTCACCATGGATAGCGGCGCCCACCTGACCGGCCAAGTGCTGGCGGGCATCGTGGTCGTCGGGGGCGAACTGCAGGGCAACATCGAATCCGCAAAGCGAGTCGATGTGCTCGAGGGCGGCGTCATCGTCGGGGACGTGAAAGCCGGCTCCATCACGGTGGCGGCCGGCTCGCGCATGCGCGGGCACGTCGAGTTCGGCTGGGAAGACGAGAAAGGGAAAATTAAGGGTCTCGTCAGCAACGGCAGCTAGGAGCCCCTGTCATGAGCGTCGCTCGCCAGAGCACACTCGGCGCGACCCGGGTATGTCCGCACTGTAAAGCCACGGTTTTACAGAGTGCGAACATTTGCCCGGGGTGTCAGCACCACCTGCGCTTCAACACGGTCAACGCAGAGCCGGCCGTCAAAGCGCTGTCGGCCATGCGCATCGAGGGGACGATTCATCACCCCGTGCGCGGCGAGCAGTGCGAGTACTGCGTGGTGATCGCGATTACCAACGAAAAGGGTGAAAAAATCACGCGCCAGGTCGTGGGTGTGGGCGCGCTTCAAGCCGGCGAGCGGCACAACTACAGCTTCTCGGTCGAGCTGGTTCCCGTGCGCCCACTTCCGAAGATCCCGCCCCCCCGAAATTAGCTACCGTTGATTGCTGCCTTCAATGGCGATGAAGCGCAGGAACTCGGCGCGCGTGCTGGCGTCCGCGCGGAAAGTGCCGAGCATTTTGCTCGTCACCATGGACACGCCGCGCTTGTGGACCCCGCGCGTCGTCATGCATTGATGAACCGCGTCAATGACGACGCCCACACCGCGGGGCTTGAGCACTTCGTTGATGCATCCCGCGATCTGCGCCGTGAGTTTTTCCTGGACCTGGAATCGGCGGGCGTAACCGTCGACGACACGCGCCAGCTTGCTGATGCCCACCACCCGATCGCTCGGCAGATAGCCGATATGCGCGCGCCCGATAATGGGCGCCATATGATGCTCACAAAACGATTCGAACGCGATATCGCGCAGGACCACCATTTCGTCGTAGCCTTCGACCTCCTCGAATGTACGGCGCAGATAGGCGCCGGGATCGCTGGTATAGCCTGAGAACCAGTCGCGATACGCGTTCACCACCCGTTTCGGCGTTTCTCTCAGGCCCTCGCGCAGCGGATCTTCGCCGGCCCAGCGCAATAGAGTTTGTACCGCTGCTTCCGCGGCGGTGCGGGTCACTGTGCGATTCTTCTTTTTAGCCATTACGAATCTCCAAAACGGTACGCGAAAGCGGAACGCGAAAGCGGAACGCGAAAGCGCCACGCGCCAAAACGCGGCATACGATAGCATGGGGCTTAAAGGCCCGACCCTCGTGACCTTGGGAGAATAAGTTTTGAAATATCGTATTGGCGCCGGCGGCCTTGCCGCGGTTCTTGTCGGTCTGTGCGCGCACGCGGTCGGGCCCGCGGCTTCCGAAGGCGATGCCGTCACGCGCAAAAACGCGCACGACATTTTCAAGCAGCTCATTGAAATCAATACCAGCGACTCGGTGGGAAGCACCACCGTGGCTGCGGAGGCCATGGCGAAACGATTGTTGGATGCGGGATTTCCCAAGGCGGACGTGGTCGTGCTGGGACCCAATGATCGCAAGGGCAACATGGTGGCTCGATATCGCGGTAAGGCCGGCTCGAAATTGAAGCCGGTTCTGATCATTGGACACTTGGACGTCGTTGAGGCGAAGCGCGAGGATTGGAGCACCGATCCATTCGAGTTCATCGAGAAGGACGGCTACTTCTATGGCCGCGGAACCCAGGACATGAAGGACAGCGACGCCATCGCCGTGACCGACTTCATCCGCATGAAAACGGAGGGTTTCGTCCCCGACCGCGATATCATCCTGGCGTTGACGGCCGACGAAGAGAACGGCAAGTCCAACGGTGTCGACTGGCTGCTCAAGAATCACCGCGAACTCATCGATGCTGAATTTGCTTTAAATCCCGACTCGGGAGGCGTGCGGCCGGACAAGCCGCAGATCGTGGGATTTGAGGCGACCGAGAAACTCTACGGTGACTTTCAGGTGCTCGCCACCAACCCCGGTGGCCACAGCTCGCTGCCCATTCCCGACAACGCGATTTACCACGTGGCCAATGCGCTCGCGGCCTTGCAGAAGTGGACTTTCCCCTTCGAGCTGAATGCCGTGACGCGCGAGTATTTCGCGCAAATGGCCAAGATCGAGACAGGCCAGACGGCCGCTGATCTTCGCGCCATTTTAGGCACGCCGCCCGATGCAAAAGCGGTTGAGCGACTATCGCAGGATACGCACATGAACTCCATCATGCGCACCACCTGCGTCGCGACCATGTTGAGCGGTGGTCATGCGCCCAATGCATTGCCGGGGCGAGCCGAAGCCAATGTGAACTGCCGCATTTTCCCCGGCCATTCCCAGGAGGAGATCCGGCTGCAGCTGGTCAAGCTGTTCAACGATCCGAAACTCACCGTGCGCTACCGCAGCGACACCGGAGAGTTGGCGGACCATGGGTCGGATCGCAAAGCCATGGCGCCGCCGCCGCTGCGCGAGGATGTCATGAATTCGCTGCGCAGCGTATCGGCGAAGTTATGGCCGGGCTTCGTGGTGCTGCCAGTCATGGAAGCCGGTGCCTCGGACAGCATTTACACCATGAACGCCGGAATCCCGAGCTATGGCATTTGCGGGGTGGCCGTCGAACGTGCCGACGACAGGGCGCATGGCCGGGATGAGCGCCTCAAGATTGACGCCTACTACACGGGCGTCGAATTTTATTACGAGTTCTTAAAGGCGCTCACGACACCTGCGGGTTGAATCCCCATGGCCGACATAAAGCATGTCTTTGTGCTCATGCTCGAGAATCGTTCGTTCGATCACCTGTTCGCATTCTCCGGACGAAGGGGCGTTCCACCTCCCGATGCAAACTGGGGCATGACCGCGGATGCGCCGGATCGAGCGCCGCTCGATCCGCCGCACGAGTTCGAGGACGTGGCGGCGCAAATCGGCGGAAATCCGCCCATGTCGGGATTTGCGGGCCAGTCCTACTGGAACGTCTCCAGGCAGGGGTTTGGCCCCGGCGCACTGCCGATCTTGAGCACGCTGGCCAATCAGTACTTCCTGTTCGACAACTGGTATTCCTCGATGCCGGGGCCTACCTGGCCGAATCGATTTTTCGTGCACGCGGGTTCTTCGGGCGGACTCGATAACAGCCCGTCGGCGGCCACCACGATCGAGTGCGAAACGATCGACTCATTGAGCTTTAGCTTTCCGAACGGAACCCTCTATTCATGCTTGCAGCAGGCGAATCGCACCTGGCGTGTGTACCACGACGATCTGTTTCCCCAGGTTCTCGCGATCAAGGACATGATCGATCCTTTTCGGCTGAATTCCGGGCAGTTCTCCTGGCTTCGCGTGGGCGAGAAGCAATTCTTCATCGACGATCTGGCCGACGGCTTCGATGTCGATTACACCTTCATCGAACCCAATTACGGGTTGGCGACGGGCGGATTCGCGAACGGCAATTGTCAGCATCCGGTCGGCTCCATGGCCGCGGGCGAAGCCTTCATACAATACGTTTACGAAGCCATACGAAATTCACCCGTCTGGCCGCAAAGCCTGCTGATCGTCACGTATGACGAACACGGCGCTTTCTTCGATCATCAGAATCCACCCGCCGCGATTGCGCCGAATGACGGAACGCAGAACCACGGCCGGGCCGAGAATCCGCAGAACTTCGCGTTCGATCGATTGGGTGTTCGCGTCCCGGCGGTCGCGATTTCGCCGTGGATTGCGCAGGGAGGACTCGGCAGTCAAGCATTCCCAGGCCAAGTGTTCGATCACACCTCGATCATCAAGACCGTGACCAGCCTGTTTGGCGTCACCGCGAGTCTCGGAGCGCGCGCTCAAGCAGCCAATGCTTTCGATTCCATTTGCTCGCTGTCCGCAATGAGAACCGATGGCGACGCGATCTCCTCCATGCTTGGGCAACCTGTCCCGGCTGCGACTGTAGCCTCCGCCGCGCCGGCCCCCGAAATGCCTGATCACGCCACGAACGCGTTCTCGAGAATCGCCATGAGCCTCGATCTTTCCATGAAGGCTGCCACTCCGCTGCCGCCCGTGGCGGTCACGCATCCGACGTTTGCCGTGGACGCGACCCATGGGCAACTTCTGCCGCATGCCATCAACGCCGGCCGCACCAAGGGGCAGGCCTTGGACTATATTCAGGCGGTCGCGGCGCGGGTCGAGCGGCTGCGGCCGGCGAAGTCATCACCGCCGCCACCCTGAACTGCTTGCGTCATTGCTTGACTTGCGGAACCGCCTGTCCCGTAACGCCGCTGCGCGAAAATTCGAACTGCACCAACCACTCACGCGCGGACTGACTGTCCGCCGGCACAAACTTCCACTTTCTTGCGGCGTCGCTTGCGAGCCGCGCAAAATACTTGCTCGAACCGTGAACCTCCAGATTCTCGGCGACGACATTGCCGGCGCGATCGACCGTCACGCTGACCGCAACTTTAATTTGGCCATGGATCGACTCGCGCGTGCTGTGCGAGATGGCGGGAAACTCTTCATGCAGCACCGGTGATCCTGCGCTCTGAACCGGTGCCGGGGATGGCGCTGGTGCGGGCGCGAAGGATTGTTGCGAAGCAATCGGCGCCGCAACGGGCCGCGCGGAGTCATGGGGTCGCAGCATCCGGCCGCCGCCCCAAACCAAGAGCAGCACCAGCCCCACTGCGGCGACGGGGACCAGCCAGCGCGGGTAGGGCATTGAAGCCGGTCGGCGGGGCACCGCCGGCGGAGGCGGCGTGGGAGTCGGCGCGAGAGTCGCCGCAGCCGGAGAAGTGGAAGCCGGCCGCGCGGACACCTCCGGCAGCGGCACTTGGAGTGCCAGGGGCACCTGAGTGGCGGGCACCTGAGTCGCGACCCCCTGAGGGGCAGCCACCTCAGCGGCGGGCGCCGGCGGCGTCGCTTCGGGTGCCGGATCGATTAAGTTTCGCAGCTCAGAAACCGTGGGACGGTTGCCCGGCTCCGGGCTCAAACAGCGTCGCACGGCATCCGCGAGTTCCGGAGAAAGAGTCGCCGGCAATGAGAGACCCTCTGGGCGGGCCTGCAACTCGGGACGGGTCTGCGTCAGCGCCTCAACAATCGTGGCGCCGAGCGCTCGCATGTCGCCGGCAAGGTCAATTCCGGCCGCATCACCGGCCTCTCGAATCGTATCGCTGGCCAGTTTCAGCTGATCATTGACGACCAAGAAGTTCGGCGCCTTCAGCTGGCCCTGCACCAGGTTTTGACGGTGCAGGAAGGCCAACGCATCGAGGGCGGGGGTCAGCATTTCCCGCACTTCGTCTACCGTCAGAGCGCGATGCGGCAGGATTTGCGCCAGGTTTTGCTCGGCATATTCCGTGACCACGAAAAGAAACGGATGCCCGCCCAGCTTGCAGCGCCCCGACTCGAGAACGCGGATCAGATGCGGATGAGACAGGGACGCGGCTAGGTGCCAGCGCGAGAGCTGTCCTTCGGCGCGTGCCGTGTCCGCCGGAATGATCTTAATTGCCGCAGATCCCAGGCTCCGCGCTCTGCATTCGGTAAGAAATACAACGCTGTGGTTCGATCTGCCCAAAAAGCGGCGCAGGGGAAAGATGCCGTTGACAACCTGGCTCTCCCACTTCGTCCAGATCTCGGTCTCGGTCATCGTTTGGCCTCCAGACCCAAGAACTCCCATGAACCTAGCAAGATATCATCAAGAACTGCACAAGGGCCGCCGGCCGATGTCAGCGTTTAACGACAAATCGATCAACGGCTGACCGGGTGCTCCTCAGAACTTACAGGCCCCGAGGTTCTCAAATGCCATAATGATCGTAGCAAAGACAACACGCGAGCGGTCCATGGCGATTTTACAGTTGGTCGATGCGCGGCAGCGTGATCTTGGGGGCTTCGTGGTACGCCGAGTGTTGCCGGCCCAAGGGCGTCAAATGGTGGGCCCATTCATTTTCTTCGATCACATGGGTCCTACGCAATTCGAGTCGGGTCACGGGATCGACGTGCGGCCGCATCCGCATATTGCACTCGCCACGGTGACTTATTTGTTTTCGGGCTCGCTCGAGCATCGCGACAGTCTCGGCAACGTGCGCGAGATCCGTCCCGGTGACGTCAACTGGATGACCGCCGGCCACGGTATCGCGCATTCGGAGCGCACACCGCACCTTGCGCGCGCCGCGGGCGAGATGATCCACGGCATCCAAAGTTGGGTGGCGATGCCGGATGGTCGCGAGGATGACGAGCCGAGCTTCGCGCACTACCCTGCGAGCGTGATTCCACAGCGCCGGCTCGACGGGGTGACGCTCTCGGTGATCGCGGGCGAAGCCTTGGGGTTGCGCTCCCCGGTCGTCACGGCTTGGCCGACGCTGTATGTGCATGCGTGGTTTACGCCAGGGGCGGTGTTGGAGGTGCCTGCAGAGCACGAAGAACGCGCGGTGTACGTGGCACAAGGTGAACTCGCCCTCGATGAAGGCAAAATTGTCGAGGGTCAGCTCGCTGCGCTCGCGCCCGGGGTAAAAATCCGATTGCGCGCCAAGGGCGAGGCGCGCGCCATGCTGCTGGGCGGCGATCGCTTTGCCACGCCGCGCCATATATGGTGGAATTTCGTCGCCTCCTCTCAGGAACGCATCGAACTCGCCAAAGAGCGGTGGGCCAACCGTGAATTTCCGCCCGTGCCGGGCGAAACGGAATTCATCCCGCTGCCTTCGCACTGAGTGGATGGGTCCTCTCGATTTTTTAATTGCCATTACCAGGAGACTTCAATGAGCGATAAAACCGCGACGGTGCATTGGGAGGGTCGGGGCAAGCAGGGGGTGGGCAGGATCAGCACCGAGACCCAAGCGCTGAAGTCCTATCCGTACGGCTATGCCAGCCGTTTCGAGGATGACAAGCGCGGGACAAATCCCGAGGAACTCCTGGCAGCGGCGCATGCGGCCTGCTTTACCATGGCGTTTTCCTTTGCTTGCGATGCGGCAGGATTTTCCACGGCGGCAGTGGATACGCAGGCTGCCGTGCGGTTGGTGCTGAAGGGCGGCGGCTTCTCGATTGAGCACATCGGACTGAAGCTCGAGGCCAGCGTGCCGGGAATCGACGAGGCGACTTTTCAAAAAATCGCCGCCAAGGCAAAACAGGATTGCCCCCTGTCCAAGGCGTTGGCCAGCGTTCCGGAGATTTCGCTGACGGCTGTCCTGAAAACTTAAGTGATGAGCCGTGGCCGCCGGAACGTGCGCAGCAATCCGATGACCCAGCCGATGGCAATGCCCATGAACACGAGCAGGCCGCCCATGACCAGCTGATTGGACAGACGCGGCGGCACGTTGCGATGCGCGGCCAATTCCAGCCAATGCATGTAGCAAACCATGGCGACCATGAGACAACCGAACCAAACGCCATGCGAAACCAGCAACGCGCGTGTCTGCCCGATGCGTTCCGGCGCGAGCCAGTAATCCCGGTTCGGCAATTTCATATCGCTGGCTTTCGAATAGACCAGGCTCAACAGCGCGACGAGGACGATCGGGAATACCACGCCCATTCCAAACACGAATTTGGTGTAAAACGCGCGTGTCATGAAGGTGGTGGGAAAGCCCGCGCCGTCGAAATGAGAAGCGACCATGGGCGGCAGGCTCGATACGGTATTGGAGAAATACAAAATCGCGAACAGCAATGCCAGCGCAAAGGCGATCCAGGGAATTTTATTCATGCTTGCAAACACCATGGCAGGGGGAAAAGCGAATCATGCGGGCACCGCACTCAGTATCTCCGCGATCAATGCCGCGCCTCGATACGCGAAGCCCGTATAAATCTGCAACAGATTCGCGCCGGCGCGCAAGCTCGCGCGGGCATGTTCCGCGCTGACGATGCCGCCGACGCCGATAATGGGAAAGTCGGCACCGAGTTCGGCCCGTAACTGGGAGATGATTTTGACCGAGGCGGGATGCAGCGGCGCGCCGCTCAAGCCGCCGCGTTGCTCCGCCGCGGGCGGCGGCTTCAGTACGCTCAAGTCCGTCGAGGTATTGGTGGCGATCACGCCGTCGAGCTGCAGCGAGCGCACTTGGTCGGCAAGCGTGGAGAGCTGCTCCGGGCTCAGGTCGGGCGCAACCTTCACGAGCAGGGGAACGCGTCGCGCAAAGTGCTGTTGTAAGGTGATTCGCTCCTCGAGCAACGTGCCTAGGATGCGCTGCAGCCCATCGCGAGCTTGCAATTCGCGCAACCGCTCGGTGTTGGGGGAGGAGACGTTGACTGCCACGTAGTCCGCATACGGATAAACCTTGCGCAAGCAGACTACGTAGTCATCTTGCGCATTCTCAATGGGCGTATCGAAGTTCTTGCCGATGCTGACACCGCGAATTCCGCGGTAGCGGGCGCGCGCGAGCCGGGAGACCAAGTGATCGACCCCCTTGTTATTGAACCCCATGCGGTTGATCAGCGCGTCGCTGCCTGGAATTCTGAACATGCGGGGCTTTGGATTGCCGGGTTGCGGACGCGGCGTGACGGTGCCGAGCTCAATGTGGCTGAATCCCAGCGCACCGAGTGCATCCAGATAGTCGCCGTTCTTGTCGAAGCCGGCCGCCAATCCTAAGGGATGAGAAAACTGCAATCCAAAGCTCTGAACCGCGAGCGTCGCCGGTATCGGCAATGCCGGCCACAGCGGCCGCATGCATTTCAGGGCAGCCAATCCGAAGTCATGCGCGAGTTCGGGATCGAGTTGCCGCAGCAGCGGCAGCGCGGCGTGCGCCATGGCGGCCGCGGCTCCGTTCAAACGTATTTCCATGTTGCGAGGGCGCCCAAATAAAAGCAGGCTTCCGTGACCAGCTGCGTGGCATCCAGCCTGTCGCCGGAGGCGCTGATTCTTTTGTATTTGAAGAAGGCGATGAACCCCAATCCCGCGACAATGGCGGCCGTCAATCCAATGAGGCCCGGAATGCCGAGCAACGCCGCAGGCGCGAATCCGATCAGTAACGCCAGACCCAAGGGTCCGTGACCGATTTTCGGCGCCGACTTTTCACCCCGCGTAGCCATGACGGATACGAGCAGCGCGAAGCTGGCGGCATAGCCTGCGATCATGATCAATGCCAGCGCAACATTAGGGGGAGCCGCAAAAGGCAGCTTGGCGGCGGACAAGGCCATCAGGGCGTTGAACTTGATGAGCAGGCACAGCACGCGTCCCAAGAGATCCAGCCGCGTGGTCGGCAGCGCCCGAAACTCGGTGGTCAGCAGCGCCGTGGCGCCCATCGACAAGATCACGGCGACGCTCGAAGGCCAAACTTGGAGCGCCAGCCAATAAATTGCACCGCCTACAGCCCCGATGAGTATCCCGATCAACGGCGCGAATGGGCCGGTCACGCGCACGTGGTACAGGCCCGGGGGCTCATGCCCGTTTGCGCTCGAAACTGCTCGGCGCTGCCAGCGTGGCGCGCAAATAATGACCGGTATAAGAAGCTTTGTTGGCCGCCACCTGTTCGGGTGTGCCGACGGCAATGATGCGTCCGCCGTTATCGCCGCCCTCGGGCCCCAGGTCCACCACCCAGTCCGCGGTCTTGATGACATCGAGATTGTGCTCGATCACGATGACCGTATTGCCCTCATCGCGCAGGCGCTGCAACACCACGAGCAGCTGCGCGATATCGGCGAAATGCAGACCCGTGGTCGGCTCATCGAGAATGTACAGCGTGCGTCCGGTGGCGCGTTTCGAGAGTTCCTTCGCCAACTTGACGCGCTGCGCCTCGCCGCCGGACAAGGTCGTCGCGCTCTGTCCCAAGCGCACGTACGACAGGCCCACATCGAGGAGCGTCTTGAGCTTGGGCTGCACCGTGGGTACCGCGGAGAAGAACGGCAGGGCGTCCTCGACCGTCATTTCAAGCACTTCTTGAATGTTCTTGCCTTTGAAGCGGACTTCCAAGGTCTCACGGTTGTAGCGCTTTCCCTTGCACACATCGCAAGGCACATACACGTCCGCGAGGAAATGCATTTCGACCTTGATGACACCGTCACCCTGGCAGGCCTCGCAGCGCCCGCCCTTCACATTGAAGCTGAACCGGCCCGCTTCGTAGCCGCGCGCGCGCGACTCGGGCACGGCGGCGAAGATCTCGCGGATCGGCGCGAACAAACCGGTGTAGGTGGCAGGGTTGGAGCGCGGCGTTCGACCAATCGGGCTCTGATCGATTTCGATCACGCGGTCGATATGCTCCAGGCCTTCGATGCGATCGAAGTGCGCGCTACCGGCGGACGCGTGGTTCAATTGCGTGGCGACCGCGCGAAACAGCGTGTCATTGATCAGGGTTGATTTGCCCGAACCCGATACACCGGTGACGCAGGTCATCAATCCCAAGGGAAATTCCGCCGTGACTTTCTTCAGGTTATTGGCGGTGGCGCCGATCACCCGTAGCATGCGCTTCGGATCCGGAACGTGCCGCAAGCCCGGGATCTCGATTCGCCGGCGGCCGCTCAAGTACTGGCCGGTGATCGAGTCCGGGTGCGCGGCTACTTCGGCCGCGGTTCCTTGCGCCACGATGTTGCCGCCATGCACTCCGGCGCCCGGGCCCAGATCGACCACATAGTCGGCTTGGCGAATCGCATCCTCGTCGTGTTCCACCACGATGACCGTGTTGCCAAGATCGCGTAAATTGACCAGCGTGTCGAGCAGGCGCTGATTGTCGCGCTGGTGCAGACCGATCGAGGGCTCATCGAGAATGTACATGACCCCGACCAATCCGGAGCCGATCTGGCTCGCAAGGCGAATTCGCTGCGCTTCGCCGCCTGACAAGGTATCGGCGCTGCGATTCAGCGTCAGATATCCCAGCCCAACGTTGCCGAGGAACCCCAAGCGGTCATTGATCTCCTTGACGATCTTCACCGCGATTTCACCGCGCCAGCCTGCCAGTGTGAGCTTGCCGAAGAGCTCCAACGCGCGCGCCACCGATAGCGCCGAGATTTCGGGAAGGCTTTTGCCGTCGACAAAGACATTTCTCGCGGCGCGGTTCAGGCGCGTCCCCAGGCAATCGGGGCAGGCCCTCGACGAGCGATACTTGGCGAGTTCTTCGCGCACCGCCACCGATTCGGTCTCGTTGTAGCGCCGTTCGAGATTGCGGACGATGCCCTCGAAGGTATGCCGGCGCGAAACGGTGCCGCCCTTGCCGTCCAAATATTTGAACTCGATTTGCTCATCGGCGCTGCCGAACAGCACCAGATTTTGGACTTTTTGCGGCAGGGTCTCGAACGGCGCTTCGATGTCGAATTTCGAGTACCGAGCGAGCGACTGGATCAATTGAAAATAATAGGCGTTGCGCCGATCCCAGCCGCGCACCGCCCCGCCCGCCAGGGACAAATGGGGATTGGCGACGATCTTGGCGGGATCGAAGAATTCCTGCGTGCCGAGACCATCGCAGGTGGGGCAGGCGCCGATGGGGCTGTTGAATGAGAACAGCCTGGGTTCAAGCTCGCTCAGGGAGTAGTTGCAAATCGGGCAGGCGAACTTGTCGGAAAACACCAGCTCGGCACGCTCCGGTTCGTCCATGTAGGCGATGCGTGCGACGCCTTGGCCTAATCGCAGGGCCGTTTCGAAGGACTCGGCCAGCCGTTGTCCCAAATCCGGCCGCACTTTGAATCGATCGACGATCGCCTCGACGGTGTGCTTGCGGCGCACGTCGAGTTTGGGCGCCTGGTCGAGCTCCACCACCTTGCCGTCGATGCGCGCGCGCACAAATCCGCCGGCCTGCAATTCCTCGATGAGTTCGGCGTGTTCGCCTTTGCGTTCCGCAATGGCGGGCGCCAGCAGCATCAATGCGGTTCCTTCCGGCTGCGCGAGCACGGCGTCCACCATCTGGCTTACCGTCTGCGCGGCAAGATCGATGTGGTGATCCGGACAGCGCGGCGTGCCGGCGCGCGCAAACAGCAAGCGCAAATAGTCGTGGATTTCCGTGACGGTGCCGACGGTGGAGCGCGGATTGTGCGAGGTCGACTTCTGCTCGATGGAGATGGCCGGGGAGAGTCCCTCGAGACTGTCGATATCGGGCTTTTCCATCATCGACAGGAATTGGCGGGCGTAAGTCGAAAGCGATTCTACATAACGGCGTTGACCCTCGGCGTAGATGGTGTCGAAGGCCAGGGACGACTTACCCGAGCCCGACAGGCCCGTGAATACGATCAATCGATCGCGCGGCAGGTCGAGATCGATATTCTTCAGGTTGTGGGTCCGGGCTCCCCGGATTCGGATATTTTGCATCTAACCGATTACTATACGCGCCGCGTCAAGTGCGGGTAAAACGAGTCTATGGAGTGCTCGAGGCCGCGCATATCTGCACTTTTACGCGTCCCCAAGGTCCATATTGGGGCGGTGTTCGCCGTGTACAATATGCGGCACTGTATCGAGGCTAGGGGAAGGACGTGGCGCGCGGCGTAAATAAAGTGATTCTGGTCGGCAATCTGGGTGCCGACCCTGAAACCCGATCCATGCCAAGCGGCATGACGGTAACCAACATTCGGATCGCCACCAGCGAGTCGTGGAAGGACAAGACTTCCGGGGCGCAGCAAGAGCGCACCGAATGGCACAGCATTGCGCTATTCGGGCGGCTGGGCGAAATCGCCGCCGAGTACCTGCGCAAGGGCTCGCAAGTCTTCGTCGAGGGCAAGCTGCGGACCCGCAAATGGCAGGACAAGCAGGGCAATGACCGATTTACCACGGAAATCATCGCGGATAATATGCAAATGCTCGGAGGCCGCGGAGGTGGAGGCGGAGGCGGAGGCGGGGGCTCGGGCAGTCCCGAACGCGGTCCGGCCGGCGGGGCGCCGCCACGCGATGACTATGACCAATCACCGGCGCCGAGCGGCGGCAAAGAGGAATTCGACGACGACATTCCGTTCTGAGCTTGAGGGGGCGAATTGGCGAGAGCAGTGCGGATAGCGGCGGCTGATTCGGGCGGCAAGACCACGCTCTGCTCCTGGGTGAAGGCCATTTGCCGTGCGT
>Ga0209330_1000559_pt1 | contig 14737 bp, 7 predicted proteins | sample JacPinW_OM2H0_O3_FD_187969 | JGI IMG/M metagenome (GOLD analysis project Ga0209330, IMG submission 187969) | Forest soil microbial communities from Algoma, Ontario, Canada - Jack Pine, Ontario site 1_JW_OM2H0_O3 (SPAdes) (version 2) | ecosystem: Environmental > Terrestrial > Soil > Boreal...
ACCGAATCGCGACCCCGGTCGGACCCTTCGCAAGCCACGGACGTCCTTCATCAATCCAGCACGTCGCGGCAATGTCGAGATGTATCCAAGGAGTGTCCTCGGCGAATTCCTTGATGAACCACGCTGCCGTGATCGCGCCGCCGCCTTTGCCGGTACCGGTGTTGCGGATGTCGGCGATGTTGCTCTTAATCATTTCCTGGTACTCATCGTCCATCGGCATGGGCCACATTTTTTCCCCAGCGGCCTTTGCACTCTCCAAAAACTGGTCGAGATATTCTCGTGGCGTGCCAAATGCGCCCACGTGCACGTTTGCCAGCGCCACTTGGATCGCTCCGGTTAGCGTGGCAGCGTCGATCAAATGAGTTGCGCCCAATTTCCGCGCGTACCAAACGCCGTCGGCAAGAATCAGGCGCCCCTCCGCATCGGTGTTGATCACCTCAATCGTTTTTCCCGACATGGCCACTTGCACGTCGCCCGGTTTCTGCGCTCGGCCGCCGGGCATATTCTCCGTCGCCGGGATCACCGCGATCACGGGCACGGCAGGCTTCAGCGCCGCAATCGCCCGCATCGCGCCGAGCATCGTCGCCCCGCCGCCCATGTCGTACTTCATCTTCTCCATGTTGTCTGCGGGCTTGATCGAGATGCCTCCGGTATCGAAAGTGACCGCTTTGCCCACTAGCCCCAGCACGGGCCCGCCCGGTCGCGCGTTTTCCGGCGTGTACCTGAGAACGATCACGCGCGGAGGCTCCACGCTTCCCTGCGCCACGCCGATGAGAGCTCCCATTTTCAATTCGGAGATTTTTCGCTCGTCCAGGATTTCAACCGCCAGTCCCGCCTCTTTCGCCATCGCCTCCGCACGCACCGCCAACATGCTCGGAGTAAGACGGTTGGAAGGCTCATTGATCAGATCGCGGGCGAAGTTCTGCGACTCCCCGAGAACGCGGCCGTGCAGGATTGCGGCTGCAAGGTTCGCTCCCAGGCCGGCGTCAAAATTTGCGAGCGAAACAGATTGGATTTCTCTGTTCGGCTTTTTGTCAGTATGGTATTTGTTCGATTCAAAATTGGCGGCGATCAACCCTTCCACCACCGCTTGCGCCGCATTCGGGCCGCGCTCGCCTTCCTGAGTGACGAACACGAAATTCTTCACTCCGCGGGATTTCAGATAGCGCAGCGCCGTGCCGGCAATTTTTCTCAAGTCCGAGGTTTCAAACTTGTTTCGCTTCCCGGCGCCCACCAGCAACAGGCGCTGGGCGCCGAGCCCGGCCGGGAAATGAACGAAGACGAGTTCGAGCGCCTTGCCGGTCAGCTCCCCACTCTCCACGAGCGAGGCAAGTCTGCCGTTCATAGCGCGGTCGATTTCGCCGCCCACGCCTTCGAGCTTGTTTTCCTGATCGAAAATGTAGGTAACCAGTGCATCGGTAGAAATAGAAAAAAACGGCTGAGTCTCCAGTTGTATCTGCATGTGCCCCTTTCGAATTTATCGCCGTCGCGAGCGGAAGATCGCTTCGCTGGCTTCTCGTTTGGCTTCTTTTTGCCGTTCAGATTCGCGGCGATCGTGGAACTTCTTTCCTTTTGCCACCGCCAATTCGCATTTTGCTATGCCGTCGCGAAAATAAATCTTCGTCGGCACTACTGTCATGCCCTTTTGCTGGGTTTGCACCAAAAGCCTGTCGATCTCACGCCGCTTAATCAGCAATTTTCTTTTTCGAAGAGGATCGTGATTGCGAAACCCGCCGGGCAGATACTCCGGAATATGGCAGTTTACCAGCCAAGCCTCGCCGCCGCGAATTTCGGCATAGGCGTCTCGCAGAGTTCCCTTGCCCTCTCGAAGCGTCTTTACTTCCGTGCCGACAAGCACCAGCCCCGCTTCCAGGCTGTCGAGCAGATGATAGTTATAGGAAGCGGCTCGATTCTGCGCAACAATTTTTACCCCTTCGTGTTGAGACTTGTTGGCATTCGATTTCACGCTAACCATGATAGCCGCCGCAAGCAACGCGCCGCAAGTCGCAGATTTGGCCCGGTTTCTCCGGCCCGTGCACGATTTTCACATTGCTTTAAGCGAATCTCACACTTGATCCGTCTAATTTACTTACGAAGCACAACGCGGACCATTTCTTGCTGCATCCTATAGCGGGTGCTAAACTTCTCAAAGACACAGGGGAACCCGCGCGGAGGAACCTTTTTGCGCCGATTAGGGTACTTTTCATTGTTGTTGATCGTTGCGTCTTTCTTGGCTGGCTGTCCGAAGTCCAGTTCGGAGTATTCCGCCGGCCGCAAGGCCGAGAATATTCAGGATTACGATACTGCGCTGGTTCACTACGAACGGGCTCTTCGCCAGGACCCTGCAAACGCCGAGTATAAGCTTCGCGCCGCGCAAATGCGGTACGAAGCTGGCATGGCCCACGTGCAACAGGGCCAAGTAGCTCTCAAGAGGGGTGACCTCCAGCTCGCGCTGGGTGAATTCCAGAAGGCTCAGATGATTGACCCTTCTAATTCCGCGGCGGATCAAGAAGTAAAGAGAACCATGGAACTTATCGCGCAAAGCGCGGCGGGGAATCCGAAGCCGGTCAATCCAGCCCCTCAAGAAGATGACCAGCTACTTTCGGGGCCTCCCGAGTTGAAGCCGCTTTCGCGCGAACCAATCAATTTGAAGATGACCAATGATGCGCGTGTAGTGTACGAAACAATCGCGAAACTTGCAGGTTTGAGTGTGGTTTTCGATCCGGATCTGACGGCGAAGCGGATTACGATTGAGTTGCCGAATATCACTCTGGAACAGAGCCTGGACACCGTGTCGCTCGCAAGCAAAACCTTCTGGAAGCCGGTGACTCCCAGCGTGATTTTCGTTGCGCCGGACCAGCCGCAGAAGCGCAAGGATCTCGAGGATGAAGTTGTCAGGACCTTCTACCTCTCGAACACAATCACTCCGCAAGACCTGACCGAAATCGTGAACGGCTTGCGTCAACTGCTTGATTTGCACCGCTTGCAGCAAGTGAACGCCCAAAACGCAATCGTGATCCGGGACACGCCAGACAAGCTGGCGCTCGCCGGAAAAATCATTCGTGACATCGACAAGTCAAAGCCTGAGGTATTGATTCACATTCAGGTGATGACGGCGAGCGTGGACCGGTTGCGCGATTTGGGTATTCTTCCCGGACAAAGCATCGGTGTCGCTTTCACCCCGCGCACAAGTTTTCAGCCAAACAGCACCACCACTACCGGGACTGGCACGACAACGACCGGCACGACAACGACCGTCCCACAAATTACCTTAAACTTTTTGAAGGAAGTGGGCTTCCAGGATTGGAGCATCACGCTGCCAGGGGCGCAAGCAAACGCCATCTTGACCGACAACCAAACGAAAATTATTCAGGATCCGGAAATACGCATAACCGATGGACAAAAGGCCACGTTGAAAATCGGCTCACGCGTTCCGGTAGCAACCGGGAGCTTTCAGGCCGGCGTGGGAGTGGGAGTCACTGGCTCAGCCGGCGTCGTGAATCCCCTCGTCAACACACAATTTCAGTATATCGACGTGGGTGTGAACATCGAGGTCACGCCGCGAGTGCATCCCGACGGCGAAATCAGCATGAAGCTGACGGTCGATGTTTCTCAAATCACCGGCACCAGCAATATTGGCGGAATCAATCAACCGGTTATCGGCCAGAAAAAAGAGGAAGCTGACATTCGCTTGAAAGAGGGCGAGGTAAGCGTTCTTGGCGGGCTGATCGAGCGAACTGATACGAAGCTGATTAACGGCATCCCGGGGCTCGGCGAGATTCCCGCAATTCGCTATTTATTTTCGGACAACAGCCATGAAGTCGAGGAAGACGAAACTTTAATCGTTTTGACGCCTCACGTCATTCGTCTGCCTGCGTTTTCTGCTGACAATCTTCGTTCGATGGCCGCCGGTACGGACTCAAACGTGCGCGTTTATCACGAGGATTCTGAGGTGATGCCTGAGGGTGGACCGGCGCAACCTGCGGCTGCAGTGGCTGCTCCGACTCCGACGCCGGCCGTTGCTCCGGCGGCCATGGTGCCGACTTCCGCAGCACAAGCAGGAACTCCCGCTGCCCGGCTTCACTTTGAGCCTGCGACAACCTCAATGAAGACGGGCGACACCACAACATTGGGCCTGGCGGTTTCGAATGTTAACGATCTTTACTCTATTCCTTTGCTGGTGCACTACAACCCCGCGGTGATTCAGGTGGAAGAAGTGCGCAATGGTGGATTTCTATCGGGCGGCACGCAGGAGATTGCCATCGTCCAGCGAATCGACTCGCAGCGCGGCGAAGTGGTAGTCTCAGCCACACGTCAGCCCAATACGCCGGGAATAAATGGGACTGGGACCCTGTTAGGTTTCGTGATCCGCGCAATTGCTCCGGGCAATTCGTCGCTGCAAATATTGCAAGTGAATGCGCATGATTCGCAGCAACGGACAATTCCGATGGTGTCCGGAGAAGCCACGATTCAGGTGCAGTGATCGAAATGAGCAGGATTTTCAGCCGTCGAGTTCTTCGCCAATCCCCGCGGCCTCGGTTATTAACTTCCGGACTTTTCCGGCGCGCGCGTCCGATCGCCGCAGGCATGACGCTCATCGAGCTTATTCTTGCTTGTGCAATTCTCCTGATATTGGCGACGTCCGCAATACCCTTGGCGCGTGTCACCGTAAAAAGACACAAAGAAGACGCGCTTCGTTACGATCTGCGGCAAATGCGCGACGCGATCGATCGCTACAAAGATGCGGCCGACAAAGGCCAAATTCAAGTTCAGGCCGGCACCGAGGGATATCCGCCCGATTTGCAGACGCTGGTTCACGGCGTCCCGTTAACCGGGGTTACTGGTAAGAACATCCGTTTTCTCCGCAGAATTCCCACCGATCCAATGACCGGAAATCAGGATTGGGGCATGCGTTCGGTTCAAGACGATACTGATTCAAGTTCCTGGGGCGGTCAGGACGTCTTCGATGTTTTCACTAAATCGTCGGGAACAGCACTTAACGGCACCAAATACTCGGAATGGTAATCGCAGATGGGAGTTGGGAATGATACGCCAGAGTAAATACGAATCGAACAGCGCCGGCAGCCGCTCAAGAACTCAGTGCGGATTCACCATGATTGAGTTGATGGTCGTGATCGCGATTATCATGATCCTCGCAACGATTGCCGCGGGAAACTATCGGCAATCCATCGTGCGGGCGAAAGAGACGTCTCTACGAACCGATCTGAAGGTTATGCGCGATGCGATTCAGCATTACACGGAAGATAAAGAGGCGGCTCCAAGTTCGCTTGATGATCTCGTAAGCGCTCACTACATCCAACAAATTCCGACCGATCCGATGACGGGTGCGAAAGACTGGGTCACTGCCTCAGAGGATTTGGACGTGAGCCCGGAACAAAGCAGCTCAGGAATTACTGACGTGCATTCGTCTTCTGACAAGATTTCCCCCTTTGAGAATGATCCTTACAGCTCCTGGTGAGCGGTCGACGGCGACTTTGGAATGCGTCTCCGATTTAGTGCGCGCCACTATGCAAAGCGCCTAGACTTATCTGAAATTCTAGTTCTGCTCTCTTTTCAGCCGATCGGCCAACTCCGGTGGCAAGCTATGCAATAATTCGAGCAAGACGCCGTTCGTCCAGCCGAATCCAACCTCGTTTTGCCTATACCCGTGGCGGATGCGTGTTTTTGATACTCGGGCGACCACATCATACTTTTCGAAGATAACCTTGTTCTGCTCGAAATCTCGCAAGACCATATCCGCAAAATTGAACGCGACGCGATCGGCATCCGCTCTGTAACCGTAGCGGGCGAGCCCCTCAACGGCAAGGAGATGAATCGGAGCCCAGCCATACGGGAAATCCCATTGCGCTCCGGTGGAATGCTGGCTCATGGCCAGGCCACCTGCGTGTTCAAACAATGGCAGATTAGCGACAACCGCTTTGGCTTGCTCCTTGGAAGCAAGACCCGCCCACAACGGATAAAACGTGGTCGCATATTCGTATGACGATTGCTTCTTCGTGACAAAGTCGTAATCGAAAAAGAGGCCTCGGTCCTCATTCCAAAGATATTTGTAGATTTGCTCGCGCGTCATTGCGGCTTGGTGTTTCCATTTTTCGGCGTCCTCAAGCTTGCCAAGAAGCAAGCTCATTTCTTCTAGGTCCTTTGCAGCTTTGTACAGGAGGCTATTTAGGCACACAGGAGCGTAGTGATGCGTGTCCGCGCTGAAAGGGCCAAAGCGGAACGACACGTCAAACCCGGACTCCCGCATGCTGCGGTCGCCCTCATAGTAATTGGCGGTCAAGGCTACTGGATGGAGAATGGCGCATTCCGGACTTTGAGCATCCTTCGATGCCGGGTCGCATGTGGAAACTTCGAGCAGGGAGCCCAGATGCGAGGGCACGGTGTGATTCTTGTCGATGTGGATTAGATAGGATTCGTCTCCGCCATCGCGGCCGAAAAAATACTGTGCGACGCCGCGATAGTACTGTTTTGGATCGCCCATGATTTCGGGAACGGGCCCTTCGCCATGATCGTAGTAGCGAGAAAGACCGGTATCTCCCGCCAGATGCGGCGGTTGATTCCACTCTTCATAGTCAGTGACGGCGAATCGATATGCGCGCTCCAGCCATGTGAGGTCAGTTTTTCCCGCGGACTTCTCTGCGTTATACACAGCGAGAATCATGGAAGTAAGAAATGGTGGCTGAGAGCGCGTGAGGTAGTAGGTTCTATTGGCGTTGAGAATGGCCCCGTAGTGCTCGATCTCGAAAAAAAAGTTTTCGACCATTCCTTTGGCCATCGCTATGCGATTTTCTCGAAGGAGGCCTCGAATTATGAAATAACTGTCCCATCCGTACATCTCGTTGAACTGCCCGCCGGGAACAACATAGGGATTGGGGAGAAATAGCACGCCTTCTGTGGGAATCAGATCGAGATCGATAACGCCAGGTTCAGTGATTTTCACGGGCAAACGCGCGACATGGATGAGGCAATGCTTCTGAAGTTCAACGATATCGGGAGGCTCAGGGAATTCAGCCGGGAGATAAAGGACCGGCCCTCCTTCCGTCTTTATATCCTCGAAGGTCTTGCAGGTGTTAAGAGAGCGGGTTAGATAGTCCCAGCCGGTTGAAATATATTTCTGGATGTCGACGAGGGAGTTAGCTTTGGTCACGGTCGGAGTTTGGCGCCTCAATCGATTATCAGATGCGACAGTCAAAGATCCCCCGATCAGAATACCCAGTGCCGAAAGAGCGCCGAATACAGCGACGGCCGAATTTGCAAGACGCACGTATCGCTGCAATCCTCAATTCCTTTTCCACTTCGGTTAAGGCTATGGCCAGCTGATTCCGATTCGAACAGCTATGACACTGTCTCGAATCCATTTTTTCTTGCTCTCACGGCAGATCTTTCTCCAACCGAGACAGAAAACGCTGTACCTCGGCTGGGTTTCGAAGATAGAAATGAGCGTGCGTGCCGCGTATCCTTCCCACTTTCACTGTAATGTGCTCCGGTAACGCGGCAAAGGACGCTTCGTCCGTGACGTCGTCACCGATGCAAATCGCGAGAGTTTTTTCGGGCAATCCATTCAGCAAGGCGCGGACCGCGCCGCCTTTTCCCTCAATTTCACAGGGAATCACTTCCCACACTTTGCTTCCGCTCATCACTCGAAGAATGTCTCGCATCGGCGCGAGGATTCCGCGAAGGACTAGATCGGCAGCCAGCACCGTCGCACGCCTTGCTCCGCGATAGTGAACCGCAAAACTGAGTCTCTTATCCTCGATCCACACGTCCGGAAAATCCCGCAGTTGCAACCTGGCAACTCTTTTCGCACGCCGCAGCGCTCGCCTCGCTTTCTCGGTGAGGTCTATCGATTTCTCCTTCGATTCACCTCCATGTACCCCGATGCAGGCAATGCGGTTACCACCAACTACAGTCTGGAGAAATCGCATACTTCGTCCACTCACGAGGGCGACGAACAAATTCTCACGGCGAGCCAAGCGCTCGAGAGTAGCCTTAGTGCGCTTGGAAAGTTGGACGGCATCTGGGTGGCGCCGCAGTTTCACCAGAGTCCCATCAAAATCTAGGAATAGTGCCCAGCGATGCGCGCCTAGGATGCGTGCCTTAATTTCAGGCCACACGCGAAGCAAATGGCGCGGCAAATGCCTTGGCTCGGCAGATTGCGGCGTTACTGTGGTACTGCTCGTGGCTTGTTGCACCGCATATCCCTGGTCTTTGATCTCAGCCTCCAAAACTTGTCCTGGGCAGGGCCGCGAACTGGACCACACGAGATTCCGAAGATTTCGGTTGATCACCCATCGAATCGCCCGAATCGGCTTCTTCGACGCGAATCTCAGAAAGTTCGGTGATCAGGCTGCCGGCCCAACGGTAGACGTTATTCTCCCTCACGATGCGCCTCATATGTTGCATGCGAAGCCTGCGCTCCTCTGGATCCATTTCCAGCGCCGTTCGGATCGCATCGCTCACTTGCTCCACGTCGTATGGATTTACGATGATCGCGTCGCGCAGTTCGCGACTGGCTCCCGTGAACTGGCTCAGGATTAGCGCGCCTTGTTCATCTTCTCGCGAAGCGACGAATTCCTTAGCCACCAAATTCATTCCGTCATGCAAAGACGTGACCATGCAAAGATCAGCCGCCTGATAGTAGGGCTGAATTTCACTATGGCTATGATGGCGTGTGAGCATCGCGATGGGCTTCCACTTTGGGGTTTGAAAGCGTGCATTGATCCGCGCCGCTTCTTCTTCCACCTCCATCTGAAAATCGTGATAGCGCTGGATATTCGTGCGGCTGGGCGCGCCGATTTGCACGAAAGCAAATTGTCCCTGATATTGCGGCCACTTCTCCAGAAAGCGCTCAACTCCTCGAAAGCGCTCGATGATTCCCTTTGTGTAGTCGATCCTGTCCACGCCCACTCCTAGAAACTGCGCTTCAATGCCTAGGTTCTTAAGCAGCGAAGAGCGCAAAACGTAGGGCGAGGGCACGGCCTCGGATTGCGGCAGCGTGTCCCGAAAATCGACGCTGATCGGAAACGGGCGCACGAACGTCAGGTGGCCTTGGCGCTTGACCGCAAAACGCTCCCATTCGATTCGAGATTCAACCGCCCGATCGACTGTCTCGAGAAAATTGTTACAGTGCGCCTGAATGTGGAAGCCGATCAGATCAGCTCCCAGCAGACCATCCAATAGTTCGCGTTGCCACGGGCATATTCCGAATGCTTCCGGATTCGGCCATGGAATGTGCCAGAAAATTGCTATGCGTGCGTCCGGTCGCGCTTCCTTGATCATTCTGGGAAGTAATGCAAAGTGATAGTCCTGAACGAGCACCAAGGGATTCTCGGAACCGTGCATTTCTTCCAGAACAGCGTCGGCGAATTTACGGTTTGTTTCCTGATAGGCTTGCCAGTCTGAGTTTCGAAAAATAGGCCGCGTATGCGCAATGTGGCAGAGAGGCCAGAGACCCTCGTTTGAAAAGCCGTAATAGTAGCCGTCCTCTTCTTCCTTTGTGAGCCAGACGCGTTTCAGGGTGTACTCGGGCTTGTCGGGAGGGACGCGAAGGCGATCGTGCGCGTCCACGGTTTCGCGGTCGGCGTCGCCGGAACCCGATGCAATCCAGATACCGTCACACGCCCGCAGGATAGGCTCCAGAGCCGTGACCAAACCGCTCGCCGGAATTAGTGTCTCAATCGCCTTACCTCGATGGATATGCATGTAAGGCTCGCGATTGGATACTACGAACAACGCGCCTTGAGCCGCCTTACTTTGGATACTGACGCGCAAACGCTCTGGAGTCCATAGCGATTCGCCGGTCTCGCGCAGACGCGCTTCTTCGTCCGCTGCCGCGCGAGCTTCCGATAAGCTTTGAGCGAGGTTCATGACTTCCTGTGATAGTGGAGCGAGAAAATCTTGCTGGTGCAATTTGGGCCGGGTCACGGTGCGGCCAGCGCGAATGTCTTTCATCCACTGAGCTGTCCGCGAGACGGGAAGAATAATTGTCCAGCGAATGATCATGACGCTGATCAAAACGATCAGAAGCACCTGGGCGATCACGTGCCACAAGGTGTCCCGCCAGATAGTCACACTTTGCGCCTCGATGTAGGACGCATCGTGGAATATAGCGAGAATGCCGACCACATTTGAACGGTTGTGCAAAGCCAGGTAGTACGCGTGCATGGCCATTGATTTGCCGCGAAAATCGAGGAACTCACTCACTCCGTCATCCGAGGAGGCGATTTTTTCCAGCGGAGGTGCAGGCGGAGTGAAACGGGCAGGAAGACTCGAGCTCTGCGCGAGCAAGTTTCCTTGCGGATCGTAGACAGCCACTCCCGCAAGGCGTTCTCGATTTCCGAACCGGTCGACAATGCGCCGGAGCTGATCGGGTGACCCTCTCTCAAGCGCGGGCTCAATGATTTCCTGAAGGCTCTCTGCGAGAATGCTCGCGCGCCTCTCCAAGTCCGCGCGCAAGCCGCGCTTTTCCGATCTCACCTGGTTTCTTGCGATAAAAAATGTGACGAGCGTGATGCCTACGATGAGAAATAGGATCAGCCGAAGACTTAGTCTCACTGTAATCCTTTACCGAAATCTCGATTGATGGGATCGGCTTTCGCAATTGAGTCCGACTCAGCCAAGCCCATAACTAGTTTGATTATAATAGACTCATGCAGGTCGCACGTCTCGGCTGTGATTTTCTCAAAGCGTTTGGACGCGCATCAGGTTGGCAATTTCAATGGCTGTGAGATTTGGCTTAATCATGAATCACTCCATGACCAGGCAACCCTAAGTGTCGTGCAACGGATGTGCCAAAGTGACGGCCTCTATCTCATAGTATCTAAGAGGCTTACGTATATACTCGCCCCGCGCTAGGTGTCATATGACCCGAAAGCTGAAAAATATCCATAGGCGGTCAAGTCGAGACTAGTCACTTCGATCCGATCTTGCACTCTGGACGCACTGAAAACGCTCGCACGAGCATCTTGCATGGCATTGGAAACTGAGAGGTGGAGGATGATCTCTGAGTAAAAGCGGAGCGGTGAAGGTTTGGGAGGGCGAATACAAAAAGAACCGTGCGGGCCGCTTTTGGGGAATTGGTGCGTTACGCGATGCCGTGCTGACTCACCCGACGCTCGCGGAGGGGATTGGCGCGTCGTTCTCATCCGAATCTTCAATACAAACTAGTCCATGCGAACGGCCCGTCAAAGGTGAACAAATAAATCTAGCCTCGTAGTGTTTCGAAGCATTCGATGTACAGGAGAGCTGTTTATTGACGCCGCGCGGGCGCGGTTGCAGAAGAAAGGCAAGTCGCGTAGTATCTATGACGCGGGGTGGAGCAGCCTGGTAGCTCGTCGGGCTCATAACCCGGAGGTCGTTGGTTCAAATCCAACCCCCGCAACCATTTTCCTCTCTTCTGCATTCCCTGCTTTATTCCTGAACCCTAAAAATCCGGGCTGACGTTTTTCCGTTCCGCCCGGCTGCGCCGCCCGGAGCGTTGCAGGCATGCGCAATCGGTCAGCTCCAGGAGTCTTCCCTGCTTCTAATAGTGAAAAGTTGTGGTGTAACCCTCCGAAGAGATCATACTCAAATGGGTCTGCTTTCTTCCCAATTTGGAACGAAATTGTGAGTTGTGGAGCGAGACTGTATTCTGCTTTTGAAGACGACTGATCCTTCCCGCGTTTGAAATCAACAACCTATCCCTCCGTAACGTTCCACGCCTCGAGTCTGAAAATCTCGATTCGCCTTTGGCACGGACTTTGCAGCTAGTTCCTTACACGCAATCAATCGTGAACTGGGAATGCGAAACGCAGTTTTTGCGCGATGGCCTGAATGCGTCTATTCGTACGGCGTATGCACTGAATACATAAATTTTTCCTGAACCTCTGGAGTTTACGTCCTGTGTCGTAAAAGCGAGATTCTCTGCCGTTATCGATCCACCAGTCTCATTCTAACCACCTCTTGACCCTTGGTAGAGCCGCAGGGAAATGCCGGTCCGGACCGAATAGGAGAAGCTGATGCGAAAGGTCACGATTCCCGTGCTTTTGATAGCGGTATTTCTGCTAGCTGGCCTTACGGCCGGGTGCGGACGAGAGCAAGTCTCCTTTTCAAGTCCCGCTGTGATCGCCACGGTTCCTGCGAACGGTTCTAGCGGCATTCCGGTCTCACAGGTCATTACGGCAACTTTCAATAAGATAATGAATGCCGCGACGATAAATACCTCGACCTTTACAGTGACTGCACCGGGCGGAGTCTCTGTGATTGGGGCGGTCACATACTCCGGAACAACGGCGACATTCACTCCAATCGTGGCCTTGGCCGCGAGCACGACGTATACGGCGACAATTACCACCGGAGCTACAGACACGGTGGAGAATGCGCTCGCCAGCAACTTTGCGTGGAGCTTCACAACCGGCGCACCGACTGTTGTTTCCACAGTGCCGACAATCGGCGCCACAGGAGTACCTGTTAATACTGCTGTCTCGGCTACGTTCAGCGAGGCCATGAACCCCGCGACGATTAACGTGTCCACATTTACTTTAACCGGGCCGGGAGCCATGCCTGTGATCGGCACCGTCACATTTGCGGGCTCGACGGCGACCTTTACTCCGACAACCGTTCTAGCAAGCGGAACGCTATTCACCGCAACGATTACCACCGGAGCGAAAGATCCCACAGGAGCAGGGCTGGCAGCCAACTTTGTCTGGACCTTTACAACGGTCGCGGCACCGAGCCCGACTGTAGTTTCCACTGTTCCGGTCAATGGCGCTGCCAGTGTAGCCGTCAACACGACGCTCTCCGCTACGTTTAGCGAAGCCATGAACCCTGCGACGATTAACGCGGCCACATTTACTTTGACCGGGCCGGGAGCCACACCCGTGATCGGCTCCGTCACGTTTGCGGGCTCGACGGCGACCTTTACTCCGACAGCCGTTCTAGCAAGCGGAACGCTGTTCACCGCAACGATTACCACCGGAGCGAAAAACCCCGCAGGAGCAGGGCTGGCGGCCAACTTTGTCTGGACCTTTACGACGGCTGACGCACCGACCGTGGTTTCCACCGTTCCGATCAACGGGGCCGTAGGTGTGGCCGTTAACACAACGGTCTCCGCTACTTTCAGTCACACCATGAACCCGGCGACGATCAACGCAGCTACGTTTACGTTGACGGGGCCGGGAGGCACGGCTGTTGCGGGTGCTGTCACCTTTGCGGGCTCGACGGCGACCTTTACTCCGACAACCGTTCTAGCAAGCGGAACCCTGTTCACCGCGACGATTACTACCGGAGCGAAAGATCCCGCAGGAGCAGGGCTGGCAGCCAACTTTGTCTGGACCTTCACGACGGCTGCTGCACCAACTGTGGTTTCCACTGTTCCGGTCAATGGCGCTACCGGTGTGCCCGTCAACACGACGATCTCCGCTACGTTCAGCGAAGCCATGAACCCTGCAACAATTAACGCGGCCACATTTACTTTGACCGGGCCGGGAGCCACGCTCGTGACCGGCACTGTCACCCTCGCTGGCACGACGGCGACGTTCGCTCCGACAACCATTCTTGCGACCAGTACCTTGTTCACAGCCACGATAACCACCGGAGCGAAAGATCCCACGGGAGTTCCACTGGCCGCCAATTTCGTGTGGACTTTTACAACGGCTCCTCCGCCTACGGTCATTTCCACAGTCCCGGCGAACGGTGCTACCGGCGTGGGCCTCAACACGACAATCTCCGCCACGTTCAGCGGGGCCATGAACCCGGCCACGATCAACGCGGCTACGTTTACGTTGACGGGGCCGGGAGCAACTCCCGTGAACGGCGCGGTGACTTTTGCCGGAACAACAGCGACGTTCACTCCCACATCCGCTCTCGCAACGGGCACTTTATATATGGCCACGATTACCACTGGAGCGAAAGACCCCGCGGGAGTTCCCCTCGCCGCCAACTTTGTGTGGACCTTTACAACGGCTCCGGCACCGACTGTGGTTTCCACCGTCCCGGTTATCGGTGCCACGGCCGTGGCGGTCAATACGCCAATCTCCGCGACTTTCAGCGAGGCGATGAACCCAGCCACGATTAACGCGACTACGTTTACGTTGACAGGTCCGGGGGCTACGCCCGTTGCCGGCACCGTAACCTTCACCGGCACGACGGCGACGTTCACTCCCACAACCATTCTTGCAACTAGCACCTTGTTCACAGCTACGATTACGACGGGAGCGAAAGATCCCGCAGGCATTCCGCTTGTCGCCAACTTTGTGTGGAACTTCACAACGGCTCCGGCACCGACCGTGGTTTCCACCGTTCCGGCCAACGGTGCCGCGGGCGTGGCCGTGAACACGCCAATCTCCGCTACGTTCAGTGAGGCAATGAATCCGGCTACGATTAACGGCGCTACATTTACTGTAACCGGGCCGGGAGCCACACTCGTTGCCGGCACCGTCACCTCCGCGGGCACTACAGCGACGTTCACTCCGGGAGGCGCACTTGCAACCAGCACGGTATTCACGGCGACTATTACCACGGGAGCGAAAGATCCCACAGGCGCGGGACTAGCTGCCAACTTTGTGTGGAGCTTCACAACGGCGCCGCCAGCCACCGTAGTTTCCACCGTTCCGGCCAACGGTGCCACGGCCGTGGCCGTGAACACGCCAATCTCCGCTACGTTCAGTGAGGCAATGAATCCGGCTACGATTAACGGCGCTACATTTACTGTGGCCGGGCCGGGAGCCACACCCGTTAC
>Ga0209330_1000562_pt1 | contig 14677 bp, 11 predicted proteins | sample JacPinW_OM2H0_O3_FD_187969 | JGI IMG/M metagenome (GOLD analysis project Ga0209330, IMG submission 187969) | Forest soil microbial communities from Algoma, Ontario, Canada - Jack Pine, Ontario site 1_JW_OM2H0_O3 (SPAdes) (version 2) | ecosystem: Environmental > Terrestrial > Soil > Boreal...
CCGGCGCCGTAGAGGCCGTTCCCACCCAAGAAACTGAAATAAAGGAGAAAACCTCCTAAGGCAGTCAGCCAGAAACTAAACGCATTCAGCCTCGGGAAGGCCATGTCGCGAGCGCCGATCATCAAGGGAACCAGGTAGTTGGCAAAACCAAAGAGGATGGGCATGGCCACGAAGAAAATCATGGTTGTTCCATGCATGGTGAACATGCGATTGAAAACCTGAGGTGAAACAAAATCGTTATGAGGGCGAATCAACTGGATTCGAATGATGGTGGCTTCGAGCCCTCCGACCACGAGAAAAATAAGCGCATAGACGATATAGAGAATCCCAAGACGCTTGTGGTCAACTGTGATGACCCATTCATGCACCACTTCGACCCAAGGACGCGCCTCTGTTCTTGCATTCGGAATGGCCATCGCGTCCGATGACATAAGTACTCCCCCAAAATCCTTTAGCTACCGAAGCGTCTCGAGATAATCCACGAGCGCATCCACGTCAGCGTTGCTGAGTTGCATAGCGGGCATGAGCGAACCCGGCTTGATGGCATCGGGTTTCTGAATCCACAAGCGAAGGTTCGCCTTCGTGTTCTCCGCCGCACCTGACGCGATTGTCTGACGGCTCATCAAGTGCGTCAGGTCCGGGCCGAAACGTCCATCGGCGACGGTGCCTCCAACCGCGTGGCAGTTTATGCAAGCCGTTGTTTCAAAGACGCGCCTGCCGGCGGTTACATTCGCCTCGAGCACTGGCGGCTGCTGTTGGCTGTGGACCCAAGTGGCAAACTCCTCGGAGCTGTCAACATAAACTCGCAGCAGCATCTTCGCGTGCTGCGTGCCGCAGTATTGCGCGCACTGGCCGAGAAACATTCCTGTTTGATACGGGTCCATCCACATGTGATTCACGCGATTTGGAATCAGATCTGTTTTTCCCGCCAGCTGAGGAATCCAGAAGCTGTGGTCCGTGTCCGCGGAAAGCAGCGTCAAAAAAGTGGGCGTAGGGCGGGCGGTTTCGCTCACCGGAATGTGCAGCTCGTTCGCAGTGACGACTCCTAGTTGTGGATAGCGAAACTCCCACCAGAACTGATGCCCGATGGCGACGACTTCCACAGCATTCTCGGGCTTCGGCGCATCCTGAATCGAGTGGATTACCCGTGCGGTTGCGAGAAACAAGACGACTACGATCAGAACCGGAATCACGGTCCACGCCAGTTCAATCTGTGTGCTTCCGTAGACCTGGGGAGGCTCCCGACCGTCATCCCCGGGACGCTTGCGGAATTTCACTACCGCGTAGGCCAATAAAACGAAGACAACAGCGAAGATCAGACCAGTTATCGCAAGAACGAAGTGCGAGAGTTGATAGATCGATTTGGTCGGCGTCGATCGTGGGTCAAAAATGCTGGGGACCTGAGAAGGATTGTCGGAAGCGCCAAAACAGAGCGATGCCGCAAGCAGCCCTCCTGCGAGCAGCACCGCGATCCCTATCGCTTTGCTCAGTAGCTTTCGAATTTGGTCGGAACGCACCATGATGGCTAGATATGTACCAAAAACTGAGGGCATTTCTCAACCCAAACTCCTAACGCCTAGTGGATTGACGTAATGCGACTTACTTCGCAGTTACGAAATTGTGTCGGTAGCCGGGTGTCAACCCGCTGACAAGTGTGCAGTCACTGTCATCGGGCTCGAGCAAGTGCACGAATCTGTAGAGTTTTCGGGAGTGAGAGTCAGAGTCCACTGAGGGCGTGACCGAGCTTGTTTTTCTTCGTCGTTAGATAGCGCAGTGTGGACGTAGACGGGGGGATCTCGAGGGGCAGCCATTCCGTCACCGAGAGCCCGTATCCCTCAATGGCCACGAGCTTGCGGGGATTGTTGCTCAGCAGCCGCATGGATCTTACACCTAGCGCGCGCAGGATCTGAACGCCGACGCCGTAGTCCCGCTGGTCGGCCTTAAATCCGAGCCGCTCATTGGCCTCCACGGTGTCGAACCCTTCGTCCTGCAGTGCGTAGGCGCGAATCTTGTTCGCCAAACCGATTCCTCGCCCTTCCTGATTCAAGTACAGCAGCACACCGCGTCCCTCATCGGCGATTCGCCGGAGAGCTTCGTCGAGCTGGGCGCCGCAATCGCAGCGCACCGAACCAAATACATCCCCTGTAAGGCACTGCGAATGTACCCGCACCAATACATCTTTCCCATCTCCGATATCGCCGCGGACGAGAGCGACATGCGTTTTTTTGTCGATCTGATTCTCAAACGCGAGCAGTTTGAACTCGCCGTACTCGGTAGGTAGGTTCGTGCACGCGACGGATTTGACCAGCGTTTCCGTGCGAGTCCTGTAGGTAATCAGATCGGCGACGGTGATCATCAGAAGATTGTGGCGGCTTGCGAATGAACTTAGCTCGGGCACGCGTGCCATCGTGCCATCCTCGCTCATGATTTCGCAGATGACGCCAGCGGGCGCCAACCCGGCCAGGCGAGCGAGGTCCACCGCGGCTTCGGTTTGCCCGGCTCGCACCAACACTCCGGCGTTCCGTGCGCGTAGCGGGAATATGTGACCCGGGCGAACGAGATCAGAAGGTTTCGTCCGCGGGTCGATTGCTGCGAGCACTGTTGTTGCACGATCGGCCGCCGAAATTCCGGTTGTCGTACCGATCCTTGCCTCGATGCTCACACAAAACGCCGTTTCAAACCGAGAGCTATTCCGCGAAACCATCAGTGGAATTTCGAGTTCATCCAGCCGCTCGGGCATCATCGCGAGGCAAATTAACCCACGACCATACCTAGCCATGAAGTTGATAGCTTCAGGCGTGATCTTCTCAGCTGCGATAGTTAGATCGCCTTCGTTTTCGCGGTCCTCATCGTCAACGACGATCACGATTTTGCCCGCGCGTATGGCAGCGATGGCGTCCTCAACCCGTGCAAATGCGCTGGCGCAGTCGTCCCGCTCTTTCACAACTTGGAGTCTTTGTCTCATGTAGCTAATTCGGACAACCTCCTCCAGATTTTCATTTGGATTCGGGGTAAGGCTCGCGCAGCACGAAACCTGATGTCGACGGCAAAACGTAGCGGATGCCCGCGTAAACCATGCTGAGATGTGCGTTCTTGGGATTATCCGGAGCCACAAACCAGGGAGCGCGAGTGAGATAGGAATACTGCGTGTAATACTGAAGCGCGCCATGCGTATTGCTTTTCCAGAACGTCTGCAGCCAATCGAATGTAATTTGCTGAATGGCTCGGTTGTTGGTGTTCGGCGAATCAGGACCGCCATAACCGATGATCGTGCCCGGGGTCGTGGTATTCGTGGTGTCCACGAAAAAATTCCGACCGAAATAATCTGCTCCATAATAAACGGCGAAGGCGGACTTTGGACTCGCTATCCACTCGAAGCCGACGGAACCTGCGCCAGCGTGTACCAGCGAAGGAGCGATGTCAGTTCCGGCGGCGTTCGGACGAATAACTAGTTGCGGTCCGTCAGCCACCAAATAGCGTCCGCCGCCATCGCTCCAAAACGCATTGCCCAGGAGCAGGAAATTTCGGAATAACGTAAAGTTTGAGGCGATCGATCCACCGCCGCCCACGGATGAATGCGATGCGAAAGTCGTATCGCCGATAGGTTTGACAGTAGACCTCACTCCCGTAACCAGACCGACAGCTTCCAAATGGAAATGTCTGCCTGCAATTCTTGTGTCGTACGCGATCTTAGGAATGATGTCTGGAAAAAGATTAGGGGTTCCTACTTGGGATCCGTTGTCAAACTGCGTGCCGACCGTAGAGGCAAAGGCTGATGGAAGGGCGACGAAAGTACCTATGAACTGGTTGGGATCCTCAATGCCTACTCCAAACGCCAAATGATCGTTCAGGTGATAGGCGACGCGGAACTCGGCAGCGCGGGTATAGGGCAAGCCAACGCCGATGTTCTGATCCTCGTTATAGGTGATCGCCAAGTCGGCAGGACTTGGACCGATTCCGCTGCGGTTGGGGGTCAGCCAACTCCAGGTTTGTCCGCCCAGAATTTCCCACTTGCCGCGTTTCAAATCCATAAAGCAAAGGCGCATGCGAAGGGTGTGGCCGTTCACGGTCTGATAAACATTAGTCGCATCATTGCCGCTAAAGTCCGCTTCGCAGTAGGCGTTCACATCATTGGCACCGAATTTGTCCGTGACTTGTATGCTGAAGCGGGAAAACTGCGCGGTGAGACGATATTCGGTAAGCTGGCCCTGCGGCGTATTGCTGAACGGAATGGCAGCGAAGTTCGTGGCGATGTTGTTCTGGGTGTTGGTGGTGCGGAAAATATTTTCAATGTCCACGAACCCGCCCAGTTTGATATCCGCCGAGCCGATTTTGTAAGACAGTGGCGATTCATCTTTTTGTCCTGCTGCCTGGGGTAAGGGCTGGACGATGCCAGGCCCGTGTACGCTGTCCACGGGCCCCGGGTTTGAGGAAACTGTGGCAGGCGCGTACACGTCGACCAGCCTTGCCGGTTGTTCGTTCCCGACCGATGCCGTTAGTTCGGCTCTCGATTGCGACTTCAGGGCTTCAATCTCCTGCTGTTGCGCCGCCATCTGCTTTTGCGTTTGTGATAGAGCTTGACGGAGAGCCTGCTCTTGCGAAGCCATTTGCTTTTGCGTTTCTGACAGAGCTTCACGGACAGCCTTCAGTTCAGCAGCGACGTCAGAATCGTTCGTCGGGGAATCCGTCTTCTGGGGGCTAGACTGCGCCCACAGAAACCCCGGCGCGATCAACACAAAGCACAGAGCACGTAACACTTTCATAGTCGCCACCCCCTCTTTCCCGCCCTCGATCTGGCGTTGCGAAAGCCCGCAGGGCTGGATGAACACGCAAATACCTAATGCAGACAAGTGCGGCCGAGACCGACTCACCACGAATTGCACCAACCACCCGCTCCAAGCGCCTTTGCCGAGGCAATTACCTGAAGGTGGCCTCGGCAAGGCGTCGAATTTGGTCTAGATCGACTCCAGTGCCTCGCCGGTATGCCGAATATTGCCCTCGATTGTGGCCACCACTTCCTCGATGTTCCCGGAGAGCACCAACTTTCCCATGGCCAGCGCGAAGCCAACGGCTTGCGATCGGTCCGCATGAGAAGGTATGGAAAGAGCATTTGCGTCGGTCACTACATCAATGAGCGCAGGCCCCGAATGCTGCAGCGCCTTCGTGATGCCCGAGGTCAAATCAGCGGGGTTTTCGATTCTTACGCCCATTATGCCGATGGCTTCGGCGAGCTTCGAGAAGTTTGGATTCTTCAGGTCGGTTTGAAAGTCTGGAAGTCCCCCGGTTTCCATCTCGAGCTTCACCATTCCTAAGGCGCTGTTGTTGAAGACCACGATTTTGATCGGGAGGTTGTACTGCGTCACAGTCAGGATGTCGCCCAAGCTCATCGCAAAACCGCCGTCGCCGCACATCGCGATGACCTGCCTTCCGGGATAGGCACATTGGGCGCCAATGGACTGGGGGAGAGCGTTCGCCATGGAGCCGTGGTTAAAGGAACCGAGCATCCGCCGGTCCTTGGTCGCCTTAACGTATCGGGCATTCCAGACGTTGCACATGCCGGTGTCCGCTGTAAAGATCGCGTCGGGCGCCGCTACTTCACTCAGCGTCGCTGCCACGGGCTCCGGGTGCATGGGCGTGCGTTTTCCCACGTGGTCAACGTACACATTCATTTTTCGGACCTTTTCTTTGTGTTTGCGGAGAATGGTGTCCAGGTATTCTCGGTCCGTCTTTGCGTCCAACAACGGAAGCAGCGCTTGTAACGTTTCACGCACGTCGCCCCAAATTCCGAGATCGAGTCTGCTTCGCCGCCCCAAACGCTCAACGCGGATGTCGATTTGCGCGATCTTGCACTTTGTCGGCAGGAATTTGTCGTACGGAAAATCAGTGCCCAGGAGCAGCAGAAGGTCGCATTCGTGGATCGCCTCGTAAGCCATCCCGAAACCAATCATGCCCGTCATTCCTACGTCGTAAGGATTGTCGTATTCGACGAACGGCTTTCCTCGGTAGGTATGCCCAACCGGAGCTTTCACTTTCTCCGCGAGAGCGACCACCTCATCGTGAGCGTTCTCGCATCCAATTCCACAGAAGAGTGCAACTTTCCTGCTGGAGTTGATCAGCTCCGCCAAACGAGCCAGGTCCTTTTCACCGGGACGGATACTCGGCCTGCGACCGACCAGAGAACGGGGCGCCCCCTCGGCTGGCAGATCCGCACCACCGACGTCGCCGGGCAGAACGATGACGCCTACCCCGCCCTTTCCAAGTGCGCTTTGCATCGCGATGTGAAGAACGCGCTCGAACTGCTTCGGGTTCGAGATCAGCTCGCAATAGTGGCTGCATTCCTTGAACAGGATTTCCGGGTGGGTCTCCTGAAAATATCCCGTGCCAATCTCACTGGTGGGAATGTGCGATGCGATTGCAAGCACCGGAGCATTGCTTCGATGAGCGTCGAAAAGGCCATTGATCAGGTGCAGGTTTCCGGGGCCGCAGCTCCCCCCGCAGGCGGCGAGCTTGCCGGTGAGCTGTGCCTCCGCGCCGGCCGCATACGCGCCGGCTTCTTCGTGGCGCACATGGACCCATTTGACTTTGGTGTTCAGCCGCAGTGCGTCCGTCACCGGGTTCAGGCTGTCGCCCACTACACCGTAAATCCTTTCCACGCCCGCTTCGGCAAGTCTGCGAATCAGTTCATCTGCAACTCTCTGTGGCATTTTTTCTGCCTCCTTTATTTGTCCCTGTACTCTGGAAACGAGATGAATTCGATTTGGAGCGGCAAAGTCACCTTCCGGCCGTGCCGCAATTTGCAGCTATTTCGATTGCACCGGCGCATGCGCGGCTGGTCCCGTCTCGCGGAGGAAGAAACTCACCACGATTGCGGCCGCACAGCAAGCGATCCAGAAAAATGCGCCCTTCTGAAAATGCAAGTGCAGGTTCATCGAGTTTCCGATGCCTTTACCGATATGTCTTGCATAAACCGGGCCAAGGAATGCGGTAATCGCAAAGACGAGGAAATTAATCCCCCCAGTCGCGCTGCCTTTCACGTTGTCTGGATTGACTTCCTTGATGACGCTGTAAGGAATCATCGCCGCGCCCGATGCGACTCCGAATATGAACATCGCGACGTGCGGCGGAATTGGGAAGGGTTTGAGCGCCAGCTGGAGGCCAGCCAAAATCATGACCGTCGCGCTCCCGATGATCACCGGCTTTCGCCTTCCGATGCGGTCCGAGAGCCAACCAAGCAACGGACAGCCAAAAACCCAGCCCAGGGGAACCATTGAAGCGATGACTACTGCGTTGTGAAACGAAAGTTGCAGATCTTTTTGAAATGACGCTACGCCCCAAATCATGTCCCCAATCGTGGTCGGTGCGAACATCAGTCCTGCAATTATTCCGCAGAGATATGATTGGGGATTCGAGAAAACAATCTTGTACGGCTTCAGAACCGAACTAATGCCTCCTTCTTGCGCGTGGGGGCCAGGCTGCTCCTTGGGAGTCGCCAAGTACAAGAAGACGGCGACCGCGAAGATGATGACTCCCAAACCGATCCAAATTGTGTGCACTTCCAACCCATGTTCGATCATTGGTCCTACAACGAACTGGCCCGCGGAGCCACCTAGCATGCCAACGCATTGCGTGGCGCCAATTGCCGTCGCAAGGTAGCGCGCGGAGAATCCGTGTGCGGCGAGGTAAACGGCGCCTGTAAATGCGAAGGCTGAGCCGGCTCCTTGCAGCAATCGGCCGACGTCACCGGCCATGACGGAACCTCCACTAAAGAAAAGGCATCCGATAGCCAGGATGGCAGTGCCAATCGGAACAGTGCGCTTGGCTCCCAAACGATCAAGGGCCGCACCCGCCACCAAGCTCATAGTGGAATAGGTGTAGTAGTAGGCTCCCAGAATCGCACTGAGTCCCAGTGCCGTAGTGTGAAATGAGTTTTCCAGCTCTGGAATCATCACGGCTGGACTTGACCTCACCGCATACTCAAGGAAGTAGAAAATCACCGTGAAAATCCAAGCGATGACAAATGCGCGTGTCTGGGTCCCGGCCTGCTTTTGGTCCAACGCTAGTGTCGCCATTGTTCTGCGAACCTCTCTCCGCGGAAAGAGAAATGAATCGTCAGCTGGCGACGATCCCTTCATCCTCCTCCGCTCCTTGCTCGGTGCGACCGGTACCGCATCGCCCGCGAGTCCATTAGGCATTTCATCGCCCAATCGAGCGTATGTTTAGCAGGCTGAAAAAAGGCGGCTTAGTTTGCCATCGCGGAAATGCGACAAGATCTTGCTGTCAGGATGCTCACGCGTGTCCAGATGTTGACACTTGCCGAATATCTTCTGGCCAGTCGCAGACTTCTATGTGGTTTGTAGCGGGAAATGATTGGGTTTGAATCAAGGCAGCCGCGTAGAGAGTGCGCTGAGACAAGAGGGAAAATTCCAATTTCAGATCTCAGAGCTCCCTCTACTTAGGAGTGAGCCCGATTGCCTGAATCATTTCGTCTCTGGCCTGGACGTAATCAAGCTGAGACTGAAGCAGCCGGGTCTTGGCGTCGAATTCCTGAGCGATCGCGGCATCGGCTTGCGATGGCAGAGCCTCGCCTCTGTCGAGCTGTTGTGCGGAGACCCGGCTCGATTCCGTGCGCAGCGCAAGAATTTGTTGGGATACGTCAACCATTTCTTTCGTGCGCTCCATTTTGTTGGCCACAGTTTCAACTCTGCGCTCAACTTCGTCCGTTATTCGAGTGAGGTTTTCACGCGCCTGCCCGAGACGAGCGTCGCTTTCGCCTACTTTGGCCTTTCGTCGGCCCCCATCGAACAAATCATAGGTCAGCTCCGCTCCGAAAGTTCCAAAGTTGCGGGCGAGGAAAGGGACGTTGTCCTGATAACTGTACCGGGCAATCGCCGAGACGTCGGGATAGTAATCCGCCTTTGCCAGGCGAACGGCCGCCGAAGCTTTCTCCACTTCGGCGCGTGCCGCGACAATCTCCGGGTGCGATGCCAAAGCCGCTCGGACGCATTCCTCGCCATGGCAAGGCTCCTGCACTTCGGGGATGGCGGGATCGAGTTCGAGTTTCGTGGTTATCGGCAATCCTAGTACGTCGTTCAGCTGCATGGTCAAGTCAGAAAGTTGCAACTCGGTGGTGAGTAAGTCCTGTTTAGCTTCAAGAGTTTGCGCCCGGCTGTCGATAAGTTGTTCATCGAGCGTGCTGCCATACTTCACTTGCTGCGCGCGCTCACTTTCCGTCTCCTGGGCAGCGCGGATTTTCGCTTCTGTGGCACTCTTGTGCAACTGCGTGATCAGAATCTGGTAATAAATCTCATGAACCCGTAATGCGACTTCGTTTTCGGTCTCTTTCTCGTTGGCTCGCGTGGCGTCCAAGTCAGCGCGCGCAAGGTCATTTGCCGGTTTGACTCTTGTGAACAACTGAGTGAGCGGCTGCACCAGACCCGTTCCACTGGTGATGAAAGTCTTCTCGCCCTGATTGATAATCGCCGGTGCCGCTGGAATTGGAGTGCCACCTACAGTTCCCAAGCTCCCTGGAGCAATTTGAATGAACTGTGTGTCAGTAACATATAAAATCCGGCTCTCGTTTGTTATGCTCGGGAAGTATCCGCTCCGGGCGACCTCCTTCGCATGGCGTTTCTCTTGCACTTGAAGTCCCGCGATACGCACGACATGGTTAGACTTCAGGGCCAACTGCACTGCTTCAGGAAGAGTGATGTGCCGCGGAGCCGGTTCTGCGTTCTGCGCTCTAGCGCAAAGAGGGAAACTAGCAGCAAACAATACGATGCTCAGACCGTTACTGCGGAATCTCATCACTTCTCTCCTTTCGCCGCCGCAGCCTGTTGCTGTTGAATTCCGTAGAGGTCGCCATACTTCAGCGGCGTCTCTCGCAAGAGAGCTACGAGGACCAAAGCGATCACGGAGGCCCAGGCGACCAGATAGAATCCGTCGATCAAAGTCAGCGTGTAGGCTTGAAGACGGAGCCGCCCGCCCGTGATATCCACGGCGCGACCGGTTGCTTGAAACAAGCCCGACGACTTGGCGAAGAGACCTGCCGTCATTTGGCGGATGTTTTCGTCGGTGATCCAACTTCCATGCTGTACGTGCAACCCCAGCAGGTTCGAGTGGAACCTTTCACGCTCAGCGATGAACCGTCCCATAAGGATCGCTCCGAGCGTTCCTCCGAAGATTCGAATGGTATGAAAGAAAGCGGAAAATGTGAGAATCCGCTGAGGCTTCACCAACCCGCCGGAGAAAAGCCCCTGCAAAATGATCGCTGCGACTAAACCGATGAAGGCAAAGCATTGCCCAAAGCCCATCAAAAATTCAGTTCGGTAGAAGTTCGCTGCCGCCCAAGCGCTGGTCATTCCGGCGTTTATGAGAGAAGCAACCGCCATTGCCGCGAATCCTGATGCGAGGAGCAAGCGCGGATCCACATTCGAAAGCAGAAGGAAGCCAGCCACAAATGCGAGGGGGACGAAAGAAGCCGCTGTCCAAATCACGGCCGGCCCGATCTGATCCGGTTCGAACCCATGGATGGCCAGGGCCTGCGGGACCAAAATAATTGTTGTGACTAGAAAAAAGCGAAAGACGAATAGCCCGGTGCCCAGCAGAACCGTGTTCCATTGCCTGAGGTAAGGCATGTCAACAAGAGGATTTGGGCTGCGCAGGCGACGCACGAGAGCGCACAATAAGAGGAACGAGCCACTGGCGAAAAGCCCGGTGAACACCCCAGAGTGCCACCAGTCGAGCCTTTCACCCTGTTCGCACCCAGCCAAAATCAATGCAAAACCCGCGCTCGCATATAGAAATCCCGCGAAGCTTGGCGCCTCGCCGTGCTCTTTCGCGGCAGGGGATTTTGGTATTCCCAAGTAGATGCATAACATCATCAGCGGCGTGATCACGGCCGAATTCCAAAACATCCATTCCCAGGAGAGGTGATTTCTATACCAACCGTAAAGCGATGGGGCGATGTTCACAGCTCCATCCACGAACGAGGCGTAGAGAGCAATCGTGAAGGGAAGGTACCGCAGAGGAATGTTGCGCAGAGCGAAAGTGAGTGTCAGCGGATAGAAGGTGCCGGACGCCAATCCCGCCAGGGCCATGGCTACGATGAGGAGACTGTAACTGTGAATAAAGGGTAAAGAAATACAGAGCAGCGTGAACATCGCCGCTGCCGCCAACAGAATTCGCCGTGGCCCCATTAGCCCGCCGAGATACACGGTGAATGGGCCGATGAACATCAGGCCGACGTCAAATGCCGTACCGATCCATGCGCTTTGGTCGTAGCTGAACCCCAGGTGGCCCTTCAGGTCGGGAAGGCCGAGTGAGATCATTCGGCTCGTGAGAGTGACAACCCCCGCGCCTGTGACAACACCGAGGATTCCAAGCAATGGACTCTTGGAGAGGGTGCCCGGAACCGCTCCGGCAATTCCGCGTGCAAGTTGCGCCGGGCTGGGCTGGGGCAGCGCTATCGAGGAAGCAGACATTCTACGCTCCGATCAGCGGTTTGTCCGGACAGTAGCGATTACGGAAAGTCCGGGGCGCAAGCTGTTCGCAAAGCTCGAATCCTCGAGGGCTATTTTCACTGGGATCCTTTGCACGACCTTGGTGTAATTCCCGGTCGCGTTATCGGGAGGTATGAGCGCAAACTGCGAGCCGCTGGCCGGAGCGATCTCGAGTACTCTGCCGTGGACCACGCGGCCGGGATATTCGTCGATGCGTATGTCCGCTGCATCGCCGACCTTTACGTTGGTGAGTTGCGTCTCGCGATAGTTCGCCTGAACCCACTTGATGCGGGGCACGAAGGAGATAACTTGTGTTCCCGGCGATACAAGTTGTCCCGGCCGCACTTGCCTCTCCCCCACAGCACCGTCATCCGGCGCGTTGATTTTTGTGTAACCGAGGTTAACTTGCGATGCATTGAGCGCCGCTTCCTTCGCATGCAAGTCGGCGATGAGTTGTAGGTCCTGAGATTCCAACACCGCTTTTGTGCGCCTCTCGGCTTCCGCCGCGTCTTCGTTGCTACGGAGCATAGTCTTCGCTTCTTCCAGGTCGGCCTGGCGACTTGCCAGTTGGGCGGCAAATCGCTCGTCATCGGCGACGGCCTGCTCGACTTTCTGTTGCGTGGCCGAGCGTGTTTGCAAGAGCGCTTCCTGGCGAACACGCTCGGCGTGTGCGCGGACTACTTCTGCCTGTGCGGCCTCCGAACCGGCTTGCGCCGCGACGATTTGTGCCTTCGCCTGATCAATACCGGCGAGCGCGCGTTCAATCTTGCTGTCCTGAAGCTCCCGTTGTCGGTGATTGTTCTCGATTGCTGCTTTCGCAGCCTCGACCGCGGCGGCGGCCTGGTCCAACTGCGCCTGGAAATCGTCATGCTCCAACTCGACAATCAAGTCTCCCTTGCGCACCTGCTGATAATCCGTGACCTTCACGTCCCGCACGATGCCCGCAACCTTTGTGCTTAGGGGAGTCAGATCGCCGCGAACGTAAGCATCATCTGTGACCTGTTCAACCCGACCACCCTCCCAGGCGTTCCAGTCCCAAGTGATGGTGGCGAGGATCACAACAGCGAGCAGCACGATCAATGCGGGCACAACAAATTTCCGCCATTTCGCTTTGGGCTCTAGGTGAGTCTGCTCTGGTTCCGGCGCTGTTGCGGGAGCCGGTGTGCCCGCTGTGGCCATCCTTAATACCTCTCTATAAGAATCTCGTCGCTATTGAGATTTGGTGCTGACACTTCGCCATGTCGCTCCTAGATTTGGCCCTGCGAGTTCTTCGCTCGTTCAAATTCTCTTTGGAATCCGGGCAGAATTCCTTCCAGGATACTCGTCGTGCGTGTTGCCACGATGCCGAGCAACGCTCCGCCCAGAGCATCTAGGTTCTTTCGGGCCGCAGTGGCCAGCTTGCTCGGCGATTGGACCGCAGTCTGAGAGGTCGGCCTATCGTATTCAACGGCATTGCCGAACGGTCGCTCCGCGTGGACCTTCGCCGGTCCTCGCAGCGCGCTGAACAGCGCCGACAGGACGATGCCGCTGCCGAATGCAACTGCGATCATCGTTCCTGGACGTCGTTCAACCTGCGAGCGCCAATCGACTGCCGCTTTCGCCCTTTGCTTTAACTCGACCAAGTTATCGGTTAGCTCCCTTCGCTTCTGTGCGATTCCCCACTCTATTTGATCTGTTGTTTCGCCCATTGGAGGTCCTCCTCTAACGCTCGAATCGTTTTGTCGGGTGTTAAATTTACCCGCTTCAATTTCGCTCCACCGGCGCTGATCAAAATTCCCGCCGCGATCGCTAACACACCGCCGACGATCAGTGTCGCAAGCCAACCTGCCATGACCAACGACAGCGCGTTGACAGCGGCAAGAAGCAAAAACCCCAATCCGTAGAGCGCCAGGACCACACCTGCGCTCAGCGAGGCGCCAGGCCCTGCGACTTTTCCCGCCCCTTCTTTCAGTTCAGTCTTGGCCAGCCGAAACTCAGCTTGGACGATCTGCGTCAGATTAGAGGCGATGTCCTCCAATATATCCGGCACCGATCGCTGCATTTGTGGTGCTGTCATAAGCAGCCTCTGTCTCAGTTGCGAATTCGTTAGTCGCGCCGAAAGCCGCGCGCCACAATGAAGCCCAGCACAGCCGCGGCGGCCAACGCTGGTCCCGGATACCGCTTTACGATGTCCTTTAAATCCTCCCCCATACCCTTCAAGTCCGTCTCGCGGATATAGTCCGCGGCGGCTCGAAGTTTGTCGGCGGCATCGTGCGCCACGCCGGAGATTTGATCAGCGGCCGTATGCGCCGCGCCGGAGAGTTGGTCTCCACTTGAATGCAGCTTCGCTGCTGTCTGGTCCAAGGCGCCCGCAGCGTTTTTCCGGGATTGGTCGATGTTGTCCGCCGTCTTGCGGCCGAAGTCGGCAACTTTCTCTTTAACTTCTGTAGCTTTTTCTGAAAGCTTCATGCGCGCTGCTGTTGCAGCTCCCTGTTCCGGCTGTCCGTACGGTGTTTCGCTAGTAGGATCGTTGTAATCGTCCAATGTATTTCTCCCTTTTTGCAATTCCAGTTTTGGTTTCCGCGGCAGCTGTGGCCCCGAGTCTGGGTAGAGCTTCGTAGTTCGCGAACGGACGCAGTATCGTTCCGCATTCAGCATTCCGGGGACCGAGCTGCGAGCGCCTCAATCTCTATGGAAAGAAGCACCTTGCTGCCGAAAGAATCCCATCGTCATTGAGAGTCGGTGCCAACATTCCGGCACTTGCCAAGATGCTGACATTACGAGTACCAGCTAGGACCCTTAGAAAATTTTGGAAAAAGACCAAAAGGCTTATAATGCCCGCCATGGCCTCTCCAAAACGAGAATCCGAGCCGTTGAATATTGAGCTTCTCGTCGACTCGATCCCTGCGCTGATACACACCGCTAGGCCTGATGGCTACCTCGATTACTTTAATAAACCTTGGCTGGAATACTTGGGCGCCAAGTTGGAACAAGTGAGCGGCTGGAATTGGACGGCTTTCATACACCCTGAAGACCTTGAGGGCATTCTGGCTACGTGGCGAGCCAGTCTCGCGACTGGAGAAGTCTTCGAGTACGAAACGCGCGTCCGCAGCGCTAGCGGGGAGTACCGCTGGATGTTCCATTGCAAGGTGCCGCTCCGGGACGAACACGGAAACATCGTCAAGTGGTACGGATCGAGC
>Ga0209330_1000563_pt1 | contig 14595 bp, 6 predicted proteins | sample JacPinW_OM2H0_O3_FD_187969 | JGI IMG/M metagenome (GOLD analysis project Ga0209330, IMG submission 187969) | Forest soil microbial communities from Algoma, Ontario, Canada - Jack Pine, Ontario site 1_JW_OM2H0_O3 (SPAdes) (version 2) | ecosystem: Environmental > Terrestrial > Soil > Boreal...
CGATCGGTGATATTGATAACGACGGCCGGCTGGATGCCGTGGTATCCGGCAATGATGGAGGCTGCTATGTTCTGCACAACTCGACCGAAACCCCGAACCATTGGTTAACCCTGCAACTGTTCGGGCACAAGAGCAATCGGGATGCGATCGGTGCGGAAGTGAAATTGACCACCGCGATGGGCTCTCAAATGGCAACCGTGGCAACCGCCGGCAGCTATCTCTCTTCCAGTGACAAACGCCTCCACTTCGGTCTGGGAACAGAGGCAGTGGTCAGGGCGATCGAAATTCGTTGGCCTAGTGGAATTCGCCAAACGATCAAGAACGTTGCCGGAGATCAAAAGCTCAATGTCGATGAACCCTCGATGGGATCCTCGGGAGAGGGTCCTCGAAAATGACGCCGGGCCAGCAAATGACCTTCGTTCTGCTTCAGGGTATCTTCGCACTGGGAACGATGGCCGTTCCGGCGCCTTCCGTCAGAGTGTGGATCTCATCGACCGATAAGTTATCGAAGTGTTCCACAGATCCACTGGGCCAGCGCACTTGCACGGCATCGATCTTGACCGCCGAGCCCACACCGAAGTGCACCCGCAAATCATTTTGGGAGATGTAACTGGACCCGCTACGTACCTCATCCACCATCGTTCTCTTGCCAGCCCGCAGTGTGATCTTGGCCCCTATCCCGTCGCGATTGGAGCGGGTTCCTACGGTCTTGAAACTGACCCAGTGGTTGGCGGAGTGGACCGAGTTCACCAGCAGGCTGGGCTTTGCGTATACGTTGCTGATGACCACGGAGATTCGTCCGTCGTTCCAGAGATCACCCACCGCCAAGCCTCGTGCCGAGGAGACCGCGTTAATGCCGGGTCCTGCCTTCGCGGACACATCCGTAAACGTGCCGTTGCCGTTGTTGTGATAAAGGAGCCGCGGCTCCATGTATCCGCTCCCCAGGTGAAACTTATCCACTTCAGGATAGACATGCCCGTTGGCAAGGATGAGATCGGGCCAGCCATCGTTGTCAAAATCCAGGAACATGGTGCCCCATCCTAAATATTGCGTGTGCAGGCCCAGTCCTGCGGTAAAAGTGACGTCAGAAAAGACTCCGTTCCCGTCATTGCGGTAAAGGGTCGGCGTGTCATCGGAGAAATTGGTTTTGAAGATATCCAGGCGACCATCGCCGTTGTAATCGGCGATCGTCGTTCCCATCCCCGCTTGTTCCCGACCTTCCTCGTTGAAGGCCACTCCAGCCATCACTGCGACATCCCTGAAAGTTCCATCGCGATTGTTGTGATAGAGCATGCTGGGGGCACTGTCGGAGGCGACATAGATATCCGGCCATCCATCATCGTCAAAGTCGAATGTCGACACGCTGAACGCATAGCGACCCTCGGTCTGATCGATGTGAGACTTGGTGGTTACGTCCGCGAAAGTCCCGTCGCCGCGATTCTCATACAAAATGTTCTTCGCGCGCGGCAGACCGCGTGGTCCGCACATCACCGCTACACCCTTCCACACACAAGAGCTTCCCTCGCCAGGGATTGGAGTGGTGGATTGGTTGAAGTCCACATAGTTGGCCACCATCAGATCAAGCCGACCATCGCGGTTGTAGTCGACGAACGCACAGCCCGTGCCCCAGGCTTTTCCCGATCCCGCCACCCCGGCTTTTTCGGCTACTTCAGTGAATACCCCGTGATCGTTATGATAAAGACGGTTCTTCCCGTAGTAGGTGACGTAGAGATCCTCCCACCCATCGTTGTCGTAGTCTCCGACACAAACCCCTTGACCCCATCCCGTGGCCACTAAGCCGGCTTTCGCCGTGACGTCGGTGAACGTGCCATCATGATTGTTGCGATACAAATGGTTGGTGGGAGCCTGATCGGATGGAAATCCTTCCAGCCTTGTGCCGTTCACAATAAAGAGGTCTGGCCATCCGTCGTTGTCATAATCAAAAACTGCCACTCCGGTTCCGGTTGTCTCGATAATGTATTTCTTGGTGTCCACTCCGCCAAAAACGGTCAGCGCTGTCAGGCCTGCCTTTTCGGCGACGTCCTCGAAATCTGCGATGCTGGGATCGGAGATTGCTTTCTGCGCCGTCTGAGGGTGCAAGAATCGGGGAAACAATAAGATCAACAAGCCCAGCGACAAGAGATAGGTTGTCTGTCCTGGTTTGCTTTCGCGTCGGAACCTGTTCACGCCTGCACCCCAAAGCGTCGAGTTGAACCGTGTACGGGGCAGAGCGTGATCCTCGACAAACGCACAACCTCCGAAAAATGTAGATGCAAGGATGAATCCCACCACGAACTGGTTCGTGGTAACAGGGTAGGGTTTGATTCCGAACCGGTCAAGGAGAGATAACCGCTCGAACGGCGGCTACGGTCTTGCATTCCCGGGAGGCACCTGCAAATGGGGAACGAAGAAGTCACCCAGCAGGTCGCCTTCTGGGTCAGGCGGCGCATCAGCAGACGCTTCTGCGAACTTCGTTGCACTTTTCGGGTCGCCGGCGCGGCGATAGGCTTGGCTCAAGAGTCGCCTCGCCTGCACCTGGCCCGGGTTCAAGCGAAGCGCCTCCTGCAGTTCGACAATTGCGTCACTCACGCGGTTCATTGTAAGTTCGGTTTTCCCCAAATTGAGATGCGCTTCCGCACTGCTCGAATCCATTCGCTCCGCCGCCTGAAAAGCCAATAGTGCTTCTGAAGGCTTGCCCGCACGAGCCAGCGCCAGCCCCCGAAAATAGCTGATGAGGAAGTTGGGGCCCAACTTCTGCTCGGCACGGCCCAGCTCGGAGGCTGCTTCCTCGGCGCGGCCCGTTCTTAGCAACGCCTGCGCTAATCCGATGTAGCCGGTGGGCAGCGGATCGCCTGCGACCACCAGAGCGCGAAACGCGCTCTCAGCCTCCGCATAGTGGCCGGCTGCGAGCTGCGCTGCTCCCATTCGCAAATGCAAAGCGTAGGACCGGGGATTCACCGCCAATCCAGTCTGAACGGCAGTAATTGCGTCCGAATAGCGGTTCAATTCCATCAATTCGCGGGTTAAGTTTAGCCAGTGCTCCTCCTCGCCGGGAGCGAGCGCAGCGGCCTGGCCGAGAGCGTTGACTGAACACTCGGCCTGTTTCAGGTGGGCACAGGCGAGGCCGGTTAAAGACCAAGCCTGCGCGGCCTCAACTGATCTTGTGCCCGCTTGCGAAAGAGATTCTGCGTAAGCGTGCGCCTGTTCGACCGCTTTTTCGTCGCTTCCGGCCAACAGGTAAACCAAAGCCAGATCAAATTTCAGCCAAGCGGCATCGGCTGCGGATGGATGCTTGCTTAATTTCTGAATCAGGTTGATCGCGTCGTCGTTCCGGTGCAGGGCCAGAAGCAGGGAGACGACTGCGATCGACTGGGTGTCGTCTAACGGCAGGTTCACGAGAACATCCAGCAGCTTACGCGCATCTTCCCCGCGCCCGAGTGCAATGTATCCGGTCGCAAGCTGGATCGAGAAGGCAGTGTCGGCTGGCAGCGGCCTGAGCGATTTCTCTAATTCCCGGATGGCCTGCGAGTAATGTTGTGTCTCCAGCTGCACACGTCCGAGATAGTAGTGGGCAAAAGAGTCAGTGGGAGAAAGGTCGACGGCGTGCTCCAGGGCCTCGCAGGCTGAATCAAACTGGTGTTCGGTCCATTCGAGGAATCCGAGATTTCGGTATGCGTCTTCCATACGCGGATCCAGACGAATCGCTTCTCGATACTCGGCGGAAGCCTGGGCGTTCTGATTGAGACGGGCAAGGGCGATTCCGCGAAAATCGTGCACCCGTGGGTCATCAGGATGGTCGCGCTCGGCGGCGGTGAGCTCTTCGAGGGCATCCGCATACCGATTCTCCTTCAGCGCCGTAAGGCCTCTGGCAAAGGCATCGCTTTGGTCTGATGGTCGGGCGAGCACACTGGCTGGGAAAGAAAAAAAGAGAATGAGAATTAGGAGGCGCTTCATGCTAAGGATTCTCGTTGGATCTGGTTACCTCTGCCATGCGTCCTGTCAGCTTCTCAAGCTTGTCGTGCGATTCACGATTCAGAGCAGTGGAAAGCGCGAATTCACGCGCTGCATTCTGCTTGTCTCCCAACGCTTGGTAAACCCTCGCCAGCTTGTAGTGGATTGAACCATCGTGATCGGAAGGGAGAGCGATTTTAAATTGCTCCTCCGCTTTCTGGTAGTCGCGGAGTTCGGAGTAAGCGGTCCCGAGATCACGGTGTATATCCGGATTAGCGGAGTCGGCGGCAACCGCCTTTACCAGATAGGGTAACGCGCTATCGGGTTGATGTTCGAGCAGGTAAGTGTCCCCCAGATCGTTCAGCGCCCCGGGGTGATGCGGGTTCAATTCGAGCTCAGCATTGAGTTCGACGCGCGCCTCCGGCACCTTGAGATCTTTCCATAACAGATGTCCAAGGCTGTAATGCAAATTGGGAAGGGATGACTTTAGGGCAATGGCGGCGCGGTACTCTTCGATGGCCTTTCCGTCGTTTCCTTTCGCCGCCTCCAGGTCTCCCATCAGCTGATGTAAACGATACGAATTTGGGTCGGCCTGGTAAAGGCGAAGATAAGCGGCAGTCGCCAGTTTCTCGTAGCAACGCGCCCGCCAATACGATGCCTCGGCGGAACTTCGCTCCGCCCGCGGCAATCCCTCAAGCGTCTGCAGTGCTATTTGATACTGTCCCGCTTCCAGCAAAGCGCTGGCTACCCGTATGCGAATTCCAGGGAAAGTTCGTGAAGCAAGGATCCTCTGGCTGCAGGCTGCGATCTCGGCAACCCGATCGAACTGGAGCGCCAGCTTGCCGTCGTTTTCGGTGCAATTTGGGTTCGCGGGATTCGTCTTGACAGCGGTCGAAGCCGCGAGAGTAGCCTCGGTCGCGGCTTGCGATGGGTTCCCGTTTTGTTCAGCGATAAATGCGGAAGCCAAATGCGCCGCCGGTGAATCCCGACCTTGCAAGTCTCCCGCTAGCTTTTGGATCTTTTCCCGCGCGGCGTCAGGAAGCTGTTCAAGAGCGGCATCGCCGAATCCCGCTTCGCGAAGACCAAGCAGCCGCTCGGTTTGCTCCGCATCGATAGCCAACGCCTGTTTCCAGTCCGCAAGCGCGGCTTCTATTTTCTCCTGTATCAAACTTCCTTCGCCGCGTCGTGCCAGAGCGCGCAGGTTGTTGGGATCGCGCCGTAACTGCTCATCGAATTCTCGAATTGCTGGATTCACTTTTCCCGCGCGCAGAAGTACTTCGCCGAGTTCAGCGTGCAAACTGTCGCTATCCGGCGAAATGACAAGAGCATTTTGAAAGTGAATGACTGCCGAAGGCCACTCGTTGCTTGCGGCGTAACTCTCGCCCAGCAACTGTTCATTCCGCGATGAGCCGGGAGCAATTTCCGCCAGGTGTGTCACCTCTTTCTTCCCCAGCCGCTCGTAGGCGTTGCCCAGAATATAAAGAAGATCAGCGTCGTTCGGTTGCAATTGCAGCGCCCGCAATGCGGTTCGAATCTCGAGCTGAAGCTGGCCGGAGATTTCTTGTGCCGTAGCCAACCAAAGCCAGATGTCGGTGCGCCCGGGCTCTGCTTTGAGAGCAGCCCTCAAGTAGGGGATAGCTTTGGTTCCTTCACCCGCTTTGCAGTAGTCGACACCAAGAAAAAAGTTTGCCCCAACCAGACCCGGCTTGAGTTTAAGCGCGCGCTGGAATTCCTTTATCGCCTCGGAGAGGCGGTCCTGAAGTTGATATACCAACCCGAGGTTCATATGGGCTTCGGCGAAATCAGGCGCAATCGCAACTACAGCCTGATATTCCCGTTCGGCGCTGTGGTAGTCCTTATCGCGTTGCGCTTGCTCGGCAGCGGCAAAGTGTGCCGCAATGGCCGAATCTTGCGGAGCGCGTGAGGGATCGCTCTGGGCCGCCAATTTCAAAGCGATAGGCGCGAGCATGAACAGCACGAATAACAGATTGCGAAATCGAAAGACGATCCTTGCCGCCGCAGTGGATGGTCCGCTCATGGGTCAAGGCCCCGACGGGGATGCTTCATTCTAATCTGATTGGGCGCCGGTTTTTTTGCTGGTTCCAGACTTGAAGAGAATTCAAACCGCGGGAAAGCGTGCTGGACGGCTCCGGCCATCGAAGGCGTGACTAATGAATCCGGCGGACCGCGACCAGAGTGGCAGAACTGGGCGCTCCCGAGCTGGCGCGGGATCGAATCAGTGCCTCGAACCATATGTTTTGAGAGACGGCGTCGGCGGCGGAAATTCCCAGTGCGCTCATAAGCTGGTGACGATTTTCCTCATCCGCGAGAAACCGGCCAGCCGATTCCGTTCCTTCCTGCTGGAGACCCTGGAGTGCGAGCACACTGCCGTCGTGGGTCTCGTTCGGAAGAAGGGAGATTGTGGCGTAATCTTCTCCGAACGTTCCCGTCCACCGCAGGCCTTCATATTGCGGTTGTTCGCCGGGCAAAGGGTGCTTGTTGACAAAAACTTTGGCGCTCTTGCCCACGGCGGTCTCACTCTCCAGAAAGTTGAGCTTATCCTGGAGCAGCGTTACCCACGGATTGGAGCCGGGGCTACCAATGAAAATGTAATTGTTGTGGTCCAGATCGCGCATCCTCAAATCCCTGGGATAGCGCACCGACACCTGCGATTGCAGCGCGCCCGCCATTCTGTAAAGGGAGACGACGTTGGCTACGTCCGCGAAAGAAGTGAGCGCAGAGTTCGACATATACTCGCCCAGCCGGGCATCGACTTCATCAATCTTCCCCACTCGATTCGGGAGAAAATCCCGGCGAACGTACTGATCGAGAGATCCAGGCTGCCCGGCAAGGATACGGGACATCCCATAGTTGCTGTCAGCCACAACAATAATCGTCTGGTGCCGCGCATCGAAAATCTGAGAAGACGGCCAAGACAGAGGAATGGGACTTGCTGCCGCTCCGGCCGTGAGATGTGAGCTCGGGCGGAACCATAAAATCGCGCACAGGATAGTCAGTAGTCCGCAAAGGGCCCAAGGAAGCATCCCGCCGGGGCGCCAGGCAACTACCGGAATCACGGGCGGTGCAATCGCCACCGGGCCGTTCGGAGTGTTCAGGACAGTCCTGAAGACCGGGGCATATGTGCCTTTCGGTATGTCTAGTATGAGCGACTCATTGCGGCCGTCTTCATGGAAATACTCGTGCAGTTTCAGCCGCAACTGGCGAACATGGACGCGGACCGAGCTGTCCTCGAGGGGGCTGTAGTCGGATGGTTTGTGGAACAAAGCGTTGCCGATGTGTTGCTCAGTCAGCTCGTGCGCTTTGCCATGGATGGTCTGTTCGGTGATGAACTGCAACAGATCCCTCAGGCGGGTACCTTTTTGAAAGGGTGGGCTGGCGACGATTCTTTGTACGAGTTGCCAACGCTCATCATTCAGGAGATCATCAGTGGCTTTTGGCGGTGGAACCGATGGTTGCGGCGAGGACATACGAGTATCGGTTCTTGAATGCGCTCCCATGAAGCGAACGAATTTTACCACAGGGGCTTTCCCTGCAATCAAGTCCTAAACCGTTTCCTTGGATGGTGTTCCGGTGTTTTGAGTCTACGCTTAGCAATGTGAATCACATGTGAGGCCCTTCCCGTGAAAAACCGTGGGCGGGTGAACTGAACCTTCTCCCCGACTGGCTGGGGCTGGAACCAATCAGCGTGATCAAGCGAACCATTTCGCGTCGTCGTTTCCTCGAAGGAACAATCACGGGCGGGCTGGCCGTCGGCCTCGAGTCGAGGTTAAGGGCGCTGGGGGCGGCTACAATCGAAAGCCCGCAAAGCGATGGGTTGGCGCTAAAGATTGAAGGTGATCCCAAAGGCGGCTACAGCGTCTCTCTCCTTCTCAATGGCGAGCCCTTTGCCAGCAATGATCGAAGTGGCGAATTCTCGGGATGCTTCCAGAACGAAGAACGAAGCCTGGAAGATCGCGTGAATGCCTGGAGGGCAACCTCGTGGAACGGCAATTCCAAACACCTGGTGCTCGATGGTGAGTGCCGGCTGAGGAGTCTGAACACAACCGTGTTCGCGCGCGTGGACTATGAAGTGGTCACTCCTCATGTCGTGCGAAAGAAGATTCGCTTGGAGCAGGCCGATATGTTCATGCTGTTCTATCAAGTGAGCAATCGTCTGGAGCCGGTGGAGAAACCAGCGAAGTTTTGGAGTTTCGATCAGTTGAACTGGAAAGGCGGCCCGCTGCACGAGTATTTTCCGGCCGCCGGGTTCCGGACAAAGAATAGCCTGTGCGTCGGCTTGCTGTCAGATTCCGGCTATCGCAACCAGTGGACGCGAATCATACGCAGGGATGGCAAGCCGTTGAAGCCGGCGCCCCGCCGTATTCCAGATGCACGGTTATATTCCGGTGTGAGCCGTGGGAGCGGGGCGGAGAGCGATTTTTTCATCCAGCAGAACTTCGGCGAAGTCACCGAGCAGGTAGTCGGGGAACAAAATCGGGAAAGCATTGTTCTGCCGAACATTTCTTCATGGAAAAAACACGGGCAGGTGACTCTAGACGAGCGCGAAGGTGTGGCCATCGTCTCCACCCGGAGCTCCGATGACGGAGTGGTCATTCCTTTTGCGGCGAGTGCTTGCGAAGTGTTTTCGGTGCGGCTGCAGTATCGTTCAGCTTTCCCGGTGGCGATTGAGATTTGGGATGTAGATGACGAACTGCGCAAGCTCGCCGACCTTACGCTGTACAACGATGGGGTTCCAGAATCAGCCGGAGCTTGGTTGGAATTTCAAACCACCGTATTTGTGGCGGCATTGCAAGGCAATGGCTGCGCGGTCTTCGTTTCCGTAGCACCATCGGAGCAAGGCAAGAAAGTGGAAGCGCTCGGAGGTTTCGCAAGGGTCGAGGTGCGCGGCCTGGAAGTTCACCGCATTCCCACTCGCAGCGAACCCTACCATCGGCTGGAGATGGGCCAGGCAGCGGAGAAAACCGTTTTTGTGTTTGCGGCCGAAGAGGTGCCGGACACGGTTCGAGGTCACCGCCTAGCCAGCCAGATCTATCTGGCTGATGCTCTTGGTTTCAAAGGCGGGGAGACGGAGAAAGTCGTCTACGCCGACCTGATGATGCTTTGCTGGATTGCAGAACCGCAGAGCTTCAGGCCGATATGCGCTCCGAGCATTTGGTATTCCGCCGCTGGGGAGATGTATCTTCGTGACAGTTTCTACGCACTGAATGGGATTCACAATCGCGAATTGAACGAGGAAGTCTTCCGTGTGTGGGCGGAGAATCAGGGAGCCGACGGGGCCATCAACACTTTGGTGGAACCGAATCTCGCCAATATCGAGCGCAAATCGAACGACTCCACGCCCTTGTGGCTGATGTGGGCACTGCTGAATCGTCGGCGGTTTGGTACTCAGTTGCCCATGGAAAAGGTGAGGAAAGCCGCGGAATACTGCCTTCGAACTTACGATCCTGGCCACGTCGGCCTCTGCTCGGCGCAGTTCGTCATGGGCCAGCTCGACGTAATCCGATATCCCGAGGGCACTTCTGCAGTATGTGAGAACCAGGGAATGTTGGCAGTGATGGCCCGAGCGATCAAGGAACTGCAGATAGCAGGCGTGAGCGAGACGATCTCCGATGAGTATCTTGGTAAAGCAGAGGAACTCTATCGCAACTATTACGATCCCACGAGAAAGTTTATGCGTCCGGCACGGGATATCGGAGACGCCATTGGATTTGCTGAGATATTCCCCGAGTTTCTTTCGCTTTGGCTGTTTGGCCGGAAAATGCTCTCTGACGAGATGGTCGGGAACCATCTTGATCGCATACCCACCATGATGCAGCGAAAGGACTGTCCCCATCCGGAGGCCGGCGGCGCGGTCCGTCCGATACTCATCGGACTGGCGGAAGCGAAAGCAGGAGGGAGCAGCTGGAAGTATTTCACCGAGAAGTGGCATCCGATGGTTAGCGATGCTTTCGCGGCCGGTTATGCCAATCAGGGGATGGACGGCATCTATTACAACGGTGGCACCTGGATGCGGATTGAAGTCTGCGGCTACGTGACCGGCCAGCTGCACGGATGGAGCGGTGCCACAAAGGCGATCGCTAACCGCCTGTGGGCGGAACTTAATATTGATCCCGAGTTTCCCACCAGCCAGGAATATCTGGCTACCGATCCGGCTCACCCATTCTTCGGCTATCACCGGGTTTTTGCTTGGAACTCTTTCATTCTGCTAGCCTTGGAGTTGGCGGGCTTGCGCTCTGCGGACATGGATCCTGACTATCGAAAACTGCTTGCACATAGATCCGACATGCCTCGCCCTCCTCAAGCCCCCTAAAGGGAAAGCCGCGCAACAAGCCGGTTTCAAAGACCTGGATTCTCCGCAGTCGAGTTGTTTCGGGATGTTTTCTTGCTGTGAATCACAATGAATTCACGTGTGAGACCCTTCCCTGAAGCCCTGGCAGGGGTTAACCATTTGCTCACACTTTCGGCATAGTGCAAAAGCACTAGCCGGTACCCGGAGTGGTTTGGGGTTCCAATCAGCTTGGGGCTCGCTTACAGGCGTCGGCTGTCAGGTTGCCAACGTCAGGGTCGCGATTTGATCGGATTCTGGGGAGAAAAACTTTGAAAAGCCTGATCTGCACTTGTGCTTTGCTCCTGCTGGCATCGACCGTATGCGTTCTCGCCCAGACCACGAATGGCAGCATTCAGGGCACCGTAACCGATCCGAGCGGTGCAGCTATCGTCGGAGCCAGCGTAACGTCTCGAAACATGGATACTGGCCTGACGGTCGCGACTACGACTACGGGTGCCGGGCTTTACTCATTACCGAACCTTCCTCCCGGCCGGTATAGCATTACTGTCCAAGGCCCGAATCTTAGGAAGTACAGCCGGGAAGGCGTTACCGTTCAGACGGGCGCCACAGTCGGCTTGGACATTCCGATGCAAGTGGGTGGCGTCTCCGAGAGCGTGACGGTTGCCGCCGACGCCACTCAGCTTGAAACCGCAACCTCCGACATTGGAGCCACTGTGCAGTCGTCCCTGACCGAGAACTTGCCGCTCGAGGTGAACGGCACGGTCCGCAACCCAGTTCAGTTCATAAGCTTGGTCCCGGGATTCGTAGGAACTGTCGGGAACAACCCTGGCGACAACGCGACGGATGATTTCAAGGTGAACGGGGGACAAGAAGGCGGTACGGACATTCTGGTGGATGGTGTTTCGATCTCGTTGGTTTCGCCTAATACACAAATGAATAAAGGCGTTTCGACAGAGGGCGTGCAGGAATTCAAAGTCCTGCAGAGTAACTTTTCTCCTGAATACGGTGAATCCGGCGACGGCATCGTGAGCCTCACCCTGAAGTCGGGCACGAACGATTGGCACGGCTCAATTTACGATTATCTCCGCAACCGCGTGCTGGACGCCAACAGCTGGGCTAATAACACTCAAGGCTTGGAGAAGTCTATCAATACCCAAAACGACTTTGGCGGAACCGCAGGCGGACCGGTACGTATTCCCTACCTTTACAACGGGCACGACAAGACTTTCTTCTTCTTTGATTATGAAGGCTTCCGGTTCAGAACCGGAGGCACTTCACCGATCAGCGTTCCTCCAGCGGCCTTCCAGAAGGGCGACCTTTCGGGGCTTTGCACCGCCGGATTCACCGGGGGCATCTGTAACGACCCGACGCACCAACTCTACGATCCCACGACTCACGCGGCTATACCCGGCGATGTTTTGACGAACGATCCGAATTTCACTCCAAGCGCGGTGATGACAAAGGTTTTTGGGCTGTTGCCGCCCACCACCCCAGCCCTCACCAACAACGTGATTGATACGACGATTTCGAGCACCACGGCGAACATCTTTGACATCAAGATCGATCACACTATCTCCAACAAGCAGAGGATCTCCGGCGGCTTCGATTACGACAACACCAACACGGGCGGCACCTCGAACCTCGGACCCATCTTCGGCAGCGTGACCCCGCAGAACACCCGATACATACGTTTCAGCGACAACTACATCTTCACTCCATCGGTGGTGAACCAGTTTCTGGTTGGATTCAGTCGTCGGTTTCGGGGAGAGGTCTCGAACGGCCTCGGTCAGGACTATCCCGCTAAGATCGGGCTCACCGGCGTATCGAACGTGACTTTCCCCTGCATAAAATTCACTGGAACACCGTACGAGAACTTGCTTAACAATTGTGGAGATTCGCAATTTGCGGACAACGTCTACCAGACCAATGACTCGGTAAGTTGGGTCAAAGGTAAGCACAACATGAAATTTGGTGGCGAGATTCGCGCCTTGGAATTCAACGTGCGGCGGCTCACACAGGCCTCTGGCGAGTTTGATTTTAACGCCCAGGAGACTAGCACGACCGGAGCGGGCGGAGCAGGTGGGGCGGGCGGAGACCCCGTGGCCAGCTCGTTGTTCGGCCTGGTGAATACGTCGACCCTGAATTACGGCTCATTTAGCGGGGTGCGGTACAAAGACTACTCCCTCTATGCCCAGGACACATATAAAGTCACGAACCATTTAACTCTGAATTACGGCTTGCGCTTCGACTTGGATATCCCGGCTAGCGAAGCACAAGACCGCTTTTCCATGGTCGACCCAACTCTCCCGAATCCTGGTGCAGGCGGCATTCTCGGAGCCTACACATATTTTGGAAGCGGGACGGGTCGGAACGGAAAGACGCGTCCGCAGGATATTTACAAGAAAGCGTTCGGACCGCGCGTAGGCTTTGCCTACAGCATCAACACCAATACGGTACTGCGTGGCGGTTACGGAATTTTCTATGAACCGCTTAAGGAGGGATCGTTTGCCGACCAGGATGGCCTGGGATTTTTCAACCGACAGACGATTACGCCAACCAATGGCGGCCCTATCCAAATTGATCAGGGCGTGACCCGTATTTTCCCCGACTCTGGACCATTTACACCTGACGGTCAGAACGGCAGCAACGGTGTGATTACCGTTCCCGCAAATACCGGGCGTCCTGCCGATATCCAAACCTGGAATCTCGACATTCAGCGTCAGATTACGTCGAACTTGTTTGTCAGCGTGGCTTATGTGGGGTCTAAGGGCACGCACTTGCCCGCCCTGAACATCATTCCCAACCAAGTGAATCCCACGTTTCTTTCGCTGGGTACTGACCTGTCGATGGATATCTCCTGTCTCTCACTCGGGACCTGTCCCAACGCGATCGCTGCGGGAATCAAAGTGCCCTACGCCGGATTCACCGGAAATATTAATCAAGCTCTTCGGCCCTTCCCCCAGTATGGTGATTTCAACCAGGAAGATAACTCCTTCAGTCCCGATCGCACCGGCAACTCTACCTACCACGCCATGCAGATGCAGGTGGACAAGAGGTTCGCCACGGGCCTGAGTTTTCTAGTCTCCTACACCGTATCGAAAAATCTTACCGATGCGGATTCCTCAGGGCCGGGAGTCGCGGGGTTCATCGGCACCAACGAATTCATAGGTCAGAATTCGTACAATCGCGCAGCCGAAAAAGCAGTCAGCGAGCTCGATATTCCGCAAAGCCTGGTCGCCAGTTTCTTTTATGAACTACCAGTTGGACACGGGAAGCGCTACCTCAGCAGCAACGGAGTCCTGGACCGAGTAGTGGGCGGTTGGTACGTGGCCGGGGTGGGCCAATACAAGTCAGGGATACCGACGGAAGTATATGGGCCCTGCGGCGGCACGGCCGGCGACGTTTTATTTGCCGGATGCCACTTTACTGGCTCTGCGCGCGTGAACGTTGTTCCGGGCGTATCCCAAACCAACAAGAGCCATTTCGATCCGTTCACGACCCCATTCTGGAATCCGGCCGCATTTGCAGCCGCAGATCCATTGACGTTTGGCGACGAACCCCGGTCGCTTGCCTCTGCCCGCACTTTCGGAACGCGAGAAGAGGATTTCACGCTGGGCAAGAAAACCAGAATCTTCGGGGAGAGGGCCGTAGTGGACTTTCGGGCAGAGTTTTTCAATATCTTTAACCGCCATGTCTTCAGCGTAGGTACGGGCAATCTGAGTAGTCCATTTATTCCTCTCGGGTCCCCTGGATGCAGTGGCCCCGGCCAATTCTTCGCCTGTGGTTTCGGCGCGATCACCGGGACACAAGATCCGCGAAGAGTTCAAGTTGCCTTGAAAGTTCAGTATTGAGGGGGCGATACTCTGCCTCGGATTTTTCCGGGGCAGAGCTCGACTTGGCACTTCATGCCGTGGTTCCAGCCACATGGACGTTCTCAATCGACGAATTTTTGTAAAAACGCTGCTGGCCACGGCTGCGAGTACGTCCCCGGCCTATGCAGCCTTTCACAAAGCATCTTTTCCCAAAGCATCTTTTGCCAGAGGAAGACGAGCCGTTCTCCCGCCGCGTAAAGCTGAGGATGACCGCAGCCCCGCGGATATTGAGTTCGGAGATCAGCGAATCCGGCTGTCTCCGACCGGCACACCCCTCACCTACCAGAACTTCGTCCGTGTTGGCGGGGACTGGAAGCCGTCGACACTGGCAGGAGTGCCGCTCATAACCGGCTCTTCTTTCCTTCTGGTCACCTCGAGCCTGCGACGTGAAGGAGCACGGGTTCGGTGCGAAGGCAAGGCTGAGGCAGAAGGTCTGGACGGAAAACCCTTGAGCTACGATTG
>Ga0209330_1000564_pt1 | contig 14563 bp, 6 predicted proteins | sample JacPinW_OM2H0_O3_FD_187969 | JGI IMG/M metagenome (GOLD analysis project Ga0209330, IMG submission 187969) | Forest soil microbial communities from Algoma, Ontario, Canada - Jack Pine, Ontario site 1_JW_OM2H0_O3 (SPAdes) (version 2) | ecosystem: Environmental > Terrestrial > Soil > Boreal...
GAGACATGGCCCGAGCGCCCAAGTAATACTCCCGGGTTCCTACCGGTTGTCGCGCGGTTTTTGCTCATCCCCTGGCCAGCCTTCACTGTTGAAATATCGCGCGTTTTGACCCTTGGCCGAAAGTCGGCCGATTCTCGGTGAGCGTAACCTGATTTCGCCAATTGGATAGAGCTCGGGTCGAAATCTCGCCGGTTGGGGGGGCACCTCTGAGTGCCTGGAGGAGTATCGGAAGCCTACCGCCGATTATGCGAGACCGCTTTGCCTCGCAAGTTTCAAGGCTTCTAAGGCCGCGCCTCGTGCCCCGGCGGTGTCGCCATTCGGCATGACGTGGATGGGAATGTTGGCCTGCTCGGCCCGCTGGGTCGGCATCCCGACGCGGATTTCTGCCAGGAACCAGCGCTGGAATTCAAGACTGGTTTCGAGGACACCGCCACCAATGATCAAGGCGTCAGGGTCGAAGGTATTCACCATTTCGTCGAAAAAGAGTCCCAGGGCATGGGCCTGAACCCGGAAAATCTCTGTGCTCATAGGATCGCCTTGATCCGCGAGGCCGCGAACGAGTTTGGCCGCCTGATGCGATCCCACCTTTGCCAACTCATGGCTCGGATATTGCTGCAGATAATACGGCAAGAGAGTCTTCTCGATTGCGGTTAGAGAGCAGAGCGACTCGAGGTCGCCGATTCGTCCACAGTTGCAGTGTGGCTCGATCCCGCCAATGCCGATGATGCTTTGGTAGGGAATCAGCACATGGCCGAGTTCTCCTCCGAATCCGTTTTTGCCCTTCACGACGTTGCCGTCGAGGATGATGCCGCCGCCGTTGCCCGTACCGACGACGTCGGAAACCGATGTTTCGCGGCTGTTGGCTCCGAATATCGAATAGTGTCCCCAGAGCGCGGCTGCATTGGCATCATTCAAGTAGGACACGGGCATGCCGAGCTTGTGCGCCAGACCTTCGCGGATATCGAATCCCGCCCACTTGGGGTGCACAAAATTGGTTGAACCTCGCGCACTGAGCTGGCCTGCGGCACTGGCCGGGCCCGGAGTGTCGAGGCCGATGGCGACTACGTCCCCAAGCGCAACACCCGCCAAGTCGGTGGCGATCTTGAGACCATCTGCGATCTGCTGAAGGCAGATTTCTGGTCCTTGCTTCGAGAGTGCCGGATGCTCGCATAACGTCTCGATCAGAAACTGTTCTTCCCGGTTCACCAACGTATAGTTGATTGCAGTTCCGCCGAGATCGACTCCTGCTACTACTTGCACGGTTTTCCCTCTAATCTCGATTCTACGCCGCTTGGCTTGACACAATGGGCGTAACCCAGCGCCCAGTGGCGCGCAATCTGATAGGGGACCAAAATCATTCGAACGGCACGAAGTGTTGGTGAGGGACGTAGGGCTGAAGTTTGGAAAGCCGGGTCGGGTGTTGTGGATCAATCTTCAACTGCGTGGAACGCAAGATCACAAACGTGAGCGGGTTCTTAGCTCGTGCAAGCGCTGCATCGGCAGTGCGCTAATACGAAGATTGACTCGATACCAACGACGCTTTGGGTCGGCTCTCAAACTGGTGCGAGGAGAAGTTTCCAATGGAATTTTTTACTTGGGTAACTTTCAGGCAGTCGATTTAGCGGATTTGGCTCGCAGACGGGTTCAGGGTGGGCCCGAGTGTCCAAACGCTGTGCGGGGATTTTGGGACACCTTGTCGTGTCAATTCCGCGCCTTAAGTTGCCCCCTCTGCCGTGTGGTGACCGGGCGGCGCTCCGGCACGAGGCCGCGGATTCGAGTCCCTCCGCACCCGTCATTTCGTCGATCCGAAAGGCGTTGAGCCGGCACCCCTACGGGTGGCCTTTGCTCTTCGCTATACTTGCCCGGGTCGGTGACGTCCGGGAGAGTGCCATTGCCAACTGCTCAGGTTTGAATCCAAAGGGGCCAGGTTTGCTTTTGTACGCGATGCGGCCTTGCGAGTCGATCAAACAGATCCGGTCCGGCCACCCCGTGTAGGCTGTTTCGGTCGAATTGCCAAACTCGTCGAGCACGGCCGGAAACTCGATCCCAAGTTTCCGCACGCAAGCCCCGGCGACGAATGCTCTCTCGTCTTCAGTTTTCGGGCTAGCTAGCAAAAAACAACCTTGTCTTTGACATTACTCGCCGTCTGCCAAACGTCACTGGGATGCGCTTCCGTATGTAAACAGCCAAGAACGCAACGCACCCGTGATAGCAACCATTACAATTTCATGACAGGCTGGATCAGCTCTGGGAACTTGATCGGAGGCCGATTCTCTCAACTGATTTGTTTGAGCTGATTTGGCGAGGTGCCAGACTAACCTTTGGATCGATGGAACCCCAGACTGTTTGTCTTGAAGCTACCTTGGATTAGAAAACCTCGGTTTTCCCCGCGGGTGGGTCTGGGACCGGTTTATTGCTGCGGATCAACTTCAAAGGAAAACAGCACGATGGAGTCGGAGCGCCAAGCGCAGGACCTCTGGAAGCGCCCAGTAAGTGCCTTTTCGAGGGCCACCCAGATGAGCACTACCCCGAAGATAACGAAAACGACAAAACCTGCTGTTCGTAAAGCTTATTAAGAGCAGGAGCCTCCCGCCGGAATGGCGGTCATCTGTAGCTGCCGAATACCAAAACGACCGGTTGCTGTTGGCTTATAGTAAGGCGAAGTTTCGATGGATCGCCAGCTCGGCGTGACAATTTACCCAGCATTACATTACAGCTGCTCTCGCGTGCCAGGTGTGGGCAGTGTGTGTGAGCGTGCGTGGGTAGGGATAAGGTGGGGTTATTAAGGAGCTAATCTAATCTATGACCCACCTTTGCGAAATGATGCTCGAGGAACTCGAGCGTTGTAATTACTCTCAGACTACTATAGAGTGTTTCCTGTGTTTCGTTGCCGAGTTTTCCCTACACTTTCCCCCCTCGGAACCACTTAGAATAGGGGCACATCCCCCAGTATCAAGCCCATCTATTCGCCGACGAAAGCTAGCACCGAGCACTGTGACGCAGCACCTCGCCGCTTTGCGATCTTCTAGAGCAAGACGCTGAGGAAGCCATGGAATATCGCCGAGACTCCGTACCCCCAAGAAGGTGCAACGTCTGCCCAGCATCCTGAGCACTGAAGAAGTGGCCCGACCGATTTCGACCGACCTGAAATCTCGCGGGAAGCTTGATTGTCGCGGTACAGTTCTTCGCTTCTTGGATACCGATATGTATTACTCTCCAGCCAGAATATATGTTCGAGCCTTTTGGTGTGGCCTACTTCTATTTCCCACGTTCTTTGTTGGCTGCGGTGGGAGCGGGAGCGGTTCTTCCATCTCGCCTTCGCCCTTGTCGGCACCGAGTTTCACGTTGTCCCTTAACCCTAGTCAAATCGACTTGTCCCAGGGCGCAACGCAGAATGTGCAAGTACAAGTTGCGCCAGAGAACGGCTTCTCTGGGTCGGTGACGGTTACGCTCACGGGCCTTCCATCTGGTGTTACGTCCTCGCCGTCATCTCTGAGTGTAAGCGCCAATAGTCCGGGGGCCTTGATTCTAACGGCCGCCGCGAAGGCAACTCCTGGAAACGTTCAGGTGTCGATTGCTGGAAACTCAGGTTCGTTACAGGCCAGTGCCGCTCTTGCCTTGGACGTGATACAAATGGCCGCTCCGATCTCGGTACCGTTTAACACGACTGGCGGAAATATCGTCAAGGCGTTCTATGACGAGTCGCGGCAACTTTTGTTTGCCACCAATCTGGCTTTGAATGAAGTAGACGTGCTTACCGGCAGTAGTCTGTCAGTGCAGGCTCGCATTCCGATCGCTCAGCCTTTTGGAATTGACCAGATGCCGGATGGCAAGACTTTGGTGGTAGGGACCTTTACACAGGGTTTCTACACCATCGACGAAAACACATTAGCCGTAACGCATTACCTGGCGCCGAACTTTACCCAGCAATTCAGTACTGTAGTGCTCCTTATTCCGGTAGCGATGGCGAACGGCAATGTGCTGTTCATGGGTAAGGACTTCGGAGTTGCCAGCGGAGATATTTTCATATACGGCGGACAAGCCATCATCGAATGGAATTCGAGCAGCGGCCAATTCAGCATGCCGTTTTATGTGCCTTCCCTTTCATTTGAGATTGATAACTTGAAACGGAGCGCCGATCACAATTGGGCGGTCTACGCCGCCGACAAGTTGTACATCTATAGCTCCGCAACCGATAGCTTCATTTCTTCGGCCGGTCCCGTCAGCAGCGCCCCTTTTGGAGTTCAGGACATCGCGGTAAATCCGAACGGGACACAGTTCGCAGTTGTATCCTCGCAATCGGTCTCCTTTTACGATGGCGCTTTCAGCGCTCTGGGAACTGCGAGCCAGGCTCCCGATTCCGGCTTATTTTTTGAGCACTACAATACGCAGTACAGTTCCGACGGCAGCTTGCTTTATTGGGAGCTGTCGTCGGCCGGGTCAGTCGTAGATGTGCTCAACACCAGTACGTTCACCGAAGTCGGTCACATAATCTCGGCCTTTGGCACACAGACGCAGTTCGAATCCGACCTTTTGTGGGTGGGCAACGCACAGCAGGCATTTTTGTCGGCCGTAGCAGGAGTCGGCCTTTTAGACTGCAGCTCACCACGTACCGATGCGCTTGATTTCCTTGGAGGAGTTGGGCCAAACCCGTCGGTGATTATGCTGAACCAGTCGGTTGGCGTCACTCTTAACGGCGGAGGGATTCCTACTGGAACCTCTGTTACCTTTGGCGGCCAGCTTGCACCTTTTGTCTCCGATGGGACCAACAACGCTGCGGTACAAGTGCCTGCGTCGAACGTAGCAGGGCCGGTAAACTTAGTTTTCAGTCAACTGGACGGAGAAACCTTCACGGAACCGCAAAATTTTGTGTATGGAGTTGACGTGGCCGCGCCGACTTCGACGCTCATACCACCCATCGGAAATCCAGTCATGGGTCTATTCGGATTCGGAATGTTGAATGGGCCCTTCGCGGCTCCAACCATAACCGTCGGTGGGCAGAATGTGGCGAATGCGGCCGTTAATCCAAACGCGAACTACATACTGCAGGAACTCTTTCTCCAACTTCCAAATGGGGCGCCTGGTCCGGCCGACATTACCATTACGAGCGTCAATGGCACCGGTACACTGAAAGACGCTGTGACTTATATTCCTTTTGCCAAGATCATTCCCGCGACCAGCAGTTTTGTGCAGATACTCTATGACACACATCGCAGTTTGCTCTATGCGTTGCAGAGCAATGAAATACAGGTCCTCAATCGCACTACTCTTCAGTGGCAGAATCCTTTGATTCCCGGTGGTTCGAGAGGATTTGGCTATGTTTCCATGGCTCTGACGCCCGACGGCACGGAGATGGTTGTACTTGATGCCACGGCCAATACCCTGACGGTCTTTGATCCCGACAATCCCTCCCAGAGCGTTACGACCTCGGTGAAGCCCAACTCAGGAACTCTTGAGAACGTTGTAACGACCAGGACGGGCAAAGCTTTCATAGCGAACGGCGGAGCGCCGATCGCATTCGATCTTGCTACCAACACGTATGCTACAACCAAGCTTTTTAGCGGGGTGCCATCGAGATTTGTTGCGACCCCGGATGGAAGTTATGTCGCAGGCGTCAATCAGGATTCTTCTGGAACGCTTACAACCTGGAGCGCAGCGGCGGGGGCCAGTGCGCAAAGCCTGTCGGGCATATATTGGACCGACGTGGCTGTATCCAACGACGGGAGCCTCTTCGCGGCATTAGAAGGTGACGTGGGCTATGCAGGCAACTACGCGGCGTTCTTTGATCGGAAACTGCACTTCACCGACGTCACGGTTTATCCCGACCTGGCGCCTCCCGATCAGTCTTTCTGCACGGGAGCGATATTCAGCGCCAGCGGAACAACCCTGCTCAATCCCCTGGCTGATTCCATTGATTTTTTCAGCACCCAGACGGCCACCCTGCAAGGCCGGCTTCTAATGCCCGAACTTTTGCCGGTCGGCGACCTTACCGCCGGGACCATTGCACTCGATCCGAATCAAGAGACGATATACGCAATTTCGGCATCGGGTCTTACAGTTGTGACTTTGCCATCCTCGGTAGATCAAATCACGCCCTTCTCTTGGCCCTACGTGGCGAAGCCACCTCACTCGGCTTCGCCAGGCACTCACGGCCAGCTGCGGAGAATTGACACGGCGGCTCGATGATCCGCTTTAGCCAAAGCAATTTTCATGGGGAAAGGTTTCCGCGGCGAATGCTGTGTGCGCTCAATGGAACCCGGTATAGAATGTCGTGCTATTTCGGACGAGGTACGTTTAAGTGCGCCGCTTTGATTATGTAGTGGCAGCAATGGTTCTGGCCGGACTCCTTTGCAGCTGTGGCGGCTCGTCCGGCGGCGGAGGCTTCTCTCAAACTCAAACGCCCGATTTTTCTATTTCGGTAACACCGAGTTCTGCTACCGTGCCACCCGGAGGCGCACTGTTCGCGCAAGTCTCGATCGCTCCGCTCAATGAGTTTTCTGGATCTGTGACAGTTAGCATAATCGGGCTTCCGACAGGGGCGGCGGCCTCACCTTCCTCGCCGTTTATCGTTGCTTCTGGTTCGCAGGGCATCACCATTAGCGTGGCGGCGAATGCCGCTCAAGGAAATTTCACAGTCGGACTCGAAGCCTCGTCTGGGAACCTGCAACACTCGGTGAGCCTCGCACTTCAAGTTCAAACTCAGGCTTTTGCGAGTTTCTCGTTAAGCGTGGATAGTAATCAGCTGTTTTTTTTGCACGGAGGGAGCGCAAATACAACTGTAAGTCCAACTGTTATCTCGAGCGGAAATGCAAACTATGCAGTTCAACTCTCTGTGGTTGGCTTGCCTCCTGGAGTACAAGCGACATTTGGCGCCAACCCATTCGTTATGGGTCAGCCCTCCACCCAGCTAACATTTACTGCGAATTCAAGCGCCACTGCCAACTATGTCTCCGTGATCGTGGTCGCGACTCGCACCGCCGATGGGGTACAGGAAAGCGCACAATTAGAAATAAATGTGTCGCCGCCAGTTGGGTCTCTTCCGGCAATCCGAACAGACTTCATTCGCGAGGACGGAACGCCCGCGGCCGCCATCTATGACCCCGTTCACAGTATCTTTTACGCAAGCAATACCCAATGGAGTCGAGTGGATGTCATCTCGTCGACGAGCCACCAGATTCTAAAAAGCATTCCGGTCCCCAATCCCACCGGCATGGACATGAGCCTGGATGGGAAGCACCTCATTGTTACCAGCAACGTGCAACAGATTGTTTCCGTGGATACCAGTTCGCTTCAGGTTGTGCAGCGCTACAATGTCACTCCGATTACGGAGGGTGGGGCCTCTCACGCCATTCCGGATCTCATCGCCAATACCTCGAACGGGACAGCGCTGCTTGGCATGACCAATTTCAGCGATCCGCCATCCTATTATCTGGAACGGTGGAATCCCTCCACAGGGACCTTCACAGCGCTCAGCGCGCCGGGAGTCAGCGCCTGGATCAATCGACTGGTGCGCAGCGGCGACGGCGCCAAAGTCTTGGTGGTTGATTACGGTAGTGATCAAAATCTGGCTGTTTATGATGCGGGCAGCAGCACATTCACGGCCAGCGGACCGGCGGCGGCAGGCCAAGTGCTGGGCGTGGCGGCGAGCCCGACGGCGGAGCAGTTCGCGATCGTTGGCACAAGCGCGTTCACTATCGTGGACGGCAATTTGAAACTGGTCGCGGTGCCGCAACTCGGTGGCATTTTTTGGGGAATGACCTACAGCCCCGACGGAACGAAACTCTATGTGATGATGACGTTCATGCTCGGCGAAGATTCCTATCCAGTAATTTTGACTTATGAAACCACCTCATATTCCCTGATCAATATAGCTCCCGCCTTCCAGGACGGCGGACAGCAGGGGGTTCCGCTCGCGGCCGACACCTCAGGGCTTGTTTATGGGCAGTTCAGTCATGGTTTGGTGATCGACGATGCTACAAATTTTCAAAACGTCCTGAACTTGCCGGTCGGTCCTCCCTATGGACAGGTGGGGCCCGCTGATGAGGCGCCATTGAACACCCCTTTGAACACTGGCCTAGGACAAGCTTCCTTCGATGTGCTTCCCGATATCTGGTTTGGAAATACACGTGGTACGAACATCCAATTTAACGGTCCCCTTGTCAGCGTCATGGCGCCTCCGTCAGCAACGGCAGGCCTTGTGAATTTGAAAGGGGTACTTCCGGATGGCTGGTTTTTCGTTGTACCGCAATCGTTCTCTTACGGTGCGCAGATTTTGTTCGCAGGTGGAAGCGCAGGGTCGACTCAAGGTGGGGCATCGCTTGCACTGATTGGCTATGGTCTTCTGGGAAGCAGTGCCACACCGACGGTCACTATCGGTGGGCGCGCAGCGAGTGTAACCGGCGCAAGCAAGTATGAGGGTTTTAACGATAGTGAAGTGACTGCAACCTACCCGTTTCCGGATATGGACGAAGTCATGGTGACAATTCCGCCAGGCTCGCCAGAAGCGGCAGATGTGACGATTACCAGTTCGGCCGGAACATCTACCCTGTCAAAAGGGTTCAACTACTTGTCGGTCGCGGATTACTCCTCCTCGGACACTCTTACGTATGTGCTTTACGATACAGAACGACACTGGGTGTATCTCAGCGCGGGAGACCACATCGATGTTTTCTCCGCTGACACGAATCAGTTCCTAACGCCAATTGTTCCGCCGTCGGTTTCTGGTGCGCGTCAGATTCGAGGCTTAGCGCTTACTCCGGACAACTCTACGCTGCTCGCTGCGAACTTCGCAGATATATCAGTCGCTCTCATCAATCCGGATAATCCCTCGTCTGGTCGAGTGGCTCGGATTCCGGTGAATCTTGTCAATGCACCGGGCGTGGCGGATGTGGTCGCTACCAGCACGGGCCAAGCTTTTGTGGATGGAGTATCGGGAACCTTTTCAGGATGCGGAGGCCAAGTATGGGAGGTAAATCTTACGACTCTGGCATCTACCCTGCGCACCGATTTAGCGGGAACCGGCCTCCAGGTCGGCGGCAATCAGTTTTCAAGAACCACAACCGGAAACAATGCAATGCTCGCCGGACCAGGATGTGGAACGCTGTTTTGGAACAGCGCCACCGATAAGTTCACCCGGAGCGCCACGGGGGTGATCGACAGCAGCGCAAGCTCCGGCGACGGTTATTGGTTTGCCGCCGATTACACACGGCTCGATAGCCAGATGATTCAGCACAGCCAGACGCAACTTCCCGAATTCTTCACAGCTCTCCTGACCAGCCCAGACTTGCCTGGCGAGAAGATGAACGCGTCTGGCAGCCTGCTGTACACACCCGTCCCGCAAGGTTCTGGAACGGTGCAATCGAATGGAGTCGAAATCACCGACACGAATCTTGGTCTAGGGGTAGGGCAGATTCTTCTCAGCGAGCAGCTTAGATTCGCGCAGAACATAATGGACTTCGACGAAGCGGGGAATCGATTGTTTCTCATCACGAACAAGGGATTGACCATCGTTGAGCTGCCCAGCCCGCCGCTTTCAATCGGGTATCTAAACCCGGCAACTGGCTCAACGTCTGGGGGAACGGCCGTAACAATTCGCGGCAGTGGATTTCAGGTGGGTACCGCCGTTACTGTGGGAGGAAGCGCGGCAAGCGCGACATTGGTTGATTCGAGCACATTGCAAATTAGTATCCCTTCCGGCTCGGCAGGTGGCGCGAGAGTCTCGATTCAGAACCCGGACGGAATCGCCTATTACCTGGACGCTGGATTTACTTATCAGTAAAGCTCTTTTGGGAGCATTTTCTGGCGACATTCCTCGGGCTAACCAGCGGGAAATGTTCCTTGATTCCGAGTTACTCTGACCACTCTCCGAACGCCCAAGGGCGGCCACCGTGCAGACGAGCAAGAGAATCAAAGTGATTTCGAAGGGAGAACCGCTAACACGAACGTTTTCAGCCACCGGTTGGCGGTTCAGGTTTGCGGGGACGTAGTTCAGCTGACTAAAACACTTGTCTCACAGGAGGACGCGGATTCGAGTCCCTCCGCTCCCGTCATTTCGTCGATCCGAATGGTGTTGAGCCGGCACCCCTATGGGTGGCCTTTGCTCTTCGCTATACTTGCCCCGGTCGGTGACGTCCGGGAGAGTGCCATTGCCAACTGGTCAGGCTTAAATCCAAAGGGGCCAGGTTTGCTTTTGTACGCGATGTGGCCTTGCGAGTCGATCAAATAGATCCGGTCCGGCCACCCCGTATAGGCTGTTTCGGTCGAATTGCCAAACTCGTCGAGCACGGCCGGAAACTCAATCCCGAGTTTCCGCACGCAAGCCCCGGCGACGAATGCTCGCTCTTCTTCAGTTTTCGGGCTGGCAAAAACAACCTTGTCTTTGACATTACTCTCCATCTGCCAAACGTCGCTGGGATGCGCTTCCGTAATGTAAACAACCAGGAACGCAACGCGCCCGCGATACTGTTCGTAAAGCTTATTGAGAGCAGGAACCTCCCGCCGGAATGGCGGTCACGTGTAGCTGCCGAATACCAAAACCACAGGTTGCTGTTGGCTTAGGAGCGACAGCTGAACTCGCTCACTTTTGTCCACCTTGAGCAGCGAGAAGTCCGGCGCCCGATCTCCGACCTGAAGCGTTCCGGCGCGAGCATGGATCCAGGCAGTTTCGAATGGAAAGATCAGGAAGGGGATGGGGCCGGGCATTCTGGCCATGACGCGCCCGAAGGTTTCAGGAGGCTGATGCATCGCCCACCAGACGCAGGCGCCGAAACAGACGTAGCCGCTTATCAGGCCGACAAGTAGCCTGAGCAGGAGCCTTCGAACGAATGGACTCAGTTTCAGCATCAGAAAAGAAACTTTAGAGCGACTTGGATCACTCGCGGGCTTACGTCCGACTGGATTTGCCCGAAAGTCGGCGATTCGATATCACTGACCGGCAAGCGAAAATTGGTATGGTTCAGCAGATTAAACAATTCACCGCGGAATTGAAGTTCTTTGGATTCCGTCAGCCGAATGTTCTTGAAGGCCGAGGCGTCCCAGTTCACGTATCCTGGGCCCTGGACCACGTTGCGGCCTTCGTCCCCAAAGACCTCGAACCGGCCTAGCGGATCCGGCTGGAGTTGCTGAAAAGCGCCTACGTTGAACCATTCCTGAGGCGTGCGTGGACCAGAGTTTGGGTTGCCAATCAGATTGGGGCGGTTCGCGGAGAAGCCGGTGATTTCCGGCGCCTGCCCTTGCAGCGAAACATCATTCGAGTCGAATACCGTGAACGGGCCGCCGCTCATCGCGGTCATGATTCCGTTCAATTGCCAGTTGCCGAAAACGTGACCATACCAGGTAGTGGAATGCTGCAAGAAGGGAAGGATCCACTGATAACTCAGTACGAAACGATGGTGGGAATCGAACATGGATCGGCCGCGCTCCGCCGCAAGATCAAAGGGATTCTGCGCCAGATCATTTTCTCCGGCAACTGGTTGCGACGCCGACCCCGTAATGTTGAAGGAAGAAACATCATCGATGGAGTGCGACCAGGTGTAGGACGCGAGTAACGACAGGCCGTGGTTGAACCGTTTTCGCAGGCTGGTTTCCAGGGCGTTATAGCTGGAGTTCGCGATGCTGGCGATTTCACCGACCGAACTGTAGATGCAATTGTTCGGGTTCGCCAAGGTGCACCCGGAGTAGAGGCGCCGCTGGTTCACGTTGTTTTCGGTGGAAATCGGACACGGGGTTGCCGCCGTACAGCCAGGGCTGGTAGTGTCCACGCCGGGGACAAAGACGGGCGGATTCCCTTCAATGAATCGCGGCAGCCTTACACCAGTCGTGCCCACGTACCCAACCTGAAATAGCCAGTTCGCGCCGATCGAGTGTTGAATATTCAGATTCCAATCCTGTGCGTAGGGCAGGTGCAGATTGCGTGCGGCCACGAGCAATGTCATCGGCTCGGGGAAAGCCTGACCGAAAGGATTCGGCGTATAAAACGGATTGGCGAATGAGTTGACAGGAAAACTTATCTGCTGGGTCTTAAGGTAGGGAGGCGAACTGACGGGATCCTGCAACGGACCACCCTCGCCGGTGTAGTACGGTTCGTAGAAAATTCCGTAGGCTGCGCTAACCACCGTTTTGGAGTTGCCACGCGGGTCCCAAGCTAAGCCGAACCGCGGAGCAAACGCTGTCTTCTGCACTGGAATCAGGCCCGCTGGCACGCCCCGATCGCCGGGGTAAAGCAGTCCTGCCGGAGCGTTGGGCACGACCGTCGATTGCGCTCCGGGAACGAAGAGATTCACCTCGTTGTTGTTCTCAGTGGAGGGGAATGGCAGCTCGTATCGAAGTCCCAGGTTCAACGTCAAGCGAGAATTGACCTTGTAGGTATCCTGCCCGTAAGCATCAAGAGCTCGGTCGCGGATCTCACGGCTAAAATTGCCGCCACCTTGCAGAAAGACCACTGGATTGCCGGACAGGAAGCTGGCAAATCCATCGCTGTACGGGAAGTTAGCGAACACGAAGAAGCCGTTGCTGGCGATGCCCTGCAAGGCGTTGATCTGATCGCGCCGGTAGCCTCCGCCAAGTTTCAGCTCGTGGCGGCCGTGGATCCAGCTCAGAGAGCCGGAGAGGTCAAAGGTGTTCTGAACCGTGTTGCGCGGTCCCGTGATGGGGTCGCCCACCGAGGCATATCCGCCGACCTGAATAAAGGGAGGTCCAGCGGCCGCAGGCAAGGTTGGAGCGTACTGAAAGCCCAGGTCCGACGGCGACTCGTGATTCAGGTGTTCGTCCAGCAGGAACGTATTGCGGAGATAGGAAAAGCGGGCGACGCCGATGGTGGTGGACGAAAAGATGTGCGTTTCTTGCGCGACAAAGTTTTGTGCGCGGTTATACTCGCCCACTGGAAAGCCTGGGACATTGGCTCCCACCGGCGAAAGAGGATCCGTCGTCGGGCCACTGCTATACATGTAGCGGAAATTCAGAGTGTCGGCACGCGAAAGATAGTGATCCAGGCGCAGTCCGAATTGGTCGTTATTTTCCCTCAGGGTCTGGGTGGCGATAAATCCATTTTCTCCCTGGTTCGGCAACGGAAACAGCGGCAACACATTCGTCGCAATTGGATCGATAGGTGTAAACAGAGTCATTTGGTTGAACGGAACCGGTGTTCCAAAGAATGTGAGTTGCTGTTGCGCGTTGTTGCAGAGTCCGTTGGAATCAAAACCAGCCGTGCACTGCTCCGCGAAGTTGCCCTGCCTTTCCGCCGCAGAAGGCACGGTTGCAGGCGCGGTCTCGCCTTGCCGGTTGCGAAAGCCTTCGTAGTATCCGAAGAAAAAAGTCTTGTCCTTGAGAATCGGACCGCCGAAGGTAGCACCAAACTGGTTCTGTTTCAATGGCTGAACGCTTTGACTGAAGTAATCGGATGCATCCATAGCGTCATTGCGGAGAAATTCCCAGACGGCGCCGTGAAATGAATTGGATCCCGACCGCGTAACGATATTGGTCGTGGACCCAGTGTTGCGTCCGAACTCCGCATTCGCGTTATGGCTAAGGATTTTGAACTCGGCAATCGCATCGATCGGTGGCTTGAGCACAAATCCACCGTCCACGGAGCTGACATTGTCGGCCCCGTCGATCATGAAATTGTTCGATTCAGGCCGCTGACCATCGACCGCATAGGCCTGGTTCTGTCGTGCCGGGCCGCCGGCTTCGAGCAGTCCGGGTGTTAATGGCACCACGCCAGGCTGAAGGACTCCCAGTTGAGAAAAGTTGCGACCATCGAGCGGGAGGTCGAGAATCTCGCGCTCCATCACGGTTTGCCCGAGACTGCTGACCGTGCTCTGCACGAAAGCCGCATCCGCGCTCACTTCAACCTGCTGCGTCTCCGCCCCGAGCTTGAGGTGAATGTTGACCATCGCTGTTTCATTGACGTCCAACGAGATTCCTTGCTGCAGGTACTTCTGGAAACCATTCGCCTGAACTTCTAACTGGTAATGACCGATCGGGAGTTCGACCAATACGTACTCTCCCTGACGGTCCGAGACCGCGACACGCGTCAAGCCGGTTTCGATCTGCTTTGCAGTAACAGTGGCGAGCTGGACAATCGCGCCGCTCGGATCCAGCACGGTTCCGCGAATGCTCCCTGTGATTTGCTGTCCGGCAGCATCGAAACTTGTAAGCAGGGCCACCAGGAACAACGTCAGCGTCTTCGCGCTACGCATGCTTTTCCCCATTCGTCCTCAAGAATCAAGAGTGATTTCGCAAAACAGTTTCTCGTCGGCGCTTTTGAGAACACGCCGCGAGAGTCGCCTACAGGTTGAAGTGCGGCGACTATAAGGACGCTTTGCAGCCGGGTCAATAATCTGAAAGCAGTACGTGCTTCGATTACCAATTTAAAAGAAGGCCGGCTGCCCGATAGTGTTTTCGCATTATTGCGACGCAATCTTCCCCGTGTATCGGGTTCAGGGCCGACGGCCAAACTGGGCGAATTCCTGGAAGCCCGGCGCTCACAGTCGTTCTAGCTAGCTAAAGGCTGATGCAAAACCCAGGGCTCAACCCCTTGATTGGAGCGGGTCGCTGACCCTGCGGC
>Ga0209330_1000565_pt1 | contig 14486 bp, 15 predicted proteins | sample JacPinW_OM2H0_O3_FD_187969 | JGI IMG/M metagenome (GOLD analysis project Ga0209330, IMG submission 187969) | Forest soil microbial communities from Algoma, Ontario, Canada - Jack Pine, Ontario site 1_JW_OM2H0_O3 (SPAdes) (version 2) | ecosystem: Environmental > Terrestrial > Soil > Boreal...
GCGAGGGAGGCAAGTCGATCACTTCTGAGCCGGCGGCTACCAGTTCGCGGCAGAGCGCTTCGTGCTGGGATTGGGCTTCTGCGAAGTTGGGTGCGTGGTGGAATCCCAGCTGTTGCCAATGGGCGACGCGTTCCGGTTGGCGCCATCCGGCTGTGCGGGGAGAACAGGTTAGGACGCGCTCGAGAGCGCCGGTCATGGAATGGCCGTTGAAGCGCGTTTTCGTGGCTGCTTCTGGCATTTTGTCCTGAGAACGTTGTGAAACTGCTGGCCCTGTTAGGAATCTATATGGGCATTATGGCAAAAGCAATGTGGGAAGGCGCGGTACTGGCCGAGAGCGATGCGACGGTTGAGGTGGAGGGGAATCAGTACTTTCCTCCGAATTCCATTCTTAAAGAATATTTCAAGGTGAGTGACGCGCATTCGGTGTGCCCCTGGAAGGGCACGGCGAGTTACTACGATGTGGAAGTAAATGGAAAACGGAACGACGGAGCGGCATGGTTTTATCCAGAACCGAAGGAGGCGGCGAAGCAGATCAGGGGATATGTGGCGTTCTGGAAGGGCGTGAGGGTGGAGAAGTAGGGGCTTAGAGCAAATCGCAGGGCTAAAGCCCTTCATCTTGAAAGTAAACATATCGCCGCGCCACCCTGCGCCACCCTACAGCGGCGGGATTATGTGCTTTACTTTATGATAGAATGTAAAGCATGAAGCAAGCGACAATTTCATCCAAGAATCAAATCGTGATTCCGCAAGAGGCGCGGGAGGCGCTCGATCTGAAGTCGGGCGATAAGGTGCTGGTGGTGGTGCGCGGCAAGCGAGTTCTGGTGCTGCAGAAACCAGCATCTCACCGGGCGTCCATTCGGGGGCTGGCGAGGACTGGCTTTCCAGCCCGGCACCTTCAGAAGGAACGTCAGAGTTGGGCGTAGAGGAGTTGAAGCAATTACTTCGCCGCCACCGGCGGATCGCTCTGGACACCAGCGTCTTTATATACCAACTAGAGGCCAATGCGAAATATCTTTCGCTTACCGATGCTGTATTTGCGTGGGTGGAACGGACGGGGCATGAGGCAGTGACTTCGACCATTACGATGACGGAACTCCTGGTGCCATCGTATCGCGACAACAACGAGCACGGAGTAGATGAGTTCTACGGTTTGCTTTCGACCTATCCCAACCTTCGGTGGATGGCGCCCGATTTAGAGGCAGCGGACATGGCTGCGCGGCTTCGTGCGACGTACAAACTGCGGACGCCGGATGCTCTGCAGGCGGCAATCGCCATTCTGGCGCAGGCGACGGGCTTCATTACGAATGATCCAATTTTTTTGAGGGTCGTGGAGTTCGAAACGGCTCTGCTGGATCAATTCCTCTGATTCTCAGAATTCAATATGGGCGCGGAATGAGGGCACGAGGACGGGGCCGCGGTCGTGGTTGTAGCCGGGGTTGTTGATATGTTGGAGGCCGGGGGCGAGGTAAATGCCGCGCCAGACGTGGACCGTGTAGTAGGTTTCCAGAATATTTTCGCGGCCGTAGTTGAGTTTTCCATCGCCGAGGAGGAAGCCGAGGCCGCCATCGGCGAGGTAGGTTTGGTGATCCTTCTTGATGGCGTTCGAGACGAAGGCGAGTCCGGCGCGATCCTGTTTGCGGTGCCACCATGCGCCGCTTGCTCCTAATCCCTCTGCGAACGTTTGATCGACTTCGGTGTAGGCGAAGGATTCGGTTTTGCCGTTATCCCACCCGAAGCGGGCGAAGGCCGTGAGGTAGTGTGTGAGGTTCTGCTCGAGGTTGATACCGAATCCGTATTTGCGAGTGATGTGCCAGGGATGGTTGGTGATCTCTGGGACCGATTCCGGTCTCGGGGCCGTGTGATTTTCAAACTGAGCGATGGCATCGCGATAGATGCCCATGTTGGCATCGTTGGTGTAAGCCAATAGACGAATGACTCCCGCTTTCTGCGGAATGATGCCGTGACGTAATTCGTACTCGAAATTTTCGGCGTGCACTTGCCAGGGGCGCCATACCAGATCGATACCGTTGGCCACTTTGGGCATGAGAGCTTCGGCGAAACGGAAACCCCAGTTGCGATCTTCGTAGTCGGCAGTCGCGCCGACGGTGTAGCCGCGGGTGTCGGCGGCGTAGTCGTAGGCGCCGTTGTTGTCGGTGGTCCAGTTGATGAATTGAAGGTGGGTATCGGAGCCCACGGAGTTGATATCGAAAAAGTCGGGCATGCTGAACTTGCCGAAGCGAATTTCGAGGCGGCGGCGCGGGAGTTCGTCGAAGAGGGAGAAGTAATTGCGCTGGTTCTCAACTTTATCTTTGCTAAGGGCAAAGACCTTATGAATCATGGCGCGGCCCGCATATGGGGCCTTGCTCAGCAGCGGATTGCGCACGATATCGAGATCGGTATTACCGGCGAGGCCGAGTCCGGTAGAGAGAGCGGCTCCTCCAGCTTCTTCGAGGTCGAAGAGAAGTTCGGTGGAGTTATTGAGGCGCACCCCGGTGTAGAGCGTCATCAGGCGCGACGTGGCTTTCTCGTACCGAGGGCTGAGGCTGTTTGGACCGCTGTAGTCAGCATGGAACGGTGGATGAGTCTGGAAAATGAAGTTGGCCTGGCCGGAGAGCCAGAAGCGGGAGTTCTTGAAGTGCGGGAGCATGGTTTCGATTGAGTCGTCGGGCGGGGAATCGGTTACCTGGGATGGGTCGGGCTGGGCCACGGTATCGGACTTCGCGGTGGAGGCAGGATCGGAGTTTTGGGCCAACATCGGCATAACCGAGGATACGATCATCAGGAGCAGAGCCAGATTCGAACAGAAATGCCGCAGAGGGGCTGGGAACGCGGGGCTCGGACCGGTTTTGCAATCAGCGTGCAGCCAGGATGAAGCACGGGCTATTCTGAAGATGAATTTCAATTTCATAATTACAAGCGGGAAGCGAAGATCAGCTCTCTGCGCCGGATGCCGCAATCCGCTGTGACTTTAATTGCGCCATGCCCATCCATATCTTGGATTCAAAATGGTTAACGTTAATATACCACCGGCGGTTAACTATGATTAATTACAGCTGTCCAGCCTTCCGGCCGGCAGGGAATGGTTCGACTGGTCCCCTGAGCCTACGCAGTGCTCGTTAAAGGAATGTTACAGGTGAGACCGGCGCTTAACAGTGCTTCGCCGCATCCCACTGTATGCGCAGGCTGTGGCTGCGGTTTCAGTCGGTGACGACGATCAGTTCGTGCATCGATATTTTAATGTTGCTGACTAAGATTCGCCGGGGGCGTGAATGGATTGATGGCAGAAATTTTCGAGGATCCCATTCGTTTTGCACATGATGAATCCGGATCAGAGATGGAGTCGCCCGAGGAGTTCGGAGAAGACCTGATCGGGGCTGGTGCGGGCTGATCTAAACTGACGAAGCAGGGCACGCTAAGGATCCTGGGTGGTTCTGCGAGTGCTTTCGTCCCTTCGAGCTCGATCAATCGACCGCGATCATCGGAGCAGGAAAGAAAAAAGACGGCCCGGAGCCCCCGAAGCCGTCCTTAGAAAACCCTCCCGGTTAGAAGGGCAACTTGATGACCTGAGGTTACCGGGGCGATGTTGCAAAATGATGGCTGGAGAATGAATATCTGGTTAATTCGTTTTGTGGTCGCTGGTATAGTGGTCGGTCGCAAAGAGTCGAGCTGCGCGACGGACAGCCGGGGCTGTCCCCACACGTCCGGTGAAATCTAGTTTTTAGTGGGAGTCTGAATGCCGTCCACCGTATCTCGAAAGGTCGTCGAGTCACGCCGCCTGCAGCAGCGTGCTGAATCAATGATCCCGGGGGGGGTGAATTCACCGGTGCGGGCCTTTGGTGCGGTGGGAGGGGAACCGCGGTTTATTGTGCGGGGCAAGGGTTCGCGGATTTGGGACGCGGATGAAAATGAGTTTATCGATTACGTGGGATCGTGGGGACCGCTGATTCTGGGGCATGCGGCGCCGGATGTGCTGGATGCGATCGTGGGAGCTGCGTGTAACGGGACGAGCTTCGGGGCGTCGACTGCGGCGGAGGCGGATCTGGCGGAACTGGTGATATCCGCGTTTCCGCACGTGCAGAAAATTCGATTCGTGAGTTCGGGAACAGAAGCCACGATGTCCGCCATCCGTTTGGCTCGCGCTTATACCAAGCGGAAGTACATTGTGAAATTCGAAGGGTGCTATCACGGCCATTCCGATTCGCTGCTGGTGAAGGCGGGGTCGGGAGTGGCGACGCTGGGAATCCCAGGATCGGCGGGGGTTCCGGAGGAGTTCACGCAGTTCACACTAGCGCTGCCGTTCAACGACGTGCAGGCGGTGGAGTATGCCTTTCAAAAATTCAAGCATCAGATTGCGTGCGTTATCGTGGAGCCGGTGGTGGGAAACATGGGATGCGTTCCGGCGGCGGACGATTACTTGGTGGCGCTGCGACTGATTACGGAACGTGAAAAATCGGTGCTGATTTTTGATGAAGTGATGACCGGATTTCGGGTAGCGTTTGGCGGAGCGCAAGAGCTTTACAACATTCGTCCGGACCTGACCACGCTGGGAAAGATTATTGGCGGTGGTTTGCCGGTGGGGGCATATGGGGGGCCGAGCGAGATTATGAATCTGGTGGCGCCTCTAGGGCCGATGTACCAGGCAGGGACGCTGTCGGGGAATCCGCTGGCGATGGCGGCTGGATGCGCGACGTTGAAACATCTGGGCGAGCATAAGCAGGAGATTTATTCGCGGATCGACAAGTTGAGTGGAGAGTTGGTAGAGGGCGTGGCGGCGGCAGCGAAGGAGGCGGGCGTCGCGCTATGCTACAACCGCGTGGGTTCGATGTTTACGTGGTTTTTCGCGGCGGGGCCGGTGACGGATTGGGAATCGGCGTCGAAGTCGGATACAGCAGCCTTTGGGAAATTCTTCCGCAGCATGCTGGACAGCGGAGTGTATCTGCCGCCGTCGCAGTACGAGGCGGCATTTTTGGGGGCCACGCATTCGGCGGAGGATGTCCAGCAGACGATTGCGGCGGCGAAGCAAGCGTTTGCGGCGGTGAGGCGGTGAAAGGATAAGGGTTTCGCCAAGACCTATTGGCACCAGGAGAGAACGGCAGAGCAGTGAGGGAAACGCCTGCTGGCCGACGAATCCGCAAACCGGCAAGGGGTCTTCACTCGGCTCAGGATGGCACGGTTTTTGTTGACGGCCGAGAGCTGATGGCCGACTCTGCCATCATCTGCGGGATGGTCACGAATTCGTAGCCTTCAGACTTGTAGCGTGAAATCAGACGATCGGTGGCGATCACCGTCTGGGAGCGGTCCGCGCCCATTTGTTTGTGGCTTCCATCGTGCAGCAGGATGACGCTGCCTCCGCAGATTCGCCTTGTGACTTTACCTTCGATTATTTCGGCCGGGGGTGCGTTCCAATCGTAGGCTGAGACATTCCACATGATTGGTTGCAGCCCAAGCTTGCGGGCCACGCGAAGAACGGCGGGGCGGCGTCCGCCGAAGGGAGGACGGAAGAGGTTGGAAGGCTGGCGCATGGCATCCTGGAGTGTGGAACGGCATTCGGAGAGTTGCTGCCTGATTTCTGTTTCGCTTTTGAAGGTCAGCAGGGGATGCGTGAAGGTGTGGTTGCCGACGACGTGGCCAGCGCGTTCGATTTCGCCGACGATTTCCGGACGTTGCTGGACGTAGCGTCCGATCAGGAAGAATGTTGCTTGAACGTTGTGGTTGGCGAGGACGTCGAGCAATCGCACCGTGTGCGGATCGTTGGGGCCGTCGTCATAGGTGAGGGCGATTTGACGGGATCCGCGCTGGAGGCCCGTGAACGTCTTTCCGTACCATTGTCCAGTTGGTGCCATGGACTGGTACCCGGCAGTGACCACGGCCGCGAAGGAGACTGCGCCGGTTATGGGGAGAGCGAGCATCTGGGGATTTTGACGTCCTCCCCCACCTGAAGGAGGGGGATTCCAGGCGTCGCGGCTAGGCCGCGACCGAGGTGGGTTCCTGCTGCTGACGACTGACTGCATCGTTCACTTCACAGGCGATCCGGGCTAGTCCAGCCCTTCCTACATTGATTGCTGCTACCAGATCGGCGTTGGCTACATACCCGCATTCCACACAGCAGAACCGAGCCTGAGTCTTGCGGTTGCCTTGACCCGTGCACCCGCATTCCGGACAGGTCCGGCTGGTATTGATCGCCGGCACAGCGATCAGCCGGCCGCCGTTCCAGGCCAGCTTGTATTCCAGCTGATGCCGTAATTCAGCCCAGCCCTGGTCGAGGATCGATCGATTCAGCCCGGACTTGGCCCGCACCTTGCTGCCCGGACTCTGCATGCTGCCAGCCGCCGAGCTCGACATGTTGCTTACCCGAAGATCCTCGACACACACAATCGCGTGGTTTTTGCTGATCGCGGTCGAGGCCTTGTGCAGATAATCCCGACGTGCATTGGCTACACGGATGTGAAGGCAGGCGAGCCGAGCCTTCGCTCTTTTCCAGTTCTGGCTGAACTTCTCTTTCCGGCTCATGGATTGCTGCGCTTTGCGCAGCCCTGCCTGATGCTGACGAAAACTATTCCGTGGTCCATAGAACGTCCCATCGGAAAGGGTCGCCAAGCGCACCACCCCCATGTCTATGCCTACAGCTGTGGCCGATCGATGGACTGGCGCTTCCACCTCACGCTCGGTCTGAATCGAAACCATCCATCTGCCACCAGCCAGGCTCACCGTGACGTTCTTGACCGCACCCAGCACTTCCCGGCTGTTGCGATATCGCATCCAGCCAAGCTTGGGAAGCCAGATGCGGTTGTTGTTTTGTTCCAGACAGGTCCCCTGCGGATAGCGAAAGCTGACGTGCTTTTCCTTCTTCTTGAAGACAGGCTCTCCAATCAGTTGGGCGCGATTGATTCGGCCCTGTTTCAGCTTCTGCAACGAGTCCAAGCGTCGTGCCCACGCGGCATCGAGGTTTTTCAAGGACTGCTGCAGAACTTGCGACGGTGCCTCATTCAGCCAGTCCGTCTCTTTCTCTTTGTCCTGCTTCCAGTCGACCAGCACAGCACACAGATCCGCGTAGCTGGCATGGGCCCCGCTGAGTTCGAACAACTCCTTCTGCAAGGCCAGTGCACGATGGAAGACAAAACGACACGAACCGGCGAAACCAAGCATTTGATGCCGCCGCTTTCGGTCCGGCCTCAATTCAAACCGATAAGCCTGCAGCCGAACTTGCACCCGCCCTGCTTCGCTTTATGTTCGCCACATCCCGCAAGTCTAACTCAACTCGACTCTGGTTTCAATATTCAATTTTTGGAGATTCAATTTTTTTTGAGATGTCCTGAAGGCATCGAGTATTCACGTCATCGCGCTGTCCATCCCCGGCATCAATGCCGAGGCTTTTCGCGCTGGATTGGTAAACGGAAGGCCGGTGGGAGGAGCCGGCGAGCTTCTCTCTGCCGGGACCGCCGAACGCAGTTGCCGCTACATGAGTTAAATTTCACGGCGCTCGAGAGCAGAAATTCTTCTGTTAACTCTTCCCGCAATTGCCACTCGGCGATATCCGAGATATCCTGCGAGTTCCGAAATATTGCGAGGCTATGGCGAATCTTTTTGAGCTGCCCCGTTACATTGCAGTGGAAGGCCCGATCCGAGTGGGCAAGAGCACCCTGGCCCGGATCCTGGCGGAGCGGCTGAATGCGCAGCGGGTGATGGAGCCTGAGTCCAATCCTTTTCTCGCCGCATTTTATGAGGGGGAGCGGGGCGCGGCATTTCAGGCGCAGTTCGCTTTCCTGGTGCAGCGGTTTGAGCAGTTACAGGCTCTCGACCTGGCCGGGGGCTCGCAGAAGATAGTGGTTGCGGATTACATCATTGAAAAAGACAAACTTTTTGCCTGCCTCAACCTGACCGATCAGGAACTTGATACCTACAACCGTTATTACAACCACTTTCGGGAGAATCTGCCAACGCCGGACCTGGTCATCTATCTGCAGGCGACGCCTGAGGTGCTGAAGAAGCGGCTGAAGAAGAAGAACGCTCCCGGCGAGAGGGCGGTGAGCGATGAGTACTTGGAAGAAGTAGTGAAGGCTTACGAACATTTCTTTTTTCACTACACCTCGTCGGATTTGTTGATCGTGAATACCTCGGATATTGATTTCGTCGATCGCAATGAAGATCTGCAGGAGCTGTTGCGGAAGGTGACCGAGCCGATCAAGGGGACGCAGTACTTTTTGCCTTTGGGAGGGCAGGAAGCGGCGGGGGCGTAGGAGGGCCGTTACGCTGGTAGCCACGCTACACGCAACCCTCCTCGATACCAAGCTATTCTTCGAGAAGGTGAAACTGCAGTTGTCGAGCCAGCCGCTAGCGCGCCCCACTGCGCAAAAGTGAGTAACGAAATCGAGGTTCAGACCATCCGGTAGCTGGGCTGTTTGTGGTGACCTTTCAATAACCTCGACTGATTCCAAAGCACTTAAGTGAATCCGGAGTGCTCAGCTGCGAAAGTTCGGTCAGCTTGTTCCATCAGTTTCTCAATGAATTCTGAAACTTGACGGGGCGGAAGCGGTTTCGGCGATTTTATTGGAGCTCCTGATTTCATTGGATTCTGCTCTCCGGACGGGTTAAACAATGTCGGAAAGTTGTGCTGCAGCTCTCCTGGTACATTTTTTGGATTGAAGGGCCGAGATCTCCTCTCGCAGCTCTCGCAGAATGGGACTGGCCGTACCTCGTTTTTAGCGCTAGAATAGCTCTCAGCATCCACCAAGATGCTGAACAGGCTCTATCCGGCCGGGCCGGAGGGGCACTGGAGGGCAAAATGAGTGTCACCCCGATTGGCGGGCGTCCCCATGACGAGATCCGCCAGAAGGTCACCACCGCTTCTCTGCGGGAACAAAAACTCCGTCACGAACCTATCACTTGCCTGACCGCCTACGACTATGCCGCTGCGCGTTTGGTGGACGAAGCCGGAATCGAAATGATTCTGGTGGGGGATTCGCTGGCGCAAACCATGCTGGGCTACGAGAACACGCTATCGGTGACGGTCGACGAGATGCTGCACCATGTGAAGGCGGTGCGGCGAGGCGTGAAGAATGCGCTGCTGCTGGCGGACATGCCTTATGGGTCTTATCAGGTTGATGCCAACGACGCGCTGCGTAATGCCACCCGCTTTGTCAAAGAAGGTGGCGCGGAGGTGGTGAAGATCGAGGGCGGAGAAAAGCGTGCGGACCTGATTAGGCGGATTATTGACGCGGAAATTCCGGTGGCTGGGCACATTGGGTTGACGCCGCAGTCGGTCAATGTATTAGGCGGATATAAAGTGCAGGGAAAAAATCTCAGCGGCATAGAGCAGCTTATGCGGGATGCGGTGGCGCTGGATCGCGCGGGCGTGGCGTGTCTTGTGCTGGAAGGCATACCGCGCGAAGTGGCGGCGATGATTACGGCGGAGGTGGGCACTCCGACAATTGGCATTGGTGCTGGTCCGGAATGTGATGGCCAGGTGCTGGTGATTCACGACCTGCTCAATCTGACGTTCGCCCCCTCGGCGAAGTTTGTGCGGCGGTACGGCGATGCGGGTGCGCTGATCAGCCGTGCGGTCGAGGGTTTTCGCGCGGACGTGAAGTCGCTGCAATATCCGTCGGATGCGGAGTCTTATCATCTGCCGAAAGAGACGAAGGCGGGTTTGGACACAGTCCTGGCGCGAAAGCGGGCGATGCAGCGCTAGACAATTTGTGGGCCGCGGCTTTGAGCCAATCACAGGGATAAGGCTGAAGGGGGCTTCAAAGCGAGCCCGGTCCGGTGCTAGGCTATGGTTCTGGAGGATTTATGACATACCTCTTGCCTGGTTTTTTCCTGCATTTTATCGGCTTTGGCTTCGTGATGTATTTTCTGCCGACGATCATTGCTCTGGCGCGGAGCAAGCGGGACATCACGGCGATCCTGCTGTTGAACCTTTTTCTCGGCTGGAGCGTGATCGGATGGGTGGTTGCCCTGGTTTGGGCGGTGAAGACGGACGTTCCCATGGTGGTGCGGTGAGTTTTTTCGTGCCTGCCTGGGGGCGCTGGCGCAAGGCCCTGGTTAGCGTCTGGATGGTGAGTTTTTTGCTGACGGGCTGTACGCAACAAAAAGCGGAGCCCGCGCCCGATGCGGTCTCTCGGCTGCAGGCGGTGGCGCCCGCAGATCCGGCGAAGTTTCCCGCTTTGCGGGAGAGCAAGCATTGGAGCAATCCGTACCTTGTGGTTCGTCCCCAGACGGTTGGCTTGCTGACTGACCTAGCGGCGAATGAAGAGCAGATTGTGAAGCCGGAAGAAGTTCTGAAGGTTCTGGCCGAGTTGCCGGCATCGGCGTGGCCTTACGGGCGGGCGGTGGCGATCCTGGTGGATTCGAAGGCTTCGAGCTCGGAGCAAGATAAGATCGCTTTGCGGCGGAACCGGGGCATTGTAGCCGGGGAATTGCAGAGCGCACACGTCGCGATCAACTGGATTCCTTCCTCCTGACCGCCATCCATTGCAATGAAAATCTGCGAAACGGTCGTGGACATGCGCGCGGCATGCGGGGATGTGCGGCGCGGCGGCAGCCGCCTGGGATTCGTGCCTACTATGGGTGCGCTGCATGAGGGTCACTTGTCGCTGGTGCGGGCGGCCAAGGCGGGCAGCGATGTGGTGGTGGCGTCGATTTTTGTAAATCCCACGCAGTTTGGGCCGACCGAAGACTTGGCGAAATATCCGCGCACGTTTGATCGCGACCGCGAGTTGCTGGAAAAAGAAGGGGTGGAATTGCTGTTCGCGCCAACGGTGGAGGAGATGTATCCCGCGGGCGCGGTGAGCTGGGTTACGGTAGAGGGGCTGAGTGACAGGCTAGACGGGCGGTCGCGGCCGGGGCATTTTCGCGGTGTGACCACAGTGGTGGCAAAGCTGTTTCACGTGGTGGAGCCGGACCTGGCATTTTTTGGGCAGAAGGATGCAGTGCAGGTGGCGATCATCCGGCGTATGGCGCGGGACCTGAACTTTCCTGTGGAGGTGGTGTCGTGCCCCATTGTGCGGGAGGCAGACGGACTGGCGATGAGTTCCCGGAACGCCTATCTCGATCCGCAGGAGCGAAGGCAGGCGCTGGTGTTGCATCGGTCGCTGATGCGGGTGGGAGAATTGTGGAAGACCGGGGAGCGGAGCGTCAAGAAGCTGATAGCCACGGGTCGCGGCGAAGTTGCGAGCGAAGAATCAGTTGGCCTCGATTATTTTGAGATCGTCAATCCGGAAAGCCTTGATCCAGTTGAGCGGGCTGAGAGCGGAATGCTCGTGGCCGTGGCGGCATTTGTGGGAACGACGCGGCTTATTGATAATCTCCTGCTGTGAGTGTGCGTGAGGACTGGTGCCGTCCCTTCCCAGACTCGTGCGTCCGGAACTCGGCCCGGTCGCTTCTCCAAGAAACTCAATTTACTTCGCTGCGGTGGGGTTTAGCGGCTGGGCTGCGGCTGCCGAGGTCGGCTGAGGCGAGAGCCGTTGTCTTACCATGTTTTCGATCTGCGTCCAAAGATGGGGGTCGCATTCGCTTTGCATGTGGCCGGGAGTGAACGCGTGGGCGAACCAGGAATAATCCGGGCATTGGACGGGAGCTTTTTTGTAATCCATGAGGTAGTTGCCCAGGATTTCAGTTCTGACGGGGTCGGCGGCGGTGATCTCGCGTCTGCCGTGAATGAGGCCCTGGGTCTGATAAAAATTCACGGCTTCGGCGACGTTGTCGGGAATAACGGAATCGTTTTGCCACACTTTGGCGACACTATCTACTTGAACCGTCAATAAAACGGGCACCCCCAGGCGTCGCAGATCGCGCGCCAACAGGACGGCTGCGGACGCACCCCAACTGTGGCCGAACAGAATAATGTGAGCTCGCTTTTTTTCATCGGGAGAAAGAACGCCGTCTCGATCAGTGTCGAGAAGACGAACCACGGCGTCGTAGGCTCGCTTCCTGCGGCGGTTTTCGAAAACGCGAACGTAGGTTCCCTGGGGAACGGCTTGCCGAATGCGTTCTGCCAGTTGGACCGGGCCGTGGCGGGAGTTGTCGTGACTCACAAAACCGCCCACGAAACCGATGACAATGTTGTTGGGCGGAGATGAGGCGGAATCGAAGTGCAGTACCGCGGCATCGACGGCTCGCGACAGACGGGGCGCAGCGGCGGCTAGAAAGGCTAGGACGACGATTGAAATGCGAGCTGCGATGGACCGGCGCAAGCGGGCTCCTATTCCATCAGATGATCTGTTCCGCAGGCAGGATGCCGTAAAACCCCTCGAGCTTCCACACTCGCTGAAGTGAATCACCGGGTTGGCCAAATGCCTTGACCCGTGCGGTTTTCCGCACATTTGACCCGAGCGACAGTCTACACCCGTTTGTCAAGCCGGGGCCGGCGATTATCGACGGGCTGTTTCCTGCCGGAGAGGAAGGGATTTCCGGCAAGGATAAATCGCAGCGGCTCAGCGGTTGCTTTGGTGATGCCGATACGTGGAGTGATTTGGATAGTTGTCGCCGGGAAGCCATCTTGGCCAATCCACAGGCCAGAACCTGGCGAGGTGAGATCGCATCCATGGTCGCGGACGCGGGTGATGCCAAAGGCCTGGGCGAGGCGTCCGGGGCCGCTGGTTAAGAGGGGAAGATCGCGCGGGCCAGACATCGTGATCCCGCGAGCGCGCGCCATTTCCTCAAGTCCCAGGAGCGGCTCGAGGGCGCGGAAAAGAACGCTTCCAGCCTTTCCTTCGCGCTCGCAGGAGACATTCAAACAATAGTGATTGCCATAGATGAAATACACATAGGCGTAGCCGGGAGGGCCGAACAGAATTGAGTTGCGGGCCGTATTGCCGGCGGCGGCATGGGCGGCCGGATCATTCTCTCCGAGGTAAGCCTCGACTTCCACTATGCGGGCGGTCAGATGAGATTTGCCTTCGCGTAGCAGAATCTTACCGAGCAGGTCGCGCGCGACGCGACGCGGATCGCGGCGGAAAAAAGTGCGATCCAGCGGCTGGATGGCAGACCCGAGCTGGCTTGCGCGTTTTTTCAGAGCCATAGAATCTTACCGTCGGCGCGGGCTGTTACGGGGAAGCCATCTTGGACGCTGCTAGATGGTTTGGTCCCGGTGTGCCTGGCGCAAGCGCAGGCGAACTTCTCGTGTTTAGCGCCAACCCTGCGTTGGAGATGCGGCCTCGCCAGAGCCAAAGGCGCTATCCAAGGATAAGGATTGTGGGTCGGCGAGGTAACTTCGTATCTCGCAAGCTCGCTTCCGGAGATTCCAATGGGCAACGAAACTAGGCCGCGCCTTGGGCCGATTCTTTCAGGTAAGCCAGAACCTCGACCGCATGGCCTTCAGGTTTTACCTTGGGGAAGATGTGCTGGATTTTGCCGTCGGGGCCGATTACGAAAGTGGTGCGGGCAATACCCATCACTTTCTTGCCATACATATTTTTTTCCTGGACGACGCCGTAGGCTTCGGCGACTTTCTTGTCTGCATCTGCCAGAAGGGAAAATGGCAGCTTGAACTTCTCCTGAAACTTTTTCTGAGCTTTGGGTGTGTCGGGAGAGATCCCAAGGAGCACGGCGCCGGTTTTCTGAATCTGTTTGTAGGTGTCACGGAACGAGCAGGCCTGGATGGTGCATCCGGGTGTGTCGGCGCGAGGATAAAAATAGAGCACGACCACTTTGCCCTTCAGGCCCTTCAGCGAAACATCGTTTCCGTTCTCATCGTGCAAAGTAAACTCGGGAGCCTTATGATTGATGTTGATATTCATGAGCATCTCATTTTCAAAGAAATCATTTTCAGGGAAACCGGGTTCAGCGGAACCGGGTTCAGCGAAACCAGGGTCGAGATCTGCGTTCATGCACTCGGCACTAGCAGTGCCGAGCGGGAAACGAGTGATCTCCAGCAAATCGTTATACCGCAGATTAGGGTCATCCGTCATTGTCCTTTTTGCCCTGTGGAGTTCAGTTGCTGTCCAAAGTCAGAGGCAAGCCGAGCGACCTCAGATCGTCCCGCAAAAAAACAAGCCCCCAGAAAACAAGAAGCCGAAAAACGGTAAAGAGCCACGAGCACTAGGAGTTTTGCAGCTTAGCAGCGGCGGGAAGGGGACGCTGGTACCGGTTGCGATCCTGATCGATGGCAGGTTCTACGATGCGAGTGCGTACAAAGCGGATCCGGTACCGATGGCGCTGGAATCGGGCACGGTGTATGAGGCCGAGCAGTCTGGAGATTCGCAGGGATTATTCACGGTTATTGGCGCGTTGCACAGTAAGAATTCTGCGGGGGAGCATCCCTGGCTGGGCACGGGAACTTATCTGCCGCAAGGGGCAGAGGCTCCGAAAACCACTCGTAAAGCGGAAGATGTGCCAGTGGGCCTGGACACCAGCGGAGATGCACCGCCACGGCTGACGAGGAAAGGTGGGTCCAAACCAGCGGGGAGTCCGGACTCGGGTTCTGCGGGTCCTCCGGCATCAGGGACGGGGGAGAAACCGAGCGGCACGGATCCAGCATCTTCGAAACC
>Ga0209330_1000568_pt1 | contig 14470 bp, 10 predicted proteins | sample JacPinW_OM2H0_O3_FD_187969 | JGI IMG/M metagenome (GOLD analysis project Ga0209330, IMG submission 187969) | Forest soil microbial communities from Algoma, Ontario, Canada - Jack Pine, Ontario site 1_JW_OM2H0_O3 (SPAdes) (version 2) | ecosystem: Environmental > Terrestrial > Soil > Boreal...
AATTGGCGCAAATCGACCCGCGTCCATTCCAGGCGCAGCTCGATCAGGCCGAGGCGACCAAGGCGCATGACGAAGCGCAATTGGCCAATGCCAAGCTCGATCTTGAGCGCTACACGTCTCTGGTCGCCAAGGATTACGCCACGCGACAGAGTGTTGATACGCAGCAGGCATTGATCGCGCAATTAGAGGCGACAATTCGCGGTAATGAGGCCGCGATCGAGAACGCGCAGACTCAGCTCAGCTATACGTCGATTACCTCGCCGCTCGACGGGCGGACCGGCATGCGGCTGATCGATCGCGGCAATATCGTCCACGCCAACGATCCCAACGGCCTTGTCGTCATCACCCAGGTCCATCCGATCGCGGTCCTGTTCTCGCTGCCGCAGGATTATCTGCAAGACATCGCGTCCGCCATGAAAGAGGGCGCGCTGCAGGTGTCGGCCTTCAGCCGCGACGAGAAGAGCAAAGTCGCCGACGGCAAACTCGTCTTGATCGATAATCAGATCGATGCCGCAACCGGCACAATTCGCCTCAAGGCGGTCTTCCCCAATGAAGACGATGCCTTATGGCCCGGCGAGTTCGTGCATGCGCATCTGGAAATCGAGGATCGGCGCAATGCCGTCACCGTTCCCGCCGAAGTCCTGCAACGCGGCCCGAACGAGCTCTACGTCTATGTGATCAAGCCCGATTCCACCGTGGAGCGCCGGCGCGTGACGGTCGGCCCGGTGCAGGATGGCACAGCCGTGATCAACAAGGGTCTCGCCGCCGGCGAGCGTGTCGTCCTCGATGGGCAATTCAAGCTGAAGCCGGGTGCCAAGGTCGCCGTGTCCACGCCGCCCGCTGAACCGCAGCAAGTGGAACGCACCGCCAATCGCGAGGTGCCGCCGCGATGAACATTTCCGAACGCTTCATTCGCCGCCCGGTCGCGACTTATTTGTTGATGGCGGGCATCGTGATCCTGGGCGTGATCGCTTATCCGTTGCTGCCGGTCGGCGCGCTGCCTGAGGTCGAATTCCCGACCATTCAGGTCACCGCGTCATTCTCAGGCGCGAGCCCCGAGACCATGGCGTCCGCGGTGGCGACGCCGCTCGAGCGGCAATTTGCCCAGATTCCCGGCATTACGCAGATGACCTCGTCGAGCGGTCTTGGTACGACCTCGATCGTGCTGCAGTTCGATCTCAACCGCAGCATCGACGGCGCCGCGCAGGACGTGCAGACGGCGATCGACGCATCGTCGGGCGTGCTGCCGAAAAATCTGCCGACACCGCCCACGTTCCGCAAGGTCAATCCGGCGGATTCGCCGATCATGAATCTGTTCGTGCAATCGAACGACTATCCCTTGACCGTCGTCGACGACTATACCGACACCATTCTCGCGCAGCAGATCTCGCAGATCCCCGGCATCGCAGTTGCCTATGCCACGCGCCCCGCCAATACCGTCGCCGGAGATTACTACGATGTCTTTCCGCGTCCCGGCAAAACCAATGAAGAGAATCGCGTCGTATTTGCCGTGGCCGACGTGGCTGGCAAAAGCATTCCCGCGGCCATGCTCATGGCTACATTTCAAGCCAGCCTCAAGACACTTTCGACCGCGCAGGTCGCTCTGCCCGAACTGGTCGCGAACATGAACCGATACGCGTGCTCCAACAGCCAGGGCGGATTGCGTTTCACCACCGCATTCCTTTCGGAGTACGACGCAGCCCGGCGTATTTTCACTTACATCAATGCCGGCCACAACAATCCGATTCTGCGCCGCAGCACAGGATTGATCGAGCGTCTCGACGTCGGAGGATTACCGCTCGGAATTCAACCCGAAGCCCAGTATGAATCGGCGAGCGTGGCGCTTGCACCGGGTGATTGGCTTATCATCTTCACCGACGGATTGGTCGAAGCCGAAAACGCGCACCAGGACGAATACGGTGAAACCCGCCTGCTGGGGGCAATCGCAGCGGGCGCGGCCGCCACGCCTGCAGAAATGCTCAATCGCCTGATGGCGGAACTGGATTTGTTCGTCGGCAACACACCGCAGCACGACGATGTGACTTGCCTGCTGGTAAAAGCGGAGTAATAATAATTAGGTCGTGGCTTAGTTTGGGACATGCTGATGTGGGGACAGCCGCCCCTTCAACAAGCTCCGGGCAAGCTCCCGGGCTGTCCGGTTGAGCGAAGCTCGACGGTTTCCTCCGTCACAGCTGTCAAGCTCAGCCACTACATGGGTTTTTTCGCGCAAGCCCGGATTCAGCCGACGTTCTGAAATAGGAATGTCGTTTCCCGGACTGACACGAATTGTCAGGCTTCGCGACGGTTTTTGGCATTTAGCGGCTTCCGCTAAGCGGTACAATAACACCAGAGTTTTGCTGGTTATTGAAAGCAAGGGAATTATTCGAAGGCTGATCGGAACGAAGGTAACTATGGGCTTTGGCCCGGCAAGTGCGATCATCATGCCCGACTGCTTCATTCGTGAGCAGAAACGAAATTCAATGAAAGTTCAAAACGAGGGGAAAATCGAGATGCGGAAACAGAAGGGTTTTTCACTAATCGAGCTGTTGATCGTGGTGGCAATCATCCTGATCATTGCAGCTATTGCTATTCCTAACCTGATGCGCGCCCGTATGGCAGCCAACACGTCGTCTGGGGCCGCCTCCGTGCGTACGCTTGTTACCGGCGAAATCGCTTATGCCGCCGCTTTTCCGACGATTGGATTCGCTGCCCAGACGGTCCTGGGTTCGGTCGAAGGCACAGCTTGCGTTCCGAGCTCAGTCACAGCCTGCTTGGTCGATGCCAACCTGGCAAACAACGGTACCCCTCCGGGCACCGGCAAGAGCGGTTACACATTTGTCACTGCCCCTATCGTCGTTGCACCGAGCGCCATTCCGAACGAGTTCTTAATCACTGGAACCGCTCTGGCCTTGACGACTGGTACCACGGCGTTTTGCGCGGTTGATGACGGTGTGGTGCGTAGCGTTGCTGCTGCCGCGCCCTCCAACGTTCCTGTCGCCGGCTACGCCCCATGCCAGCTTCTAGCACCGTTGACGAACTAGTAGGTCAGTTCGGCAAACTACTTGGGGAAGGTACGAAAGGGAAGCAGCGAAGTCAACTTCGCTGCTTTTCTTTTTTTTCTTATACCGAACCATCCTCTGGGCCCGAGGGTAGGCTGGCTAACAGGACTGCAACCAGGTACCCGGTTGCTCACTTTGGACTTCCACGTGCGAGGAGTAGTACGTCTTCAGAATATGGATTTTCGATAACACAGAGCCGTCGAGAGGGAAATGGAGCGCTAAATGCGGAAACAAGAGGGTTTCTCATTAATTGAGTTGCTGATTGTGGTAGCCATCATTCTGATCATTGCGGCTATCGCTATCCCGAATCTCATGCGCGCCCGCATGGCGGCGAACGACGCTTCCGCAGCCGCCTCAGTTCGGGATATCAACACTGCGGAAATCGCCTATTCCGGCGCTTACGCCACCGTAGGCTTTCCCTTGACGCTGGCGATTCTGGGCGGCGCATCGCCTTGCACTCCGGGCATTGCAACCGGTTGCCTCATTGATAATTTTCTGGCCACGAATGGTGGCGGCAACGGCAAGAGCGGCTACAAGTTTAACGCCACTGGCTCGGCGAGCGCCGGTAGCATCGTCAACGACCAGTTCTACTCAACCGGCACCCCCTTGGGGGTGCTGACCGGCACTCGCGCCTATTGCTCGATTCAGGATGCGGTACTGCGCCTCCAGGCTGCGGGTACCATTGTTTTGGTTCCCAGCTATAACGCTTGTGCAGTATTGGCCGCAATGAGCAATTAGCTGTCAACATCTTGATGCCTCGTCGTGTGTCCCTTTTTCATGCTGAGGTGTGCGAGTCTCGGATTAGGGATCACTTAAAAGACTTGCAGGTGCGGTCAATTTGAGGTACGACCGAAGGCTTTTGAGCCGCGATGGATGGTCGACTGCAACCAACCAAGGCAGTAAATATCCTGACTCTATCTGGTGCAGATTTTAATTTCCCTTTGATCTTCTGCCGCTCAGTCGAGCAACAATACGACCCAATACGCACCGCTGGGATAGGTCTCGCTACGGGCGTAGCAGGCTCCCACGGAGAAGCTGCGCAGCCCGTGGCTGCCGAATAGTTGGGAGGCATTGCCTGGCAGCGTTTCCGGACGAAGGCCGGTATAAGCCAGAACGGTGTAGCGCTGCGCGAGTTGATGAACCGGAGATGTGCCAAGCTTGTCGGCTTGCGCCATGGAGCAGGCCGCAGCGTCCGCGGTCGGGAGATCGCGGCGGACAAAAGCGGGTTGGTTCGTCTGACTCCGGGCTTGGGCCACCGTCGCCGCGATCCGATCTTTCACTTCCGCCAGGGAATAGGTGGGGAGGGCGTGGCCAAAATCCTGCACGATGTAAAGCCTGTCACCGCTACGTACCACGCCCAACCCGACCACGTTATACGCCGGGTTGAGCAGGTTCGCGCGATGCGGGGGCGAAAGCATGAGATGTTGATGACCTCTTTCGGCATCGAAATCGAGGGCGACATTTTCGCCTTCCTGGTCTAGCTGCGTGCGGGATGCGGCCGCCAGCCGTTGGGGCAGGGAAGGCTCGCCATCAAACTGGTGCGAAAGTTGGCGCGCAGCAAACATCGCTGCTGCATGCGTACGAGCAGCTATGCTCATGCCGGCATCGAGAGCCAGTCGCGGCGCACCGGCTTGCGCTCTGGCCTGATTGGCCAGCTCCAGAAGGGTCTGTTCAGCCTCGGTATCGAAGTTGAGGGGAATATTGGGGGAGGTTGCCGCGGCCGCTTTCAGACTCGCATGTTGCGTGGGTTCGTCAGCCGCCTCCGCACTTTGATCGGCAGCAGCATCGGCAGCAGCCATCAATCCAGCCGAAGGCTGAATCGACGCGGCGCTCATTCCCTGTACAAACGCCAGCACAAACGCCAGCAGGGACGTGGTGACGAACCTTCTACCGGCTCTAAGGGCCCTTAGCATCGTTTGAGCTAATCAACTCGATCCGGGGAGGATGCGGACTCAGGGTAAAAACTGCCGCTGGTGCTACGCTAGAATCTGAAAACCACTTGGAGAAGTTACCTTCGCTATGGAACCTGGCATCACTGGGGTCATTGGCCTGTTGTTTGGCGGCTTGATTGCTTGGCTGGCGCTGCGTTCACGAAGCGCCGCGCTGCACGCACGTTTGTCCTTGTTGGAAAAGGAATTAGGGACAGGGAAGGTTGATCTGGCGCGGCTTCAGCAGGCTCACACCGACTTGGTTGCGGGGAAGGCCAGAGCGGAATCTGCCTTAGAGGCTGAACGAGAGTCCAGCAACGAAAAGATCGAGCTAGTCACGCGTGCCAGCGAAGAATTGCGTAACGCCTTCAAGGCCATGGCGGCGGACGCCCTAAAGAGCAACAACTCGTCGTTCCTGGTGATTGCGGAAGAGACGCTAAAGCGCTTCCAAAGCCAGGCTAGGGGTGATCTGGATGCGCGGCAGAAAGCTGTCGCCGACATGGTTTCGCCGGTGCGCGATTCGCTGAATAAAGTGGATGCACAGATTCAGCAGATGGAAGTGGCGCGCGGGGACGCCTACGGCGAGTTGCGCGCTCAAGTGCAGTCGCTGATTACCACACAAAAAGAATTGCAATCGGAGACCGGCAATCTGGTGCGGGCTCTGCGCACTCCCAATGTGCGAGGACGCTGGGGAGAGATCCAGTTACGGCGGGTGGTCGAAATCGCGGGCATGCTTCCGTACTGCGACTTTAGTGAGCAGGAGTCCGTTACTACCGAGAGCGGTCGACTGCGTCCCGATCTGGTGGTGAAGTTACCCGGCGGCAAACACGTTGTCGTGGATGCCAAGACGCCGCTGCAGGCTTTCCTTGATGCATTCGAAACCACTGACGAAGACGCGCGTCGTGCGTGCCTTGCGAATCATGCGCGCCAGGTCCGCGATCACATGAAAACGCTCAGTGGCAAGAACTACTGGGAACAATTCGAAGCCACGCCGGAATTTGTTGTGATGTTTCTTCCCGGCGAAACATTTTTCAGTGCAGCGCTGGAACAAGATCCCGGATTGATCGAGCAGGGGGTGCTGCAGCGCGTGATTCCCGCGTCGCCGACGACGCTGATCGCCTTGCTCAAGGCCGTGGCCTACGGATGGAATCAGGAAAGACTGGCGCGCAACGCGCAACAGATCAGCGCGCTAGGCAAAGAGTTACATGACCGCTTGCGCCTTCTCGCCGAACACATCACTTCCGTCGGTACCGGACTCGACCGCGCCGTCGAGTCTTATAACAAGGCTGTAGGTTCGCTTGAGAGTCGCGTATTGGTTTCGGCCCGTAAGTTTGCCGAACTCGGCGCATCGGTGGCCGACGACATTCCAGAACTCGAGCCCATCGAAACCACGGCGCGGGCGCTATCGTTTGACTGGGACGAAGATAATCTTCCAGCGGAAGATGCTGAGAGTAAACGCAAGGCCGGCTGAGGCGAAGGATTCTCCCACTTAACTCAGGCGACGTCAGAGGACGCTAATCTCATGAAACTCTTATCCAGCACAGCAACTCGTTGGCCCGGGTTGCGACGGCTGCGCTTCGACCACACCCTAAAGGTGCGCGGATCGCAGATACTAATGCCCGTCCCTTTTCGATACGTCGCCGAGCGGTTGCAAGCCTAATGCTCGCCGTAGTCCCGCCGATAACCTAATTGTCCAGGCTCAGTGATTTAAGATATTGCAGGCTCTCGGTCAGAACCCCTTCCGAAAAACTAAGCTGGGGGACTCACAGGACCGGTGAAGCATTCCGTGGTCTTTCTCGTCTCGCCAAAGCAGGGATGGCAATCCCGCCAGCCGTAGGTTTGCTCTGGACGTTTGGCAAGGCCGGTACTTGGGTACCTGGGCAAATCGATCTGCAGAGGTCATGCCTTATTGCTTGTGTTACCTGTCGAACCCCTGGATCGTCTGGCTGCACGTGAACCGACTCTGGGGGAGCACTCGCTGAAGAACACGCTTTGCAGGTGGGAGCGGCGGCATTTTTTCAGAAGCCCGCCGACAACGACGAATTGATGAACGCGATACAGGCGAGCTTGTCTGCCCGGCAGCCGCAAACCGTGCCCCGGGGCCCTCGTAGGATTTTCCCGGAGTCGCGCGCCACGGCGAAGCACAACCTTGCTGGTTCCGCAGTTGAAAATGCAAAATCGGCCTGGGTTAGCTGAGCTCGAAGCCCGAGCGTCGAGCTTCTTCCTGGGGGGCGCTAGACTTTTCGCTTTCGGGGAATTCCGAACGTGCATCGCTCTTATCCGAGCGAGCGCGGGAGTTGCGGTCGTGCTTTTCCTGGTTAAGGGGAGCCACCAACGGCTTCTACCTGAGGTCTTCTCCAAATCTCGGGTCGAGAGGTTATACCGCAGATCAGTTGGAATGCACCCCGTTAAGGTATTGAATTATCTCAACATACAGAATTCCACAGAAACCTCCCAAAAGCCGTAATCACTGTTCGAAAATCCATCTATAATCACGGAAGTGCTTCCGTTGCGGGTATTTAGGATTCCGGAGACGGGAAACAACATGGCAGCGAAGTTGCTCATGGATGACCGGCGGGACGTGATGGCCACGCCTATCCAACCCCTGAAGGGTTCGGGACCGCCGCCGAAGCCCATGAACCGGGAAAGCCAAGTCCGCTTTGTAGCCGTTCTTCTGTTTCTGCTGACAGTGGCTGCGGGTGTATTCGCTGGCTTCAATTTTGATGCCGAACTCAAGTCTGCGGTTCCCGATGACGGAGTCTGGTGGGTCGAACATGGTGGCCGACTCACCGCTGATCGCGTCGATCCCAGTGGACCTGGCGCCCGAAGCGGCATCAAGACAGGCGATCAACTGGTTTCCATCAATGGACAGGAAGTCCAGAATATTTCCGGTCTGGAGCGGCAGCTTTACCGCAACGGTGTGTGGTCCAAAGCGGCCTATTCTCTGGTGCGGCAATCCGTCGCGCTGGATTCCAGCGTCATCCTCATTCCGGCGGAACGTTCGCTCAACAACTGGCTGCGGCTGATTGCGCTGATTTATCTTGGGATTGGGCTGTATGTCCTGCTGCGCCGCTGGACGGCACCGGGTTCCACCCACTTCTATATCTTCTGCCTGGTGTCATTTATTGCCTACTCCTTCAAGTACACCGGTAAGTTAAACGACTTCGACTGGACCATCTATTGGGGCAACATCACAGCCGGAGTATTGCAGCCGGCCCTCTTCCTTCATTTCGCCTTAACCTTCCCGGAGAAACGCCAGGTTGTGCGCAAGCATCCCTGGCTGCTGGCGCTGGTTTATGTGCCGGGAGCGATCCTGCTGACGACTCACATCAGCGCCATGCGCTGGCTGCAAGCCAGTGAGCGGCTGCGCTGGAACCTGGACCGTATGGAGATGTCCTACGGCTCGCTCTTCTTTCTGGCTGCGGCTGGCGTGTTGTGGTACAGCTACCGCCGTGCCAGCACTACCATTCTGCGTCAGCAATTGAAGTGGGTCACTCGCGGGACCATTCTTGCCATCATCCCCTATTCGCTGTTGTACGTGGTTCCCTATCTGATGGGCTCGCTGCCGGGCGCGACCGTGAAGGTTTCCGCGCTGTCACTGGCGCTGCTTCCGCTCACCTTCGGCTATGCCATCTTCCGCTACCGCCTGATGGATGTGGACCTCATTTTCAAGCGCGGTGTGGTTTACACCCTGGCCGCCGCGATCGTAGTGGGCCTGTATTTCGGGCTGGTAGCCGGCGTCGCCGAACTGGTGCATATGCGGCAGCCCAGCAGCGGTCCGGTGGGGTTGATCCTCGCCGTGGTGGTTACGGCGCTCTTGTTCGACCCGGTACGTAAGTGGATACAGGACCGCATCGACCAATTTTTCTATCGCACCCGTTATGACTATCGCCGCACCTTGCTTGAGTTCGGACGTGAACTCAGTTCGGAGACTGATCTAGATGCGATGCTCTCCTCGCTGATCGATCGGCTCTCGCGCACGCTCGGGGTCGACCGCATGGCGATTTTTCTGGCGGGTGAGACAGCACAGCGATTTGTGCTGGCCAAGTCGTTTGGTCTTGCCCCTCCGGGCAACCTCGATCTTTCCTTCCTGAGCGCACCCCGACCTGAGCCCGCGGGCCATCTCTTCTTCGAAAACACGCACCAGGTGCCCCGCGAGAGTCCAGGCGCGCAGCTAACCATTGCTCGTTTGGAGCTCAATTACTACATCCCGTGCCACGCCCAACAAAAGACCATAGCCGTTCTCGGCTTAGGCAAGACCACCCAAGGTGACTTTCTTTCCAGCGAAGATATGGAATTGCTTGAAACTCTGGGTGGCTATCTCGGTATTGCCATTCAGAACGGGCAACTCTACGCCTCGTTGCAGCAGAAGGCGGCAGAGTACGAGCGCCTGAAGGACTTTAACGAGAACATCGTCGAATCTATCAATGTGGGTGTAATGGCTCTCGATATGGAAGATCGCATCGAGAGCTGGAACGCGCAGATGGAAGTGATGTACGCAGTTCCGCGGTGGCAGACTTTAACCCAGCCGCTGAAGGCGATTTTTCCTCCAGAGTTCGTCGACGAGTTCGATCGCATGCGGCAGAACCCTGGCATCCACAATCTTTACAAGTTCCGCCTGCAAACCCCTGCCGGCGAGGTCCGCACCGTGAATGTGGCCATCGCGCCCCTGGTGACGCGTAAATTCCAGGTCATCGGCCGGCTCATCATCATGGACGACATCACGGAACGCATCGAGTTAGAAGCTCAGCTTTCCCAGGCCGATAAGCTTTCCTCTATCGGGTTGCTGGCCGCAGGCGTGGCTCATGAAGTCAATACTCCGCTAGCCGTGATCTCCTCCTACACGCAGATGCTTTCCAAACAACTGCAGGGAGACCCGCAAAAGTCTGGATTGCTCGAGAAGATAACGCGGCAAACCTTCCGCGCATCTGAGATCGTAAACAACCTGCTGAATTTTTCCCGCACCAGTGGCAGTGAGATTGGCGATGTGGACGTGAACAAAGTGATCGCCGACACCCTGGCTTTATTGGAACACCAGTTCAGAGTGGCTAAGGTAGAGGTGGAAAATGCTCTGGCCCCCAAGTTGCCTGCGATCCAGGGAAATCCGGGCCGACTGCAACAAGTGTTTCTGAACCTTTTTCTCAATGCCAAAGACGCCATGCCGGGCGGCGGCAAACTGCGCATTTCAACCATGAATGGCGAGAGTGTCAGCGTTTCCGTTTCCGATACCGGATCGGGTATCGCACCCGAGCACATTCAACGTATTTACGATCCCTTTTTTACCACTAAGACTTTGCCTCGCGAAGGCCAGGCGCGCGGTACCGGCCTCGGCCTTTCCGTTACCTACGGCATCATCCAGGAACACGCGGGAAAGATTCGCGTGGAAAGCCATCCCGGGGCGGGCACAACTTTCACCTTGGATTTCCCGCTGAGCAGGAAGGCGGTCCATGTTTAAACTGAGCGTCCTTGAACGAGGCATCTTTAAACTGAGCAGGTCGAAACATTTTTACGTGAGCATGGATAAACCCAACATGTCCAACCAGAGGACTGAGGCCGAATATGTCTGAATTGGCAATCATCCCGCGCGCGACAGCGAACGGGAATTCCGGTCTGGCGGGCGCGGTTCTGATCATCGACGATGAGGCCGAGATTCGCGAATCTCTCCAGACCTTGCTCGAACTTGAAGGCTTCGCCGTCGAAACGGCGGCCAGCGGCGAAGCGGGATTGCAGCGCATCGGCGAACATCCTTTCGATCTGATCCTGCTGGACCTGACATTGCCCGGGCGCAATGGCATGGAGGTATTGGCTGAAATCCGCACACATGAAACCGGACTGCCGGTCATCATGATCACGGCTTTTGGCACCGTGGAGAATGCAGTTCGCGCCATGCAGGGGGGCGCTGTTAACTTCGTTCAGAAACCTTGGGATAATGAAAAACTTTTGGCCGATGTGCGAGCCGCGGTCGGGTGGCGCCGCGCCGAAGAAGAAAATGTACAGCTAAAGCGCGCCCTCAAGCAGCGCTACAATTTCGAAAACATCGTCGGCAAGAGCGAGCCGATGTTGAAAATCTTCGATCTTGTCGCTCAAGTTGCGAATAGCCGTTCCACTGTTCTGTTGCAAGGCGAAAGCGGGACCGGTAAAGAAATCATTGCCAAAGCTCTGCATCTGAATTCTCCGCGCCACGACCGGCCGTTTGTTCCGGTCAATACGGGCTCCATGCCCACCGACCTGCTGGAGTCCACCCTGTTCGGTCACGTGAAGGGTGCGTTTACCAGCGCTATCGCTTCCAAAAAGGGCTTGTTCGAAATTGCGGATCGCGGCACGTTGTTTCTCGATGAAATCGCCACCATGAGTCTGGAAACTCAGGCTAAGATCCTGCGCGTGCTGCAAGATCGCAGGTTTATGCATCTCGGCGGGATACAGGAAATTCAGGTGGATGTTCGCATTATCGCCGCTACCAACATCGATCTCCGCACTCTGGTGCGCGAAGGCCGCTTCCGCGAGGATCTGTTTTACCGCCTCAACGTGATCACCATTGAGTTGCCTCCGCTACGGCAGCGCAGGGAGGACATTCCGTTGCTGGTGCAATTCTTTTTGAAGAAATACGCCGAAGAAAACGACCGGCCGGTGCGGCGGATTACGCCGGAGGCTTTACGTCCGCTGTTGTCCTACTCGTGGCCGGGCAATGTGCGCGAACTGGAAAATGTGATTGAACGCGCCGTCGTGCTGTCTTCCGGCAGTGACATCACCATCGACCTGTTACCCGACAATTTGCTGGGCCGCGGCTCGTCTCTCACTCTGCACGATCCGCCCACGGATGCATCGCTGTTTGAAATCGTCGAGGACGTCGAGAAACGCATCATCAGCGACATGCTGGAAAAGTGTAACTGGAACCAGACTGAAGCCGCTGAGCGCTTTAAGGTGCCGCTCTCCACACTGAATCAGAAGATCCGCCGACTGAATATCGAAATAAAAAAGAAGACGCGGGGATGACTCCCCTCCCGCCAGGCAACATCTTGTCATCTCGACGGCCTGAAGAGGCAGGCGGTTCTCTGCTATAGTTCGAAAAAGCGTGTCGCGGGTCGCCGCGCTTTCCAGACCAGCATGGAACTGACCTCGCCCACCGATCTCGCCAAGGAAAAAGTCCAGACCGTTCAGGATTACATTCTGTTTTGCTTGCACGCGGTCGCAAATCTCTTTCGCAAGCCTCTGTACATCATCGACATGGTGCGGCAGGCAGATACCATCGGCGTAGGATCTCTGCCGATCGTTGTGCTGACCGGCTTCTTTACTGGCGCTGTGCTGGCGTTGCAGGCCTCGAATACGCTGGAGCGTTTCGGTTCGATCACGCTGGTGGGGCAACTGGTCTCCACTTCCATGGTGCGAGAACTGGGACCGGTGTTGACCAGCCTGATGGTTGCGGGGCGGAATTCGTCAGGCATGGCAAGCGAGTTGGGATCGATGGTGGTCACCGAGCAGATCGACGCTATGCGCGCGCTGGGCACCGATCCCATGAAAAAACTGGTCACGCCGCGCGTGGTCGCCACGGTGTTCATGTTATTTTTCCTGGCCATCATTTCCGATCTTGTGGGCCTGGTCGGAGGGCTTGTGATCGCGAAACTTTTGCTCCAGTTGGACGCCCGGCAATACTGGGCCAACGCCTGGGAAACGTTAGTGTTTCAAGACGTGTTCATGGGATTGATCAAGCCGGTTATTTTCGGCTTCATCATCGCCACCATAGGCTGTTTTTATGGTATGAACGCGCGCGGAGGAACCCAGGGTGTGGGCCGCGCGACTACGCAGGCGATGGTAGCGGCTTCCGTTCTTATCCTCGCCATGGACTTGATCGTCACTCGGTTCCTGATGGCTACGCTTTCCTATCACTGATCCCATGTCGACGCCGACTCTGCCACTCGATTCCTCCGTCGCGACAACGGGGGATGATTCCGCCCCCGCCATAATCTTTGAAGATGTCGCCATTGCCTTTGACGACAACGAAGTTCTGCGCGGCGTTTCTTTCCATCTACCCCGTGGCGAGACGAAGGCTGTGTTCGGGGTCGCCGGATCCGGCAAGAGCCTCATTCTGAAGCTGGCACTCGGACTCATTAAGCCAGACTCCGGACGCATTGTCGTGTTAGGGCAAGATGTTACTCAGATGCCGGAAGATCAACTGTTTGAGCTGCGCGGCAAGATTGGAATGGTCTTCCAGGAAAGTGCGCTCTTCGATTCTCAGACGGTGCGCGAAAATGTTGCCTATCGCCTGATGGAGGAACACGGTATCTACGACGAGCATATTGATCGCAAAGTACGGGAAGCGTTGCGCTTCGTGGAGCTGGAGCACACGCTCGATCTCGATCCCTCGGAGCTTTCTGGAGGCATGCGGCGGCGCGTTGCTATTGCGCGCGCGATTATTACGCAGCCCGAGCTGCTGCTCTATGACTCTCCCACTGGAGGCCTGGATCCGGTGACTTCGAACACCATCATCGAACTGATTGTGAAGCAGCGTGACGTTTTTCAGACCAGCGCTTTATTGGTGACGCATCGCCTGCAGGACGCTTTCACAATGGCGACGCATCAGTTCGACAAACAAGCCAACCGTATGGTGCCGCTGCCCAGCGGGAAACGCTGTGAGGTCCCTTTGACCTTCTTGATGTTACGCGACGGTAAGGTGATCTTCGATGGCGACCTTCAGCAACTGGCCCACTCGCAGGACGAATACATTAGGGAATACATTTCGTAGAAAGTTTGTAATTGGACAATTCGGCAATTTAAATAATTTAGGAACTCTCCGTTTCAAATTGCGAAATCGCCCGATTACGAAATTATCCGTTTACTTTCCAGCCATCTCTTTTTCCACGTCTTCCGCCTTCGAAGGCAGAGCCGCACTCAGTTTGATCAGGTTGCCGTCCTGATCCACGTAGTAGTCATCTTCGATACGCACGCCGAGGCTTTCCTCGGGAATATAAATCCCGGGCTCGATGGTGAATACCTGTCCTGGTCCCAAGCGGGATTCGGGATCGGTGGCATCATGCACGTTAAGGCCGACGGGATGGCCTAGTCCGTGAATAAAATACTTTCCCAGTTTGTCGCCATACAAATCTTTACCGTGGGAATTGATGTATTCGTAAGCCACTTTGTAGAGCGAGTCCGGGTCGTCGCGCTTCATGGTGGACTTGCCCGACTTGAAAGCCGCTTCGGCGGCTTGTTGCGCTCCTAGCACGATGTCGTAGATTTCGCGCTGCCGTGCGGTAAAGTGGCCATTGATCGGCAGCGTGCGCGTAATATCGGAGGCGTACATAGAATATTCGCCAGCGGCATCGATGACCACAACGTCCCCCGACTTCATTAGGTTGAAATCATCCGAATAGTGCAGCACCGTGGAATAGTAACCCGAGCCCACGATGGGCGCGTAGGCCGGCCGCTCGCAGCCGCGCTTGCCCCACTCATATTGCATGAGCGCAGAGATTTCGCGCTCGCTAACAT
>Ga0209330_1000569_pt1 | contig 14467 bp, 9 predicted proteins | sample JacPinW_OM2H0_O3_FD_187969 | JGI IMG/M metagenome (GOLD analysis project Ga0209330, IMG submission 187969) | Forest soil microbial communities from Algoma, Ontario, Canada - Jack Pine, Ontario site 1_JW_OM2H0_O3 (SPAdes) (version 2) | ecosystem: Environmental > Terrestrial > Soil > Boreal...
GGCGGCGCCGAAGCCCACTCAGGCTCGGCCTCGGTTCATGCCGCAGCTGACCCCGGAGCAGATAGCGGCATTACCGAAGTGGACGGAAATGACCATGACCACGCGTGATGGGGTCAAGCTCGCGGCGAATGTCTTCTTACCCGGGGGATCGGGCCCATTCCCCGTGGTGCTATCGCGAACGCCTTACCTCAAGGATGCGCTTGGCGACTTGGCCGGGTACTCGGCCCAGAAGTATACGGATGCCGGTTATGCCTTCGTGATGCAGGACGTGCGCGGGAAAGGCCGCTCAGAGGGGTTTTACGAGGCGTTCATCCCCGACCTGGAAGATGGCTACGACACTGTCGAATGGGTCGCCAAGCAGCCCTGGTCGAACGGCAAAGTCGGGATGGTGGGTGCTTCCGCGTTGGGCATCACCACCAATTTGGCCGCCATGGGGGCACCCCCACATCTGGTGGCGGCTTACGTAATCGTCGCGCCTTACGATCAGCTGCTTAATACTTTCCCCGGCGGCGTTCTTAAGGATGAGGACACGCTCGGCTGGCTGAAAGGGCAGGGAGAAACTCCGGCACAGCTTGATGTTGTCAGGGGCAGTGCCACCAATTCTGCATTCTGGAACGAGCACGCGATGACGACGCAACGCAAGTTCATTCGCATCCCGATGTACAACCAGGGCGCGTGGTACGACATTTTCAATGACGGCAACGTCGAGAATTTCCGTTGGCTGCAAAACTACGGCTCCAAGGGTGCGCGCGGCAATCAGAAACTGTACATGGTGCCGGCGGGCCACGGCGGTTTGGGCGGCGAGAAGAGCGATGTCGAATATAATCAATCCGGTGCGTTGGTCCCGCCCGCCGAGGAGATGCGTTGGTGGGAATATTGGCTGAAGGGCATCGACAACGGCATCATGAAAGAACCGCCGGTCACTCTGTTCATGATGGCATCAGGCCGCAAGGGCCATCCTTCCGCGGCGAGCCACGTGTTCAAGTCTCCAAACTGGCCGCCTGTCAATCATCCGACCGCCTACTACTTGAGCGGCGATATGCATCTATCCACCAAAGCGCCGATGGTGTCAGAGGCGAAGCTCAGCTATAGGTTTGACCCGGCGAATCCTGTCAAGACTTACGGCGGCTCCAACCTGCTGCAGACCGCGGGGCCGCTCGATCAACGTCCTATTGGACAGCGCCAAGATTACTTGCGATTCGAAACCACGCCGCTCGAGAAAAGCGTCGCGATCGCCGGCCATGTGGACATGACCCTGTGGGCCGCGACCGATGGTCTCGACACGGATTTCATGGTGAAGCTCGTGGACGTCTATCCCGATGGCTACGAGCAGATCATTCTCGACAACCCGATTCGAACGCGCTACCGGCACGGGCGCGATCCCGACGATGTGATGCTGATGACGCCGGGCAAGCCCGAAGAGCTGCACATTGACCTGTGGAACACGGCGTTTACCTTCGAGAAGGGCCACAAGATTCAGGTGACCGTGACCTCATCGAATTCCACCAAGTTCGAGGTCAATCCGAATACCGGCGAGCCGTTCGGCGTGCCGAGCACGACCGCGCCGCGTGTGGCGACGAACACCGTGTACTTCGACAAACGCCACCCGTCGGCGATGATATTGCCGGTGCTTAGCGCTGCGCCATAGCCAAAGGCTCGGGAGCCGGCTCGATCGGGGCCGGCTCGATGATGCGAGGGTCTATCCGATCCGCGTACAGCAGGGCCACTTCGCTTGCGCGGCGCTCCATCGCCAGTCTCTGGTTGATGGAACGCTTATCGGTGATCTCGCCGGCTTCCGGAGACGGGGGATCTTTCAGGATCAACAGGCGCGCGATCGTGTCGGCGCTGCCTTGACGGGCGCGGTTGAACGCGGCGAGCTTTTGCGCAAGGCCGGATCGCAGCCGCGCATCGTCGGGTACCGCCAGCCAAACCAGAGCCCCCAGCCAAGGTTGATCGGGCGCGCAAATCACGGCGTCGCTCACCAAGGGCTGCAGCGCTTCAACCAGGTCGCGGCGCACGATGCTCGCCTGAACCCAGGTTCCGGACAACAACTTAAAATCCTCGCCGATGCGGCCGGCAAATTCGAGCCCTTCCAGCGGACGTGCTGGGTCCACCCAGCGAACGGCGTCGCCGGTTCTAAAATAGCCCTCTTCATCGAAGGCCGCGGCATTCAGTGCATCGGCCCGGTAATAGCCGCTCATGACGTGCGGCCCCTTGATCCTGAGTTCCAGTCGATCGCCGCTGGGCACCAATTTCAGCGCCGCGCCGGGCTGCGGCAGCCCGAGCAAGCCCGTGCGTTCCGTGTTCCAGTACACCGCGACGCCGGTGGCGGTGGTTTCCGTCATTCCCCAGCCCGTGCCGAAAGGCAGTTGCTCGCCGATTTCCTGCACGGCCACTCTCTGCATGCGCTCCCAGATCGGCTGGGGCAACAATGCGCCGCCATATCCCAAGCCGCGCATGTTCTTGAAAAACTTTTGACGTAAATCCGCATCTTTCTCGAGCGCGGCGGCGAGCGCGCCAAAGGCCGCAGGGACACAGCCGAAACTGGTCGGAGAAATCTCTCTTAGGTTTTCGATGGTGGCCTCGAACAGTCCGGGCACCGGACGGCCGCTGTCGATATATAACGTTCCGGCCAGCGACAGAACGCCGTTGAACTGCGCATTACCACCGAAGGCGTGATGCCAGGGCAGCCAATCGACGACGGTGTTGACGCGTTTCGGATCGAAGGGTTCGCTGACCAGACGCACCATTTGGATGGAGCCGGCAATGTTGCCGTGCGTGTTAATGACGCCTTTGGGGCGGCCGGTGGACCCGGAGGTCAGCAAAATCTTGGCAATTGTTTCGTCGGTGATCAGCGGCCGGCGCGCGGCCACCGCGGCTTCATCGGCCGTTTGCAAGAGCTCGGAGAATTCATTACCGGCAATCGTCACAATACCTGGCGCGTGGGCCTTTACATATTCGAGCGCCGGGGCATACCTGGCCGCGTCGGCGGCATACACCAGCGAGGGCCGCGTGAGCTCCACCGCATAGCCTAAGCGGCCGAGGTCACGGCCGAAGGAATAGGTCGGCGACACCGGTACTACGGCGACGCCCGCGCGCATCGCCCCGAGCATCAGCAGTGCGTGCTCAATGCTGTTTTCAGACAAGATCATCACCGGCGCACTGTCGGGTCCAAAACCTTTGCGGATGAGCCAGGTCGCGACGGCTGCCGTGTCCCGCGCAGCGGCCGCGTAGGTCAATCGGCGCCACTGGTTGGAAGCGTCGCGTTCCGCCAAGAACGTCGTGGTCGGACGTATCTCTGCGGCCCGCGCTAAATAATCGATTAGGGATGGCAGTCCGGGCTTGTAGGGCAGTCCGCAGGTCAGATACACGATGCCGTCATCGGCGCGCCGCACCTCGACGCATGGCGCGGGCCGATTGAGCGTGCGCATCGGATACTCATGCAAGGGTCTGCTCAGCATATTAAGCCCCCAACGTTGCCATGCCATTGTTCTTAGAGCTAATCCGCCAGGCGAAGTTTCGGCCGAACGGCCTCAGAATGGAAGCGGCTGCCGCAAGGTCGACAATTGCAGCGGGCGCCGCTAGGATCGAATGAAGCCCCGGGGAAGATAAATGCAGTGGACCAGAAGTCAAAAAAATGTCGTGGTCGCCGCTTATCTCGGCTGGACCCTGGATGCCTTTGATTTCTTTCTCATGGTGTTCATGTTCACGGACATCGCCGCCACCTTTCACGTCGATGTGAGAAACGTCGCCGAGGCGGTGTTTTTGACCCTCGCCGCCCGGCCCATCGGCGCCTTCGTCTTCGGGCGGCTCGCGGACCGCTTCGGACGCAAGCCCACTTTGATGTGGAACATCCTGGCCTTTTCGCTGCTGGAAGCGGCGTCCGGCTTCGCCCCGTCGTTGCGGTCGTTCCTGATCCTGCGATTTCTTTTCGGCATCGCCATGGGAGGAGAGTGGGGTATTGGGTCCGCTCTGACCTTCGAGACCATACCGGTCCGGGCGCGTGGTGTGGTTTCAGGTCTGCTGCAGGCGGGCTATCCGAGCGGCTATTTCGTGGCATCCATCGCGACATTCCTGTTCTATAACGCGCTCGGCTGGCGCTACATGTTCCTGCTTGGCATCGTTCCTGCGATTTTGGTGTTTTTCATTCGAATGGGCATCGATGAATCCCCGGCATTTGTCGAGAAGCGGGTCAAAAAACAAGAATATAGTTTGTTCGCGATCATGGGGCGCGAATGGAAGCTGGCGCTGTATGCAATTGTTCTGATGACCGCCTTCAATTTCTTCAGCCACGGGTCTCAGGATGCCTACCCTGATCTGTTTTTGAATCGTCAGCATGGCTTCGATACACATGTCAAATCGATCATTGCGGCGATCATGAACGTGGGCGCGATTCTCGGCGGCATTGGTTTTGGATTCTTGTCCGAGCGCATCGGTAGGCGTCGAGCGATAACGTATGCGACATTGCTCGCCCTGCCTGTCATCCCGTTCTGGGCGTTCGGAACCACGCCCGTCGTATTGGCCATCGGCGCCTTTTTCATGCAGGTTTCGGTCCAAGGTGCTTGGGGCGTCATCCCCGTGCATTTGAACGAACTGTCTCCCTCGGAGATTCGCGCGACCTTTCCCGGCGTTGTCTATCAAATCGGCAATCTCATAGCGTCAAAAAATCTCCCCATCCAAGTCATGATCGCGGAAGCGCACGCGAATAATTACGGTCTGGCCATGGCGAGCGTCGTGGGCAGTGTGGCCGTCATCATCGTCCTAATGGTGCTATGGGGTCCCGAGCGCCGCGGCGTGGCCATGGCCGATTCGCAGCGTGAACCTACGCCTGCGTAGGTGGCGCAATCAGGCCGAATCTCGGGGCTAGTAGAAAAAGGGTATGCTCGCGACAGCCTGCTTCGCAAGCGGGAGGGCTTCATGATTCAAGCTTGGTGATCAGCGCTCGGGGGTTAGATGGCAACGCAGTCCCAGTCCGCCGGCGTGGCGGCCAGCAGCGATTCGTCTCCCTATCCTTCATCGTTCGCTGCCTGGTACAGCGTCGCGGTGCTGATGCTGATCTATATCTTCTCGTTCATCGACCGCACGGCGATTTCATTGATCGTTGAGCCGATGAAGCGGGATCTGCAAATCAGCGATACTCAAATCGGCCTGCTGCAAGGATCGGCATTCGCACTGCTCTATACCTTTCTCGGTCTGCCGATTGCGCGCCTATCGGACCGCCACAGCCGGCGAGCCATCATTGCGGCCGGCGTATTCATCTGGTCGATCATGGCGACCTTATGCGGGCTGGCACGCACGGTAATGCAGTTGTTCGTCGCGCGCATCGGGGTCGGTGTGGGCGAAGCAGCGTTGTCGCCGGCGGCGTATTCGATCATCACCGACAGCTTTCCGCGCTCCAAGCTGGGCAGGGCGTTCGGCGTTTACAACATCGGCATCACCATTGGAGGCGGCGTCGCTTTCCTGGTCGGCGGCATCGTCGTTGCGGCGGTGTCGCACGCCGGCGCGAGCTATACGTTGCCGCTGCTGGGCGAAGTTCGCGCCTGGCAGATGGTGTTCATTGTGACGGGCGTGCCCGGCATCGTTTTGCCGCTCTTGTTGCTGACGTTTCGCGAGCCCAAGCGCCGTGGAATGTTGCAGACTCAGGCGGCCGAGCCGACCGGCGCGCTCCCCCGGCCGCCGTTAAAAGAAGTTCTCAGCTACGTTTGGCTGAATCGAAAATTCTACGGCCTGTATTTTGTCTCACAAGGCCTGCTGTCGATGTGCGGGTATTGCGCAGCGGCGTGGCTTCCCACCGCCCTCGTTCGGGCCTACGGCGTGAGCTACGGCCAGGTGGGTAAGATTTTCGGCGTTTCCACGATTCTGATGAACTCCACCGGGATAATATTGGCAGGCATTTTGTGCGATCACCTGACGCGCAGGGGCCGCAAAGATGCGCCCATCATTGTCGCTTTGCTTTCAGGTTGCGGCATTGCGGTGTTCGGCTGTTTGCCAAGCGTCATGCCGACCGTGCCGCTGGTTTGGGTGGCGCTATTCACGGCTGGGCTCACTTTCAATGCCTACAATGGCGTCGGGCCCATGGCCATCAACCAAGTGACGCCGAACCAGTATCGCGCGCAAGTGTCGGCGGTATACCTGTTCGTGCTCAATATATTGGGCCTGGGCGTCGGCCCGCCTCTGGTGGGGCTGCTGACTGATCACTTATTCCACGACCCGCTGAAAATTCGTTTCAGCTTGATTATCGTGGTGTTCTGCGCCGCCCTGACCGCCATCACCCTGTTGTGGTTAGTCAGGCCGATCTATCGGCAGAAACTGACCGAGGCAGCGCAGTGGCAATAGTATGTTTAAATTGTATTAACTATAATCAAGTTAAATAGTCGAGGGGCCCATGAAACTGTTTCAGTCAGCCGTGCATCTAGGTCGTATCGTGATCAGCTTGAGCATCTTTGCCGCGGGATCCGTAATGGCGCAGCAGGCTCACACCTTGCTCGGCGTCAATTGCGCCGCGCCGCCGGCGTACCATTGTCCGGACATCGACTGCCCGGGCCCGATGGTCACCCAACCGGGCGATTCGGTGGAGTTGAAATCCCGCCGCACGTTCTTTCTTGATTGCCCTGCCGACTATAAACCGGGCGATAAGGTCAACATCGTGTTGAGCCTGCATGGATATGGCTCGTTCGCCAACTGGCAGCGCAATTATTTTCCGGCGATGGACGTGAAGGACAAGTACAAGCTCATCGTCATCACGCCGGGTTCGCCCGTGCGCTACTGGAGCGATGCCGACGATGAGTACCTGCACAGCATCGTCGACCTCGTCGTGGCGACGGTCGGCAAGGAAAATGTGCAGCATTTCATTCTTGCAGGCCACAGCCAAGGCGGCCTGACTTCGAGCCGGTTGGTGTGCACCGATTACTTCAAGGACAAGGTCGATGTGCGCATCAGCTTGTCGGGCGGTCGAGTCGGAACCGTGACCCAGGCGAATCGCGGATTCTTCGGCGGCACCCCGGTTTACAAGAGCGGCGGCGCGGCCGCGCCACCGCCGGCGCCGCGACTACCGCAGACTCCGGCGGGTCCCCCCGGTGGCGCATGCGACTACTCCTTCATCTTTTCGAACGGCGAATATGAATCGATTCCCGCGGATACTTCGCCTCTTGCGGACAAGTTCGGCTGCGGCAAGCGCGAAGAATTGCCGGAAGTTCTCGATCCGAAACCGGGCTATGTGTTTGACCCGACCCGGCAGGATCCCGGTTCTGATGGTTGGGGCCGCTATCCCAAGTCGGGCCGCGCGCTGGTCTATGTGTTTCCGAATTGCAAGGACGGCCGCGTGGTCGCGGACATCGTAAAAATGCAAAAAGGCCACACCGAGGGTTACGAACCCAATATCACCGACAAGATCATCGAACTGGCGCTATCGGCGAAGGGCGGAAAGATTGCGGCAGGATCGTGGACCCCGCCGCCGCCGCCACCGCCGCCGCGCGGCCCTTTCGGCTAGGCCGAGATACTCGCTACCAAGCATCGATCCAGCGCAGTTTTTTCTCGAGTCGAGGTGGCGCCGGCGGCAGCGAGCGCAGTCCGGCGACGATCCAGCGGCGCGTGTCGGCCGGATCGATCACTTCGTCGATATGGTAGGTGGATGCCTGATTCAGGGCCTTGCCATGCTCGTAGGCCGCAGCAACCATTTCGTCGAATTTGGCCCTGCGCGCAGCCGGGTCGGTGATCGCCGCCAGCTCGTTGCGATAGCCGAGCTTAACCGACCCCTCCAGACCCATCCCGCCGAACTCTCCGGTGGGCCACGCAACGGCGAAGACGGAGGCCGGATAGCTGCCGCCGGTCATGGCGAGCGCGCCTAAACCGTAGCTCTTGCGCAGCACCACGCTGAACATCGGCACCGTCAGATTCGCGCCAATTATAAACAAACGCGAACAATGCCGGACCAGCGCGGTCTTTTCGACTTCGGGGCCGACCATCATGCCGGGCGTATCGGAGAGGGACAGAACCGGCACGTCGAAGGCTTCGCAGATCTGCAGAAATCGCGCCGCCTTGTCCGAACCATCCGAATCGATGGCCCCGCCCAAGACCTTGGGATTATTCGCGATGACTCCCATGGGGCGGCCTTCAATGCGGATCAGCGCGGCAATCATGCTGGTACCGAATTTGGGCCGCAGTTCCAGCAGCGAGCCCGAGTCTGCCAGCGTTTCGATGAGCTGCCGGATGTCATAGACACGGACGCGATTTTCAGGAATGACCTGGCGCAGCAGCCGTTGATCGGCGCAGGTCCAATCGGACACATTGCCCTGAAAATAAGATAAATACTTCTTTGCGATGCGAACCGCATCGGCTTCATCCTCGGCGAGGATGTCGATGACGCCGTTGGGTTCTTGGACCGTCACGGGGCCGATTTCCTCGGGCTTGAAAATCCCCAGGCCGCCGCCCTCGATCATCGCCGGCCCGCCCATCCCGATGTTCGAGCCCTTGGTCGCAATGATCACATCGCAGCATCCCAACGCCGAGGCGTTTCCCGCGAAACAGCGGCCTGAAGTGATGCCGATCATGGGCGCGACCGCTGACATGCGCGCCCAGAGTTCGAAGCCGCGGACGTAACCGCCGCCTTCCGTGTCGCCCGGCCGGCCACCGCCGCCCTCGCAAAAGAAAAACGTGGGTAGGCGGTAGCGTTCCGCGATCTCGATCAGGCGATCCATCTTGCGGTGGTTGTACGCGCCCTGAGTGCCGGCCAGCACCGTGTAGTCGTAAGCCATCACGGCGCAGCGCGCCGCGTCGTCGCCAAAGCGCGCGCCATTCACGCGGCCCAAGCCCATGACCATGCCGTCGGCGGGCGTCTCCTCGATCAACTTCTCCAGTGAATGGCGCTTACGGCGCGCAGCCACCACCAGATTGCCGTACTCGATGAAGGATCCCGCATCGAGTAAGTCGTCGATATTTTCACGCGCCGTGCGCTGCGCGGTCTTGCGCCGCCGCGCCACCGCGGCAGGGCGCCTCGCATCCAAGGTGGCGCGATGCCGCTCGATGACCGCGGCCAGGTCGGGGCGGATAAAATCAAGATCGATGTGCGGCGCCGCCGCCTTGCCAGTTTCCATGACCGCCGTCGGCTCGATGAATACGAGCGCGTGGCCCTCAAACACCGTATCACCTTGCGTCACGTTGATCGCACGAACCACACCGCTGATCGGCGCGCTGATGACATGCTCCATTTTCATGGACTCCATGACCAGCAGCGGATCGCCCGCACGCAGCGCGCCTCCCACCGCGATTGCGACGTGGATAATTGTTCCCTGCAAAGGCGCCGGCACGCCGGTGGTGCCCTCGGGACCTGTGGTATCGGCAGTAGGTTCGTGCGGCGCAGGTGTGGGAGCGGCCGCCTCGCCGTCGCTCTTGCCGTGCGCGAGCACCGCGAGCGGATCGAGGCTCTCGAGCTTGGCGCCGGCCCGGCGCTTGAGATTTTCGGCCGGCGCGAGCGCGTCGGCTTGCGTGCCCAAGCTGGCTGCGTGTTCCTCAATAAATCGCGTATGAAACGAGGCAGCGGCGAACGCCGGCGATCTCAGTAGCGCACGCAGGAAAGGAATGTTGGTCGAGACGCCTGCAATGCGAAACTCCGCCAGGGCCCGCTCTGTCTTTCGAGCCGCCGCAGCGAGATCGCCGTCGGCGGTGTACACGATTAATTTGGCCAGGAGTGAATCGAATTTGCTGCTGGTGCGGTAGCCGGCATAGCCGAAACCGTCGATGCGAATGCCGGGTCCCGACGCGGGTTCGTACAACGACAGGGTGCCGCCCGTCGGGCGGGCGGTGCCATCCGCGTTCATGACCTCGAGATTGATGCGCGCCTGGATGGCCACGCCCCGCGGCGGCGGAATGGCAAATTGGCGCAATCCCATCTTGGCCAGCGATCCGCCCGCTGCGAGCTGTAGCTGGATACGGACCAAGTCCAGTCCGGTAATGGCCTCGGTCACCGTGTGCTCGACCTGCAGGCGCGGATTGGCCTCGATGAAAGCGAATGGCACGGCGCTGTCGGCGTCTTGATCAATGAGGAACTCAATCGTGCCCAGGCCGCGATAGTTCACAGCCTTGCCAAACGCCACGGATAGTTCCAAGAGTCTCGCGCGCATGTCGGCCGTCAGGCCAAACGCGGGTGCGGTTTCGATGAGCTTTTGCCGTTGACGCTGCACGCTGCATTCGCGGTCCCATAAATGCGCGATTTCCGTCCCGTCGCCGAGGATTTGCACTTCAACGTGCCGCGCGCGCGGCAAGAGCTGCTCGACATACAGCTCGGCGTTGCCAAATGCTTGTTGCGCCTCCGAACGACAGCGCTCATAGGCGCCGGCCACGTCCGCCAGTGCATGCACTTCGCGCATACCGCGTCCGCCGCCGCCGGCGATGGCTTTCAGCATCACCGCGCTGCCTTCGCCTAGGCTGCTGAAAAAACGTTCCGCTTCTTCCAGGGTCGCGGCACCGATCGATCCGGGCAGCACCGGTGCGCCGATGCGTTTGGCCAAAGCGCGCGCCTGCACTTTATCGCCGAATAAGGTGAGGACTTCGGGGGAGGGCCCCACAAATACCAGCCCGGCGTTGTTGCAGAGCCGTGCAAAAGCAGCGTTCTCGCTCAAGAAGCCGTAGCCCGGGTGAATGGCTTGGCAGCCGGTCTCGAGCGCGAGGCGCAATATTTGCGGCCCGTCCAAGTAGGCGGAAGGACCCGAGCCGCTCAAGGGCAGCGCTTCCTCACCTGCCCGCACGTGTAAGGAGGATGCGTCGTCCTGCGAGTAGATCATGACACTGGCAATATTGAGGTCCGCCGCGGTACGCGCGATGCGGATCGCGATTTCGCCGCGGTTGGCGATGAGCAGCCTTTCGAACATGGGTCGCCCTCGCTAGGTCTTAAGTGCCTGGTTGCGGACGCTCATAAAATTGGGCAATTCGGCCGCCGTCGACGACCAAGTCATGTGCGTTGATGAAGCTGCCCTCATCGCTGGCCAGAAATACCGCCGCATAAGCAATGTCATTCGCGACGCCGGAGCGGGGCAGCGGCGTGGCTTTGGCCAGATTGCCGGCTAATTTTGCAAGCTTTCGGGCGTTGTCCTCCGCGCTCAGTGTTTGTGCCTTTGCCGAACCGCCCCAGAAAATGGGAGTGGCGATCGCGCCAGGCGAGATTGAATTCACGCGAATGCCGTTGGGCCCGAGCTTTGCCCCCGCGATACGCGTGATATGGCTGACGGCGGCCTTCGCCGCGGAATACAGCATTCCGCCTTGGCCGAGGCGATGCGCGGCGATGCTCGAATTGTTGATAATGGAGCCGCCGCCGCTCATCACCCGCGCCGCGTGCTTGATGCCGAACATGACGCTGCCGACCAGCAGCTTCATGCCGTAATCAAATTGCTCCTCGGTGATCGTCTCGAGTTCGCCTGGGGTTGAAGCGCCAGCGTTGTTGAACAAGCAGTCGAGAGTTCCGAAGCGGCTGACCGCCGCGTCGATCACGGCGGCGATCTCGGCCTCATGCATGACATCGGCGCGGTGGAAAATCGCTTGCCCGCCAAGTTCGCCCGCCAGGGCGGCACCGCGCTCCTCGGACCGGCCAGCGATGATGACGCGCGCTCCCTCAGCCACAAAGCAGCGGGCAGTCGCCTCACCGATACCGCTGGTCGCGCCAGTGATGACAGCCACTTTCCCGTCCAGTCTTCCAGGCATCGCCGCTCCCCCGATTCAACAGCCCAAGAGAGCAGAATATCACCGCCAATCGAGGCGCATCAGGTCCGCAGAGCGAGGAAGGCGCTCGCCGACGCGGCCGCGGCGGCCGCGGGCAGCCGCGCGTCGACCCCGGGCCCCGGCTGATGGGTAGCCGTGTGATGGAAAGACTCGACGATGTTGTTCCACATCGTGGTCACATTTTGCGCGAAGTGCTGGAAGAAATCGCGCACCTCCGGCACATGGGTATAGGCAAACCAACAAACCAGGATCAATACTCCAGTGGACAGAATCTCGTACCACGCCGCGAACCAGTAGTAACTGTGCCCGCCGGTGCTGAAGTAAATGGCGCGGCGCGCGTGGCGCAGCGGCTGGGAGACCATGCTGTAAAAAATCATCAGGATGAGGATCGATGCCCAGAGCGGAATCGAGCCGGCAACCACCCAGCCGAAGATCGCACCGGTCGTGGCAAGCGACACGATCGCAGCAACACAGGCGCAAAACAGCACGGCATTGAAAACCGCGAGAAAGGGGATCAGCAAAGTCGCGCCCAAGTGCCCGCCGTAAGCCGCGCTGCTGCTGAACTGCTGCACATTGCGCTGCAGATTGTGGCCCCACCAATACGCGCCTTCGTGCCAGCGGCGGCGCCATTCGCGCCGCTGCTGCCGCCAGTGCCGCCGCCATTCCTTGCTGTCCTTGAACTCAGCGTAGTGTTTCTTGGCGCGATCGATCACTTCCTGCGCGTTGAAGGGTGCGCCCGCAGCTGCGGCGTATTCCTCACCGGTATTTGCGAAGGGAACGGCGAGCATCATCCCTACGTAGACCAGAATCCAGATGCCGGTGGTTAAAAGCGTCAGCACTACGAAAGCGATGCGCACGATCGTGACGTCGATGTTGAGATAGGCCGCGAGTCCGGTGCAGACACCGCTGATCATCGCGCCCTCGCGAATCTGGTAAAGCCGCTTCGGCGCGCTGGCCGCGGTGCCGCTGCTCTTGGACTCCGCGTTTGGTCCGTTGCCCGCGCTGGTGCTGGCGCTTGCGGCGGCGTCCGCAGCGTTTTCGCTCTGAACCGGCCCCATCTCTTTTAAGACCCCATCGATCTCCGCTGCGGTGAGAACGTTCTTGTGCGGCCGCAAGAAATGCGCGCACTTGTCCGCGATTGCCTGTTCCAGATCCGCCATGATTTCGGCCTTGTCGGGATTGTCCCGAAGCGCGGCTTGGGCCCGCTCCAGATACGCGCGCAAGCTTTGAAATCCAGGCTCTTCGAGATGGAAGGCGTTTCCATTGAGATTGATGATGATTACGGTGTTCATGCTCAGCGACCTAATTGGTTGATTGTGGTGTTTAGATATGCCCAATAGTCTTTGAACTCCGCCAGCTGGGTTTTCCCCTTGGCGGTCAGCTTGTAGTACTTGCGCGGGGGTCCGGAGTCGGACTCCTGCCATTCATAGTCGACGTATTCCTCGCGCCGCATTTTGCTCAGCAGCGGATACAGCGTGCCTTCCTGGGTTGCAAAGTCCGTTTCCTGCAGGCGCTTCATCATGTCGGCGACATAAACCTTGTCCGCCGAAATAATCTGCAGGATGAGAAATTCCAGCAGTCCTTTGCGGATGGGGTTGAATTTCGGGTCGGTCGTCATTTGAGTAAAGCTACCTTGGAGTGACAAGGTACCAACGTGACAAAAGGATGTCAAGGGTCGTCGGGGGGCTGATATTGGCCGGCCGGTGTGGCGCTTGACAGGGAGGCTGAGCCGACTCGAGGCCCGAGAGCAACAGGGCCTCGGGTCGGCTCAGCCTCCCTGACTAGAGCTCGAGCCGGTCAATATCACCACGCCGGAGCGACCGGTGAGTGTTGGGCGATGCGTGTTTTTTACGGCCTATGGGCGCCGAGGCGCTACCCGAGGCGGCCGCGGACCAACTCGAACACCGCTTCGCTTTCTCGCGCACAGCGGTCGATAAGGGTTTCCACTTCGGCGGTCGCTGCCGTCGCGTACGCGCGATCTTTGAGCGAGGGTGCGTTGATATACACGTTGAGTGCGGCACTGCGCAGCGCGCTATGCGCTGCTAATACGCCCACCCCGGCATCGCTGACGACGCCGGCGAAGCCTTTTTCAGCGGCAGGCCTCGCCAGCATAACGACCTCCGCGCAGGCGCGCGCGCAGGCCAGCGGCGTCTCCGTGGCGGCGCGCAAGTTCAATTGGATCGCCTCGGCACGCCGCGACTTTTCCTCATCGCTGGTCTTGGGCAGTCGATAGGCCGCCATGAGTCCGTCGAAGGCCGCAATGTCTTCGCCGACCATCGCGGTCAGCCGCGCGCGCAACCGTTCGGTCTCATCACGCACGGCCCTCATGTCCGACTCGACGGCCTCTTGTCCCTTCTTGCCGAGCGTGACATTGCAGACCATGGAGAGCAGCGCCGCCCCCATCGCGCCCATGATGGCCGCTGCGCTGCCACCTCCCGGTGTTGGCGCGGCGCTGGCCAATTCGTTGAGAAACGTTTCCACTGGACGCTGGGTAATCATGAACCGACCATCCCCTTGGCAATGGCATAGATTTCCTCGGCATCCAGCAGCAAGTCATTTTGCTCGAACAAGCGCGCCACACAGGCGCGGTGCAGAGCAAGTTTCAGAGCGCCAAAGCCCAAGGCCCCAAATAGAATTTTTCCGTGACTCGACGCGCCGCGATCGCTTAAACCCACGCCTTCAATGCCGGCCGGCGGCGAGGCATTCGCGTCGGCAATCAATTCCAGGGACGCGTTTTCCTGCCAGTCTTTCGCCTCGA
>Ga0209330_1000570_pt1 | contig 14452 bp, 18 predicted proteins | sample JacPinW_OM2H0_O3_FD_187969 | JGI IMG/M metagenome (GOLD analysis project Ga0209330, IMG submission 187969) | Forest soil microbial communities from Algoma, Ontario, Canada - Jack Pine, Ontario site 1_JW_OM2H0_O3 (SPAdes) (version 2) | ecosystem: Environmental > Terrestrial > Soil > Boreal...
CCGACACGGACGTAGAGGCTGGTGCCGTTCGTCGGAACCATTTGCGTGCGAAAGCCCGCCGGAAACGGCGTGATTCCCGCCACGAGGGGCGCGGACAGCAAGATCGCGTCAAGGATGGTAGCGACATATCTGAACATAGGAACTCCCAGCAACTGCAGTTCGATTCGGTCTACTCAGCCTTTTAAGGGTGTGCTGGCAAGGATCTCCACTTTTTCCACCTGCGGAGAAACCGCAAACAGTTCGCTGGCTCGGGCCGTCAGCGCCTTCGCGATCTCACCCGTCAAGTGGGCATTGCGGCCCGCTTCATTGGCAAAGGTATCGAAGATGCCGAACTTTCCTGGCCCGATCTTGAACGCATACCATTTCAATGTCCCTTTTTCATTCAGTGCGAGTGGCTGGGCTGACTTTAGGAATGCTTCGGCATCCGCCTCCTTACCCGCGCGCGCTTCGAGCGTGACTAACAATCCGATTGCTTCCATTGAGTTTTCCTCCTGTGTTGAGTTACTTCCGACCGACAACCAACAATCAGTTGATCGGGCGTCCGGTTTGGTAACACCTTGGCTCTGCTCACACTGTTATTAAACTGCCGGTCGGAAATGGAGTTGTGCGGATTTCTGCTGGGATGGTCGGAATCTTGCTAAATTCATGCTCTCCGAATCAGCCCTCTCAGACTCCCAGCTTCTTTACGGCAACACCGTAAAATTCACATTGCTGGTCAAGGTTCCGTTGGAAGTGGTAACGGTGACCGGGCCGGTGGTCGCACCTGCGGGAAGCGTGGCTTTTATCAAAGTACCCCGAACTACCTTGAAGGAGGACGCAGGTACGCCGTTGAAGGTGACGGCAGTCGCGCCTGTTAGATCCGTGCCCAGCATCTGGATAACGGAGCCGACCTTGCCGCTAGGAACCACGAACGTCACGAACGGTCCAAGGCCGAGATCAAAGCTGAACACCGTGCCGCAGCCGATGGAATCGAAGGAGTCGCAATTGATGGAGGTTCCTCCTTCGCTCGTCGTGCCATAGAACTTCCCATCCGTGTGCTGCATCAGGCCGAACGGGTTCGCTCCATCAACGTGGTCGAAACTAGGGAACCTGTACAGCGTAGTCACAGTGCCGTCGGTGGTGATGGAGAAGATCGACCCCTCCCCAAGACCGCCCCCAAAGACTGTCGTGCCGTATATCTTGCCGTCGCTCGCTTGCAGCAAACCGGATTCGGGGTTTGCCCCATCGCTACCGTCGAAGCTGTGCAAGACGGTTACGACGCCGGCCGCGGTGAGCTTGAAAACGCTCCCAAGGCCGATGCCGCCTCCAGCGACGGTCGTACCGTACATATTGCCATCGGCGGCCAGAAGGAGGCTTGCCGACGAAGGTGCAACGTCGGAAAGTTTCGTGAATCTGCCGGAGGCGGTGATCTTGAAGATCGTTCCGGAACCGTTGGTGCCTCCGCCATAAGTCACGCCGTAAAGAGCGCCATCGGATCCCAGGGTAAGTCCCGCGCTAGGGTTTTTCCCGCGGCCCGTACCGCTGAAGCTGTGGAGAGATTTGAAAGTGCCAGGAGGCGTTATGCTGAACACCGTCCCGAAGTTGTTGGTTCCGCCCAAGGCGGTAGTCCCGTAATACTTTCCGCCAGGCCCCAGCGTAAGAGGCGCCTCTGGGCTGGCACCGTCAGAACCAGCAAAGGAGTAGAGCACGGTAATTGCCATCGTTTTAGGGTTTAAGCTGAACACCTCTCCGTTTCCCGAAGCGCCCCCGGAAGACGTCGTTCCATATAAGAGCCCGTCGCGGCCCAGCAAAAAGCCCGCATACGGAATGGCGCCATCGGTGCCGTCAAGGCTGAACGAAGTCAGGGTCCCCTGTGGGGTGATTTTGAAGGCTGTCCCGCAAAAACATTTAACGTTTTTCGAACCACCGATGGACGTGGTCGCGTAAATATTCCCATCGTCGCCCTGCGTCGGAGTGACAAGGTTGGGATTTGCCCCATCGTCGAAGGTGAAGCAGTGGAGCGTGGTTATTGTTTGAGCGGAGGCGACGAGCGCCGTCGCCATCCATAACAAGGTAAGAGCGAAAAACTTCTTTCCTCCATTACCGCGTAGTCGAATTGATTCCGGTTGATGGACCGGCCCCTGCTCACAACTGTGAGTACACGTGACATTGGGAACGGACTTGTGCGGATTTCTGCTGGGATAGTTGGAATCTTGCTGAATTCATGATCCCGCGTTTGTCTTGAAGAAACGGCGACGGGTTGAATCAACTGAAACGCGGCAGAGTCAGAATTGTTGACTGAAGACACCGTACTGAGGCGGCTGCAAAGAGCGATGAGTTACACATCTCCCTACGGCGTGGACGTTAACAAGGAAGGGAAGCCGCAACCCCTGAGAATGAAGTTATGGTGCTAGTCCGCAATCACCAGGACCGGAGCATCTTCGGAGTAGCCTTCAGACGTGCTAGTCGCTTCGGAGCCGACAAGATACTGGCGATACTCTGTCGGGCTAACGCCCCAGACGTCACGAAAGACCTGCGCGAAGTGCTGCTGGGTCTTGAAGCCACAGGCAATGGCGACGTCCAACACTCGCGCATCGGGAGCACGCAACATCGCTTTGGCACGCTCAAGCCTTTGGCGCAGAACAAATTGATGCGGGGTCTTGCCGGTTGACTTGCGAAACATCCGCGCGAAATGGGCTGTACTCAGCCCCACCGATTCCGCCATCTCATCGAGACTCAAGTCGTCTTCCATCTTCGCGTGGACCAACTCTTTAATCCTTCGCAAACGCGCTGAGCCGAGTCCGCCTCGAGAAAATTGCACAGGATGGTGCCTCACTGCATGGCCATTGACGAGGGTCACGGCCATCGCCTGTTCAACAGAATCCAGAAACAGCCGTCCGCTCGGAAAGCCTGCCAACATCTCTGCATGGACGGCCGCAACCATCGCGCTCAGGCGCGGCTCCGCAAACTTGCGCGAAGCGCGCAGTTCTACCTCGCCGTAAGCACCGTCAGAGCACGCCATCAGTGCCGCATCGGAAATACCGAGCTGCAGATGGGATGCGTTCATGAGGCCAACCCACTCACCCATGTGACGATCGCACAATGCCAAGTCGCCGGCCGTGTAGTCGAACTTTTCCAACGCGGAACGCTTCGAGCCCCACTCAATTGAGCCGGGCCTCAACATCATTGCGAAAGCCTGATCATGTCGTATCCAATGACGCGGCTCTGTCTCAGGGTCGGGAGAAAAGCGTTCAACTTTCATGTCGGGACTCCATATTGTGGTCTCCGTACACTCATCTGTCGAAAACCAAGGAATGAATCGCGAACTGGTGATTGTTTTCCTTGATCGATTGTGCGAAGCCAAATCGCTTCCCAACTAATAGATTTGGGAAGTGACATCGCGATACGTCGTATGTTCCAATCAGACTGATAGGGAGCGCCTATCAGATGGAATTACGACATCTGCGCTATTTCACCGCCGTCGTAGAGTGCAAAGGCTATCGGGAAGCATCACGGCGTCTGCATATTGCTCAGCCCTCAATCAGTCAGGCTGTGTCTGATCTGGAAGACGAACTTGGGCTGAAACTCTTTTCGCGAACCGGTCGCAACGCGCGTTTGAGGCCGGAAGGCGAGATATTTTATGCGGACGCTGTCCGTATCCTTCAACTGGCGGAGACTGCCATCCTCACCGCCCAGCGGGCAGCCCAAGGCAAAGTTGGGACGCTTTCCATCGGGTTCATCGGTTCGGCAACGCTCTCTTTCCTACCTGACCTCATTCGCAGATACAAACTGGAGTATCCCAACGTAAAGCTCGCACTCCATGATCTCTATCCTGTCGAAATGGACAAGGCATGTGACAGAGGGGAGATCGATGTCGCCATCACTCGTCCGCTCTCGCTGGAGCGCAGCAAGAATCGACAATCGAGAGTATTGCTGCGTGACCCCCTGGTTGCGGTCCTCCCCCGATCCCGAAAGTTGAAGAGCAAACAAATCCGGCTTGCCGACCTTGCGAATGAACGATTCATTCTTTTTCACCGAAAAGGAGCACCCGTTGTTTTCGACAGCATCGTTGGAGCGTGCCGATCTCAGGGTTTTTCTCCACGGGTTGAGAATGAACCGAATTCGATGCAGACCATCCTCTCGTTGGTGGAAGCGGAGGAAGGCGTAGCGATCGTACCTGCCTCCACGAGCAATCTCCGGTCGAATGGCGTGCAGTTCGTTCGGCTTATACCGGATAATCTGTATCTCGACCTGATCGCGATGTGGCCACTCGGCGAGCCTTCAGCGGTATTGCGCACATTTCTCGACTTTCTAAGCGCCAATGCGGATGCGATTCGCGCAAAGGCCGACCTTGCGCTGTCCTCCATCGCCCGGATCAAGTGATCGCACTGCTCTGACTCTAACCAGCGGCAAACTCATTGCAAGTCGTTGGAGATCGCCTCTGTGTGCATGAATTTAGCAGGATTCCGACCATCCCAGCAGAAATCCGCACAAGTCCGTTTTCGATGTGCAGTTTACTCACAACTGTGGGCAGCGGTTGGTTCTGTCCTGAAGCTAGAAGTGAGAGGCCAGCACTTTACAGGGAGCTTTCAAATGGCAAATACGGCGAAAACAGCAATTGTTACAGGTGCTTCGCGAGGGATCGGAGCGGGACTCGTCGAAACATTCTTGAAGCGAGGCTACAACGTAGTCGGCAACTCGCGGCACATTACCAAAACAAATCCATTCCCAGCATCTGCAAATCTTGCGCTGGTCGATGGAGACATCGGCGATCGAAACACGGCCGCGAAGATCGTGGACACTGCCATATCGAAGTTTGGCAGGATCGACGTGCTGATCAACAATGCGGGTGTTTTCATTCCGAAGCCCTTCACCGAATACACCACTGAAGACTTCGACACACTAGTCTCCACGACGCTTGCAGGCTTTCTCTACGTGTCACAGCTCGCCATAAAGCAAATGTTGCGCCAGAAATCGGGCAGCATCGTCAACATCTCAACGACCCTGGTTGACCAACCGATCGCCGGTGTTGGGGCGGCTGTCCAGATCATGCTGAAGGGCGCCTTGAATGCGGTGACACGCGCCCTCGCCATTGAATACGCGAAAGAAGGCATTCGCGTAAACACCATCGCGCCGGGAGTAGTCAATACTCCCATGCATAAACCGGAAACCCATGAATTCCTCAAAGGGTTGCACCCGGTCGGAAGAATCGGTGAGGTGAAAGAAGTCGTCGACGCAGCTTTGTTTCTGACCGACGCCACCTTCACCTCGGGTGAAATTCTGCACGTGGATGGCGGAGCGCACGCAGGCAAATGGTGACCCGGTAGTGGTTGGCGGTTTTGATCGGTGCTCGTAGAGAAACGGAGAAGAATTAAGGATGACTACTTTTCAAGAAAACAACGCTGTCGCTAGATCGGCCCAGGAAGACACTAAAGTGCGTTACACCGCCAAGACCCACACTTCGGGCGGTCGGCGTGGTGGCGTCTCCCGTAGTGATGATGGCCGCTTAGAGGTCAAGTTCTCGGCTCCCGGAGTCCCGGGAACCGGTACCAATCCGGAGCAGTTGTTTGCCGCCGGTTGGTCGGCTTGTTTCATAAGCGCGATGGGGCACGTGGCCAATAACATGAAGGTCAAACTTCCGGCTGACGCAGCCGTCGATGCCGAAATCGACCTGTGCAATTCTGGCGACGTTTACTTCCTCCGAGCACGGCTTAACGTCAGCCTGCCGGGTTTGGAGCGCAAAGTCGCCCAGGCCATTGTGGACGCCACGCACGGCGTGACATGTGCATATTCCAACGCTACACGGGGCAACATCGACGTTACGCTAAACGTCGTGTAAGCGAAGCGTAAGGAACCAGGACTCAGCCTCGATTCAACGAAGGAGAAAAATATGAAACTCTCGAAAGCATACCGAACTGCTTTGATTGCAATTGCAGGATTCCTGCTGACAGCAGCGCTTCGCAAGGGACCCGTCGCTCACGCGAACTCCCCTCAAGGGGTTAGAAACGTCGTCATTGTTCACGGTGCGTGGGCCGATGGATCAAGCTGGTCCAAAGTGATTCCATTGCTTCAAGCCAGGGGGTTGCATGTGGTTGCGGTGCAGAACCCATTGACCTCGCTGGCCGACGACGTTGCCGCCACTAAGCGCGCCATCGCATTGCAGGATGGCCCTGTACTGCTAGTGGGCCATTCCTACGGCGGAGTGGTGATCACGGAGGCAGGCAACGATCCAAAAGTACTCGGATTAGTTTATGTGGCTGCCCTCGCGCCGTCGGATGGTGAGTCCGTTGCTTCGATCACCAAACCGTTTCCGCCGGCCCCGCTAGGCGGCGAGGTCCGGGCAGATGCTGAAGGTTTCCTGACGGTGACGCCAAAGGGAATCGCGGAAGACTTCGCCCAGGATCTGCCCGACAACGAGACGCAGCTGTTGACGGCGACACAGGGGCCGACGGCAGCAGCTGTTTTTGGGGCAACAGTCACCACCGCCGCATGGAAGACAAAACCAACTTGGTACGTGATTGCCAGCAACGATCGCGCTGTTGCTCCGGAGCTTCAGAAGGCCGAAGCGGCAGCAATGAAGGCTACTTCGATTACTGTTCCCTCTAGTCACGTGCCAATGCTTTCTCATCCGAAAGAAGTCGCAGACTTTATCGAGCAAGCTGCGGCGAAAGCCGGGAGCCAATGATCCTCATCGAAGGAGAAAGATCTGGGTCTGTCGCTAACACATAAAAGGAGAACCAATGACCGCAGTGAAATTAGAAGATGCCCGCCGTGTTATCAGCGCGGCGGAAAAGAAAGCCAGTGAAATTGGCCAGCCCATGAACATCGCAGTGGCTGACGAAGGAGGAAACGTCGTGGCCCACATTCGTATGGACAACGGCTGGATTGGCAGTATTGATATCGCTCTGAAGAAGGCTTTCACGTCGCGAGCATTTGATATTGAAACGAAGGAATTGGCAAAGCATGCTCAATCGGGAGGTCAGTTCTTCGGGGTTCATGCGTCAAACGATGGCAAGGTCATGATCTTCGCTGGCGGCATCCCGCTGAAACGCGATGGCAAAGTAGTAGGAGCGATTGGCGTCAGCGGTGGTTCCGGCGATCAGGATCATGCTGTCGCCGCAGCCGGTGCTGCCGCGTTCTAACCTCGCCGGACAGAACAGAATCGCAAGAGAAGGACTAATCCATGTCACATCATTATTCCGGCCCTGACTTCAGCTTTCCCCACGGGGACGCCCGACTGGATTTCACCGATCTGTATGCGTTCCCTAAACCGGGAGACGCAAGTAAATCCATCCTGATCATGAACGTGCATCCGTCTGCCGGAGAAAATCCACCTGGGCCTAGTACGACCGAGCCTTTCGCACCCGAAGCGCTGTATGAACTCAAGATTGACACCGATGGCGATTCGGTTGCCGATATCGCCTACCGGGTGCGCTTCTCAGCTTTCGAGGACGGCGCACAGACTGCGATTGTCCGCCGAATTGATGGCCCGCAAGCCGCCAGTACCGGCGATGGTGGGCGGGTGATCGTTGACAGAGCGCCGGTTTCAACAGGGCGTGAGGCGAGGATTACACAGGCAGGTGATACCCGCTTCTTTGCCGGTTGGCGCAGCGACCCTTTCTTCTGCGACGTGGAAGGCGCGAAGAATAACTTTCAGTTCACGGGCGACGATTTCTTCGCTGACAAAGATGTGTGCAGCATCGTTCTTGAAGTGCCTAACTCTGCTCTGGGGACAAGAGAGGTGCGCCTGTGGGCGCGTGCACTTACGCTAGGTGATGACGGCGGATGGATTCAAGTAGAACGCGGAGCCCGGCCTGCGCAAGCGGTGATACTCGTCGAGGAAAAGGATGCCTACCTCGCCGGTGAGCCAGCGGACGATGAGCGTTTCCTTGCCGCCTTCGCGCACGCTCTGGAGCATACCGGGGGGTATCCGCCGGCCGAGGCGAAGCGAGTGGCAGGGACATTGCTCCCAGATGTTCTGCCCTATGACCCTACGCGCTCGGCGTCTTTTCCCGATAACGGCCGGACCCTCACCGACGATGCGTTCGACGTTTTTATTCGCATCCTCACAAATGGAAAAGTGGCGGAAGACAAAGTAGGATCTCACGGCGATTTGTTAATCGATTTTCCCTATGTGGGGCCACCTCACAGGGGAGTATCCAATGGGCGAGCATGAATCATTTTCCAATTTGATTTACGAGGAGAGGGCGTACTTGGCCGGGCGCGAGTTGTCTTCCTTCATTGCTGCGGTGAGGGAATTGTACGGTTCAGAACAAGCCAGGCTTTCCGAAAAGGACTGGCTCGAGGAATTGAAGTTGATGGACAGTTCGCCGTCGTCTACGAAACGACACTGGCGAGCAGTCACGATCGCAGCCTCAGTTGGCTGGCAGGCCGATTGAGCAAAGGCCAGTTAGATCCAGTGACGTGTTAACAAATTGATCAAACTGCGGAGATTCAAAGTGACAACACAGACTGAGACTCAGACGCCAGCGGTAACGAAGCGAATATCTGTAAAGCAGCTCTCTCCCCATTATTGGCGAGTGACGCTCAACCATCCACCGCTTAGCATCTTCGATCCGGAGATGCTTCCGCAAGTGAACGAGATCATCACGGCAATCGAAACTGACGAGCAGGTTAAGGTCGTGGTCTTTGACAGTGCTGTTGAAGGTTTCTTTCTGATTCATTTGGATTTTCTTGCAAAACTTGACGATTTGGCGCATCTCTCTCCCGGCCCCACAGGCTTGCATCCATGGCCCGAGATGCTGGTGCGCCTGAGTCGGTCACCTGTTGTATCCATAGCGTTGATTCGCGGGCGAGCGACTGGTATGGGAAGTGAGCTTGCCCTTGCCTGCGACATGCGTTTTGCCAGTCGCGAGAAAGCCATCTTGTCGCAGTTTGAAGTCGGCGCCGGTCTGGTGCCTGGCGGCGGCCCCATGGCGCGACTGTCGCGACTCATGGGAAGAGGACGCGCCTTGGAAGTAATTCTAAGCGCTGACGATGTCCCAGGCGATTTGGCCGAGCGCTACGGCTATGTGAATCGGTCGTTGCCGGATGCTGACCTTGACGGATTTGTCGATGCGCTTGCCACGCGGATCGCCTCCTTCGAGAAACAGACAATCATGGATACCAAGCGCCTGATCAACGTCGCTAGTTTGCCGCTTGATATCGAAATCGAATCCGGGTGGGATGCTTGCGTTGCTTCGATGGCACGGCCGGCGACGCAGCAGAGAATCAAAACGCTGATCGAGCGAGGCTTTTGCAAACCAGGCGATGCAGAAAATCGCTTGGGAGATTTCGTGGGACGCTGAGCATCTCTGACGGCGCAGCCTCCAATAGGTCCCTGTAGGAAATCAGAGTGTAGACGATCAAACCGAAGCCTCCGGAGCGAGATCAATGAATACGGATTCGAAGGACGAAATCTTAAGTGGGAATGGCTCTCGTCATGCCACGGCCGAGCAGCGGTTAAGTCAACTTGGCATCACGCTTCCAGCGCCCCCTGAGCCGTTCGGCATCTACGCGGAAGCGGTACAGACGGGCAACCTGCTCTTTCTCACCGGTATGCTTCCCACTGAAGGCCGCGAAGCGAAATTCATCGGGCGCCTCGGTGCGGAACTGGACGGCGAAGCGTGCCACAAGGCGGCTCGCCTCGCCGCACGAAACGCCCTCGCTGTCGCGAGGCAACATTTGGGATCGCTCGACAACGTCACGCGGATCGTCCGGCTCGGAGTTGCGGTGGCGACTTCGGGCGATGTCCGCGATCAGCCGAAAGTCGCTGACGGCGCTTCCTAGTTGTTGCAGGACGTTTTCGGAAAAGACAAAAGCCCTAGCCGCTTGGTGTATGGCGTAGCCAGCCTTCCGCTCGGCGTGCCGGTCGAGCTGGAGTTGATTTTTGAGGTATCCGCGTAATGACGCCCCGCTGGAATGAGAACCGGTTCACCGCCAAGCTCGGGATCGAGTATCCCATCATTCAAGGTCCACTTGGCGGATTGTCATCGCAAAGATTGACGGCCGCAGTGTCCAACTTTGGCGGACTCGGATCGTTTGGCGCACACAGCTTGCCGCCTGACGCCATCAAAGACGTGATCGAAGAGATTCGCTCCCTTACATCGAAACCGTTCGCCATGAACTTGTGGGTGTCAATGGAGGATGAAGGTGCGCGAACATCGGACGAAAACGCCTTCAATAGAAGCGTTGCCCCACTTGCCCTCCATCTCGCCGCCTTGGGAGCGCCGCGTCCAACATACAAACCGTATTCTCCGATCCGATTTGAAGATCAGGCTCGCGTCTTGCTGGACGAGAAGGTAAGTGTGTTCAGCTTCATCTACGGGATTCCGCCACTAGAAATCCTGGAAGAGTGCCGGGCGAAAGGCATCGTCACCATCGGCACGGCGACAACACCTGATGAGGCTGCAGCACTTCAGGAAGCAGGCGTGGATGCCGTCGTCGCTTCCGGTTTCGAAGCCGGAGGACATCGCGGTTCATTCCTCCGGTCCGCGGAGGATTCGCTTACAGGCACACTCTCGCTCGTGCCTCAGATCGTCGACATCGTCGATGTGCCCGTAATCGCCGCGGGCGGAATAGGAGACGCACGAGGTGTGATCGCCGCCCTGGCTCTTGGCGCGGAAGTACTGCAAATGGGAACGGTATTCCTGGCGTGTGAGGAATCCGGCGCCAGCCTTCTTCATGGCCAGGCTTTACGAGGAAAAAGAGCCGGGCGCACCGCGCTGACAAAGGGCTTCACCGGAAGACTCGCGCGCGGAATCCACAACCGCTTGCTGGAGGAGTTAAACGGGGAGGGAACGGCAATCCTACCTTATCCGTTGCAACGAAAACTCGTCAGAAACCTTGCGGTCCCGGCAGAGGCGGCGGGCCGATCGGATCTTCTGCCCTTATGGGCTGGGCAAAGCGCCAATCTTTCTACTTGCACCGACCTATTGACGTTCTTGACCTCGTTGGTCGAGGAGGTTTCTGAAATCGCAGGGCGCATCACTCAGTGGAACGCAGACCGCCGTGAAGCGCAAATTCTTAACATAAGGAGCAAAAGAGAACGGATATGTCAAATATCACCGACAAAGTTGTAGTAATCACCGGAGCCAGCAGCGGCATTGGGGAAAGCACCGCGAAGCTTCTCGCAGAACGAGGAGCAAAAGTTGTACTAGCAGCGCGGCGTTCGAACCGGATCGTCACAGTGGTTAAAGAAATCTCGGCCACCGGTGGAAAGGCCATCGGATTTGCCACCGATGTGACGAAGCGCGCAGAAGTGGAAGCGCTGATCCAAAGGGCCGTCGACGGTTTCGGCCGCGTCGATGTGCTCATCAATAACGCCGGCATTATGCCCATCGCACCGATCGAGGCCCTTAAGGTGGATGAATGGGACCGGCAGATTGACGTTAACATCAAAGGACTTCTATATGGAGTTGCCGCCGCCCTGCCTCACATGCAGAAGCAGAAGAGTGGTCACATCATTAACATGGCTTCGGTTTTCGGGATCAAAATGTTCGCCCCCGGCGGGACGGTCTACTGCGCCACCAAGGCGGCTGTGCGCGCGTTGACTGAAGGGCTGCGGATGGAACTGCACTCCCAAAATATCCGCTGCACAATGATCTCGCCCGGCGCCATTGCCACAGAACTGTCGGAGAGCAGTTCAGACGAAGCGACCAGAAAGAATTTGCGCGAGTTCATGAAAATGGCGATCCCGGCCAGCGCAATCGCGAGAGCGATCGCTTACACAATCGAGCAGCCGGCCGAGGTGGAAGTCGATGAGATGGTGATTCGCCCAACGGTACAGGATTTCTAACGCAGGGTAAACGCGAAGCATTGACCGGTTCCAGGTGGTCAAGGGGGCAAAAAGTTTATGGTTAAAAGACTCGTACTACTGGCAATTCGTCTGTTGGTGTCGGTGAACCTTCTGTATGCCGCCATCTTTCTCAAGTTTGCAGGGGTGCCAGGTTCGGTGGCCCTATTCACACAGATGTCGCAAGCGGTCCACGGGTTGGTATCTCAGTCGGTCTTCCGGCTAGGGTCAGGAGCCTTCGAGACAGCGGTGGCGATTCTGCTCCTGATTCCGAAGACAGCCAGACTGGCAGCGGGAGGGATTGTTGTCTGGATGACTGCCGTTATTCTCAGTCACATTTTTGTGTTGGGATATGGCGTGTTCTTTGTCGATGCTCTCATGGTGATGGTGCTGGCTGTCATTTATCTCTTGCTGACCCGCACGCACTCCTATGGGGCCGAAAGTATGGGGACGATGGCTGCCGTCCAAACGCACCAAAAATAGTCGGGCAAACAGTTGGGAGGAGCCACAATATCCTGACAACAGTGCTCTCAGGGCAAGTTGACATTGTCGACGGCGGCCATCTCTCTCGATACGGCCGCCAACGAGATCGCTACACGAATGCATGAGTCTAGTGATATGCCGAAGGAATCAATCCCAGGAGAAGAAATCATGGCAACAGCAACGACGCCGGCCCGTCCCCCTTTGCCTCCGTTCACACCCGACAGTGCGATTCAGAAGGTGCGTCTCGCCGAAGATGCTTGGAATACTCGCGATCCTGCAAAAATAGCTCTGGCATACACGATCGATTCACACTGGAGGAACCGATCGGAGTTCATTAATGGACGAGACGAAATCATTGCTTTCCTCTCTCGCAAGTGGGCCAAAGAACTCGACTACAGGCTCATTAAGGAAATGTGGGCATTCACGGGAAACCGCATTGCCGTGCGCTTCGCTTACGAGTGGCACGATGATTCGGGTCACTGGTATCGCTCCTATGGCAATGAGAACTGGGAGTTCGATGACGATGGGCTCATGGCGTCAAGGTATGCATCAATCAACGACCTCCCCATTTTGGAAGCCGATCGCAAATACCACTGGGCACTCGGGCATCGCCCCAATAACCACGCAGGCTTAAGCGACCTCGGCCTCTAGCTTAAAGATGACGGGCACCCCTGAAGGGAAACCGGTTCGTTTCTTGGATTATCGGGAAACGCCCTTGTGCGGATTGATGACGCCGACAACCTTCGCTACGATGCGGGCCGCAAACGAATTTATCTAGGCTATGGCGGTGGCGCGCTGAAGAAATTGACGACGAAGGCATCAAAGTAGGCGAAACCAAGCTCGATGCCCATCCCGAATCCTTCCAGCTTGAGAAAGACGGTCCCCGGATTTACGTAAACCTGCCCGGCTCGCGGAAAGTAGCCGTTCTCGGCCGGAAAAAGCGCGCCGTCATCGCCACTTGGTCAATTGGAATGGCGTTGTCGAACTATCCCATGACCCTCGACCAAGCCCACCACCGCTTGCTCGTCATCACTCAGATTCCGGCGCGCTTGCTTGTATTCGATACGAATTCCGGGAAGACCGTCCAACGCCTGCCCACGGTAGGTGACTGCGACGACGTGTTCTACGATCAGACAGTCAATCGCGAAGGACTTCCCGTGACCACGATCGAAAAAGCCATTTCCCAACTTTTGGAAGAAACTGGCCGTGTCGGAGTCAGATTCTGATTGAGGAGCAGGATCATCAGATTGATTTGGCGACTGCTCTTGGTGAGCAGGTTCCGAATGTACACGCTCCCAAAGCAAGATAGTTAGCGTGTTCGTCGCAGACGCCGCATTGACGCGCTCTTTTATTCCCATTTTCAACGCCACAACCGACTGAGTGCGCTCGCCGAGGCGTTGGCCGCCAAACGGCTACACTACATACGCCCACCCAAGATGCGGTCGATCTGCCGAAGATGGTTCAAGTCGTGTGCCGCTTCCAGGCGGACGAACTCCTCGACCGTTTGCCGTCCGCGTACCTCGTGGACCCCATAGCACTCCACCCACCGTGCGCGCGGGACCGACTCCAACAGTCGCAGGTTGCTCTCGCGCAGCGCCCGAAAGACCCCTGCCGAAAGGCTCGCATCTTGCTGCGCGTAACCCAAGCGCTCCGCCCATACGGCCTGATCCCACCACGTTAAGGCCACGCCCGGATTCGCCAGCATGTTTCGCAATCGCCACCCCATCGCCAGCTCCGCGTCCGCCAAGTGCGCTACGATCTCGGCGATTGACCACTTTTCAGGTGCAGGACGCCGGATCAACTCCTCGGGCACGACATCGCGCAGACGCCGATCGAGCTGCGATGGGGTGGCTTGTTGGACACCGATGGGCTCCTCATCGCCAAGATAGCTTAGGACTCGAGTTCGGTATGCTTCGAACGTCTCTGCCATTGGTCCTCTCGGTCGACTGCGTTTGCGGCCGAACATCTCGTGGAGTAGACCGAGCCATCCTGGTTCGCAATCATACGGGTGTGATGACGTAACACAAACACCGCGACCTCACTGCGCTCCGCTACAACGCCGAGCTGTTTCAATTCAGTTGAACATGGATTCTGCTGAAGATGGTATTGGCAACCTCCTGGCAGTCCCGGAGAAGGGCCGGCTGCGCCGGCACCTGACTGCTCAGATGAATGTTGACTCGATCGCCCCCTCGGTGT
>Ga0209330_1000572_pt1 | contig 14338 bp, 8 predicted proteins | sample JacPinW_OM2H0_O3_FD_187969 | JGI IMG/M metagenome (GOLD analysis project Ga0209330, IMG submission 187969) | Forest soil microbial communities from Algoma, Ontario, Canada - Jack Pine, Ontario site 1_JW_OM2H0_O3 (SPAdes) (version 2) | ecosystem: Environmental > Terrestrial > Soil > Boreal...
ATCGTTATACGCCTTCAGGCCAGTCGTAACTGCCGCGGCATTCGGTGCGCCGTCAGGCGCAGCCGCTCCTTCACCCTGATGACCCGCCGCCGCTGGATTGCCGACGAAATCTCCGGAGATCGCGCCGCTCTGGTTGGAGCGCACGCAGATCATTTGGTGCGTGTGCTTCGCGCCTGCGTGGGAGAAGATTTCGATATCGCCACCGGCCAATCCGTTCGCCGCGGACGAATCACATCAGTGAAACCCGACAAGGTCGAGTTCGACCTGGGTGAAGTCATCCCCGCCGCGTCTCTGGCCGAGATCACACTGGTTCTCGCGGTGTACAAGTTTGACCGCATGGAGTGGGCGATCGAGAAGTGCACCGAGCTCGGCGTCTCGCGGATAGTCCCGGTCATCTCGCGCCGCACCGATTCTCACCTGGCAACCGCTGCGACCAAACGAATTGAGCGCTGGCAGCGTATTGCTCGCCAAGCCGCGGAACAATCCCGTCGCTCCGCACCACCGGAGATCACCGCGCCAATCAAGCTTTCGGAAACATTGAATCTATCCCAGCCCTTGCGCGTTGTCCTCGCCGAATCGGAAGAGCAAGCTTTGCTCCGCAATGTTCTGAACCCGCAAACCGCCAGTAACGGAATTGCTCTCGCCGTCGGCCCCGAAGGGGGATGGACCGACGACGAGCTCCAAGCCTTTCAACAGGCCGGATGGATTTCCGCTTCGCTCGGAAACACAATTCTCCGCGCCGAAACCGCCGCTATAGCCGCGGTCGCCGTGGTAGTTTCCGCCATGTCCTCGCTCTGATTTTTCACACCCTGGGCTTCTGCGCCGTTCTGCACGGAGTGGTATTCTGAGCCCCAATGGCTGTCTCCAAACTTCAATCTCCTTCCGCTCCATTCCTCCCCGACGATCGCCAGCGCGAAGCCATCGAGCACGTTCACGGTCCAATGCTGGTGGTTGCGGGGGCCGGTACCGGAAAAACTTCGGTGCTGATTCACCGCATCGCGCGTCTCGCCGAGCAAGGCCACGCGAAGCCAGAGGAAGTCCTTGCTCTCACTTACACCGTGGCCGCCGCCGGGGAGATGCGCGACCGTGTGAGCAAACTCCTCGGCAGGAAAATTCATTCGGCAACTTTCCATGATTACTGCTACGCCCTGCTGAAGCGCGCCAAAAGAGACTTTGCCATCCTCGATGAAAAAGATCTGTGGATATATCTCCGCAAACGCATTCACGACCTTCACCTCGAACATTACGTGCGGGCCGCAAATGTGGGACAGTTTCTCGACGACTTGTTGCGCTTCCTCGCCCGCTGCCACGACGAGCTGGTCACGCCGGAAAAATACGCGGAGTACGTTCAGCGCCTTGCGCGTGGTGAATCTCCCATTCCCCGCGTCGCGAAGTCGAAGGAGAAGTTGGCCGACGACGAAGTGATTGGCCGCTGCCAGGAAATTGCTCGTGTGTTCGCCACAACCGAACGCTGGCTGCGCGAAGAGAATTACGGCACATTCGGCCATATGATCATCCGGGCGCACGAGTTGCTCACGAGCGATGAAACATTGTTGGCCGAAGAGCGTGCCCGTGCCCGTTTCATTCTGGTCGACGAATTTCAGGATGCCAACTTCGCCCAGATCAAGATTCTGGCCGCGCTGGCAGGCAATGAAGCCAACCTGTTTGCCGTCGGAGATCCGGATCAGGCCATCTACCGCTTCCGGGGTGCGTCCAGCGCAGCCTTTCACCTCTTTCGCCGACATTTCCCTCACACCAAACTGGTCGTACTGGGCAAGAACCGTCGTTCCACGACCCCGATTCTGCAGTGCGCCTTCGCCGTGGTCGACAAGAATCCTCCTGTATTTCAAGGCAGCGACCCGACGGCATTCGCCTATCACCGTACTCCGCTGCAATCCGCGCGAGAAGAGGAAGCGAGTAAACAGGGCAAGCCCTTGTCTGCATTCTCCGTCGAGGCGGTTTCTTTTAACGGCAGGGATGCCGAGGCGCCCGACGTAGTCCGCATCATCGAAGAGACGCGGCGCCGCTCTCGATGCAAGTGGAAGGACTTCGCCGTACTCTACCGCTCGCATGTGAATCGCGATGACATTGTGCAGCACCTGGCTGAACACGAAATCCCGTTCACCATCGAAAACATGGACGTCAGCGATACGCCCGAGGTGCGGGATCTGTTTGCGTGCGTCGCGACTGTGGTCGACCTGGGCTCAGATGCCAGTCTGTTTCGAGTAGCGGCATTGCCGCAATTCGAAGTCGATCCGGAACAGCTTCGCAGCGCGTTGCGTGCGATTGCAAAAGAGTCGAAAGAGGGAGTGGTCGTTCCACTCGCTTCAGTTCTGGACGGCGTCGCCGGTGGTCCGGCAGTGTTGGACTGCGTGCGCAGTGCGCGTAATGAAGTCGACCGCAAGCAAGCGAAAACGCGCGCAGCCATGCAGTTGATCGGAACGCAATTCGGACTCAACCTCGACTCCGCGGTGCTGCAGGCAGCCCTCAAGTTTGCTGCTGACTGGGAGCAGAAGGCAACCACTGAAACCAAGGAACTGGGGGAATGGATCGAGTACCTCAGCTACTTTCGCGAAGCCTGCGGAACCATTCCGCTGGCGTCGAAAGAGAACGAGGACGCCGTGCGCCTGATGACTGCGCATGGCGCGAAAGGGCTCGAGTTTTCGCACGTTTTCATCCTGCGTGCGACCAGCCCTTCTTTTCCCGCCAGCTATCGGGAGAGCCTGGTGGAGTTTCCTCGCGAGTTGCGCGATCCGGACTCGGCCGCGGGAGGCGATGATAAAACGCTTCACGATCAGGAAGAGCGCCGTCTTTTTTACGTGGCCATGACTCGCGCCCGTGATTCGCTGCACTTGTACGGAAAGCAGGGGATCGGTCGTGATAAAACGCCTGCCGGCTTCATGCGCGAACTGATCGGCAACCAGGGACTGCAAACCCGGCTGCGGGCGCGGGCTGCACTCCCATCACAACCCGAGCTAATCGAGGTCGCGGCAGCGGTAGATCTAACCCGTCCTGAAGGGTCCCATTTGCCTGCCTGGCTCGAACTCGCGCCAATCCCGGGATTGAACGAGCGCTTGAGCGCCAGCGCCATCGAGACCTATGAAACTTGTCCCTTGCAGTTCAAGTTCGAACGCGAATGGAAACTCTCACGCCAGCTCCATGCAGCGGTGCAGTACGGCGCAGCCATGCATCGCGTGCTGCGGACCTATTATGACTCTCTACGTCTTGGCCGCACCAAGCCTGACGAAGAACTCCTGCAACTATTCAGGGACGATCTAGCCTCAACCGGAATTCAGGATGCCTATCAGCGCGCCCTTTACTTGCAACAGGGACTGGAACAATTGAAAGAGTTTCTCGCCGGAGCCCGTTCCGCGCCCGAGGCGGAAGTTCTGCACACGGAAGAATGGTTCGATGTGCGGATCGCTGGCATTAAGATTAGCGGGCGAATCGACCGAATCGATCGCGCACCCGACGGCAGCGTGGTCATCGTCGATTACAAGACTGGTAAGGCTCGATCGCAAGACGACGCCGACGACAGCCTGCAGCTCTCGATCTACGCTATGGCCGCCCATCAAAAGTGGGGCTACGGTGTAAGCGAATTGGCCTTTCACAATCTGGAAGGAAACGTCTCTGTGGTTTCGAAGCGAACCGAGTTTCAACTGGAGCAGGCGCGAGAGCGGGTGCTGGCCGTGGTGCGCAATATAGCGGACGGAAATTTTAAGCCTAAGCCCGATTTTTACTGTAACTTCTGTGCATTTCGCGGTCTGTGTCCAGCCCGAGAAAAGCGGACGCCGAATGTTGCCGCGGATATTGCGAAGAGCGTAGGACAATCGGTGGACTGACTACTGCCGTACCCAAGGCTGCGCCAAACCTTCCGCACAAAAACTTAGGGGACGCTTTCGGCGTCCCCCTTTTCAACTTCGTACTGACTTTCTTAATGCTTCTTTTTCTTCTTTGCCTTTTTCTTGGTTGCCATTGGTTCTATTCTCCCTTCCATTTTTCATGGAAAAATCTGCAACGATGTATTGTTGCAACTAATTGATTGTATAGAGTTAATGAAAAATGAAGTCAAGAAAAAAATGAATGCGCTGTACGAGCGATGCTGTACCAAAGTCACAGTCAGACGAGCGCGTGCAACAAAATCTCGACGTCGCTACAACGAAATACCTCTCAACAATGCAATTCAACGCGCCGAAGATAGGAAGACAATCGTCCCCGTCCATCTCGTTTGTTCGCAATCACACGAGCGCACGACCAGGCAAACCATCTCACATAAGTTCATCTTTTGCGCCGTCGTCTGCATCTATAATGAAGTTGCGAAACTTCGCGGGAGCATGATCAATGGCGGCTTTCGATGATGTTGTCATCATTTCTGGATGTCGTACCGCAGTAGGAAAATTTCAGGGAAGTCTCAGCGATTTGAGCGCTTCGCAGTTGGGCGCCGTCGTAGTCCGCGAAGCAGTAAAGCGTGCCGGATTGAACTCCGATCAGGTCGACGAGTGCATTATGGGCAACGTCCTTCCCGCCGGACTGGGACAAAATCCCGCACGTCAGGCTGCAATCTTTGGAGGATTGTCTCCCTCGACAGGTGCCATGACAATCAACAAAGTTTGTGGCTCGGGATTGAAAGCGGTGGCGCTCGCCGCGCAAGCGGTGCAAACCGGAAACAGTTCCATCGTGGTCGCGGGGGGTATGGAATCCATGACCAACGCTCCTTACTTGCTGCCGCAAGCGCGCAAAGGTTACCGACTCGGCAATGGTAAAGTGATCGATTCCATGGTGCACGACGGCCTGTGGGATATCTACAACGACTATCACATGGGCGTCACCGGAGAGAACGTCGCTGAGAAGTATGGCATCACACGCGAAGCGCAGGACGAGTTTGCTGTGAATTCGCACCGCAAGGCAGTCGCCGCGTGGAAGGAGTGCCGCTTCAAATCGCAGATCGTCCCGGTCGAAACTCCCGCGAGGAAAAAAGGTGAAGCTCCAGCACTCTTCGAGAAAGATGAGTCTCCGCGCGAAGACACAACCATCGAAGTACTGCGCGCCCTCAAACCGGCATTCAAGAAAGATGGAACCGTAACCGCCGGGAACGCGCCGGGAGTAAACGACGGCGCCGCGGCAGTGGTCGTGACCAGCGCTCAGCGCGCCCAAGAGCTCGGCGCTCAAGCCATGGTTCGAATCGTTGCGCAGGCCACCAGCGGCGTCGAGCCAAAATGGGTGATGATGGCTCCTGTTGATGCGGTTCGAAAAATCTGGGAAAAGACCGGATGGAAGAACGAAGACGTCGATCTCTATGAACTCAATGAAGCATTTTCGGTTCAGGCACTGGCCGTAACCCATGAACTCGGGCTCGACCTCAACAAAGTCAACGTGAATGGCGGCGCTGTGGCCATCGGTCATCCCATCGGAGCAAGCGGTGCACGCCTGCTCGTGACTTTAATTTATGAGATGGCACGCCGTAACGCGAAGCGCGGAATCGCCGCACTCTGCCTCGGCGGCGGCAACGCTGTTGCAATGGCTGTAGAACGAAATTAGCACGATCCAGATTATTCCGGCTCCTTCGAACCGAACGAAGCAGCCGCTGGCAGGGTGACGGTGAACGCCGCTCCGCCTCCGGGCGCGTTGGCGGCCTCCACCGTCCCGTTGTGTTCCTTCACCACCGATTTGCAAATGCTGAGTCCTAACCCGGTTCCTCGTCCCGGCCGCTTCGTTGTATAGAAGGGATCGAAGATGCTGGCCAGAATATCTGAAGGAATTCCTGGACCATCGTCCAAGAAACTTACCCACACCGACTGCCCGCTGGTTCCCAGACGTATGCGTAACGTTCCCCGGTCGCGTCCCTCGCGAATGGCCTGCTCCGCATTTAAAATCAAATTCAAAAAGATCTGCATCAGTTGGTGAGGATCGCCCTGAACGTAAGGCAGTCCGGACTCGCGAACGAAGTCAACCGTGATGTTGTTCTTTCGCAGCGAGTAGGAGTGCAGATTGAGGGTGCGCTCCACGATCTCCCCCAGGTTGACGCGCGTCTTTCCCGGCGTTGGCGGAGTCGCGAAATAGGTCAAGTTGTGAACAATTTCCGCAGCCCGGCGTGCTTGCTGCTGCAGTATCGCAATCTGCTTCCGCGCCGAATCAGTGGTCTGACTGTCCTGCAAAAGCTCGCTCACGCCGAGAATGCTGGTGAGAGGATTATTCAGTTCGTGGGCGACCCCGCCAATCATCGCCCCCATGGCGGCCAGCCGTTCGCTCTGCACCAGCTGCTGCTCGAACTTCTTTTCGGTTGTGATATCGCGCACAGAAATGATTACACCGGCGAGTTTGGAATCTGCATCGAAGAACTGGCTGGCCGAGGCCCGCATCGTCTGTCCGCTACCGTCGCGCCGGCGCGCCCCATATTCAGCCGATTCAAACACTTTATCGCCGGTAACCACGTCGTGGTAAAGCGCGACCAGTTCGGGTGCGTTACCCTGAGTTTCGGAAATCTTCTTCCCCAACAATTCCTCCGATGGACACCCCAGCAGATCACGCACTCGTGAACTCACAAAGGTGTAACGCTCTTCCAGATCGACTACCAGAATAAGATCGGGAAAGCTGTCCAGCAACCGCCGGCGGAATTCTTCCTGTTGCGCCACTTGCCGCTCAAGTTTTCGCCTCTCCGTGACGTCCACCAGTGTGCCCTGGTAACGAATCAATTTGCCGGCATCATCCCACACCGCGCGTGAGGATTCGAGAAACACCGCGGCGGTTCCATCCTTCTTCCGGAGCGTAATCTCCCGCGCTCGCACGCCCCCACGATCGTCCGCCGCTCGGCCAAGAACGGGCGGTTGTCGGCGATCGGCGTTCAGCTGAAGAGGCTCGAGAGCAAGTAGTTCTGCTTTCGTCCTATAACCCAATACGCTAACCAGTGCCGGATTCGCATCCAGCAGTCTCCCCTCTGGCGTGCTGAAATAGGCCCCCTCCTGCAGCGTCTCAAAGAGTTCCGTGAAGCGGAGCTCTTTCTCGTGCTGCTCCGTAACATCACGGCCCAGTGCGCTCACTCCCACAACTTCGCCACCTTTGAGGATCGCATTCAAAACGCAATCGAAATAGAGTGGACGGGAACCGTTCTTGAAACGTACCCGCACCGTACCGGCCCAGTGTCTCTTCTCGAGAAAACGCACGAGCCCGCCTTCGACGCTGGTGCGCGCTGGTTCTTCCAGAAACTCGAAAAATTTATGTCCCACGATTGCGGTATATGGAAGTCCCGCTAGTTCGCTGACCCGTTTGTTTACGGTGCGTAAAGTGCCGTCCAGCGCAACGGCGCAAGCAGCGTCGTCAAAGGAGTCAATCAGTTCCTTGAAGTTGCGCTGCGAGCGCGCAATCAGTTCATTTAGCTGATCTAGTTGCTCTTCGGACGGAGCGGCTCCCACATGTTCCTGTAGATCCTGCAGCAACACTTTGAGGTTCCCGACTTCCCTCCGCCGGCCGTAGGCATATACTGCCAGAAGTACTGATAAAACCAGCACACCCAACGCCATCGGGCCCAGATGGTAAGGCAAACTTTCCAGGCGCTCCCACGCGAGTGCGGCAAAGCCGGCTGCCAGCAACACCATGAAAAGTAATATCCATCGCCAAAGCTGAGATTCTTCACGCTCCAAATTCAGAGCAGGACGAGAGCGCCGAGGACTACCGGAAGAGGACTGCATCATGGGAAATCCCCCCGTTTCCCTGGAACGGAAAAACGGTTTTCACTCACGTCTTAGTTACTCAAAACATCGTACTGCCCGAGCTAGCGGCAGAACAACCTCGCTTGTTGGATAAGTAGGTACGTCTGGCGATGTAGGCGGTCCTGTTTCTTAGCAAGTCAGGATGTCCGGTCTTGGTAGCAAATGAAATGTACGGTTTCAAAGTTTTGCCCTCGCCGTTTGGTTGGGTGGGGGCGGGGTTAAAACTCCAACTCAACACGGAAGCTATAATCATGGGAGCCATGGTGTCGGTGAATGAGGAGGGTTTATGTGCATTCCCCGCCTGCTAGTTCTCTCGTTGCTGTTGTCGGTATGCGTTGCGCCGGTTGCGGCGCAGTCCTCGCTGGACAGGAATCCCGAGCCCAGCATTCGCCTCGACCAAATCATTCCTCCGCCTGAGTTTCGCAGGCCCGTTTTTCCGCTCGGGCTCGAACCGCCTTTTCCCTCGGACAGAATGGGCCTGTCGGACCAGCGTTACCTTCAACTCCGAGCCGGCGAGCAGAGCGACGTCACCTGTTATTCCATCCGGAGCTATCGCGTCACTCGCGACGATCCAGAGTCCGACTCGACGAGTCCTGCGGGCTATTCCACATGCCAACCCATCTCTCAGTTTCAGCTGAAAGACGCTGGGGATTCGCCCGTGCAGGTGAGCTTTCCATAGGTGTTGCTGCGTGAAATGGCGATTGCGGTCTAACCGCCAGCACCCGCGCTCGGACGCTGGAAGCGAAACACATTGCCTGCGTCCAACAGTGCCCCCAATGTGTAGGACAAAGACGTGTAAAAGGTATCGTGACGTTCCCTTCGGGGTAGTGGGGAGGCGTACCTAGGAAGAAGTGAGCCAGAGTTGTGCCTCAGCTCCCAGAACACTGGATGGTGCCCAGAAGATTATCTTGGTCACCAGATACACAGTCGGCACAATCCAAACCAAAAAGCGATCATCGCCTTTGAATCGGATGCAGCTGAAATACCCCGCAGGAGCAGCCGAAACGACCGGTAGGCCGTAGTAGGGTCCGTTCGCGACCGAGATTTAACTGGGCATGGCTTATCCACGGCTCCAAGAGGGGCTTCCGGATTACGTTCAGTAAAATTGCGGTCGCTAACTAATTGAACCCCAATGTCGCTGCTAGGAGATGCAACAGGCATAGGCAGACCCACCGCATGGAAGATTTCATCGGTGTAAATGTACAACTATCTGGCTGGTGACCGAAAGCGTGGCCGGAACGCTACGCCAGCAGTTTTTAAGGCTTGTGACGATTCGATCGAAACATTGTGCAGGGCCAAGTGACGAGACCGGGCATTAGCATTAGCTCAGAACCCCGGTCAGTGAGCGTGATCGCTATATTTCAACAGTTAAGGTGCAGTTAGGAACCTTTTCGGTCGCAAGCAGAAAAATTCTTCGGTTGCGCCTCACAATGTCCGACAAATCGAGTCAGGATGGCCGGCCATTTCTAGCACCACGGCCACGCCTAGTCTGCCGCTTAGCACCTCGATCCGTCCAGCAATTACGCAAACCACTTAGCCGGTAACCGCATCGAAGCACTGTGCCGCCTCTTGGGCACAAGGGGTGACGGTTTTGCGCTCGCGCGTTCTCGCCATTCTGTTGATTTTTACTTGCATCCTTTCCGGCGTTGCGGCGTCGGCCTCTCCGGTGGCGGTGCGCTACAGAGAAGGCTTTGTTCACGGCTTTCTGCTGCTCAGCACGCTCGATGGCGTAGCGATCGCTGCCGGCGACGTAACCCAGGTCGCTCACGGCGATCAAGTTACAACTCAAATCGCGTTCCGCTTCAAAGACGGCTCGCGGCAAGAGGAAACCACCGTTTTTTCGCAGCGCCGCAACTTCCGGCTCATCTCCTATCACCTGGTGCAGAAGGGGCCTTCGTTCAAGAACGCAAGCGATCTCTCGGTTACATGCGCCACTGGGCAGGTTACGGTTCGCTACACCGACAACGATGGCAAAGAGAAAGTAGCGAACGAGCACTTCGCGCTCCCGCCCGATTTAGGCAATGGTCTGATTCCCACGCTTTTGATGAATTTGCAAAACGGCACGCCACAAATCGAAGTCCCCATGGTGGTGGCTGGGCCGAAGCCGAGACTGGTGAAAGTGGTGGTGAACGCTCAGGGGAAGGAGCCTTTTTCCCTGGGGGGATTCAGCCGCGAGGCCGTGCATTATGTCGCGAAGGTTGACCTTGGCGGCGTCGCCGGCGTGGTGGCGCCGATGGTAGGAAAGCAACCGCCAGATTCGCAGATTTGGATTCTTGCCGGCGAAGCCCCGATCTTGCTAAAGACCGAGACACTGTCTTACATGGGAGGGCCAATTTGGCGCATCGAACTCACCTCGCCGGTTTGGCCGCAGCAATCAGCCGCAGACTCAAAAAAGGGAACCGCAACCAAACATTAGGCGGGCGCGAAGCGAGTTTTTTCCCGAAGAATGGGTTTGCACAATCAGGGAACGACGGGTCTGGCGCCAGCCAACGAACCATCGTAACGGTTGAGCACAGGCCTCAGTTAGGACTCAGAACCCGGTCAGTGAGCGTGAGAGAGATTTTGCAACAGTCAGGCTCACCACGTGTCGATCCCGCACAGGCAACGAGTTATAGTCCGTTAACGGTCGCCCCCAAACCGTAATCTCGCCGCGCGATGTGACTTGCAATACGAGCGGCGGATGCTGGCTAGGTGCGGACGCGGAGCAGCAGCAATGTCTGGTCGTCTTGCTGCACGCCGTGCCGTTTGACTTCGCCCATGATCAAATCCCATAGCTGGGGGAGTGGCTGCGCGGCGTTTTTCCTGAGTAAATGCTCGAGGCGATCCAGACCAAATTCTTCATCGTTCTCGTTGGGTACTTCCGAGATCCCATCGGAAATCATCAGAAACAGATCCCGTGCGGAGTAGCGGACGCGCTGACTCGAATAGCGCCCCCCGGGCATCAAGCCCAATGGAAGCTGCTCCATGGCGAGCCGCGCGATATCCCCAGTCGGGGCGCGATAGTGAAGGATGGGCGGATGACCCGACAACGAATATTCCACTTCGGACGAGCCGTCGAAGTACAGAAGCGCGATCGTCGCGTACATGTTCGCCTCCTTGACTGCCGGAAGAACGCGGTCGGCACTTTCCAGTACGGCCACCGGTTCCTGGCGGAACTGGAGGGAGACACGCACCGCCGTCTTCAACATTCCCATCAACTGGCCGGCGGCCAGGCCGTGTCCGGAAATGTCAGCCACGTAGGCGAGCAGCGTTCCGTCACGCTCTACGGCATCGATCAAGTCGCCGCCCATTTCTGTGCTGGGGATGGATTTCCCGTAGAACTCGAAGCGGTCAGTCTGACGAGAAAGCGTCGGAACTAGAGTCGCCTGTATGCCGTGTGCGAGGGCAAGTTCGGTCTGGATGCGGACGGTGGCGAGGCCTTCGGTCCTGATGAAATCGATAAGCAGTCGATACCCGACGATCGTGCCCACCAGGATGCCGATGGCGTCGAAGACGACTCGACGATGCATCGCCTCCAAGTCTGGTGACGCGATCGAATGAAAGGAGATTCGAACCGCCAGCCACAGGCCGGCCCCTGTAATCAACAGAAGAACAGGGACGGCACCAGTCCGCCCCATGCGGGCCGCAAAAACGGCTGCCCCAAGCGTGCCAAAGTAGATCGGCCAGAAAAAGCCTCGACCTAAGGGTTGATAGTTCACCAGTATCAGATCGATGACAAAACCGACCGCGCACCAGGTGACAAACGCCGCGACCAGGAATTTTCCTCTGCTCACCATTGGCAGCGCCTGCCAATAAGCACTTGAGGTGTTGAACGCCCACCGATCAGACAACCATCTGCGAACTGTAGTCTTCATGACCCCTCGCCTCGGAAAGCCGATGCGACGGGACGAGCATATCAGTGGGCACTGGATCTGGACGGATTTCTTTCTAAAACGTCAGGGATGCTGGCAGGTGGTAGCCACGCACGAAACCTCATGGGGAAACAGAAATCCGACTTTCCGAAAGCACCTAGGCCGCCCGATGTCTGGGCCGGCTTTTCTTTTTCCATCAAGCTGAAGGTGGGAGGCAATAGTTATTGTAAGGCGTTGGCTTCCAAGGAACTCCCCTCGCCCCGAACCTGGTTATGCAGCCTTGGGTTCGATAGGAACGAGTTCGTAGCCCAATTGTTTGGCTTGCCGTTTGAGTTTGCTTCCAACCTTTTCTCCCGCTGGACGTCTCTGGCGTCCCAGATGGTCTCGTCATATTCGACTTGGTTTTTGACCATGGTGTAAAAGATCACTGCGATCTTATGGGCGGTTGCCATGGTGGCGGCTTGGGGGCCAGCTTGGCTTTCATTCGACGCAGGTAGTTGCCCAAGGGCGTGGGGCTGCGATGGAGGGCATAAGCGGCCATGCGGAATAAATGGCCATCTCAGGATGCAGAAATGGCGCGCCCAAGACAAGTTCCTTTCCGCTTTGCCCCGCCACCCGACCGGGCCCCTTGCTGTTGAAAAACTCCATTTTCATCAAAACAGCGAAAATCCCGCCCACCGATATGCCGTGGAACGTTCGCGAAATGCAACTTCGCCATCCGGATGTCCGGATGGCCACCTGTGCCGGGTCGACCGGGGATTCGAGCCCAAAAAGTAGAAACCTAAAACTGAGGGGGTTATCGCTCACAACCTGCGGGAATGATGAGACTGACAGTTCGGAAGTATTTCTTTCTGCTCTAGTTTTCAGCGTCAGGGTGCGTAACGAGTAAAGACAAGGTCGGTTGCTTTGGCCTTCTCATGGCAGGGGAAGCAGGATTTCATGAAAGCCGCGTCGCCAGGTTTGCCGTCTTGGAAGTGAGCGAACCCCCAGCCTCCCGTTGCGGCGTACTTTGTTGAGTCCTTGACCATAAACTGAATGTTTGTGGGAGAGCCGGGAACGAAAGATTGGACACGTCCAAACACTTTGTTGTTTTCGTCCGACGGGACGTTACGGTAATGCAAAGCAGCAATGATCGTGCCGTCCGGGAACGGGAGCTTCCCTTCGCGATAGGCTTTGATCGCCACGTCGTTTCCCAAGACGGCACCCAAACTGTTGAGGTTGCCTGCTTCATGGGCCGAGGAAATCCACTGCCAGTCGCGGTATCCGTGAGGAATTTCGGTAACGTAGTTCGCGGCGGGTTTCCCATCCGCGCGTCCTGGCGCAGCGGCAATGAGGGCGACAAGGCCAGCCATTGTTGCAACTGCAACCAAGAAGAATGTGAAGTGTCTCATAAGGGTTCCTCCATTCGTCCCGAATTCTACCCCAATCCAATAGGCTTTGGCAGGACTGACCGCGCCGGGAATTTGATGGTTGATGTAACCAGGCGATCTCGCAAGCGGGCCCGAAAAAGCATTGTTGGACTGGGTCTATTTGCACCGTCTGGAAGTCAGCACGATCAACACCGATGAACTCGATCTGCACGCGCTCGATCGCAGCAAGCTACTTCGCTATGCTGCCCAGTTTCCCTTGCCGGTAAAACAACAGATCGTGGAAGCGCTGGCAAGCTTCAACAGCGCGCAGCTTCATCCCTGATTGGCTTGCATGCGATCTGGCTTAGTTCGTTCTGGCTCCGCTCAACCATTTTGGGCCGCACCAGAACCATTCTGCATTGCGTTTCATTCTTACCGCGCAGACCCGCGCGGCGTTAACTCGCTTTTGAGTTACCGCTTGTTTTTAGCTATCGAAAAATGAAGAAAAATGTGAGGCAGTCTAGGCTGGGCTCTTATCCGGCGTTCCAGTGTCTTTGTTTCGGCGTTTCACGACGACTACGTTCCCCATTTTTTCAAATCGACACCGTTCTGCTCCAGCCATTGTCGAGCTTCCTTAATCGATGAACGCCATTGTTCTACGGTCGTCAGTCGGTACAACTTCTGCCCGTTCAATTTCTTACATTCCACTTCGTGGGGGACCATGCGCCGCAGTGTGGTGTGAATCGAGGCTAAAGGATTCGCCTTGTAGTTTTCGAAATTGAATCCCATGTTCTTCAGGTAGTCCCTGATCTCCATAGTAGTGAGCCACTCTTTTCCGGCGCCAAAAGCGCCTCGTATGACGGTAGTCAGTCCGGGAGGGCGATTGTCGATGCGTTCGAGAAGGATTTCACAGTCACACTTAGACCGCTGCTCCGGCGAAAGCATCTTGATGGTTGATCGGATCAACTCGGAACGGCGTGACAATTCGCGTTCCGCATCATCACGTTTACGCGCCCAACTCTCGCGCTCTTTCAACCAGATCCCGCAGCAATTGCACGTAATCAATCGACATGACCTTGAGTGTAAGACATATGTCTAACCGATAAATAATAATGTGAAAGACAGTGCCTCGGGATTTGCTGTGCAATCGGAACAGATAACAACGTGGGCAGCGGGTGAGTGAGGGTGGTGCCGGGCAGGTTGCACGTCCTTGGATGGAGTGCAGGCACCCTAAACACGCAATACCCTCAATGGATTAGCAGGGTAGGCTTGTAAAGATACGGCGCTATTTGATTGTAAATGTGGTCCCCACCGCCCACAAGGACTGGTACGGCGAACTGTTTCAACCCTGCGTGAGTGCAGGCCTCATTCCAGCGGCTGCGCTTGTAGGCTACCGCAAGGATGCGGTGTATCTGCGCACGTAGCGCTACGT
>Ga0209330_1000574_pt1 | contig 14302 bp, 8 predicted proteins | sample JacPinW_OM2H0_O3_FD_187969 | JGI IMG/M metagenome (GOLD analysis project Ga0209330, IMG submission 187969) | Forest soil microbial communities from Algoma, Ontario, Canada - Jack Pine, Ontario site 1_JW_OM2H0_O3 (SPAdes) (version 2) | ecosystem: Environmental > Terrestrial > Soil > Boreal...
CGTAGAATCATAAATCGTTCCCGTGCCGAGGTAGCTCATTGGTAGAGCGCGGCCCTGAAAAGGCCGGCGTAGCCAGTCCGATTCTGGCCCTCGGCACCATCCCAGCCAACAGCTACTTTCCAAAAACCAGAACATTGAAACTTCCGGATTCGTTTGCGGGCACGAAAAGCTGGTGGGTTTTCAGATCGAGCGCCATGGTCTTCGATCCGGGATGTGTGGGAATTCGAGTAATAGATGAATATTGATCCGGGGAATCTTGGTGAAACACGTCGACCGTTCCTTCGCCGGTCGAATTGAAAATTAAGCCAGTCGAAGGATCGAAAGCTGAGGCGTCCACATGATCGCCGATGGCGAGCGTCGTGATCACCTTTCCCGTCTCGGCGTTCACCACAGCCATCACCTTGCTGCGACAGCCGATGAACAGGCGGTGATTCGCGCGATCGATCGCCATGCTTGAAGGACGTTCGCAAGGCGCCAGAGGCCAGCGGTCTTTGACCGTCAATCCCTTGGAATCAATTCGCAAAACCAGACTCTCATCCTCGAGGTTGACGAAAACATTTCCCGCGCCGTCTGCGGTCGCAAATTCCGGACCGCCTCCCAAATCAATCGTTCCGGCAACCCTACCTGTAGCGGCGTCGATCGCGGTTGAGCTATTGCTCCCGCCATTCATCGCAAAAACTCGATTCGTGGCCGAATCGTAAACGATCGCGTCTGGTTTTTTCCCAGTAGGAACCTGCGAAATTGGCGCCAGCGACTTCAAGTCAAAAATCGTGACCGTGGCAGCGCCGCCGTTACTGGTGAATCCGCGGCCCAACTCCGGCGCTATTGCAATTCCGTGAACTCCAAGCGTATTCGTGATTTTCCCCGTGACGTTTCCGGAGTCCGGATCGAGAACTTCCACCTCAGTTTCGTGCGAAATGTAAACGCGGCGGTTTGCTTCATCGATCGAGAGATAATCCCAACTGCCGTGCCCGCCAACTGGAATTGTCTTCAAGAGATGATAGCTCGCAGCGGCAAGAGCCACCGCGACCGTGCCAAGAAGAATTGCGAGCGCGAGCGCGAACTTTTTCATCGGCGTATCCTTTATTGGCAGTTTCCAGTGCCGGAATCGCGAAAGCTTTTTCCGGCTTCCGGGATGAACTCCCAATCGTAGCTATGCTGGTGCAGCGTCAGCTTAAGGACGCCAAAAGCATCCGCGTTGCGCACTTCGCTGGTGGCCTCGGGCTTGCCGAACGGGCGATGGCTCTTTCCGCCGGTGCCTACGACGAATTCGCGGACGCCTTTTGCCGGATCAGCCTTGCCCTCAGGATTTTGCGGCGCGAAACGTTCGTAATCATGATCGTGTCCGTTCAGTACCAAAGTGGTGTGCGCTGCGTAGAGATCCTGCCAAAATGCCTTAACCTCCGGATCATCTCCGTGTTTCGCGCCGGAGCTGAATAGCGGTTTGTGCCAGTACGCCAGCGTGCAGGCCCCGGGGTGCGCTTGCAAATCGGCGCGCAGCCATTTCTCCTCCGCCGAGCCGGTCTGGCAGCCTCCCACCTCGGAGCACTCGCTGTTCAACACGATGATGTGCCAGGCGCCGAGTTCGTAGCTGTAAAAACCCTGCTTCGGATCGCCCGCATTCGCTCCAAAATAGTCGAAATAGGGTGTCGCGCCTCCCGAATGAAATTCGTGATTGCCGACCGACGGCCTGGTGCGTGCTTTGTGGCGCCCCCAAGTCGGGTCATAGCATTTGGCAAACTGCTCCGCGGTGCCCTCTTCGTATGCATTGTCACCCGCCGTGAATACCGTGCCCGGAATTGCGTCGAGCAATTTTGCCGTGGCTTCCGCTCCAGAGATGTCGGAGCAGTCCGCGATGTCCCCGGCGCCGACGAGTACGGACACTTGATCGTTCTTCTGCTGCGCTGAGATCGAATTTGCGCCGGCTGCCAACATGAGCCCAGCGACTAGCGACGGCAGCAGAACTTTCGAACAGTTTTTCCCCCTATCCATCTCGCAGGTCGCTCCCTTTGGTTTCCAGGCCCAACAATCAGCTCTGAGCCGTTTACACCGCGCTTCTCAATCCCGTCTCAGAGGATACCAGCGTAAGCCCAGAGAATACGTGGGCCGGTAAAATTCGCGCTGGTCCACGAAAATCTTACTGCCGGTGTAGAAGCCGAAGACTTCATTGTTCAAGTTTTCGCCCTCCATGACTATTGTCACCCCGTGAGTGAGTCGCACAGTTCCTTGTGCATCCACTTGGAAGTGCGGATAGAGGAAAATGTCGCCTGACGGTCCTTTCGTCCCACCCAGCGGAGGAGTGACCACGCCTTCTACCTCGTTGATGAACTGATATTGATAAATCATCGCGCTGTTGTACGACATACCGACGTGGATCGAGACGCGGCCCCGATCGTAGCTCGGGATAAGGTTAAACGTGTTCGGAGCTTGGCGCTGCAGAGCGGGCCGATCCGTTCTTCCGGGCAAGCCTCCGGCGTTTGAACCCGTATACGTGTAGTTCGCGGTCAAGCCCAATCCGCGGAGAGCCCCCGGGAGAAAATCGAAATGTTGCAGATAGGCGATCTCAACTCCTCGGACGTTTGCATTGCTTCCGTTGATATTTTGCTGCACGAACAGCCCCTGGAACGGACCGCTTGCAGCCGGCAGAGAACTCGTGGAGTAAATTGGGTCGGTCAGTTGCTTGTAGAAAAAACCTGCCTGAATCACACCGTACGGTTGCAGGTAGTGCTCGTACAGCACGTCATAGTCATTGGCATGTTCCGGTTTCAAGTTCGGATTCCCAATTTGTACTGTGAATGGATTCGTAGACTGATCCACGATAGAAAATGGGACCAAGTCGAAGGGATCAGGTCTGGAAAGCCCCCTTCCGTAAACGGCGCGGATGTCTGAATTCGCCGTTAAGTTGTAGCGCAGCTGCACGCTCGGCAGCGGATCGATATACCACTGTTTGGCGACCTCCGGCGTGGTGCTGAGCCAATCGCCGGCGTTGGGACCGTTGGGGACAGTAAGTACCTGAAATCCTTGAATACTCAACTGCGTCGCCTCCAACCGCAATCCCGTCTGTAGGCGGAAGCGGCCAAACTGAAGGTTGTTTACGACGTAACCGGAGGTGACGCGTTCGGTCAAGTTGTAGTTGTTCGGATCCGAGCCCAAATGCGTGTCGCTGACGTCGAGCGTAAAATCGTTGGGATTGTTATTGAAGAACGACTTCAATTTGCTGAAGCTCGTCACCGGTCCGAAATTGTAAGAGCCGCTGTAGTAATCGTTGGCCTTGAAACCGCTGAGGAAGTCGCTCATCAAGAACGTCCCGTTGGGGTCCCATACGGGCGAATTCGCGTTTTGATACTTGTGCGCGTTGCGCAGCTTTGCGCCGACTTCAAAGGTGCCGCGGTGCCCGCCCCATGTGTAGCTTTTTCCCCATGCCACCGAGCCCTGTAGGTTGACTTGGCCCGTGATACCCGTGGACGTGTCGAATTCCGTCATCCCGTACTGCGTGGGATCGAATGTGGCGGAGCCCCGCGCCGTGCACGCCGCATTAAATTTTGGCAGATATGGATGGACCGTTGCCGCCGGGTCGAAGTTGCAATTGAAGTTACTGGGGTCTGTAATGGGATCGAATGTGACCCCCGGATTTCCGGCAGCTTGTAATTGGCCGGAGTTAGCGACCGAAACGTCCCAGGCCAACCATGAATTTGTGAAGATATGCTTCGCCCCGGCAGAAATCATTCCAATCTTGAACGACGGGGTGCGCTGCGAAGTTGTGAATTCCGGCACGTCGCCATCGTTGAGCGTATATACCCATTTGTTGCCGTAGTCGTTGAACCGGGAGTAGAGATAGTGGACGTAGATGCTGGAATTTTCCTTCAACCGATAATCCACAGTGCCGCCCAAACCCCACCTCGTGCGTTGATATCGATATTCGCGAAGGTCAAGGCTGTCGTAGAAAGGAGTGGGAAATCCACCCGTGTCCAGCCCCGGCTCGATATCATCGATGCCCCGGCCGTTGTAGTCATAGGTGTAACCGAAAAGAACTCCAAAGCGCTTATCGGCGCCGAACCGCTGTCCGACCGTAGCGTCAGCCGTTCCCACGTAGCGACCCCCGAGAATTGGCGTGTATCCTGCGATCGATTCGAGAATAAGAGTTGGCTGATCGCCGGCGCTCTTCAACTTCAAATCTACCGTACCGCCGATGGCGTCGCCATCCTGGCTAGCGGTTAAGGTCTTGTTCAGTTCGATCGCTTCCACCAGATCCGCTGGAATTACGTCGAGTTTCACCTGCCGGACGGTAGCTTCCGGCGACGGTACATTGATCCCGTCGATAGTTACGTTGGTAAGCCTCGGCTCCGTGCCGCGAATTTGCACGTACTTACCTTCACCTTCGTCGCGTTCCAGTGAAACGCCCGGAAGACGCCCCACGGCATCGGCGATATTAGCGTTGGGCAGACTGGTGATAACGTCCGCGGAAATTACGTTGACGATATTTTCGGACGTTCGCTGCACCTGTATCTCTTCGGCCTCGCCCTGGAGGTCAGCGTGCACATTGATCGCCTGGTTTGCGGAAGCAACCTGCAGGACGGCGTCAACCGAGGCTGTTTGCCCCCCTTCCAAGTTCACAGTTTTCGTAAACAGTGAAAATCCGGAATAGGAAATTGTTATCGTGTAGCTGCCAGCCGAGAGGCCGGTTATGGCGAATTGGCCCTCACCGTCCGACACGGTGGAAAAGCCGCCTGGCTGAACTTTCACCGAGGCGCCCTGGAGTACTCCTCCCGCGACATCCGAAACGAGCCCGCTGATCACACCCTTACCGACCTGTGCGGGAGCGGGACTTGTCGCGTTGCCTCCCTGCTCTGTGCGGTCGGTTTGCCCAAACGCGGAGGCTGCGCACAACATCCACACTCCCACGATTACTGTCGTTCGGAGCTTTGACAACATTTCCACTCTCCCCAATGGATTTTGTGTTCCGTATATATAGGAGAGACGAACAATGCGGGATGAACCAATGTTCACTGCTGTTTGAATAGTGACTGAAGAAATTTTCAGATTCGCGAATTTGTTCCGATCTGGGTCACATCAAAGGCTGGCTCGCCGGATTTCTCGGCGCAAAAGGCAAATGAACTTGAAAAACGGAGCCCATTCCAGGTGATGACTCGACACGGATAGCCCCTCCGTGCTTTTCGACGATCCAGTTCGCGATCGATAGTCCAAGCCCTACGCCGCCTTGTTCCCGAGAACGCGCTTGATCGGCTCTATAAAATCGCTCGAAAATATGGGGCAAATCCTTATCAGAGACGCCTATCCCAGTGTCACGAATCTCGACGAGAGCAGCGTCGTCTGACTTCTGGTACCGAAGACTGATTCTGCCTCCCGGGTGCGTGTATTTCACCGCGTTGTCGATGAAGATGAGGAAGACGCGCTCGATTGCGGCGGCATCCGCGTCAATCCACACTGGCTCTTCTTTAAACTCACCCGCGACTCGAATTTCTTTCGCTTCCGCGAGAATCGCGCCTTGTTCTTGCACTCTGCGTAAGCATCTGATGAGATCAACGCGGCAAAATTTCAGTGTTTCGGCGCCGGCATCGGCCCGCGCCATCTGGAGCAGGTCCTCCAACAGCAGAGTCATCTCTCCCGAGGCTGCGACGATGCTTTCAAGGACCTCACGGTAATCCTCCTCCCGCCGGGGCCGGCGCAAAGCTACTTCCGCCGTAGTGCGCAGAAGTGCCAGAGGGGTTCGGAGTTCGTGGGACGCATCCGCCGTAAACTGAGTAACTCTTCGCATGTTCGATTCGATTCGGCTCAGCATTTCGTTCAGGGTTTCAGTCAGCCTTCGAAGTTCGTCTCTCGGCAATGGAACCGGCAAACGGCTGGAGAGGTTCTGCCCGCCAATACTCCTTGCGGTTTGGATGATTTCATCGACTGGTTCAAGCGCGCGACGGCTGAGCCAATATCCGCCGAGAGAAGCCAGAACGATCAAAAGCGGCGAGGCCAGCTTGAGAATCAGCCGAAATTGATCGAGGGATTGATCGAACGCTTCGGTGGGCGTCGCCACTGTTACCTCGAAATCGTGTCCGCCGATCGAGACTCTCGTTGCGCTAATTCGATATTGGATCGCATTTAAGTTGGTCGTGTAACTGGTGGACCTCGAAGCTTCCGCAGCGTCAATTTTCGCGCCGGCAAATGCCGATGATTGAAAAATCAGTGGGCCGGACCCGTCTGTTACTTTTAGGATGGCGCTGTCTCCCCAGATATCGGCCAGTTCCGCGAGTTCGTGACTCACTTTCTCGATACCCTTGGGCAACGATTCCGAAATCACGCGCTGCGCCGTTGCGGAGTTTCCCTGCAAGGAGTCATCCATCGTTTTCGCAACGCTATGCCGAAATCCGAAATCGACTACCAGTCCGAAAAGCGCGAACGAGACGATCAATACGAGGAAATACCACGCGGTTAAGCGTGTCCGCACCGTTGTATTCACTGCGGGGAAACCTCTTCGATGCAATATCCGAATCCGCGCCGAGTCTCAATCAATTTCAGGTCCTCTCCGAGATCGACCTTTTGCCGCAGAAGTCTCACAAAAGCGTCGAGCGTATTTTCTTCGACGGCTTCTTCCCCTGGCCAAATTTCGCGAATGATTGCTTCTCGAGTTGCGACCCGGCCCTTGCGCAGCATGAGAAACTCCAGGAGCCGGAATTCAGTCTGAGTCAGATTGATCTCTCTATTTCCGCGAAACACGCGACGCGTGTCCTTCTCCAGTACCATGTCTGCGACGCGCAGGAATCGCGATTCCGAATTATGACGGCGCCTTTCGATCGCACGGATCTTTGCCAACAGCACCTCGAATGGAAATGGCTTCGTGATGTAATCGTCTGCTCCGCTGTCCAGCCCCTTTACCATGTCGGGGACCGTGTCGCGCGCCGTTAGCATCACGATGGGGACGGGTTGCGCGGTTCCGCGAAGTCTTCGCGTAACTTCGAATCCGTCAATTCCGGGAAGCATGAGATCCAGAAGGATCAAATCGAATCGGCCGTTTTCGGCCAACTCCACAGCCGACTTGCCATCTGCAATTATGGTTACGGCGTAGCGTTCTTCTTCCAGCCCGCGCCTCAACGCCTGAGCCATTCTTTTCTCGTCTTCAACGACAAGAATCTTCAAGTTCCAGCCTCACGCGAATCCCGATTGAATCACTCGGCTGACATGAGAAAACGTCCAAGAACATTTCAAGGTCCGGTTCGATGGACAGGTGCCTGCTGATTGTTCTTGGGGAATCGTGCTACAGCAATGTGACAATTAGATGAATGCGAGGGATAATTCTCACTAGGCCGTCTATCTCCAGCTTCTCGACAATCACTCTCGTTTCAAGTTCTCCGCGTGCGGGTAATTCACGCGAACGGACACAATCTCAAACGGGTGAGCAGCGACGGTGACTTGGTGATTTGTGACGGTTAGCGGAGCACCTTCTGGGTGCTCCATCAGATTCGTCAACGTTGCCGATGTGGCGCCGGCTGGCACGGTGATTCGAACCTCGCCAGTCGTTCCCGCCCACTCGTAGAACCGGAAGATTAACCCGTCGTCGTCCTCGGCCTTTTTCATCGCCGTGAGAACCACATTCGGATTGCTCAACGTGACAAACGATTGCTCAGGCGGGAGCTTCCCGCCATGCGCCTCGAGCTGCATTGACTGCAAACCATAGTTGAAGTCATACCCCCGTCGCACAGTCATTGACTGCTTCCAATCACCACCGTGCGGATAGAGCGAATATCTGAAGTGATGGCGGCCTCGATCGGCGTTCGGGTCGGGCCATGTAGGCGACCGCAACAAGGAAATTCGCAGCACGTTTCCTTTCGCGTCATAGCCGTATTTCGATTCGTTGATCAGGCTGAAGCCGTGCTTCCCGTCCCCTAGATCGGCCCAACGCAGGGCCGGGACTTCGAATTTTGCCTGCTCGACTTTATTGTTGCGCGTAGTTGGCCTCTCTATCGAGCCATACGGGATTTCATACGTAGCCTCGCCGCTGGAAGCCGCCAACGGAAACGCCGCTTTCAAAAGGACGTGTGTCTCATGCCAATCGATGTCGTTGACTACGTCGACGCGATCGAGGCCCGCGTACAATGTGATGTCCTGCACGAATTTCGAGCTCTGCCACGTCCGCGTCACACGAATCGACGCGCGCAGCGGGCCTTTGTCCACAGGTTGCACCGAGTCTGCCTGATCGATGTTGGTAGATACTTTTTCGAAGTCCGCGTCGATATTCCAAGCGTCGTAATCCTTCGGCGTATCTTTGAAGCCGATCAACTGGTTGCCGCACCCCCCTGACGCAATCGACTCGAAGCTCGACTTTTTTTCGTACAAGCTCTTGATGCAGCCGGTTTGCGCATCGACCGTGACGCGCAGGAATTCGTTTTCGAGTATCAGTCCGTCTGCCTTCAAATTCGTCCGCACTTCGCGCGTCTCCGGAACAACGTGGAGAATGTCGTACCCCATCGAGGGCACATTCTTAGCTTCCACCAGCAATTCGTAGCTATTCGTCGCAGGGTTATTCGACAGAATTTGCATCGGCAACGCGTTCCCTTTCGCGTCCAACACTGCAATCCCGTTTTTGGCCGCTTCAGGCATCTGCACGGTTACTTCCACCAGATCGGTTCGCTCCCACGCCAGCGGGTTCCAAACCATCACCGGCACGCCTGGACCTGCGTTCGTCTTCACCTCGCTCGCAATTCTGTGAAACCCGCCCATGCTCGCGTTGGTCGAAATCCAACGAACATCGTCGTAATCGCGCTGCGCGTCCTGATAGATGACGCCGATGCCCGATCCGGCTGCCAGATCGTGGAATTGATTGAAGAGCACTTTTTTCCAAGCTTCCGTGAGCCTCGCCGCCGGATAGGAGGCCCCGGCAACCCACGCGAGCGATGAAATCTTCTCGGCGTTCAGCACTTGTTCTTCAGCTTCTCGCATATTGCGTTTGTGGTTCGATTGCGTGGTAAATACGCCGCGGTGATATTCGAAGTACATCTCGTCGTTCCACACCGGCAAACTGATTTTGCCCGCGGGCGGATCCTGTAGCTTGCTGTTCCCAGCCGCGAGCGTTTTGTAATTCCAGACGGGCGAATGCTCCGTATCCAACTGTGTTTCGATGTCCGAGAAAAATCCTTGCGCCACTCCCCACTTTACCGGTGGAAACACCATTTTTGGATCCGACCAATGTATTCCCGTGTCCAACATGCTGCGCGTTGGGCCGCCTCCGTGGTCGCCCACGCCAAAAAGGTGCATCATTTCCGTGACGCCCGGGTTCAGCTCGCGCGACCGAGCCACGTCCCCGGCGATTCGGACCGGATCGATGTCATTCGCATAATCATGGGGGAAATACGTCAAAACGCGGCTGCCATCCGGCGACTGCCACCAGAAAAGTTTCATCGGCAGTTTAGTCGTGTCATTCCAGGCCATCTTCTGCGTCACAAAATAATCTATTCCGGATTTTTTGTAGATCTGCGGCAACTGCCAGTTATATCCGAATGAATCGGGGTTCCATCCGATTCGCACGTCCACGCCGAACTTATCTTTGAAATATCGCTTCCCCACCAGCAGTTGCCGCACAAGCGATTCGCCATCCGGCATATTCAAATCCGGTTCTACCCACATTCCTCCGACCATCTCCCAACGCCCTTCCTTCACGCGATCTTGAATCTGTTTGAGTTCATCCGGATATTTGTCAGCGATCCATTCACTGTAAGCTGCGGCCGATTGCGTGTACGTGTACAGCGGGTATTCGTACATCAGCTGCAAGGCCGTCCCAAATGTGCGCCGCACAACATCCACCGTCTCCGTCCACGGCCACAACCAAGCTGCATCAATATGGGAATTTCCTGATAGGCGAACTTCCGTTCCCTGCAATTGCGGCCGCAGCTTTTCGAGCGCGCTCTGCGCCTTCTTCAGTGAAGCGTCGAACGCCTCCTGATCAGCTTGCTTCAAAGCATTCAGATCCACAACTCCAGCGGCAGCGTTAAATTGTTGTTTCATCGAAGGCGAACTCGCCCACTGGTCGCGCGTCAGCAATGCGACGGACTCGAGTTCTCGCAGCAGATCCGATGGGTTCGGTCGCGCCTCCGAAAAGGAGATCTCCAGATTGGCGCCCGCGAAGGTCTTCTGGTCCACCGTGTGCAGTAGTTTCACTGCGACGAGAACTTTGTCCCCCGGCTTGGCATCCTCAAAAAGAACGATTGGCTCGAGGTCGTCTCCCATCGCTACCCGCCGTCCGTTGTAATAAATAATTTCGGGCATCGGACCATTCGCATACGCCTGAAACTGAAACCAAATCTTCGCGCCCGACAAATCGTAGCCGTTCAGATTCTTCGGCACTTCGACCGCTCGCCGATACCACACCGCATCGCTTGGCCCTTGCGTGTTCGCCCTCATCACTTGCCAGCTCGAATCATCCAGCCCCACAGACTCCGCATGTGGCACGTCGCCCGCATGGAATCTCCATTCGTCGGCCGGAAGAGTTGTCAGCCGCTGCAAGGCCACAGCAACATCTTCCCCTTCGGATGCACCCTCCAGTTTGCGCTTCAATGTCGTTGGAGTTTTTTCGTTGCCATGCACAAATGCGCCCTCGATGGTGTTCCGGTCCGAAGAAAGCTTTCCCTCATATGAAAATGGTCCGCTTGTGAATTTCAAAACGGAGTTTTCGTACGAGATCGAATTGAACGCCATGTCAAACTGAAAGTCGTCCGTCAGATCGACGGTACCTTTCACGATTCCACCCGAAGATGAAATATGCAGAACGATGTGCCGCTCAGTCCCAGAGTCCTGCACCGAGCCTTGCCAATCGCCTTCGACCCCTTGCGCGCGCGCTTGCACGGCCAGCCCGAGGCTTGCGACAAAACTCAGCAGCGCCAACGCGATCTTCATCTTCATCTCTCTTCACCTCTGTGAATCATCGCGAAATTGGGTCACTCACTAAGAATTACGCGCGGCACAAAGCAGCGGCGCCGGCGATGCCTGCGTCCGACCCGTATCTCGCCCGAACCATCGGAATTTCCGCAGCGCGCTGGTTGATTGACCACTTCGGTAGCTGCTCGCGGATACGTCCAAAGAACGCGCTCATCAACTCGGAAACGCCGCCCCCAAAAATGATTACGTCCGGCTCGAGCAAATCAACGATATTCCCGATCCAGACCGTGAGCAAATCCGCAGTCGTTTCGAGGACCTCGGTCGCTAGCGGATCACCTTGCCGAAACGCTTCTGCCACTGTCTCTGCGTGCACTTGTTCCAAATCCCCTCTAGCTAATTCAAGAATTTCCGCTCCGGCGTGCGGTGAACGCGCGATTTTTTCTCGCGCGCGCTTTGCAATCGCCGGGCCCGAGCACAACACTTCGATGCAGCCCAGCTTTCCGCACCCACAACGTGGCCCGTGATAATCGATCGTAATGTGACCACCTTCCGCCGCGCTTCCCGTGCGGCCATGATAGATACGTTTATCCAAAACAATCCCCGTTCCGATTCCCGTGCCAAGCGTGGCATAAAAAACGTCGCGATAACCAACACCCGCTCCCCAGATAGCCTCCGCGAGTCCGGCCGCATTTGCGTCATTGTCAACACGCGCCTGCACCCCAAACACGCGTTGCACCTCGGCTGCGAGAGGAAAATTTCGCCAGCAAGGAACATTCGGCGGGTTGATCACGATTCCGGCGCGAGGATCGAGCGGCCCTGGCGAGCAAATTCCGATTCCCGCCAAAGAAGAACGCGCGTCAGGCCTCGCCGCAAAAACCGAGTTGATCGCATCGACGACGCAGTTAAAACCCGCCTCCCCTGTTCCGGTTGTAATCATAGGCACCCGCGTCTGAAAGACAATCGTGCCATTGGCATCCACAAGCCCCGCGGCGACTTTCGTTCCGCCGATATCGACCCCAAGAGTCGCTCGCTCCACTGTCGTCTTTTCGCTCATCTCGATTCGTCACTCATACTTAGCCTTACCGAAAAGAGACAGCCCAAAAACATATGCAAAACAAACCGCCGGCACCAACATGCCCGCGTGCATGCCAAATTTATCTCCTACCCACCCGACTACTGGCGGTACCAGCGCCCCGCCGAGAATGGCCGTACACAGCAACCCTGAAATCGTGCCCTGATTTTCTGAAAAGCTATTGATCGTCCCGCTGAAGAGCAACGTAATCAGGACTGACGTGAAAAAACCGCAAGCGGCGAACCCAACCGCAGACATATTCTTGGTTCCAAAATCGGCAAACAAAAGACAAGCCAGAGCCAGAAACGAATAGAGACGCAAAATCCTCCGGCTCCCAAATCGATTCAGAACTCCGCCGCTCAACAATCGGCCGGTGCCCTGCAATCCCCAAAAGAGAGCCACGATCAGCGCCGGCAACGTCGGCAGCACTTTCGCAATCACGCTCGTGGACTGAAGGTTCGCAACTTCTCCGCTCAATCCGTGCACCAGCTGGAAGAACTTCACGATCCAGGACGCCGTTCCAACCTCCGCGCCGACATAACAAAAAATTCCCAGCGCGTATGCCAACACAAGCGGGTTCCTGATGAGTTTGCCCAACTGATTCACGCGAAATCCGTCCGCCGTTTTTGTCCCGGTGGGAGGAAACCGTGTCACAACCAGGAAGGCCAGCAATATGAAGGACAGCAGCGCGAAGACGATGTAAAGGCTTTGCCAACTTCTACCATTCCCCCGAATGAACGCTAGAATAAAGGGTCCAAGAAACGCGCCAATGCCGCAGAAGCCTATCGTCAGCGTAAGATTGCGATGATAATTCTCCGGTCGATCCAAGTACTGAATCAGAGGATTGCCGGCAGTCTGCACCATCGTGACTCCCACGCCCACCGCAAAAATCATGGCCAGCATCCCGGCGTAGCTTTGTACCCAAACAATCGTCAAACATCCGAATCCCATCAACGCCACACCTGCAAGCAGTAATGGCTTAGCCCCGAAGCGGTCCATCAGCAGACCGGTGGGAATCGAACAGAGGCCGTAAGCCAGGAAGAAACTGAAGGCCAAAAGCCCGGCGGCAAAAAGACTCAAGTCGTACTGCTTGATCACTTCCGGAATAATTACTCCCAGAACGTTGGTGATCATGCCGAAAGTGAAATAGGCAAGAAATATCACCCACAGCAACCCGGACGGACGCTCTGGCAATGAATTCACCTCGTGAAGGCAGCCGCTGAACCCAGAGCGGTAAGCACGAATTCCTCACCGCGCCGAATTGTTTGCCGCTCGGTGCATCCTTGAATCGTCGGAACGATTCGCAGATCGGCAGTCTCAACGAATCTCTGCGTAGCCGAAAATTTCGGCAATTCGCGCTCATCTTAGGTTGAGCCGAATCGCAAGTCAACGAGCCCCCTCATTCGCTCCGGGTGTCGACACGGCAAACCGGAGGTAACAGGCTGGCGCACTTTGCTAAGTCAAGACGGATCCCCCGCTAACTCATCAACAGGAACGCCGGATCGGCGCACGCGTACAAACCGAGAGTACTGGAAAGCTACATGTCCGATTGTGCGATTAGTTACCAATTTGTGCTGCGATTTGCCGAAAAATGGTAAATCTATTCCCAATGAATGCCCCTGTACGAATCTCGTCGGCACGAGCTTGCTAAGATATGTAATTTCAATCATTTACACGCCTGACTGAAGATACGCCTTGAGTCATTCGGTCATCAAAATGCAACTTCATTAGCTGTGCTGTTGTGCGACGATGTCACCGGATCCAACACTGCGAGGCGATTGGAACAGATGATATTTCGTTTTAGTCCCCATAAGTTTGCAAAACTCGCAGTCGATTTCCTTGGCAAACACCCGGCGACAACGAGTTTCACCGCTAATCGGACGTTTATACCTAAGTTCTCTGCGAGTTTCCCCGTTTCGACAACCTGCCGCGAGGCGGCGCTCCTAGTTTTCGCAACACTCTTGCTGTCGCTGCCTTCATCCGCGCAAACAAGCATACTGACGCAGCACTACGACACCGCCCGGACCGGACAGAATACCGGCGAAACCGTCCTAAATCCGACGAATGTGAACTCGACGACTTTTGGAAAGCTATTTTCCATAACTGTCGATGGCTATGTGTACGCGCAACCATTGTACGTGCCCGCTCTCGCCATTCCGGGAAACGGAACTCACAATGTTTTGTACGTTGCAACGGAGCACGACAGTTTGTATGCCTTCGACGCCGATAACGGAACTCAGCTGTGGCACGTACCTTTTCTCATTAACGGGGCAACTACGCTTTCAACCAGCGACGTGGGCAATACGCAAGACATCAACCCCGAAATAGGAATTACCGGCACTCCTACGATCG
>Ga0209330_1000575_pt1 | contig 14276 bp, 12 predicted proteins | sample JacPinW_OM2H0_O3_FD_187969 | JGI IMG/M metagenome (GOLD analysis project Ga0209330, IMG submission 187969) | Forest soil microbial communities from Algoma, Ontario, Canada - Jack Pine, Ontario site 1_JW_OM2H0_O3 (SPAdes) (version 2) | ecosystem: Environmental > Terrestrial > Soil > Boreal...
CTCGCGATTGATGACCGCGAAGCCGCTCATCGTACCGTTCGCGAATTAATGCGTCCCGCATTTTTTGTCCCCGAAACAAAATTTGGCTCGGAGCTACTAAAAGATATGCAGCGCAAAAGCCAGCAGATGGCCATCGTGATTGACGAATACGGCCTCATGGCTGGCGTCGTTACCATCGAAGATCTGGTCGAAGAAATCGTTGGAGAAATTGGCGAAGAAGATCGTGCGCCTTCTCCCGATGTCGTGCGCGAGCCCGGCGGTGCCCTGGTCATTCGTGGTAGCGTGCAACTTGACAAGCTTTCCGAGCTTTTTGGTGTGCAGCTCGACGCCGGCATGCAACACTCCGCGGCGACCACCATCGCTGGCCTGTTGAACGGCCTCGCGGGCCATGTGCCCCGCGCTGGCGAAGTCATCGAGGCCGATGGCCTCCGCTTCGAAGTCATCGAGGCCAATCAGCGGAAGGTCTTGCGTGTTCGCGCACGCCCGACGACACCGAACTCCGCAACAGCTGCGCCCGCGAGTTCCTAAGGTTCTCTTCTCGGTCACTCGCTCGGTAATCGGGTTCTGACCTCTATGATCGCCGTAACAAGCGTCTTGCGAATTCTCAGTGTCCTTCCGCCTTTCTCTGTGTCTTCTGTGTTAAATCTTTTGCCTCAAGCCTTTCCAGCGCCACGTCGCCAAACCGCCCGTCCTTCCGCATCCTCATCCCTTCGCGTACAATTGTTTCATCCATGGCCTTCAAATCTGGCTTCGTCGCAATTGTCGGCCGCCCTAACGCGGGCAAATCAACACTCGTCAACACCCTGGTCGGACAGAAAGTCGCAATCGTTTCGCCCAAGCCTCAAACCACGCGCAATCGCATCCAGGGAATTCTGAATCGCGAGGACGCCCAAATCGTGCTCGTGGATACGCCCGGCATTCATCGCCCCGAAAATGTGCTAAGCCGCATGATGATGGATGAACTGCAGCACGCCTTGGAAGGCATCGACATTCTCTGCCTCATCGCCGACGCCACCGTTGATTTTGGCGCGGGCGACCGGTTCGCAATTGAATGGGTGCAGCGCTTTCGGGGCCCGGTTTATCTGCTCTTGAATAAAGTAGATCGAGTTTCCAAATCGATGCTGTTGCCCATGATCGAGCGTTATAATCAGGAATTCGCTTTCGCCGAAACTTTTCCGATCTCCGCGATTTCCGGCGCCGGATGTTTTGATCTCGTCGAATCCTGGCTTACGCGCCTACCCGAAGCACCGCCTCATTTCCCACCGGATCAATTTACTGACCAGCCGGAACGTTTCCTGGCGGCGGAAGTCGTCCGTGAAAAAGCGATTTTCGCCACCCGTGATGAAGTTCCCCACGCGATTGCAGTACTGGTGGACAACTACGAGGAGACGCCAAAGATTTTGCGCATCCGCGCCACGATCTATGTCGAGCGCGATGGTCAGAAGGGAATTCTGATCGGCAAAAGTGGAGAAGTGATTAAGAAAATTGGTACGGCGGCCAGAAAGGAATTGGAAAAGATGCTGGGTGCCAAAATCTTTCTCGAATTATTTGTCAAAGTGCAACCAAACTGGCGCCAGAATTCGAATATCGTTCGCCAACTCGATTGGCATCGTCAGCTCGAAGTTCTCGGCAAACGCCAGGAAATGGCCGCAGGCGATTCGGGAGAATAGCGCGGCCTTCCGTTCCGAGGTTCCGCAATTTACGGTTTTGTAGGAGCGATTCCTAAAGACCGCAACTTGCGATACAAATGGCTTCGTTCAAGCCCCAGTGACTGCGCCGCCTTGGTCATATTCCAGCGATTCTCTTCCAGCTTCCGCAACACAAACTCTCTCTCGTAGGCCGAACGCGCTTCGTGCAGGCTCTCATAGGGTTTCTGCGGGCTCTTCGACGCTCCCCGAAACAATTCCGGTGGCAGATGGTGCGGCTCAATCCGCGGCGAAGGGCAAACGATGACCAGCCGTTCGACCAGATTTTTCAGCTCGCGCACATTCCCCGGCCACGGGTAGGTCATCAACACATCCGTCGCGGTTGGGCTGAATTCCTTGCCTTTCTTCCCGTATTCTTCGCAGAACATAGCCAGAAACGCCGCAGCAAGAGTCGGAATATCTTCTGTACGTGAACGCAAGGCCGGAACATAAAACGGAATTACGTTCAGCCGGTAAAATAAATCCTCGCGAAACGCACCCCGCCCAATTTCCTCCTCCAGCTTTTTGTTCGTAGCCGCGATAATGCGTACATCCACATTCGTAGTCTGGTTCGAACCAAGCTGCTCCACCCGCTGTTCTTCCAGCGCCCGCAACACTTTCGACTGCGTTTTCAGACTCATATCGCCGACTTCATCCAAAAAAAGCGTTCCGCCATCGGCCTTCTGGAACTTCCCCACCTTGTCTTCACTTGCACCGGTAAAACTTCCTTTGCGGTGTCCGAACATTTCGGATTCGATCAGCTCCTCGGGAATGGCCGCGCAATTCACCTCCACAAATTGCATCGCGCTTCGCAAACTGCTGGCGTGCAAGGCGCGGGCCACCAATTCCTTTCCGGTGCCGCTCTCTCCATAAATCAGAACTCGTCCGTTCGTCGGTGCTGTCAGCGCGATCTGTTGGCGCAATGCCTTCATCGGCACGCTGGCTCCGAGAATCTGATGATGCTCTTCGAGTTCCTCGCGCAGCCGCTGGTTCTCGGTTTCCAGCCGCATGTATTCCAGCGCATTGCGCACAACCAGTATCGTCTTTTCCAGCGACAAAGGTTTCTCGACAAAATCGAACGCCCCCATTTTCGTCGCGCGCACTGCCGTCTCGATATTTCCGTGACCGGAAATCATTACCACGATGGGCGCGTCATCGTGCGAACGAATCCGCTCCAGCGTGTCGAGGCCATCCAGTTTCTTCAGCCACACATCCAGCAGCACCAGGTCGAATTTGTGTTCTTCCAGAATTTGCAGGCAGGCTTCGCCGGAATCGACAGACGCGACTTCGTAGCCTTCTTCGCGCAGCAACGCGCCCAGCGATTCGCGAATTCCGGCTTCGTCGTCAACAATCAGTATGGATGCAGGCATGATATTGGTTTCAGCGTCCTTATCTCTCGTTCTCGATCGAAGAACTGCGCGGGCTATCGCAGTAGGTCAAAAATGGAGAATGCTTCAAGCCTTTCAGGCTGCCGGCGAACCTGCTTGTGCCGGCGTGACGATCGCTTCCGCCGCCGGGAAGCGAATCACAAAAGTCGTTCCTGTCGGCAAATTATCTTCCGCTCGAATCGTTCCGTTGTGCTCCGCGATAATGCGGCTGGCGATCGCCAAGCCCAGCCCCGTGCCGCGTTCCTTGGTCGAAAAATGTGGTAGGAAAAGGCGCTCTTTGTCTTCCGGCGAAATTCCGTGCCCGCTGTCCGAGACGATGATTTCCACCGCATCGCCTTCCGCATCGGCCCTGGTCGCCACCCGCAGCCGTCGAATCGAGGACCCTTCCATGGATTCCGCCGCGTTATCAATCAGGTTGGCCACCACCCGCCGCAGTAGCTCGCGGTCGGCCCGCACGGCTGGCAACGCCTCGGCAAGTTCCGTCCGGACCACGATGTTTTCCAGCCGTCCGTGAAATAAATCGAGCGCGCTCGAAACGATCGAATTCACATCCTCGCGCGCCAGCCGTGCGGTAGGGAATCGCGCGAATTGCGAAAACGCGTCAACCAATGATTCCAAAGTGTGGACTTCGCGCTCGATCAGCCCCGCGCATTCGGCGACCAGTTTCTCCAGATCGCTCGAAACGTGATCGGGTCTGTGCAATGATCTGCGCTCTAGATAACGCAGCAATCTTTGGGCGGAAAGTTGTATGGGAGTCAGCGGATTCTTGATTTCATGCGCGATACGTTGTGCGACTTCCTGCCATGCCGCCGCTTTCTGCGCGCGCAACAAATCCGTCAGGTCATCAATCACGATTACGAACCCCGGATTGGATTTCCGCGGCCCCAGGGAACTCACCGTTACCGCCGCCCGCACCAGCCTGCCGGAAGTCGCAATTTCAATTTCGCGCGAAGCCCCGCCCATCCGCAGCGATCGCCGCATCAGGTGCAGCACAGACCTAGCCGCGTCTTCCCCCAGCAATTCCGTCAGCGAATGAGCTTCCCGCGCATACTCCCCTAGAATGGCAGTCACCGCCGAATTGACCCGTGAAACTTCACCCGAAGAATTCAGGGAAATTACCCCGGTGGGAATATTTTCCAGAATCGCTTCCATCAATTTGCGCCGCCGTTCGCGCTCCTCGATGGCCTGTTCCAGGCTTTGCGTAAATTCATTGATCTGGCGACGCCCTTCGCCCAGCTGTTCCGTCATTCGATTGAACGACCGCACCAGGGTGCCCAGTTCGTCCTGGGCCTGAACGTTGATTCGATGATCGAAGTTGCCGCGCGAAATTTGCAACGTGGCTTCCGCCAGGCCCTGAATCGGCACGGTGACCTGCTTGGAAAGGAACAGCGCGACCCACGTAGTGGTGAAAACCAGCAAAAGAGTTACCAGCAGCAACACTAAAAGAATTTCCCTTTTGTACGCCCGCAAATGCTGCTTCTGCTGCTCGTAAGTTGCGGTTTGCGCTTGAATTTCGGTGAGCCGGTCAACGAAATCGGTGCGAATTGCCCGGGCGACATAGAATTTTCCGCCGCTGAACGGCGTGTTCACCGCAATGTACAGTTGCTCGGCCGCCTTCCAAATTTCCGGCCCTTCCGGCAACTCCTTCACCAGCACAGGACTGATTTTTTGAGTCTCTACTCCTGGTGCTTCGCCCCGGTCGCGGGACTGTTTCTTGTACGCGACGCCTTCGCTCGATCCGTTGGCCGCAGTGGTCCACGCGGCATCGGCCATCCAGGTGAGTTCCGTATCGGCCATATTCGGGCTGCCGTCTTTCACCTCGCTTGCCGCAAGCGCGCTCAACCGGGTGGTCATCGTTCGGCGCATGTCGCTCAGGAGATCCTGGCTCTCCTGATTCGCAATTTCGAGCGGCTTCGGAAACCATGCATTCAGGGTGCGATTGACCAGCGAATAGCTGAAGAAAAATAGAAATACCAGCGGCAGCAGGGAGATGCCCATTGCTCCAAGGACCATCTTCACCTTGAAGCGCGAGCCCATTTGCCCGCTGCGTCGCTCATCCCACAAACGCAGCAGCGATCGAGTCAGAATCAGGCTGAATACCAGCAGCGCTGCGGCGAAAATCGTTGAAAGCGCGAAGAAAATGACGAACGCATTTCCTTCTTCAGGGCGTAGCGGAATATTGAGCGATCCCAGCGTGAAGACCAAGGCCGCCAGCATTACCACGATGATGCCGCCGACCGTCAACCATAGCCGCCGCTTCCGCCTGGATTGCTGAGGCATCATGCCATCCGCGCCTTTTCGACGGTTTTCAGGCGACAACTCGCCACACTTTCGAGCTTAGGAGTGGACGTACGGATCGGCTTCCGCATCGAAATTCGACATTAACGAGCCTAACTGGCCATGTCAAGCGTAGTGTTGCGCGGTTGCCACAGTAGTGTGGCAATCACAGAACCGACTCTGCCTGTGAATTCTAGCCGTTTCGACGTTGGAATTCCTTCATGAACGCGACAAGAGACTCCACCGAGGCTTTTGGTACCGCGTTGTAAAGCGAAACCCGCAGTCCGCCTACCGACCTGTGCCCCGACAAGCCAACTAGTTTCTCTTCCGCGGATTCCGACAGGAATTTCTTCTCGACCGCTTCGTCACCACCAGCCACCCTGAAAGTGACATTCATCCTGGAACGCGATTCTTTCTGAATTGGACCGGTGTAGTACCCGGCGCTCGAATCAATCGCGTCATAAAGAACTTTCGCTTTGATCTCGTTTTTCTTCTCAATCTCTGCCGCGCCGCCTTCCGACTCAATCCAATCCAAAACCAGGCCAACGATATAAATCGCAAACGTCGGGGGCGTGTGGTAAAGCGACTTTTCCTTGATGTGAGTCCGGTATTGAAACACCGTCGGTAGATTTTTATCGGCGCGTTCCGCTAGGTCTTTTCGGACAATCACGACAGTTGCCCCAGATGGCCCCAGGTTTTTTTGCGCACCCGCAAAAATCATGCCGAAATGATTCACATCAACGGGCCGGGACAGAATATCCGATGACATGTCGGCGACCAATGGCGTGTTGCCCGTTTTCGGCATCGAACTCCACTGCGAACCTTCAATCGTATTGTTCGTGCACATGTAAACGTAAGATCCGTTGCCCGAGACTTGAATTTCATCTGGTCGCGGCACTCGTGAGAATTTCTCTGCCTCTGTGGAAGCAGCCAGACGGTAGGGAACCCCTCTTTTCAGCTCCGTGATCGCTTTTCCAGTCCACATCCCGGTATGTAGAACCTCGACCGGCTTTCCTTCGATACACAAATTCATCGGCGCGATGGTGAATTGCGCGCTGCCTCCTCCCTGCATAAAAATTACCCCGTAATCCTCAGAGATACCCATCAGCTGCCGCAGCTTCTCCTCGGCGTGCGCCACGATTTCCTCGAATTCCTTCGAGCGGTGACTCATTTCCATCACCGACATCCCCGTGCCGCGGTAATCCGTCAATTCTTCGCGGATTCGCTCCAGGACCGCGAGCGGCAGCGCGGCCGGGCCACCGTTAAAATTTGCCACGCGATTGGACGTGCGCGTTGAGGCGGAAGATGAAGTCACTTTCGAAGTCCTCACTGGAATCAAATTTGGGCTGACCTTCAACTTGGTACAAGTACGTACATGCATTCAAGAATAGCAGAATGGCCCGAACCCCGCGAAGCCGTATGCTTACGCTCCACCGCGCGCACTTTTGCCGTTATTCGAATGGGCACGCGAGGCCAAGATCGGCGTGCCAGCCTTGCGGAACATGGCATTATCCCTTCAACGCAGCAATCGCTTGGGGGAAATCGTGAAAAAAGTGAAGATTTTTGCGAAATATAGTATTCCGCTCGTCTGGGGCGTTGTTGGTCTCATCGTGGGCTGCGTGGGTGCTTATTTCGGTCTCGCGTTTATCTGGATGCATGCGATTATGCGCCCGGAAGACGTAACCCCCGCTGATGGGACGACCGTGCTGATCCTCTCCTTGGTCACCGGCATATTTATCGGCTCGGCTCTCCTGTATGCCTCGGCGCAAACGCGATGGCAAGGAGCTAGGAGCCATAGTTAGATAGTTATTATCGCAGTCTTCGCCCGTTCGGCGGCGGAGGTACAACGATGAAGCTTCTGATCTGCGGCGAGTGTCCCGATCCCCTCACCACGGTGGCGCAGGAATTGAATCGAATGCGCTCTGCCCAAATGCGTTCCTCGCTTCTTTTCACTACCGAACCGACTCCGCCTAGTCCCGAAAGTCTTGCCCTGGTTGAGCGCGACGATCCTCCCGCGCTTCCCGTATCCTAGCTCTCCCTCTTTTCAAGTCGACTGTTCGCTGTGAATCATTTGTGATTCTCCCACAGGCTTGATCGTCTCACTCGACCCAGTGACCGTTCCCCCGAAAGCGCGTTAGACTTGAGTTGCAAATCAAAACGGTTTTTGCCTCGCGCGCAGTCGAATGAGGTTTATCTGTTTTCAATCCAATCGGGAGACAAAATGAAAGCCGCCATTTTCTTGCCGGGGCTTAAAGCGGAAGGCAGATTCATCGAAATCGAGGACGTTCCACGACCTCCTCTCAATCCTGGCCACGTGCTGCTCCGGGTCTCGGCCTGCGGCGTGTGTCGCACCGACCTGCACATCGTAGAGGGCGATCTTCCCCCGCTGAAAACCGATCTAATCCCTGGGCATCAAATCGTCGGAGAAGTCATTGACGGCGCAACCCCGGAACTGCCGTTGAAAACCCGTGTCGGCGTGTCCTGGATGGGTGGCGTGGACGGCAGTTGCTGGTATTGCCGCCACGGGATGGAAAACCTGTGCGACAAGCCCACATTCACCGGCTACAGCGTAAATGGCGGTTACGCCGAATACGCGTCGGTTCGGGCGGATTTCGCCGTTCCGCTGCCGCCCGGCCTCGATGACGTCCACGTTGCTCCGCTGCTGTGTGCCGGCATAATTGGATTCCGCAGTTTGCGCGTTGCCAACGTGGATCAGGGCGAGCGCGTCGGACTCTTTGGCTTCGGCAGCTCCGCCAGTCTGGCCCTGACGGTTCTGCAGTCCTGGAAATGCGAAGTCTACGTAGTTACCCGCGGTGAATCACATCGAAAATCGGCCGCCGCCATGGGTGCTACATGGGTCGGCGCAGAGGATGACAGACCTCCGGTGGAACTCGATCGCGCCATCACGTTTGCTCCAAGCGGCAAAGTCGTTGTCAGCGCGCTCGCCAGTTTGCGCAAAGGCGGCGTTGTGGCGATCAACGCCATTCATCTCGACCAGATACCTGCCTTTGACTATGACAAACTACTCTGGGGCGAGCGCCAAATCCGCAGCGTCGCCAATATGACCCGCGAGGACGCCCGGGATTTTCTCAAAATCGCCACGGACCTGAAAGTTCTGCCCCAGGTTACGGTATTTCCGCTCGAAGACGCCAATAACGCCCTCCTCGCCGTCAAAAACGAGTCCGGCATCGGCTCGACCGCGATCCTTTGCTCTTGATTTCAGCAGCCCTCCTCCTCGCTCCCAGCCCGCCATTGTAAGCGCGACGTCAAAAATCCTCTTCCTCCGGCACGTCTCGCGAAAATGTCTCGCAGCGTCGTTTTGACCCAGCCTTGACACTCTGCGCAGCGTGCCAGTAAACTGGAATGCTTGTTTTCGTTCTCGGAGTTCAACTGAATGCTTCTGTCTCGGGATTATGTCGGACACATGGCTAAAGAGGTGATTAAACGCCTCATTGCCGGAAAAATGATCGAAGTCAAGCATCTTGAGAACGTGACCACCCAGGTTCGCCAGGTAATGGCTGAAGAAGTGACCATCGAGGACCGCATCAACGAGGAAGTTCGCGAAATCCTTGCCAAATATGCCGAGGAAATGCGCACCTCGGGTGCTTCCTATCAGGAAATGTATAAGAAAGTGAAGGGCCAGCTCGCTCGCGAAAGGAAACTCATTCTCCGTTAATATGCGACTCAGCCGCGAAAAAACCGTCAGACTTTCTCATCGAGTGCTCGATTTTCTGGTCGCCAGCCCGGACGTGGATTTCATCGAAGATCGCGATACCATTCGCCACGAAATCGTCAACATTTTTACTTCGCTCTTGAAGGTCGAAGAGCAGGTTGATACCGAAGTCCGCGCAAAAATTAGTTCCCAGAAGAAAGAAATCCTCGAAGGCAGCGAGGAATGGGACATCATCTATCGCAAGTATTATTCAGAAGGCATGAAGCGTCTGGGCGTCGAAGAAGCTCCCCGGCGCGAAGCAACCCGCGCCCGTTAGCATCCCACCCACTGGATGTACCAAAACAAAACGCCCGGCTGGTGCCGGGCGTTTTTCAATTTCCGATACTCCAGTTTCTATTTTTTCAATCCTAAGGATTGTTCGGGTCGGTCCGCTTCTGCAGCGTTGGCCGGTCCGGATCGCTGTTTGGATCCGATCCCGAAGTCGTCGTACTGCCGGGATCGTTCGTGCCAGTCTTCTTCCGCAATTTCGGCGCGTTCGGATTCTTGTCGTTTACCTTCATATTCATCTCGATCATTTGCAACCGCTTTTTCACCACGTCGAATTCCGAAGTGGTCACGATGTACTCGTCGCGCTGCGGCAGAACGGTCGCAATTTCTTTTTGCGAAGCTTCGATCCGGTCCGGCGTCGGCGGGTGCGTCGAAAAGAACTTCGGAATTGTTCCGGGCTGTTTCTTTTCGTCTGCCGCAACCTTTTCAAAGAACGACACGAACGCGTTCGGATCGTATCCCGCCTTGTACATGTATTCGAGGCCCAGGTAGTCCGCTTCGCGCTCGTCAACCCGCGTGAATTGCAGGAAGGCCATCGGAATCGCGAACTGCATGCCTTGATAGATCGCGTAACCCGCCAGCGTGTAAGGAATAAAGATCATCGCCGGAATCATCGCCAGTTGGGCGATTTCGCTTTTCGTTGCTTGCTTCGTGCCGTGCCGCGCGCACACATGCGCGATTTCGTGGGCCATCACGCCCGCCAGCTCCGATTCTTCATCGGCATGCAAAATCAAGCCGCTGTTGACGTAGAAAAATCCGCCCGGCAGCGCGAATGCGTTCACCACATCCGAATCAATCACCTTAATCGTGAAGGGCACCTGTGCGTCGGAATTCCGCACCAGATTCTGTCCCACGCGATTCACATATTCATTCACTACCGGATCGTTGATGAATTTCGCTTGTCGCTCGATTTCCGCCGAAAGCTGTTTACCCAAAGCGATTTCGTGTTCCAGCGAATAGAAATTCAGTCCATGGCCCACGTTCCGGTTGCCGATCGCGTTCACGTCCGCCTTGCTCCCCGCCTTCACGTTGGGATCATTCGATGGCTGCCCGTTAGTTTGCGATTGCTGGTCAGCCTGTTGCACGTCGCCAGACGCTGGCGCCGCCTGCTGCGCGCTGCCGGAAGCCGGCGCGGCGCTGCCAGACTGCGATCCAGATCCAGGCGATTGCTGTGCAGGAGCGGAGGATTGCGTGGCCGGTGGCGTGGGATTCTGTTGCTGCGCGTTTGCCACGCTGGTGGTAGACGTAATCAGCGAGGCGGCTACGATGAGCGCGCCCAACTGTGCCGCCAAATTTGTTTTCATGGCTACCTCCGGCGGATACTGCCCGGGATTATACACCCTGGCAGGGTTACAGCGCGCACCCCTGTCCCGCTTCAACCTATGATGTCATTCCTTGCCAATTAGTTTCCTTTGTACTTAACTTCGGCCTGCCGGCGTTTCGAAGCTGTCGTCGTAGGGGTTTCGTCCCAGAATCATCCTCGTCCGCCGTTATTGACGGGCCTCCCGATTCTGTCTACATTCGTACTATGCCCGCGCGCAAAATCCAGGTCGGCCAGGTTTGGAAGAAAGAAGATACGGGCGAATCCTATTTGATTACTAAGGTTTACAACGAAGCGCTGGCTACCTACGCCATTCTTCGCAAAGCCGGCGCTGAAAACGAGCGCGCCGAGAAAGTTAAGGTTGACCGTCGCGGCCCCGCGAGTCTCTTGCCCGGCTTCAGCTACGCGCAAGAGTCCGACGAATTCTAGTCTCCCGCATCCCTTTACATGGACCGGACCGGCAGATTCACTACATCATCTATTCGCATTATTTCCTTGACGACATAAGCCTCCGCATACTTTACGTCAATCATTCGCCCGTAGTGTCTCGCGTGCAGGCTCATTCTTTCCTCCAATTCATCCAGCGGCAGAAACACTTTTCCGCCGCGCTCTCCTTTCGGCGGGCTGAATTGCGATTTGTACGCCAGAATCGCCCGGCGTCGCTGATCGTAGAATTTTGTTATGTCCACCGCAAGATTTGGCGGCCGAGCTCCTTCGTACGCGGCGGCATATAAAATCTTGAAGGGCCGGTAGGCTGTGCCCTTCATCGCATAGTTCTTCAATCCCGCGATAAAGCAGCCTTCGTATCCCAGCACCGCCGCCGCATTGTGATCCGGGTGCCGCCCATCCCAGTACGGAAGAATCACCGTGCGAGGCTGCAGTTCGCGAATCACTTCCGCGATCGCTTGCTTGTATTCATCGCAGACCTTCAAATGCGCGTCCGGCAGGCCCAGATTGCGGCGTACCTTCAGCTTCAAAAATTTCCCGGCAGCGGCGGCTTCTTTCAGCCGCGTTTCCGGCGTGCCGCGCGTTCCGGCTTCTCCTCGCGTCAGGTCGAGAACTCCGGTCGCGTAGCCTTCGCTGGCCATGCGCAGCAGCGTGCCGCCGCTGGTCAGTTCCGCGTCATCGGGATGCGCTGCAATCACCAGTAGATCAATCTTCATCGCCCCTCCATGACTTTGCCGGCTCCGATTCTAGCAAGGCTGCTCGTGAATTACCCCGCCGTCGTGAGGACCAACTTCGATTACAATCTCTCGATTAGGACGTCAGACGGGAGATCGAAGATGACCGGAAAGCCTCTCGAAAATCAGGTAGCGCTCGTAACCGGGGCAGCCAAGCGAATGGGTCGTAGCATTGCCCTGCGATTAGCCGCCGAGGGAGCGGACATCGCCATAAATTATGAGTCTTCCAAGCCGGAAGCACTGCAGGTCGTCGAAGAGATCAAATCGTTGGGATGCCGCGCCATCGCCGTCCAAGGCGATGTTTCGCAACGATCAGACGTTCAAAAACTCTTCGCCGCCGTGGAAGCTGAATTTGGCGGCCTCGATATTCTGGTGAACAACGCCGGAATGTTTTTCGCCGCTGAGTTCGAAGCGCTGACCGAAGAGCAATGGGATCGCATTCTGGATACGAATCTAAAATCTCAGTTCCTCTGTTGCCAGACCGCTGCTCCGATTATGAAACGTAGAGGTCGCGGCAGGATCATCAATATTTCTTCGCTGGGAGGATTGCTGCCCTGGCCCGCCTTTACGCACTACTGCGTGTCCAAGGCCGGCTCGATCATGTTGACGCGTTGCCTCGCGCGCGTTTTGGGTCCTGAAATTACGGTGAACAGCGTCGCACCCGGCACCATCCAATTTCCCGGCGAAGCTCCGGACGAAGACTACATCCGCAAAGTTCCGCTGCATCGCACCGGAACTGGAGACGAAATCGCCCAGGCAGTTTTCTATCTTGCCACCGCGGACTTTGTGACCGGCCAAATTCTTGCAGTAGACGGCGGTCGCTCGCTGGTTTAGTCCCTGCACTAAAAAAGATTAGGAGATCACCGGGTTCAGTTTTTCGGCGTCGATGCCCAGATCTTTGATCGCTTGTCCGACGATCGAGCCCTCGATTTTTCCATCAAGCTGAAGTTCATTCAAAGTGGCCAGCGTGATGAAGCGCGCATCTACCTCGAAAAATTCGCGAAGCGATTTGCGGCCCTCGCTGCGGCCAAAGCCGTCTGTGCCCAGGCAGGCCATGCGATTCGGCACCCATTGGCTGATCATGTTCGGCAGGGTCTTCAGGTAGTCGGTAGCCGCCACGATTACTCCCGGAGCATCCTTCAGGCATTCCGTGACGTACGGCACGCGTTGCTTCTCGGAGGGATGCAGCCGGTTCCAGCGATCCGTTTCGTTTCCATCGGTGTACAGCGCTTTGTAACTCGTCACGCTCCAGACGTCGGCGGCCACGCCGTATTTCTGTTCCAGGATCTCCTGCGCCTTCAGGGCTTCATTCAAAATTGCGCCGCTACCAAAAAGCTGTGCCCGCAATTTCGCCGAGGGGTTCGACGCAGCACGGAATTTATACATTCCTTTCAGGATTCCGTCGCGCGCGCCCTCCGGCATCGGCGGCATGGCGTAGTTTTCGTTCATCACCGTGATGTAATAAAAAATGCTTTCGCCGTCGCGGTACATCCGGCGAATACCATCCTCAATAATCACCGCGAGTTCATAAGCGTAGGCAGGATCGTAAGCGCGGAGATTCGGCACCGGCAACGCCAGCACGTGGCTGTTGCCATCCTGGTGCTGCAAGCCTTCGCCGGCAAGCGTCGTGCGCCCCGAAGTGCCTCCCAGCAGGAATCCGCGCACCCGCATGTCGGCCGCGGCCCAGATGAAATCCGCGATGCGCTGAAAACCAAACATCGAATAGTAAATAAAGAAGGGAATGGTGTTGATACCCTGCGTCGCATACGCGGTTCCGGCGGCGATGAACGAAGCCATCGAGCCCGCTTCCGTAATCCCTTCCTCCAGAATCTGGCCGTCTTTCACTTCGTTGTAATAAAGAAGGGTATTGACGTCCACCGGTTCGTATTTCTGACCGACACTGGAATAAATTCCAACCGTGCGAAACAGCGATTCCATGCCAAACGTCCGCGCTTCGTCCGGAACGATCGGCACGATCAAATCACCCATCTCCGGGTCCTTCAGCATCTTTTTCAGGATGCCCACAAACGCCATCGTTGTCGAAACCTCCCGACCTTCGCTTCCGGCCAGAAATTCCTGGAACAAATCCGTGTGAGCCGCAACCAGGGGTTTCGAGCGGACGCTGCGCCGTGGAACGTAGCCGCCGAGTTCTTTCCGCCGCGCCTGCAAGTATTCGATCTCCTCGCTGTTTTCGGCGGGACGGTAGAATGGAACCTCTGCGCACTGCTGATCGGTAACCGGAATATCGAACCGTGTTCGAAATTCGCGCAATTCGTCTTCATTCAATTTTTTCTGCTGGTGCGTGACGTTCTTGCCTTCGCCCGCCTCCCCGAGTCCGTAGCCTTTGATGGTGCGCGCCAGGATCACCGTCGGCGATCCCTTGTTCTCCGAAGCAGCCTTGTACGCGGCGTACACTTTTCGCGG
>Ga0209330_1000576_pt1 | contig 14264 bp, 10 predicted proteins | sample JacPinW_OM2H0_O3_FD_187969 | JGI IMG/M metagenome (GOLD analysis project Ga0209330, IMG submission 187969) | Forest soil microbial communities from Algoma, Ontario, Canada - Jack Pine, Ontario site 1_JW_OM2H0_O3 (SPAdes) (version 2) | ecosystem: Environmental > Terrestrial > Soil > Boreal...
CGGATCTTGAGCTCCTTCGCTGGTGGATCGAGCTAATTTTCATCGATCCCTCCCCTCGGTGAGACATCCGGGCTAGCTGCTGGTCGCGCGTTCCTTGCGAATTCGATAAAGCAGATATCCCACCACCGCAATGTTAAAAATGAGTACCAAGCACCTGATCGCAGTTGGACGGCGGTAAATCTCGTAGACCTCGACCGGGACCAGCGATGTCGTGATGATTACGCTGAACCACTCCGCCCAGCGTTTCACCAGCCAAAGGCCGATCCCCTCGGTTAGAAATAGTGCCGCGTAAATAAAGCTGACCACTCCAAAACTCCTTATTTTATTTGGAGTGAGATTGGCGACCTTCTGAAGTGCGCGATCGACGTAGCGATTGCCCGGATCCAAGCCGAGCATCCTGATCCAATGTTCCAGCACGCTCGCCATATCTTTGTGGAGCAGGTGGAGAGCGCCCATCCCCGCAGCGATCAGCAGCGCCGCCTTTAGCAGCTTGAAGAATGCAATCAGCCGGATTAGCCTATTATCAGCGGATTTCATGTGACGGATCTGTATTCAGAAGGGTCTCGCCGGTCACGATCGTTTTGAGCAGCCAAGCCGAAGATGATTCTAGACGAGCAGGGCCAAAATTCTCCCGCCACCGCCTTTATGCTTCGCCATTCATCCCCTTCTCGCCCTACGCCGGAATCGCCTTCCTCGCTAATTGCTCCCGCCGCATCTTCCCCACCACCAACTTAATCTCGTCATAAGTGATTTCCGGCGGCAGAATATCTTTCAACGGCTTCAGCCGATCCGTCCCCACTTGCGCGCAAGCCGCTTCTATCACGGACTGCCTTTCCTTGCTCACCCATCCCGGCTGCAGCTCCACCTGCCCGCTCTCCACCAGATTCGCCACCGCACTCACCACAGTCGATATCTGCCGCCCTCGAAGCTGCGCAATCTCTTCCAAAGTTTTCCCTTGGCTCAACAATCGCAAAGTTTCCTCCGCGGGTTTCGCCGGCTGCGGAATCCCTCCCACTCGTTCTCCCTGTCGAAATCTTTCGAGAGCCGCCAGGATTTCCCGACCATAGGTCTCTGCCTTCTTCTCGCCGATTCCGGGAATCTCCAACAGTTCGTTCAAAGATTTTGGCCGACGGCCGCAAATCTCGTCTAGAGAGGAATCGTGCAGCACGATGAACGCCGCCAGCTTCATCTCTTTGGCCACGGATCGTCGCCACTCCCGCAAATATTCCCGTAACTGCTCCGCCTCGGAGCCCGCAGCCGGAGCCGCCACCGGCTGCTGCGGCAACCTCCTTCTGCCCGCTGCGATGCTTTTCCCAACCGCCCCCGATTTCACCAGCCAGTCCGCCCCGCTGCCGCACACATCACAAGACTTACAACCCTCCCACTTCGGAGTCTCTCCAAAGTGCGTGCAAATCTGCCGGTGCCTGCACTTGTTCGACTCCACAAACTCCCGGATGATGCGATACCGTTCCCACGCCCGATTTCGCTCCCCGGCATCGGTAATCTGATTGGCAAAAAATCCTAAGAGCCCCGCATCTTTTTTCTGCCATAACAAAACGCAATCCGCGCTTCCCCCGTCGCGACCCGCCCGACCCGCCTCCTGGTAGTACTGCTCGATTGACTTTGGCAGCGACAAATGAATCACCGCCCGCACCGCGGCCTTATTAATTCCCAAGCCAAAAGCAATGGTTCCCACCAGCACTCTTACTTCGTCCGACATCCAGCGCTCCTGATTGCGGCGCCGATCTGCCGCTCCCATCTTCCCGTGATACCCCACCGCCGCAATGTCGCGGTCTTCGAGAAAATCCACCGTCTCCTCGACCCGATTGATCGTCGGAGAATAGACAATCACATTGCTGCCGGCATAGCTCTGCAGCGCCTTCACCAGCATTTCCATCTGCTCCAACCCTTCACACTCGCGCACCAGATACCGCAAGTTCGGACGGTAGAAACTTGCAATATATTTATCGGGATTGCGCAACTGCAGTTGCGCCAGGATGTCGTGCCGCACATGCTTCGTCGCGCTCGCCGTGAACGCCGCAATCGGACGATCCGGAAACTTCCCGCGCAACTTATTCAATTGCCGGTACTCGGGACGAAATTCGTGGCCCCATTCCGAGATGCAATGCGCCTCATCGATCGCAAAAAATGTAACTGGCACCTGCTGCATCCAGCCCATGGTGTCGCCACGCGCCACTCGCTCCGGCGAAACATAAAGCAGCCGGTAAGCTCCTGCCCGCGCTTTCGACATCACATTATTCTGCTCGGCTTCGTTCATAGTGCTGTTCAGCACCGCCGCGGGAATCCCCATCTGCGCCAGTTGCGTCGCCTGATCCTGCATGAGCGCGATCAACGGGGAAATCACCACCGCCGTGCCTTGTGAAACCACCGCTGGCAACTGGTAGCACAGCGACTTGCCTCCGCCCGTTGGCATCACCACGCAAGTGTCGCGCCCCGCCAGCAGGCTTCGCACAATCCGCTCCTGCAAAGGGCGGAAGCTGCTATATCCCCAATAACGCTTCAGCGGAATGAGAAGATCGGTTTCCATCAATGAACAATCCAAAGTATAGCGAGGGCGAATGTGAGGAGAAAGAAAATCCGTAACTTCCTTGGATCTCTTGCAAATCAGGAACGCGCGAGTTCCTCTGTCCGGGCAGAATTACTTAGGCTCTTGCGCCGCAATAGCGTTGTGCTTTTTCAAAAGATTAATTGTTTCCTGCAGAGGCAGCGCCTTTACCGTGTGCCCGTTTCCAGTCACGTCGTGAGCTCGAAACATCGAGTTATAAATCGCTTCCTCTGTGGCTTCAATCACAGCTTCAAACAGCGGAGACATGCTCTCATTGCTCAGCAACTCTTTCGGCCGATACACCGGTTCCGTCGGATCGATTCGCACGTCCGGGGAACTCGAAAACGCAATCACGTAATCCCCGCTGCCATTGCTTTCACTTGATCCCGTCCGCGCCAAGCCCATCATCGCCCGCGCCGCCAGCCGGCTCAGATTGCGGTGTTCGAGCGGAGCATCCGTCGCCACCACAATCATGCAAGAGCCATCCGCCGTCTGCGGCGGCGCTCCCTTGCCGGGAACTTTGTGTCCGTCCGAGGAAATCTTCGGATAGAAATTCCCCAGCTGGTTGCCCACAGGTACGCCCGCAATGATCAGGTTCCCGCCAAAATTTGTCTGCACCAGCACGCCCACGGTGTAGCCGCCGAGTGAAATCGGAAGCCTCCGCGATGACGTTCCAATTCCTCCCTTCCAGCCGAAAGCAACCGTGCCTGTCCCCGCCCCCACAACGCCTTCTTCCACCGCTCCCCCAGTTGCCTTGTCGATTGCCGTAAAAACGTCCTCGGGAACGATCGGGCGGGAACGAATCTCGCTTAAATACCCGTCGTTCGTTTCGCCGACCAGGGGATTCACCGAGAGCACATTTTCATTTCCCTTGAGGTTGAACATGTAGGTGATGACAGCATCCGCGACCCTGGGTACGGAGTCGGTGGAAGCCAGCAGTATAGGTGTCTCGATTTCACCCATTTCGTTCACCTGGGTCGAGCCGGCGAGTTTTCCGTATGCATTGCCCAAAAAAACCGCGCCCGGAACCCTCTCCTTATAAAGGTTTCCTCCCGTTGGCAGGATCGCAGTAACCCCGGTGCGAATGTTGTCACCGCGAATCAGAGTAGTCTGTCCGACCTTGACCCCGGCAACATCCGTGATGGCATTCAGCGGCCCCGGAGGCAACACTCCTACCTGCACGCCGAGGTCACGAACTCTAGGCCGGGATTCGGTCTGCGCGAAGAGCACTGAGCCGGTCATCAGCAATACAGTAGCTACAAAGAAAGATCGCGTACTCATGCAAGTTTCGTTTTTACCCGGTGACCCTCTGTGTCCCCTGGGTTAAAGGTTCTGGAACTCGATACTTCACTTCCGGATACGCTCTCGCAAACCCTGCCCACACCGCCGCAATCACCACAAAGCAAAGCACACTCCCCTCCGGACCCACCATGCCACCCGTCAGCCATCCCGGCCCATGAAACGATGACTTCAGTAGATGCCCTGGAAAGACTGTGCCGCTGTCCGGCACCGAATAAAAAAATGTCTCGCCCCAATCCCACGCCGCATGAAATCCCACGGCAAACCACAAGTTCCCGGTACGCCGCAGCGTCAAACAAAAAAAGAAGCCAATCACAGCCGCCGCCAGCAGCCCGGGCCACTCCTCTCCCCCATTTCGGATGTGAATCAGCCCGAACACGCACGACAGCAACACCGCCGCTGGCCAAAACCCAATCGCACGCGTCAAGCTAAACTGCGAATACCCGCGCAGCAGAAATTCCTCAAAGAAGCCCACCAGCAAAAACATCACCGCCCAAAAAAGGCCAAACCTGAAAATGCGCGTCCCATGCATCGCCAGATGTCCTACATCAAAAACTCGCAAGCCATACATCAAGGCCAGCAACAGCGTAATGCTCGCGAATCCCCAGACCGCGCCCACCCAGAACAATTTTCTAAATGCCTGCCGACCCGGCAGACCGTACACTCCCCACGTCCTGCCCTCCACTCGCCCCAGCACCAGAGATGGAATAAACGCCGCGCACAGTAGTCCAAACTCTTCCAGCATCATCGACCAAAGCCCATTCGCGCCTAGTTCGAGCGAGCCTGCCCAACGGCTGGCCACAAACTGCAGCGGATAAAACATCGCCACATAAAATGCAATCCCCCAGCCCGCCCTCAGTCCATCCGGCCCCAGAAACACCGTACGCACATACGACGGCTGCACCGCAAAATCGGGACCGGAAGCAGATCTCTCCGAAGCACTCTCTTCTGAAATCGCCGTCTTAGGTTGCGCGCTCGAAATATTCATCCCATCATCCATACCGGCACTCGGCTTTCCAAAGGGCGTGGCTTCAGCCGCGCTGTAACTTCCCTGAAAATGAATGCGCCGCCAGGGCGCTGGATTTTAGTTCCTCTGCAAGTTTCCGCAAACCGCCCCGCTCATGGTAAAACACTCGGCTCAGCCTTATGACTGGATTTTTCACGCGCCAACGTTTCGGCCGCCCCCAGTTCCTCGCCGGAGGATTGCTGCTTGCCTTTCTGGCGCAAGCAGTCTGGCTCGTCCAGTCCGAGTTACGCAGGTTCGAATCCGACGGCCTTAGGGCCTCCGAGCAAGTCCGCATCGCCGCCGGCTGGCGGCAAGTTCACGGTGGCGGAATCGCCGGTGCACCTTTCCCTGACCCCCCGGGCTCGCTTCCAATAGAGGTATCCCGCGATGACGCCGGCTTCGACACCGAGCACTCACCACTCATCTCCCTGGTCACCGCGGCGCCTCTGCTCGCCTGGCCGCACCGCCTGCTCACAACTGAATCGCACTGGCGCTGGCTGCCGCGCATCCCGTTCCTCGCCTGCGGCGTGTTCTTAGGCGCTTCCTTGTGGTATGTCGCCCGGCGCCTTTGCGGAAACACCGGTGGATTCCTGGCGCTCACCCTGTACTGCTTTTCTCCGGCTATCCTTCAAGCCACCGCCGTCTGGCATGCCGAGCCCGAAATCCTCGCTGCCTGGGGATCGTTCGGAGCCATCTTCACCGCCATCGCCGTAGCCCACACTCTTTACGCCCCGCGCGAAGTCATACTCTGGAATTGGCGCCGCATCCTGCTGCTCGGAATCTCCCTGGCGATCTCGGTCGGATCACAGTTCTCCATGATGGTTGTCGTGCCCATCGCTCTGGCATTTCTACTCTATCTCGCACCTATCCGCCGCGCCGCCGCATCCGTCATCTGGTTCGCCGCATGTCTCACAGCTCTCCTCGTACTGTTCGCAACATACTTCTTCCATCCCCGGAATTTTCTCGAAGGAATGCAGCACGCCTCTTTCTGGGGAGCAACCTGGCGCAGCTTCACCGTTGTTGCCGTCTATCGCCAGGTGGGCGTGCAAATTCTGCGTGCCTGTCCGGCCTTCGCCCTGTTTCTCCCCGGCGCCATCGCGGTTTATCTAGTCTGGCCGCGCACCCGCTACTTTGGCAATACTGCTCCTCTGCTGATCGCACTACTTTTCATCGCTCTGGGCATGGCCCATCCCCACCTCGCCGGTGCCGGATTTCTTCTCGCCTCTGTCCCCTTCCTCTTCATTTTCGTCTCCGGCGTCCTCGCCGACCTGATGGAAACTCCCTTCCGCCCCCTTGTGACCGCCTGCGTCTGGGCGTTGGTAGTAGCCTATGTCTTGTGGAGTCTGTTTGCACTGGCTCAGATCCGCGGATGATTTAGGGAGCGCAACGTTTTCTGCGCCTTCCTCTGTGCCCCTCGGGCGAAAGCCTTTGACTTGTCCTGATGACAATTCTCTACATCTCTGCAATTTTTCACGCATCTCCTCGCCACCAGCCGCGATCTAACCCTGTAGGAAGGCCTCTGGAATGGAGGTGCACCATGTCTGTCCCCTTGGAGTATCATGAGGTCGTGAATTGTTCCGGGAGATGCCCTGCCAGGCGCTCGATCCCCACTTCGCTCGCGCTGTTCGGAATGTTGTTACTGCCGATTCTTGTCTCCACCAGCCGCGCTCAAATTAGCACTAGCTCCGCCGGTTCGGTTCACTCCGCTAGTCTCAGGCCTCCAACCGCTGCTGTGATTCCGCCAACTGCCGTTCGCGTGGCGCCCCCTAGCGGCATATCCGTTGGCCAGGCCGGAACTCCACTTGTCAGCTCAGGGTTCACGCGTCCCCCGAACATTTCGCGCGACTCGCACGGCAATCGCGACGGACATCACCCCCATCACAGTGCCGAGGGCACGGCGTACTATCCGTTTGTCTACGGCATGCCCGTGCCATACGCCGTCGATGTCAACGATGCCGACAATTCCAATGAAGAAGACGATGATCCCGAATACCTTGGCGGCCCCACCATTTTCGACCGCCGCGGTTCAGGCCGGGACTCCTATGTTCCGCCGTCATCCCCGGGGCCGGCTCAGGCACGAGATGCGTCGGCAGACCAGTCCGGCAGCGATCCTGCTCCCGATCCGCCGCAACCGCCCACGACCTTGGTCTTCAAGGACGGTCGTCAACTCGAGGTGAACAACTACGCCATCGTCAGTCAAACGCTTTACGATCTGACTCCCGGCCATCCGCGAAAGATCGCTCTCGCAGATCTCGATCTTCCCGCCACGCAAAAACAAAACGACGATCGCGGCGTGGTTTTCCAGCTCCCGCCATCCGCACAGGCCAACTGAGCATGCGCATCCTGAATCGCAATCGATGGCGACTGCTGGTGGGGCGCGGACGCTCTGGTCCGCGCAAGGCCGACAGCAAAATCACGTTAGCAGGAAATTCCTATCGGCACCTTGTCCTTTGCGCCATGCTAGCCTTCGCGACCCAGGCCGTGGCCCAGCGAGCCTCCGCCTCAGCCGCCCATGCTGCCGCGCCATCGCACTCCGGAGTCGCGCATTTAAATTCATCTGGAAACTTCGCCGTCGCAAGTCGCCGGCACCCGTCCGCATTACGGCGCTCTTTCCCGGCCATTTCGCCCTACGCATCTCTGCCCTTCTTCGGCGACTCTTTCAACCCCGATGACATCTATTCCAGCGGATATCCCGTCGCCTCCGAGCCGCCCCCGTTGCTGATGCAAGCTATGCGCGACATGGCCGGCTCCGCCGCCAATCCTATGGGGCAAGCCATAAGTCCTCCCCCCAACCACCAACCCGCGGCCAACGATCCCCTGATGATCGAACTCCAGAACGGCCGCTATGTCCGTGTCGACAACACCGCAGCCAACGGCGACGCCCTTCCGCTTACTCTGACGCCGAATCGCGCTCGCTCAAGTTCCATCCCCTCAACCATCACGAGCGCGCCCCCAGCGCAAACTCTCCCCCCCGCAGTGCTGATTTTTCATGATGGACACAGCGAAGAAGTCCGCGACTATACCATCGCCGACGGAATGCTTTACGCCCGCGGTGACTACTACACCGACGGATACTGGAACAAGAAAATCGATCTCGCCACCCTCAACGTCGCCGAAACCATCGAGGCCAATGCCAGTCGCAGCGTGAAATTCACTCTCCCCTCATCCCCGAACGAAGTAATCACACGCCCTTAGCCTTGATTAGGGGCGCTGCTGAAGATTTGTCATTCCCAGCCGTAGTTTGGCGAGGAGCCGGCTTTGACTTGGATCGAAGGGCGAATTGTCATCATCAATACCTCCCGATCCCGGCCCCAAAAGGGAGGCGCATCGTGATACAATATTGTTTCGCAAACAACCTAGTAACCACCTGTAAATGCAACCGCTTAGCAAGGATTTCACGAGGATCAGCCGGACCGCCAAAAGCCCCGGTGCGCTATCCTCAGCTGAACCAGAAGCTAGCAGCTAGAGCCCAAAATGCCTGACGATCAAAATCCCGAACTCCCTCTGACTCCGCCGCCCCCGGGCGACAACGGCAGTCCCGGCGCCCTGCACATTCAGCCCGTCAACATTGAAGACGAGATGAAGAAGTCGTATCTCGACTATTCGATGTCGGTCATCATCGGCCGCGCTCTGCCCGATGTCCGCGACGGACTCAAGCCCGTGCACCGCCGCATTCTCTACACCATGCAGCAGATGGGCCTGCAGCCCAATCGTGCCACGCGCAAGTGCGCCCGCATCGTCGGCGACGTCATGGGCAAATACCATCCCCACGGCAATCTCGCCGTGTATGACGCTCTCGTGCGCCTCGCGCAAACCTGGAGCCTTCGTTACCCGCTGATTTTTGGCCAGGGAAATTTCGGCTCCGTCGACGGCGATCCTCCCGCTGCCGATCGCTACACCGAAGCCAAACTTGCTCCCGTCTCCACCGCGCTCCTCGAAGATCTCGACAAAGAGACCGTCGATTTCCGTCCCAACTACGATGGCAGTGAAGTCGAGCCCGACGTTCTTCCCGCGCGCATTCCCAACCTGCTCATCAATGGCTCCGACGGAATCGCCGTCGGCATGGCTACAAAAATCCCCCCCCACAACCTCACCGAAATCATCAGCGCTACCATCACCCTCATCAACGACCCCAATGCCCAACTCGCCGAAATTCTAAAATCTGTTCAGGGACCCGACTTCCCCACCGCCGGCATAATCCACGGTCGCGCCGGGATCTTCGAGGCCTACCGCACCGGTCGCGGCCGCTTCATGATGCGCGCCAAAGCTGCCATCGAAAACATCTCTAAAGACCGTCAGGCCATCATCGTCACCGAAATTCCCTATCAGGTAAATAAGGCCGTCCTCGTCAAACGCATTGCCCAACTTGTCAACGACAAAGAAATTGAAGACATCTCCGACGTGCGCGACGAAAGCGATCGCGACGGCATGCGCGTCGTGGTTGAACTAAAGCGCGGCACCGAGCCTCAGATTGTCCTCAACCAGCTCTACAAACACACTTCCATGCAGGAAGGGTTTTCCATGATCCTGCTGGCGGTGGTTAACGGACAGCCCCGCGAAATGGGCCTGATTCAGGCCATCAAGCACTTCATTAATCACCGCGTCGAAGTCGTCCGCCGCCGCACCGCGTTCCTGCTGCAGAAAGCCAAAGACCGCGAGCACATCCTCGAAGGCTATCTCAACGCGCTCGATCACCTTGACAATGTCATCGCCATCATTCGCGGCAGCTCCAATCGCGCCGATGCCCGGGAAAATTTAGTCGCCTACTTCGGCGGCAAGAAAATCGATATCAACACCACCGGCCGCGCTCCCAAGCTCGATCCGGAAAAGCCTTTCACCGCGCGACAGGCCGACGCTATCCTCGAACTGCAACTGCACCGCCTCACCAAACTTTCCATCGACGAAATTTCCAACGAGCTGAAGGAAGTTCGCGGCCGCATTGAAGACTACGAATCCATCCTCGCCTCCGAGAAAAAACTGCGCGGCGTCATCATCAAAGAACTCGAAGAAGTGAAAGAACTCTACGGAGACGAGCGTCGCACCCGCATCGAAGACGAAGCTGCGGAAATCGTTCTCGAAGACCTCATCGCCGACGAGCAGGTCGCCGTAACCTTCAGCCACTCCGGCTACATGAAGCGCACGCCGATCTCCACCTACCGCATGCAGCGCCGCGGTGGCAGCGGGCGCACCGGCATGAAGACCCGCGACGAGGATTTCGTCGAGCATCTCTTCATCGCGTCTACTCACGCCTATATCCTCATCTTCACCAACAAGGGCCGGGTTTACTGGCTCAAGGTCTATGAAATTCCTGACGTCAGCGCCGCCGGCAAAGGCAAGCACATCGGCAACCTGATCGGATTGCAGCCCGGGGAGACCGTGCGCACCATGCTCGCCGTGCGCAATCTCGAAGAAGAAAACAAATTCATTTTCTTCGCCACTCGCAACGGGCTGGTAAAAAAATCCGAGCTCCGTGAGTTCATGCACGTCCGCTCTAACGGCATCAACGCCATCAGCATCGAACAGGGAGACGAACTCGTCGCCGCCCGAATCACCAACGGTGATCAGATCGTTTTCATCGCGTCGCACGAAGGCATGGCTGTCCGCTTCGACGAAAACCACGTTCGCCCCATGGGCCGAGCCGCCTACGGTGTGAACGGTATCAATTTGGAGGAGGGCGATCACGTGGTCGGCATGACGGTAACACCAAAGCCCGGCGCTGCCCCGGTCGGCGCGCCCGCAGCAGGCGAGGATGCCATCGACAAAGCCGCCGCCGCCGCTACGGCAGCCCCGGGTACAACTGCAATCTCCGAAGTCGTCGACCTAACTCAGAAAGGCACGCTGATTCTCTCCGTAACCGAAAATGGATACGGCAAGCGAACTCCCGCCGACGAGTACCGCCTCACCAACCGCGCCGGCAAAGGTGTAATCAATATCAAAACGACGGAGCGTGTCGGCAAGGTGGTCGCCATCGCCCTCGTCGACGAAACCTCTCAGGTCATGCTCATCAGCCACTACGGCAAAATCATTCGCATGGATTCCAAAACCATCCGCGAATCCGGCCGCAACGCCCAAGGCGTCCGCCTCCTCAACATGGAACCCGGCGACCGCGTAGCCGCCGCCGTCGTCTTAGCGCCCGATGAAGAACCGACCAACGGAGGCACGCTGCTTCAGTAGGAGTGCTGCAATCTTGGAAGTGTGCAAGTGGTGGAGCGGGCACTCCTGCCCGCTGTGTTTGACCTTTGCTTTTGAGTTTGATCGGGAAGGGCACGAGGTTTCGTCATACCGCTGCGGATCTAAAAATTTGGGCTTTAGCCCCGGGGGGATCTGTACACCTAAGCAGCGCAAGTCTCTCGATACCGTCGAGGAGGTACTCGATATTACTTCACTCCCTGCTTGCGATTAATCTCCCTGGCGAACTCCGTAACTAAATTCAGCAGCGTCCCGTAACCCACCTGCCCCAGCACCGCATACCCGCCATTGGTAAGCGCATTCTGCGACCTCGGCTTCCACGATGTCGCCACCAACCCTCCGGCAAATGCTCCTCCATACAGCGCCCACTGTGGATGCAGATGCTCCTCGCTCCGATCGTAAGTCAGAAAGTTTCTGATGATCGCATGCCGCGTCCGCAGCCACGCCCGGTCGCATTTGCACTTGTCGTATCGGACCTCATATCCCAGCTTCGCATTCCCCAGTGCCGCAAGCGTATTCGCCGTAATGAACTGTCCTTCCCGCGACGCAAATCGCTCCGCGTATCCTCGCCATCCCTCGTCCCATTGCGAGGGCACGCCGCGCGCCTGGTCCATCCCCGCCCCGAACATCCGCTTCAGATAAGCGCCGGGAGTCGTCAGCGTCTGCCGCAAATAAATCTGCTCGCGCTGCTTGACCGTCGGCGTGATCAGGGGCTGATCCCTGGGCACATGAACCCCCGTAATCCACGTCGATTCCCAGTCTCGCGCCCTTATGAGCTGGGACTGGGCGGCATTCTTCGTTATATCCACAGCCTGCTTGGTCTTATCCTGCACCTCCTGCACCGGATTTGCGCTTTCTTTCTTGGTCTCCCCGGGTGCGTCCGGGAGCTCTTTGCCCCCCGCCTGCCCCGGCGATTCCGTAGGACTCCCCGGCTGCGGCTGCGCCTGACCTAGCGCCCATCCCCGTCCCATCATGATCAGCGTGCACACTACCATAAGTCCGCGTGCCAACTGCATCGTCACTTTCGGTTTTCCTATGTTTGAAAAAAGCATTTCGCTCAGCATACACCGCGCGATTCTCTGCGGTCTCCCCCTACGGGCTCTGTCGTGAACTCGTTGGCGTTGTTGAAGCCGGATCGCAAGAAGTCTCAGCGCTAGACTTTCTTCGATGCACTCCCTCTATAACCGCGCTGCAGTCCGAGTGTCAATCGCCACGCCGCCGTCGTGCTCATCCGGACAAGCTAGGCCCTCGCCCGCAAATTCTGCGGGGGATTTTCTCCCGCAAATCCCCGGATCCTGGATACTAGATGTTCTTACGCGGGAAGCATGACCGGGAAGGCCACGATTGTGCAGTTTCAGGACCCATTCGTAAAGGGCTTCGGGCGCTGAGGCCGATGCACGTCGCTGCAACCGAACGAAGGCTATCCACCGAAGCGCGTGCAAGTGCTCCCAGTACAGCAAAGGCAAACGCGGGTACTGGCTCATTGAATTGAGCCACTACCCAAACGCGGCACCGGGTGAGCCGAAACAGACTACCAACTGCCGCCCATTCCCAGCCCCTACTTCTCATTATTTCTCATCCACGCTCAAATGCGTGCTTCTTCTCCAACTCTTCCACAGCCGTGCGCATGGCGCTTTCAAATCTTTCCGCCTGCCCCATCAGCCCGGGGGTCGCCTCCGCATATTCCCCTTCCATCCGTAGCAATCCGTCCCCTGCCACCAAGCGACCCGCGATCTCCAGTAGGTGGGCCGGCGTCGTCTCCAAATACTGCGCGTCCGTCGGATCCCCGATCCACACTCTCGCCCATGCCGAATCCTCGCTGAGTGCCCCGTTGCTCGCGGCTTTTGTGAGAAGTGGCGACCTCAACTTCGTTTCCCAATAAACTTTTCGCTCCACGAACGTCCGAATCTCATCATCCGCCGCCTTTCCAAACACCCACTTCGCTCGCTTGAAGTCATAATGCCGGCTGGAAAACGCCACCGGCTTCAGCTTTCCCGACTTCAAAAACTCAATCTGCCGCTTATCCACTTCCTTACGCAGCGCGTTGATCACCGGAGCCTCCGCATCCTTGGGCTCAAGCGACGTCAGCACCTCCCTCACCGTCGCCGACAAATTCACCGCCATCGGCGCATGCAGCCCATCCGAATTCTCCAGCCGCACATCCCCATGCAACACCCAGAAATCCGCCCCCGACGTCGACCGATGAAACGGCCACTCCAACTCAATCGTCAACGGCAACCCCGTCAATGTCACCCAGGTCTTTTTTCGTTCTGCGCTCCCACCCTGCTCCATCGCGTCGATCCACCTTTATCGGAACAAAATCATCGCTACATTGTACTGGACCTCCAAAACCGCATGCGGGAAGAGAATCAGCCGCTCAAATAGGCGAAGAACTGCCCGGCAGGTTGCTGGACGCGCCGATTGAGCAGTACATTTTCAGGCGCCGGAGAACGATCGCCGGAGAACAATCGCCAGAGAACAATTGAAGATAGGAAATGGAACTGCCGGCGAAACGATCTTACCCGCCGGATCACTATCAGAACGAAGAACGACCCTACCTCATTCACACCCAGGTCGATGACGCTGGTGTGAATTATCCTGCGGGAGTCAGCAATTATGTCTCTAACCGAAGAGCAACTTGATCGTGTCGTGGACGCGATTCACGCGCAACCTGAACTCACCGGCGTGATCGTTGGGTACTACGACGGGTTGATGTGTTCGGTCGCCGATCAAGGCTACAAGGTCGCCTTACCCTATTGGGAGAAGGCCGTTATCGTCGAGGAGATCGATGACAGCGCCGGGACCGTAGCGGTTCCCTCGGATCCCACAGATTCGGCCCAGCCCCCCGGAGCCATCACCAATCGCAGCCGGATCTGGAGCGAGCTTGCCGGTGCAGGTCTGAATTGCGGTTTCGCCGTCATCTCCGGAATAGGCGTGGTGGGAGGTGCCGCCGCCGAACTGCCCTCAGCAGGGACTTCAACATTTCTTGTAGTCGTTGCCTGGGCCGGCTTTGCGACTTCCAGCATCCAGTGTATTAATGGAATTGTCCGGACCGTCGAAGCGGCAAGCCATCCGGACTCTGACAGTCTCGCCCGTTGGGATCAAAACCGCATCTATACCGTTAGCTTCCTGGTGGTGGATGCAATTGGCGTGGGCGCGGGACTGGCCTCGCTTGGTCCGAACGTCAAGAACTTGCTGGCGGTG